>LNFM01000524.1_pt1 | contig 150695 bp, 160 predicted proteins | sample 596031 | NCBI WGS metagenome assembly LNFM01 (sample SAMN04254537, study PRJNA301005) | activated carbon metagenome | isolation source: dual media filters at the Ann Arbor, Michigan drinking water treatment plant | place: USA: Ann Arbor
TCGACCATCCGCTTCGACTCCAACGCCGCGGTGCTGATCAACAACCAAGGCGAGCCGATTGGCACGCGTATCTTCGGACCGGTGCCGCGCGAGCTGCGCGCCAAGAACCAAATGAAGATCATCTCGCTCGCGCCGGAGGTTCTCTAAATGACCGCCCGCATCCGTAAGGACGACACTGTCATCGTCATCGCCGGTAAGGACAAAGGCCGTTCGGGCCGCGTTCTGAAAGTGCTGCCGAAGGAAGATCGCGTCGTCGTCGAAGGCGTGAACATGGCCAAGCGCCATACCAAGCCTGATGTCGCCAACCCGCAAGGCGGCGTCATCGCCAAGGAAGCGTCGCTGCACCTGTCCAATGTCGCGCTGCGCGATCCGAAGACCGGAAAGCCGACGCGCGTTGGCTACAAGGTGAACGACAAGGGCCGCAAGGTTCGCGTCGCCAAGGGTTCTGGAGTTGAGATCGATGTCTAAGGACCCGAGAGAGGCCCAAAAGGCGGACAACATCGCCGCCAAGGCCGCACGCAAGGCCGCCGCCGACAAGAAGTCGGCAGCGCCGTCGAAGCCGCGTGCGCCGAAGCCTGCTGATTACACGCCGCGCATGAAGCAACGCTACATGAGCGAGATCCGCGGCCGTCTGCGTGAGCAGTTCAGCTACACCAACGAGATGCAAATCCCGCGTCTCGAGAAGATCGTCATCAATATGGGCGTTGGCGAAGCGACCGCCGATTCCAAGAAGTTGACGTCTGCGATCGAAGCGTTGACCGCAATCGCCGGCCAAAAGCCGGTGTCGACCAAGGCCCGCAAGTCCATCGCGCAATTCAAACTGCGCGAAGGCATGAGCGTCGGCGCCAAGGTCACGCTGCGCAAGGATCAGATGTACGAGTTCTTGGATCGCCTGGTCACCATCGCGCTGCCGCGCGTGAAGGACTTCCGTGGCCTGAACGGCAAGAGCTTCGATGGCCGTGGCAACTTCGCCATGGGTATCAAGGAACACATCGTGTTCCCCGAGATCGACTACGACCAGATCGACCAAGTTTGGGGCATGGACATCATCGTCTGCACGACCGCGCGCACCGACGATGAAGCCAAGGCTCTGTTGAAAGAATTCGATTTCCCGTTCCGGAACTGATCGCGAAAGCGATCCACCCCAGAACGCACCGGGAGAGTAGAGAAGTATGGCCAAGACTAGTTCAATCGAACGCAACAAAAAGCGTGAGCGGCTGTCGAAGAAGTTCGCCGCTCGTCGCGCCAAGTTGCGCGCCGCGGCGCTCAACGAAGCGCTGCCGCTGGAAGAGCGTTTCGCCGCGCGCCTGAAACTGGCGCAGCTGCCGCGTAACTCTTCGGCCACCCGTATTCGCAGCCGCTGCGAACTGACGGGCCGCCCGCGCGCGTTCTATCGCAAACTCAAACTCTCGCGGATCGCGCTGCGTGATCTGGCCTCCAAAGGTCAGATCCCCGGCATGGTCAAGTCGAGCTGGTAAGGGAGAGATCAGATGAACCTGAACGATCCCGTTGGTGATCTCATCACCCGCATCCGCAACGCCCAGATGCGCGGCCGCTCGAAGCTGACGTCCCCCGGCTCGACGCTGCGCACGCGCGTGCTGCAAGTGCTGAAGGACGAAGGCTATATCCGCGACTTCCGTGACATCGAAAACGAAGGTCACAAGGAAATCGAGATCGAGCTGAAGTATTTCGAAGGCGCGCCGGCGATCCACGAGATCCAGCGCGTGTCGAAGCCTGGCCGTCGCGTTTATTCGTCGATTAAGGATCTGCGCCTGGTCCGCAACGGCCTCGGCATTTCGATCATCTCAACGCCGAAGGGCGTGATGAGCGACGCCGCCGCGCGCGACGCCAACGTCGGCGGCGAAATCCTCTGTGAGGTGTACTAATGTCCCGCCTCGGTAAGAAACCGATCCCCGCTCCCAATGGCGTCACCATCACGGTGAAGGGCCAAGAGGTGAGCGTGAAGGGCCCGAAGGGCACGCTGAACTTCCGTGCGCACGACGACGTCGAAGTGTCGTACGGCGACGGTGCGCTTTCGGTGAAGCCGCGCTTCGAGACGGCGCGTTCGCGCGCGCTCTGGGGCACCACCCGCGCCGTGCTCGCCAACAATGTGAAGGGCGTCACCGAAGGGTTCGAAAAGAACCTGGAAATGACCGGCGTCGGCTATCGCGCCGCGATGCAGGGCAAGAACCTGCAGATGCAGCTCGGCTACAGCCACGAGATCATCTACCAGCCGCCGGAAGGCATCACCATCGCGGTGGGCAAGCCGACGGAAGTGAAGGTCAGCGGCATCGACCCGCAAGCCGTTGGCCAAGCCGCCTCGGAAATCCGCTCCTACCGTCCGCCCGAACCCTACAAGGGCAAAGGCGTGCGCTATGTCGGCGAGTTCATCCGCCGCAAGGAAGGCAAGAAGAAGTAAGCCATGGCCCGGAAGCTCAACCCCACCGAACGCCGCGCCCAGCGCAACCGCAGCCGGCTCAAGAAGAACGCCGGCGAAGGCCGCCTGCGTCTTTCCGTCTTCCGCTCGTCGAAGAATATTTCGGCGCAGCTGATCGACGATACCAAGGGCGTCACCGTCGCCTCCGCCTCTTCGCAAGAAGCGGCCGTGGCCGCGAAGGGCTCGAACAAGGACGGCGCCGCCGCCGTCGGCAAGCTCTTGGCCGAGCGCGCGCTCGCGAAAGGCCAAAAGCTCGTGATGTTCGATCGCGGCCGTTACATTTTCCATGGCCGCGTCAAGGCGCTGGCCGATGCCGCCCGTGAGGGCGGACTCGAATTCTGAGGACAACGCGATGACCGACGAAACCGCAGGCGGCCCGCCGGCCGAGACCTCAGCACCGGAGCAACCGCGCGGCCGTGGCCCGCGTGGTCCCCGTCGTGGCCCGCCGGGCGGCGGTGGCGGCGGCCCAGGTGGCGGCGCCAACCGTGGCCGTCGTGACGACCGCGGCGGCCGTGGCCGTGACAACAATGAAGAGCGTGCTGACGGCGAACTTGTCGACAAGCTCGTCGCCATCAACCGCGTCGCCAAGGTCGTGAAGGGCGGTAAGAACTTCGCGTTCGCAGCGCTCGTCGTCGTTGGCGACAAGAAGGGCCGCGCCGGTTTCGGCCATGGCAAGGCGCGCGAAGTGCCGGAAGCGATCCGCAAGGCGACGGAAGAAGCCAAGAAGTCGCTCATCCGTGTGCCGCTGCGCGAAGGCCGCACGCTGCACCACGATGGCAAGGGCCATTGGGGCGCCGGCAAAGTCATGCTGCGCGCAGCGCCGGCTGGTACCGGCCTGATCGCCGGTGGTCCGATGCGCGCCGTTCTCGAAGTGCTGGGCGTCTCCGACGTCGTCGCCAAGTCGAAGGGTTCGTCGAACCCTTACAACATGGTGCGCGCCACGTTCGATGCGCTGAAAGAGCAAAGCTCGCCGCGCCAGGTCGCCAACCGCCGCGGCCTCAAAGTGTCCGACATCGTCAACCGTCGCAAAGACGGCGCGAGCCTCGGCGAAGTGCCGGCGGAGGGTTGATAGATGGCCACGAAAAAGAAAGCCGCTGGCGGCACTGTCAAAGTGAAGCGCGTCGGCAGCCCGATCCGGCGTGAATTCGATCAACGCGCAACGCTCGTCGGCCTCGGCCTGACGCGCGCCAACAAGGTCGTTGAACTCGAGGATACGCCTTCGGTCCAAGGCATGATCCGGAAAGTGCAGCACCTCGTCGAAGTCGTGAAATAAGACGGCGCAGCCGTCGGAGTAGGTACGATGAAACTGAACGAACTGGCCGACAATCCCGGCTCAACCAAGAAGCTGATGCGCGTTGGACGCGGCGTCGGCTCTGGCAAAGGCAAGACAGGCGGTCGCGGCGTGAAGGGGCAAAAGTCCCGTCGCGGCGTGTCGATCAATGGTTTCGAAGGCGGACAGATGCCGCTGCACATGCGCATGCCGAAGCGTGGCTTCAATGCGCTGAACAGCAAGAAGCATCAGTGGATCAATTTGACCACGCTGCAAAACGCCATCGATAACAAGAAGATCGACGCCAAGAACGATATTACCGAAGACACGCTGGTCGAGGCCGGTGTGTTGCGCCGTAAGAAAGACGGCGTGCGCCTCCTTGCGCGCGGCGAGCTGAAAGCCAAAGTGAACATCACCGTTTCCGGCGCCTCCGCCGCGGCCATCGCCGCGGTCGAGAAAGCTGGCGGTAAGGTGACGTTGCTCAATCCGCCTGCAGCGGACGAAGCAGCAGCCTAAGGTTCGCTCTCCGGACGGGGAGTTTTCCGGCCTCGCCGGGATCAGATTCGGAGCAGCGCGCCCAAATGGCTTCAGCCGCAGAACAACTAGCAGCCAATATTAACTTCGCGGCGTTCGCGAAGGCCACCGATCTACAAAAGCGCATTTGGTTCACGCTGATTGCGCTCGTCGTTTATCGCATCGGCACCTTCATCCCGATTCCGGGCGTCGATCCCGCAGCGTTCGCGCAGGCCTTCCAGCAACAAGCCGGGGGCATCCTCGGCATGTTCAACACGTTCTCCGGCGGCGCCGTGGAACGGATGGCGATCTTTGCGCTGAACGTGATGCCCTACATCTCGGCCTCGATCATCATGCAGCTAATGTCGACGTCGGTGCCGTCGCTCGAGCGCTTGAAGAAAGAAGGCGAAGTCGGCCGCAAGCAGCTGAACCAGTACACCCGCTATCTCACGCTCGTGCTGGCCATCTTCCAGTCGTACGGCATCGCCATCGGCCTGCAAGCAAGCACCGGCGTGGTCACCAATCCCGGGATATTCTTCATCGCGTCGACGGTGATTACGCTCACCGGCGGCACCATGTTCTTGATGTGGCTGGGCGAGCAGGTCACGGCGCGCGGCGTCGGCAACGGCATCTCGCTCATCATCTTCGCCGGCATCGTCGCGGAACTGCCGCGCGTCATCTTCCAGACGCTGGCGCTGGCGCGCACCGGCGACATCAACTTCTTCGCCATCTTCGCGCTCGCCATCGTGATGCTGGCGGTGATCGTCTTCGTCGTCTTCATCGAGCGATCGCAACGACGGCTCGTGGTGCAGTATCCCAAGCGCCAGCAGGGCAACCGCATGTTCATGGGCGAGAGTTCGTTCTTGCCGCTGAAGGTCAACACGGCCGGCGTCATCCCGCCAATCTTCGCCTCGTCGTTGCTCTTGCTGCCGACGACGATCGCAAGCTTCGCCGGCATGGGCGCCGATGCGCCGGAATGGCTGACGACGTTTGAGCTCTATTTCGGCTACGGCAAAGTTGGCCATATGGCGCTCTACGCCGCCGGCATCATCTTCTTCTGCTTCTTCTACACGTCGATCGTGTTCAACCCGGAAGAGACGGCGGACAATCTGCGCAAGTATGGCGGCTTCCTGCCTGGCATCCGTCCCGGCAAGAAAACCGCCGAGTATCTCGATTACGTGTTGACGCGTCTCACCGTCATAGGCGCGGCCTACATCACGGCGGTGTGTTTGCTGCCTGAAATTCTGATCAGCGCGTACAGTATTCCGTTCTATCTAGGCGGCACCTCGATCCTCATCGTCATCTCGGTGACGCTCGACACTGTCGCGCAGATTCAATCTCACCTCGTCGCGCACCAGTATGAAGGCCTGATCAAGCGCTCGAAGCTGCGTGGCAACACGGGCGGGATCGTCAAGAAATGAACCTGATCCTGTTCGGCCCGCCTGCTGCCGGCAAAGGCACGCAGGCCAAGCGGCTGACCGCCGAACGGGGTTTCGTTCAGCTTTCGACGGGCGACATGCTGCGCGCCGCGCGCAAGTCGGGCTCCGAGCTCGGTGTGAAAGTCGCGGCGATCATGGATTCAGGTTCGCTGGTTTCTGACGACATCGTCATCGCGCTCATCGAAGACGCGCTGGCGCAAAACAAAGACGCGCCGGGCTTCATCTTCGACGGCTTTCCGCGCACCGTCGCGCAGGCAGAAGCGCTCGACGCCATGCTCGCCAAGCACGGCAAGCAGATCGACCGTGTGGTGAAGTTGGAAGTCGATTCACAGAAGTTGATGGATCGTATCGCCAAGCGCTTCGCCGAAGAGGGCAGGGCCGACGATAATCCCGAGGCCTACAAAGTCCGCCTCGACGCCTACCTCGCGCAAACCGCGCCGCTCGTGCCGTATTACGAGCAGCAAGGAAAGATGCGCAGCATCGACGGCATGGCCGATATCGATAGCGTCTCCAAAGGCATCGCCAAATCGCTCGAAGTCTAAAGCAAAGCCGCCGAATGCATTCTGCACCCGGCGGTGTTTTTGCGTGAGGACTAGAACTGCAGCGTCGGCGCCTTCAGCCGCGCGACCCAATCGGCGAAATTGCCGGTCCAATCCAGCAGCAGCTTCTTGAAGCTCTCGTCCGTGACCTCGCCATCGACGATCAGGCCATCGCGGTAGTTGAGATAGATCTCAGGCTGCGCGGTTAGCGCCACGCCGATTGCGCTCGCCACACTACGCAACTGCGACTGCGCAGCGGCGGTGCCGACAGCGCCGAGCGTTGCGCCGACGATCGCACCTGGTTTGCCGGCCCACGAATTCTTGCCCCACGGCCGTGAGCCCCACTCGATGGCGTTCTTGATCGCGGCCGAGAAGGTGCGGTTGAACTCCGGCGTCACGAAGAGGACAGCGTCGGCAGCTTCGATCTCGCGCTTGAAGCGCTGGACCGCGGGGGGCAGCTCGCCTTCGAGGTCCTGGTTGTAAAGCGGCAGATCGCCGATCTCGACGATCTGAAGGTCGAGCCTCGGGCGGGCCAGCTTGGCCAGCGCGTCGGCGAAGACGTGATTTACCGAGCCCTTGCGCAGGCTGCCCACGATAACGGCGACTTTAGCGGTCATTTTCGATCCCCTGGTAATGAAAGGTAACCAGGGCTATATGAGTGCCTATGAAAGCCGCTCAAGAACGCACAGCAACGTCACCAGGGCACACCCGTGTGTCCGACATCGAATCCCACGATTGCCGCGCCGTGAGCGGCATTCTCTCCAGGATTGGGGATAAGTGGAGCGTCCTGATCATCCAGCGCTTGGGTGAGGGGCCGCGCCGGTTCAATGAAATCAAGCGGATGACCGGCGGTATCTCACAGCGCATGCTGACCCTCACCCTGCGCAATCTGGAGCGCGACGGGCTGGTCAGCAGGACAGTCACCCCCACGGTGCCGCCGCGGGTCGATTATGCCCTCACCGACCTCGGCTGCGATCTCTTGGTCCCGGTCTCTGCCCTCGGTGAATGGGCGATCCAGCACACCCCTTGTATTGAGGCCGCCCGCGCCCGATTTGACGCTGCTGAGGCGGCGCAAACGCCGCAACAGGGACGCGTTTCGGGCGGTTGACGCGGCATTTCGCCCCGCTATAACCACGCCCTTCGCGAACACCCAACGCGCGATGCCCCACCGGTCGAATGACCGGGCGGCGTCGTGCCTATTGCGTTTTGGAGCACGTCCACAATGGCTCGTATCGCCGGCGTAAACATCCCGACCCAGAAGCGCGTCGTCATCGCGCTGCAGTACATCCACGGGATCGGCAAAGCCTACGCCAAGGAAATTTGTGAGAAGGTCGGCCTCACGCCGGAACGCCGCGTGGCCGAACTCACCGACGCTGAAATTCTCCAGATCCGCGAAACCATCGACCGGGACTACACGGTCGAAGGCGATCTGCGCCGCGAGAACTCGACCAACATCAAGCGCCTGATGGATCTGGGCTGCTATCGCGGCCTGCGTCACCGTCGCGGTCTGCCGGTTCGCGGTCAGCGCACGCACACGAACGCGCGCACGCGCAAAGGCCCGGCGAAACCGATCGCCGGCAAGAAACAAGCGACCAAGAAGTAAGGACACGCCGCAATGGCTAAGGAATCCACCCGCGTTAAAAAGCGCGAGCGCAAGAACATCGTGACTGGCGTCGCGCACGTGAACGCGTCGTTCAATAACACGATGATCACCATCGCCGACGCGCAAGGCAACACGATCTCGTGGTCGAGCGCGGGCACGATGGGCTTCAAGGGCTCGCGTAAGTCGACGCCGTACGCCGCGCAGGTTGCCGCTGAAGATGCCGGCCGCAAGGCGATGGAGCACGGCATGCGCACGCTCGAAGTGAACGTGTCGGGCCCGGGCTCGGGCCGCGAAAGCGCGCTGCGTGCGCTCCAGGCTGTGGGGTTCACGGTGACGTCGATCCGCGACGTGACGCCGATCCCGCACAATGGCTGCCGCCCGCCGAAGCGCCGCCGCGTCTAAACAACACTGAACGGGCGCGCGAGTAGCAACGCAGCGCCTCTGATTGGATAAGGCATGATGTCGATCGAAAAGAATTGGCTTGAACTCATTCGCCCGAAGAAGCCCGTGGTCGAACACGGCTTCGATCCCGCGCGCCGCGGCACGCTGGTCGCTGAACCGCTCGAGCGCGGCTTCGGCCTGACGCTCGGCAACGCGCTGCGTCGCGTGCTGCTCTCGTCGCTGCAAGGTGCGGCGATCCAGTCGGTGCAGATCGACGGCGTCGTGCACGAATTCAGCTCGATCCAAGGTGTGCGCGAAGACGTCACCGATATCGTGCTGAACCTGAAGCAGGTCGCCATTCGCATGCGCGGCGAAGGCCCCAAGCGCGTGATGCTGACCAAGACCGGCCCGGGCGAAGTGAAGGCCGGCGACATTCAGACGGTTTCCGACATGGAAATCCTGAACCCGGAACTGGTCATCTGCACGCTCGATGACGGCGCTTCGATCCGCATGGAGCTGACGATCAATAACGGCAAGGGCTACGTCCCGGCCGAACAAAACCGTCCGGACGATGCGCCGATCGGCTTGATCGCCATCGACTCGATCTACTCGCCGGTCCGCCGCGTCGCCTATCGCGTCGACAACACGCGCGAAGGCCAAGTGCTCGATTACGACAAGCTCGTGATCGAAGTGGAAACCAACGGCGCGATCCGTCCGGAAGACGCGATCGCCTACGCCGCGCGCATCCTGCAAGACCAGCTGCAAGTGTTCATCACCTTCGAAGAGCCGAAGCAGAAGAAGGAAGGCGGCGATAAGCCGGACCTCCCCTTCAACCCGGCTCTGCTGAAGAAGGTCGACGAGCTCGAACTTTCGGTTCGTTCGGCCAATTGCTTGAAGAACGACAATATCGTGTACATCGGCGACCTGATCCAGAAGTCGGAAGGCGAAATGCTTCGCACCCCAAACTTCGGCCGCAAGTCGCTGAACGAGATCAAGGAAGTGCTGGCCTCGATGGGTCTGCACCTCGGCATGGCGGTCGAGAACTGGCCGCCGGACAACATCGAAGATCTCGCCAAGAAGTACGAAGACCAAATTTAACGGAGCGCCGGTTTGAGCCGGCGAGGGAAAGACCATGCGTCACGGTTCAGGACACAAGAAGCTCAACCGCACGGCCAGCCACCGTCAGGCGATGTTCGCCAACATGGCCGCCTCGCTGATCAAGCACGAGCAAATCGTGACGACGCTGCCGAAGGCCAAGGCTCTGCGCCCGGTCGTCGAGCGCATGGTCACGTTGGCCAAGAAGGGCGATCTCGGCGCCCGCCGCTTGGTGCTCTCGCGCATGCGCGATGAGACGCAAACCAAGAAACTCTTCGACACGCTGGCGCCGCGCTACAGCGCCCGCGCCGGCGGCTACACGCGCGTGCTGAAGGCGGGCTTCCGCCATGGCGATAACGCCCCGCTCGCGGTCATCGAATTCGTTGATCGCGATGAAGCCGCGCGCGGCCAAGACAGCGGCCCGCGTCCTGAGGCGATCTACACCGACGATTGATCCTTCGCGCGAATGTCACACGATAGAACTAAAGCGGCGACATGATGTGTCGCCGCTTTTTCGTTGCAGCTTTTGCTGCCCTCGCCTTGGCCGCCTGCGCGCATGGCGACGCCACGCAGCCCGCGCCACCCGCGGCGACGGGCGAGCCGATCACCATTTTGATCTCGCTAGACGGCTTCCGTCCCGACTATCTCGATCGCGGCATCACGCCTGCGCTTTCGGAGCTCGCCAACAACGGCGTGCGCGCCGCCATGCAGCCGAGCTTCCCGTCGGTGACCTTCCCGAACCACTACACGCTCGTCACCGGCCTTCATCCTGGCCGCCACGGCCTCGTGAACAATCGCATGGAGGATCCCGGGCGTCCGGGCGCTGTGTTCACGCTGCAAGATCGCGCCGTGGCCGCCGATCCGATTTGGTGGGCCGACGGCGTGCCGATCTGGGTGACGGCTGAGCGCCAGGGCGTGCGCACTGGAACGATGTTTTGGCCCGGCAGCGAATACGAACTGCACGGCCAGCGCCCGACGCGCTGGCGCACATTCGATCAGGGGCTTCCAGGTTTTGCGCGCGCCGATGTGTTGTTGTCGTGGCTCGACCTAGGTGAGGCGGAGCGGCCGCAATTTTTCACGCTCTACTTCGATCTCGTCGATACAGCCGGCCACCGCTACGGCCCGGATGCGCTTGAGGCCAACGCCGCGATCGCCGAAGTCGATGCAGCCATCGCGCGACTCCGCACTGGCCTAGACGCGCGTGGCTACGCCGGTCGCGTCAACTTCGTTATCGCCGCCGATCACGGTATGGCCGCGCAAGCGCCAGCTGCGATCATTGATCTTGACGCGCGCCTCACGCCGCAACAGGCGCGCGTGATCTGGGACGGCCAGTTCGCTGGCATTCAGCCGCTCGAGGGCCAAGAGGTCGCCGTTGAACAAGCGCTGCTTGGCCGAAGTGATCGTGGCGAGTGCTGGCGCAAAGCCGACGTGCCCGCGCGCTTCGATTACAGCGCGCATCGGCGCATCCCGGCGATCGTCTGTCTCGCCGATATCGGTTGGCGCTATCGCAGCACCCAGCTTCAACAGTACGCGACGCCAGCCCTAGGCGCGCACGGTTGGGATCCGCAGGCGCCGGAGATGGCGGCGGTGTTCATCGCGAACGGTCCAGCGTTCAGACGCGGGGCGACGCTGCCGTCATTTGAAAACGTATCCGTCTATCCGCTGTTGGCGCGCCTAATCGGCGTCGCGCCCGAAGCCCATCAGGGTGATCTCGCGGACCTTCAGCCGGCGCTCTCCGAGTAGCGTTTATGCGTCTCGGCGAGACTTGGCTTATTGTGGCGCCGGAGTCTGCTCTTCGCCTTCGGTGATCGGCACGCGCACAGTGCTGCAGCGGCGCCGCGGCATGCGTTCACCGGTCGCCACGTCCAACCGCACGCACACGCGCTCTTCACGATACTGCGTTTCGGCCGGCGGCGTCGCAGCCGTTGGTTCGGGCGTCGCTTCGGCTTGCGGCTCGCTCGGTTCTTCAGTGGTTTGGCCCGCGGGCTGTTCGGCGACTGCGCCTGGTTCCGGCGAAGCGGGTGCGGGTGGGCCCGCCACGGCCTGCAGCAGCGCAACCACAATCAAATCGATCATCCAAAAGTCCCCTGAGAAGGCCCTCACACAAGGATAGAGTGCCAGCGCGTAGCGCGCGCTACAAGCTTGACCAATGGTTATCAATAAGTGAAACTATTGGCGATTGAAGGAAGGAAGCCGGATGTCTGATCTCTATCGCCCGAAGGGCCTCTCGAGCGCCGTGTGTTACGTCGATCCGAAAGCAGCGTTCCGTTGGCTTGAGAATGCTTTCGGATTCGAGCCGCTCATGGTCATCCTCGATGAGAACGACAACATCGCCCATTCTGAAATGCGGTATGGCGATAGCGTCGTGATGGTCGGCAACGAGTGGAGCGCCGATCACAAGAGTCCGAAATCCATCGCCGGCAAGAATACGCAAACCGTGCACGTCCAACTCGCACGCGGCGAAGACATCGACGCTCATTGCGAAAACGCCCGCCAAGCCGGCGCTGAAATCTTGCAGGCGCCGGACACCCAATTCTATGGCGACCGCACCTATCGCGCCCGCGATCCGGAAGGCCACATCTGGACCTTCGCCGTGACCGTCCAGGAAATGACGCCGGCCGAATGGGACAAAGCCGCAGGCGGCGGAATGCGCACGCAAACCAATCTATGAGCGCAAAGCCCAACATTGACGCAACGCTGGCGGCGTTGGCCGATCCGCAACGCCGCCGCGTCGTGGAATTGCTCGGCCACAAGCCGCGTCGCGCGGGCGAGTTGGCGGATGCGCTAGGTCTGCCTGCGCCGGCGATGAGCCGTCACTTGCGCACACTGAAGCAAAGCGGTCTCGTTGAGGAGACGCACCCTGAGTACGATGCGCGCGTTCGCATTTACGCTTTGAAGGATGGCGCCATGTCGGATCTGAAGCACTGGCTGGCGGAAACCGAGAGACACTGGAGCGTTCAACTCGCCGCCTTCAGGGCGCACGTGGAGAAGAAGCGCAAGTGAGCGCCGTTATCGTCGCGCTGCGCGTGAAGGCGTCGCCGGAAGAAGCGTTCGACGTTTTCACGCAGGAGATCGGCGCCTGGTGGCGTCCGAACGGCCTGTTTCAGATTACACCGCGCGGTGATGGCGTACTCAGTTTCGAAGGCCGCGAGCGGCTGATCACGACGCTCCCCTCCGGCACAGTGTTCGAGATCGGCAAGGTCACAGCGTGGGAGCCAGGCGTCCGCGTCGCCTTCACCTGGCGCCAAGCCACGTTCACGCCAGAGCAGGTCACGCACGTCGAGGTTCGATTCGAGCCCGTCGGCGAGGAAACCCGGGTGACCGTCGAACATCGCGGCTGGGATACGGTCCCACAGGAGCATGTCGCCCGCCACGGCTTCCCGCTCGCAGCCTTCCAGATGCGCCAGGGCGAGCATTGGCGCGCGCTCCTGGCCGCGCTGGCGGCGCAGTTCGTCTGATAGCGGCGGCCGATCAAGCCCGTCGCCATGTTTCGGTCATTTCTGGCCGCATGATCCGGCGCTTCGGTTTCGAAGGCAGTTCCTTATGAAGATCACCCGCGCGGGCTTGTTGAAGGCCTCTCCGTTCGTCGCGCTTGTGGCGGGCTTTGCCGGCGGCGCCATCGCCATTTCGCCGCTCGCGCAGGACGCGCCGCGCCAGCCTGCAAGCGGCGAACCCTATCTGCAATTGGTTCAGGCCGAACCGCTCGTGCGCGCGGCGCCGACCGACCGCGGCCAAGTGCAGCTCTCCTTCGCACCCGTGGCCGCGCGTGCGGGGCCAGCGGTGGTAAACGTTTATGCGCAGCGCGTCGTGCAAGGGCGCGGCATTTCGCGTGACCCATTCTTCGGCCGCTTCGGCGCGCCGCGCACCGAACAATCGCTCGGCTCCGGCGTCATCGTCCGCGCCGACGGCATTATCGTCACCAATAACCACGTCGTCGAAGGCGCGCAGTCGCTGAAGGTGGTGATGTCGGACCGCCGCGAGTTCGATGCTGAACTGCTGCTGGCCGACGCACGCGTCGATCTTGCCGTTCTCCGCATCGATCCCGGCAGCGAGCGGCTGCCAACGCTTGCCTTCGCCAACACCGCCGATGCGCAAGTCGGCGACCTCGTGCTGGCAATCGGCAACCCGTTCGGCCTGCAGCAAACGGTGACGAGCGGCATCATCTCCGCGCTCGCCCGCACCGAAGTCGGCGTGAGCGACTACGCCTTCTTCATTCAGACCGACGCCGCCATCAATCGCGGCAATTCCGGCGGCGCGCTCGTTGACATGAACGGCGCGCTCGTCGGCGTGAACACCGCGATCTTCTCTGAGAGCGGCGGCTCCAACGGCATCGGCTTTGCCATCCCCTCCGAAATGGTGCGTCGCGTGGTCGAATCCGCCGTCTCCGGCGGCGACACCGTGATCCGCCCATGGCTCGGCGCGCGTTTGCAAAGCGTGACGCAAGATCTTGCGCGTTCGCTTGGCCTCACACGCCCTGAAGGCGTGCTCGTCACCGAACTATATCCGCGCTCCGCCGGCGAGCGCGCCGGCCTGCGCAACGGCGACGTCATCCTCTCGGTCGCGGGAAGCGAAGTGCGTGACGAAGGCGCGGTCCGCTACCAGTTCGCCACGCAGCGCCCAGGTACGCGCGTGCCGCTCCTCATTTTGCGCGAAGGCCGGCAGACCACGCTCACAGCGACGGCTGAGGCCCCGCCCGGCGGCGCGCCGGAAGCGCGCCAGTTAACCGGTCGCCACCCGCTCGGCGGCGCGACGGTTGTGACGCTCACGCCGGCGACGGCCGAAGCCTCAGGCCTCGATCCGTTCAAACACGGCGTTTTCATCCAAACGCTGGATCGCCGGGGCGTCGCCGCCCGCATCGGCTTCCGTCCGGGCGACATCATCGACGAAGTGAACGGCGCCCCAGTCCGCGACGCCGCGCAGCTCGATGGCGTGATGGCGCAATCGCAAAGCTGGGTCATTGCCGTCGAGCGCAACGGTCAGCGCCGTGAGATTCGCTTCTAGGCTAACGCCCCATCGTTTTCAGGCGCCGGAGCGCGTATCTAGAAGCGATGAGTGATTTGTTCGAAGCCGCCGGCATGGACGAGGGTGCGCCTACGCCTCTGGCTGAGCGCCTGCGGCCGCGCAAGCTCGATGAGGTGGTCGGTCAGGATCACCTACTGAAAGCTGACGGCCCGATCGGCCGCATGGTGGCGCAGAAGCGGCTCAGCTCGATGGTGCTCTGGGGCCCGCCTGGCGTCGGCAAGACCACCATCGCGCGCCTGCTGGCTGAAGAAACTGGACACGAGTTTCAGCAGATCAGCGCTGTGTTCTCAGGCGTTGCCGATCTGAAGAAGGCCTTCGAGACAGCGAAGGGCCGGCGCGCCAGCGGCAAGGCGACGCTTCTGTTCGTGGACGAAATCCATCGCTTCAACCGTGCTCAGCAGGACGGTTTTCTTCCTTATGTCGAACAGGGCGTGGTGACGCTCGTCGGCGCCACCACCGAGAACCCAAGCTTCGAGATCAACGCGGCGCTGCTCTCGCGCGCGCAAGTGTTCGTACTGAAGCGCTTAGATGAGCCGGCGCTTGAACAATTGCTCGCGCGGGCCGAAGCGCTGCTCGGCAAGAGCTTGCCGCTCACTGCCGACGCCCGCATTGCGCTGACAAATCTCGCCGATGGTGATGGACGTTACTTACTGACGCTCACCGAAGAGCTCTTCGCGCTCGCCCCCGGCGCGCCGCTCGATCCCAAGGCGCTCGGCGAACTCCTGCAGAAACGCGCGCCCGCTTACGACAAGGATCGCGAAGAGCACTACAACCTGATTTCAGCGCTGCACAAATCCATTCGCGGCTCCGATCCCGACGCGGCGCTCTATTGGCTCGCGCGCATGGTGACGGGCGGCGAAGACTTGCTCTTCATCGCGCGCAGGCTGGTGCGCGCCGCAGCGGAAGATGTGGGCCTCGCCGATCCCACAGCGCTGCTGATCTGCAACGCCGCCAAGGATGCGGTGCATTTCATCGGCCCGCCCGAAGCGGAGCTGCATCTGGCGCAAGCTGTGATCCACCTCGCCACCGCGCCCAAGTCGAACGCCGCCTACACCGCCTGGAAGCAAGCCAAACAGGTCGCGCAAGAAACCGGCACGCTCGGTCCGCCCATGCACATCCGCAACGCGCCGACGAAGCTCATGAAGGATCTGGGTTACGGCAGCGGCTATGCCTACGACCATGACGCCGAAGGCGGCTTCTCCGGCCAAAACTACTTCCCCGACGAAATGCCCCGCCGCCAATTCTACGCCCCCGAAGGCCGCGGCCGCGAAGGCGCGATTAAGGAGCGCTTGGAGCATTGGGCGAAGCTTCGGGGCGAGCGCGAATGAGCAGCGCCGCAATTTTGGCGCGTCATCTGGACGACGCGCAGCGCGTCGTCGTCTTCACCGGCGCGGGCATCTCCACGGAAAGCGGCATTCCTGATTTCCGCTCACCAGGTGGTGTGTGGAGCAAGATGAAGCCCATCATGCTCCAGGATTTCGTGCGCTCGCGCGACGTGCGCCGCGAAGCCTGGACACGCGTGTTCAACCGCACGGCGGGTTGGACCGGCGCTGCGCCCAATGCCGGGCACCACGCCGTCACGGCCTTGCTGCACGCGGGAAAAGTCACGTCGATCATCACGCAGAACGTCGATAACTTGCATCAGGATTCCGGCGCGCCGTTGGAGAAGGTGATCGAGCTCCACGGCAATGCCGCCTACGCGAAGTGCCTCAACTGCGAAATCCGTTACGAGTTCGAGCACATCGAGCCACGCTGGCGCGCCGATGAAGACATCGTCTGCCTCGCTTGCGACGGCCTGATCAAAACCGCGACCGTCTCCTTCGGCCAGCCCATGCCCGAAGAGCAAATGGCGCGCGCAACATTGGAAGCGGAGACGTGCGATCTTTTCCTGGTGCTGGGGTCTTCGCTCGTCGTGCGGCCGGCTTCAGGCCTGCCGATCATCGCCAAACAGGACGGCGCCAAGCTGATCATCGTCAATCGTGAGCCAACCGAACTCGATGAGATCGCCGATCTCGTCCTGCACGAAGAGATCGGCCCGCTGCTCACCGACACGCTGGCGCTGCTGAAATGAGCGAAGCCGATTTCGCCCGTTCACTTCTAATCGCCGAAGACGCCCACGCGCTCGTCTTCAACAAGCCCGCCGGCCTTGCCGTGCAGGGCGGTTCGGGTGTCACCAAGAGCTTGGAAGACCTGCTCGCCGTCTTCGCCAAATCCAATGGCAAGCGCCCGCGCCTCGTTCATCGGCTCGACCGCGACACCTCCGGCGTCATCATCGCCGCGCGCACCAAGCCGGCCGCAGCGTTCTTCTCGGAAGCCTTCGCCAAGCGCGAGGCGCACAAGACCTATCTCGCCATCGTCTGCGGGGGCGCACCCGAGCCAGACCGCGGCGAGATCGCCCTAGCGCTCAAAAAGTCGTCGCGCAAAGGCCTCGACATCATGGAGATCGCGCGCGACGGCGAAGCGGGCGCGCAATCGGCTCTGACCCGCTACCGCACGCTCGCCGCGACGCCAGCCGCAGCGCTGCTCGAACTCAGCCCCGAGACCGGCCGCATGCACCAGCTGCGCGCCCATCTGGCCGCGATCGGCAAGCCGATTGCCGGCGACGGCAAGTATGGCGGCCTGTTCAGCCTTGCTGGCGTCGAGGTTCCAGGCCTCATGCTGCACGCCGCCGCCCTCGACCTACCGCACCCCGAAGGCGGCCGCAGGCGCTATGAAGCGCCGCCGCCGGCCGCCTTTACGCAGGCGCTTCGATCACTCGGGCTTGAGACGGCGCTGGGCTGAGATACCTGCTAGGATGCCCATTGAGGGATTCTAGAGCCGAGGACCGCCGATGTTCCGCACCATCGCCATTGCCGCCGCCGTCGCCATGCTGACGGCGTGCGCTTCCACACCGACCTACACACCAGCGGCAACCGCCACGGCCGCCGGCTACTCCGAGACGCAGATCGAAACCAATCGCTATTTTGTGACCTACCGCGCGCCCAGCGGCGCCGATGCGGCTTTGATCCAGGACTACGCGCTACTCCGCGCAGCCGACCTCACGCTTCAGAACGGGCGCGAGTGGTTTTGGGTCGATCGCCGCTCGCTCGATGATGCAGGCGGCGGCGGTGGCCCGCGAATCGGTGTTGGCGTCGGCGGCGGCAGCTATGGCGGGCGCAGCGGCGTTGGCGGCAGCGTTGGCTTGAGCATCCCGCTTGGCAATCGCGGCGAACGCGCCAATTCGGCCACGCTCGAAATTCGGTTGGGCGAGGGCCCGAAGCCTGACGATCCGAACGCCTATGACGCGCGTTCGATTTCTCAGACCCTGCGGTCGCGGCTGCCGCAGTGAGCGGACTGCTCTGGGTCGCGCTAGGCGGCGCCATCGGTTCGGCCGCGCGCTACGGCGTCGGCCTTGCCGCCGCGCGCTGGTTGGGCTTGGCGTTTCCCTGGGGCACGCTGACGGTCAACATTATCGGCGGGCTTGCTATGGGCCTACTGGCGGCGCGCACCGGTCCTGAGCAGGAACAGGTGCGGCTTTTGCTGGGCGTGGGCGTTCTCGGCGGCTTCACCACCTTTTCGGCGTTTTCGCTGGAGACGGTGCGCCTTATGGAGCACCAACCCGGGCTTGCGATCCTGTATGCAGGGGCTTCGCTCGTTTTGAGCGTCGGTGCATGCTGGCTGGGGCTTATGCTGGGGCGTTTATGAGGTCGGTCGAGACCGTATTGGTGGCTGAAGACGACGGCGTGGCGCGGATTGACCGTTGGCTGCGCCGCCGCTTCCCGCATTTGACTCAAGGCCAAGTCGAAAAAATGCTGCGCACCGGCCAAGTGCGGGTCGATGGCGCGCGCGTGAAAGCGTCTGACCGCGTCTCGCCCGGCCAGAGCGTGCGCATTCCGCCAGTGCCAGACGCCGCGCCGAAACTGCCCGCCGGCATTAGCGGCAAGGATATCGACTTCGTCCGCTCGCTCGTCATCCATCGCGACGACGACGTCATCGTCATCAACAAGCCGCATGGTCTGGCCGTGCAGGGCGGCACCAACACCACGCGCCATCTCGATGGCTTGCTCGATGGTCTGCGCTTCGACTCCGATAAGCGCCCCAAGCTCGTGCATCGCCTCGATCGCGACACCACTGGCTGCCTCGTGCTCGCGCGTCATCCGCGCGCCGCGGCGTTTCTCGGCGAAGCCTTCCGCGATCGCGACACGGATAAGATTTACTGGGCCGTCGTCGTCGGCAGTCCGCGCCCGAAGGTGGGCGAGTTGCGCTCCTGGATGCGCAAGGCGCCGGGTCCGCGCGACGCCGACCGCGAGATGATGGTCTCGGCCGAACAGCGCGAAGAGGGCGCCGTCCACGCCGTCACGCAATACGTGGTGCTCTCTTCTGCCGCGGACAGCGCCGCCTGGGTCGCGCTTCGCCCGGTGACAGGCCGGACGCACCAGCTGCGCTTTCACATGGCCGAGTTCGGCTACGCCATCGCCGGCGATCCCAAATACAAATGCGATCGCGAGGCGCCGAACGATCTGAGCCACAAGCTGCTTCTGCACGCGCGCGCGCTGCGATTGCCGCATCCCTCCGGCGGCGAGTTGAAGGTCGAAGCGGCGATACCGCCGCACATGCGCCGCGCCTTCGATATGCTCGGCTTCGACGAGCGCGAAGCGCGCGACCCGTTCGAACCGTTCGCACAAACGGGCCGAAAATGAGAGCCGCCGACGCCTCCGCGCTTGTCAATGCAAGCCGGGAGTTGCTGGGCCTCAATGACGCTGTCGGCGCCGAACGCGTGCTGTCGCCGATCATGCCGCGTCTGCGCAGCGATCACGAAGCGCTCCATTTGATGGGCCTGATAAAGCGCACGCTCGGCCATCTCAACGAAGCCGAACGCTATCTGCGCAGCGCCGTCGCTTATTCGCTCAATGACGGCGGCTATTACAACGACCTCGCCGTTGTGCTGCAGGCGCTTGGCCAACGTGAAGAGGCGATGCGGCTTTACCGCGCCGCGCTGGCGCTCGTGCCGCAAGCGACGTCAGTGCGCGTCAACATGGTGCGTTGCTTGATGGACGGCGACGATCTCGCCGGCGCCGAACGCGAAGCCCGCGCCTTCGTGACCGCGCAGCCGAACGTGGAATCATGGACGCTGCTCGGCCAAGTGCAGCGTGCGCTGGAAAAGCACGAGGAAGCGCTCGCCTCCGCTACGGCGGCGCTCAAACTCGGCCCGCGTATGCGGGGCATACAGCACAATTACGCCATCGCGCTCGATCGCGTTGGCCGCCGCAGCGAAGCGCTCGACCTCTATCGCAAACTCGCCGCCGAAGATCTGGACACGAGCGAACTGGCGCTCAATCTGGCCCGCGCGCTCTATGCGGAAGGGCTGAAGAAGGACGCTGAGACAGCGCTCGAAGCCGCCATCGCCAAATGGCCCGGTTCGGTGGTGCTGCATTCGACGTTGGCGCGCGTGCGCGTTCTGCGCGGCGAGGGTGAGAAGGCGACGGCTCTGATCGAAGCCGACATGGCGCGCCGTCCCAACGATCTCGCGCTGCGGCTCGCATGTGTCGACGTGCTCCACCGCGCGCAACAGTTTCCGAAAGCGCTCGGCGTTCTCGACGCCGCATTGCGCGCGGCGCCGGACAATCAAGCGCTGCTCACCGCGTCCGGCGTTATTCTCGATGAACTCGAACGGCCGATGGATGGACTGAAAGTTTTGCGCCGCGTCGTCGAACTCTCGGGCGACACGCCCGCCGCCCAGCGTAATATGCTCTCGACCCTGATCCGCGCCGGCCAGGCGAGCGAAGCGCTGACCTTGGTGCGTCAGTTGCGCGCCGCGGATCCTGATGAGCAATACCTCATCGCCTGCGAAGCGCTGGCGCTGCGCGTGCTCGGCGATCCGGCTTACGGCGCCTTGTTCGACTACGATCGCTACGTTCGCGGCTACGAAATTCCGGCGCCGCGCAATTTTTTCACGGCCGAAAACTTTAACACCTCGCTCGCAGAGCTGCTGCGCCGTCAGCATCGGCTGACTGCGCATCCGCTCGACCAAACGCTGCACAACGGCTCGCAAACGCCGCGCACGTTGTTGGCGCTGGAAGACCCGATCATGGCGGCGTTCAAGGGTTCGATGGATGTCGCCGTGCGCGACTACATCTCGCGGCTGCGCGCCGACGAGAGCGACCCGGTCGGCCGCCGCAAGCGCGATCGCTACCGGTTCAACGGCCTGTGGTCGACGCGGCTGACCAATGAAGGCTTCGTGCCCAATCAGATTCACGATCGCGGCTGGATCAGCGCGGTTTATTGGGTCGCGTACCAAAGCGCGGAGAAGCCGCGCGAACCGCATGCCGGCTGGCTCAAGTTCGGCGAACCGAACCGCCGCGTCGCCGCCGCGCCGGCCGAGCGCGCGCTTGAGCCGAAAGTCGGCACGCTGGTTCTGTTCCCGTCCTACATGTGGCATGGCGTCATTCCCTTCGAAGGCAGCGAGTATCTCTCCGCGTCCTTCGAGATCGTGCCGGCTTGAACGGGGGCCACGTGAGCGAGTTGATCCGCCGTTTCTACAAAGCCGCGTCCGTCGCCGACGATGGCGCCGGCATTCTGCTGGATGAGCGCCGGCTAAAGACACCGCGCGGCGCCGCCTTCGCTGCGCCGACGCGCGCGCTTGCTGAAGCGATGGCCAGTGAATGGCATGCGCAGAGCGAACACATAGTCCCGTCGCGCATGCCGCTGACGCAGTTTGCATTCGCCGCCATCGACATCACGCCCTCGCGCCGCGACGAGATCGCCGACCACGTCGCCAAATTCGGCGAGACCGATCTGCTTTGCCACCGCGCCGCTGGGCCGCCTTCGCTCGTCACGCGTCAGACCATGCTCTGGGACCCGCTAGTGGCGCGGTCGGCGCGCGAGTTGGGCGTCATTTTGCCGGTGGTGGTGGGCGTGACGCCGGCGCCGACCAACGCCGAAGCGCTGGAAACACTGCGCGCGCACGCCGCCGCGCTCGACGATTTTCAGCTCACCGCCTTGGCGCAAGCCACCGGCGCTGCCGGCTCGGTGCTGATCGCGTTCGCCATGCTGCATGGACGCCTGACCGGCGAAGCCGCCTTCAACGCCGCAGCACTTGACGATATCTACAGCCTCGAAACCTGGGGCGAGGACGCCGAAGCCCGCGCCAGACTGGACAGGCTGCGCGCCGAGTTCGAAAACATTGCACGGTATATTGGGTTGTTGATGGATAGGCGTTCTTGAATTCCGTATCGGTAGGATCAATGCGCGCACTGCTCTTTTCGGCCATCTTGGCTTGCGGTTTGACCGGTTTTGCGGTCGCTGAGGAGTGGCGCGCGCCATTTGGCGATTTCACCATCACGCTGCCTGAGGGGTGGGTCGAGATTCGCAATCCGGCGCCGGGAGAGCTGGTTCGCTTGGGCCCCAGTCACAGCATGACCAGCGACAGAATACACGAGTGCAATTTCTCCTACGTTGAGCGCATGGCGCCCAGCGCGACGCAGGCGGGGGCCAACGCTGGGCTGGAGAGCATGGATGCCGAGAGGGCGTCCGCAGGATTCCCGCAAATGGTGGGTGTGCGTGCCTTTCGCAACGAAATCATTGATGGAGTTCGCGTCGCCACGATTGCCACTGATCAGCAGGACGGTGACGTCTATGCAAGGGCCGTGTTTGCCGTCGTTAAGCCGACAGGTGTCCGTATGTACATGATGTTTTGCAACGTCGGGACGCCCGTTGAGGATGCCGAAGTTGAGCAATTGTTTGAACTTGTTAGGGGTCTGCGCTTCTCTGAAGCCATCCCAAACACGAACCAATAATCCATCCATTCTGCCATAGAGACCACTCCATGAAAGACATCATCGCCGCACTCGAAGAGAAGCGCGCCGCCGCCAGGGCAGGGGGCGGCGAAAAGCGCCATGCGGCTCAGCACGCCAAGGGCAAGCTCACCGCGCGTGAGCGCATCGAATTGCTGCTTGATGAAAATTCGTTCGAGGAGTTCGACATGTTCGTCGAACACCGCAGCCACGAATTCGGCATGGAGAAAACCAAAATTCCCGGCGACGGCGTCGTCACCGGCTGGGGCACGATCAACGGGCGCCTGGTTTACGTCTTCTCCAAGGACTTCACCGTCTTCGGCGGCTCGCTCTCGGGGGCGCATGCGGCCAAGATCGTCAAGGTCCAGGACATGGCGATCAAGAACGGCGCGCCGATCGTTGGGCTGTTCGACGCCGGCGGCGCGCGCATTCAAGAAGGCGTCGAGTCGCTCGCCGGTTATGCCGACATTTTCATGCGCAACATTCTGGGCTCCGGCGTTATTCCGCAGATCAGCGTCATCATGGGGCCGTGCGCGGGCGGCGATGTCTATTCGCCGGCGATGACCGACTTCATCTTCATGGTGAAGGATACGAGCTACATGTACGTCACCGGCCCCGAGGTCGTGAAAACCGTGACGAACGAAGTCGTCACCCACGAAGAGCTCGGCGGCGCGCGCGTGCATGCGAGCAAATCGGGCGTGGTCGACGGCGCTTATGAAAACGATTTCGAGACGCTGACGCAAATGCGCCGCCTCATCGACTTCCTGCCGCTCTCCAATCGCGAAAAGCCGCCGACGCGGCCGCATTATGATGACGTGACGCGCGAGGAAACCTCGCTCGATCGCCTCATCCCCGACAATCCGAACAAGCCCTACGACATGAAGGAGCTGATCGAGAAAGTCGCCGACGAGGGCGATTTCTTCGAGATTGGCAGCGAGTTCGGCAAAAACATCCTGACTGGCTTCGTGCGGCTCGATGGCAGCACAGTTGGCATCGTCGCCAATCAGCCGATGGTGCTGGCCGGCGTGCTCGATATCGACGCATCGCGCAAAGCCGCGCGCTTCGTGCGCTTCTGCGACGCCTTCAACATCCCGATCGTCACCTTCGTGGACGTGCCGGGCTTCCTGCCGGGCACGCGCCAGGAGCTGGGCGGCCTGATCAAGCACGGCGCCAAGCTTCTGTTCGCCTACGGCGAAGCGACGGTGCCGAAAGTCACGGTGATCACGCGCAAAGCCTATGGCGGCGCTTATGACGTCATGAGTTCGAAGCACCTGCGCGGCGACGTGAACTATGCGTGGCCGTCAGCCGAGATCGCGGTGATGGGCGCCAAGGGCGCGGTCGAAATCATCTTCCGCGCCGACATCGGCGATCCCGAAAAAATCGCCGCCCGCACCAAGGAATATAGCGACCGCTTCGCCAACCCCTTCGTCGCCGCCTCCCGCGGCTACATCGACGACGTCATCATGCCCCGCGAAACGCGGAAGCGCATCATCCGTGCGCTGGGCACGCTGAAGAACAAGAAGCTAGAGAACCCCTGGAAGAAGCACGACAATATTCCGTTGTGAGGTAAGAATGAGCAAAGCAGCGGAGTTGTTTGCAGAGGGTGACGCGTGGACTGATCGGATTACGCGGCTGATGACGCCCATCCTGTTGGAGTGCGCAAAGTCGCAGCAAACCATGACGCACGGAGGCCTTCGCGATGAACTTGCGAAAAGGCATAGAGAGCGAGGTGCATTCGCAACCACCTACGGCTACCCCGCTGGAAAACTCGGAAGAATTTGCATCGCGCTCGGCGACGAGTGGGGCGAGCCTGTACCGCCCCTAAACGTAATCTTGGTCAACCAGAACACTGGCCTTCCTGGACACGGAGCCGACTACTACCTGAAACATTTTGTCCGTCAGGTCGGTGGTCGTCGTCTGACAAAATCGGACAGAGACGCTCTGGCTCAGGAGTCGATGGAGGCCGTCTTCAACTACCCCAAGCTAGATGCCTTCGCGAAGGCGTTAAGCCTGAGAGGCATTCGGCCGGATACGCCGAGCAAGGTGGACGCGATTGAACTGCCACAACTTCGTGTGCCGAGAGGTGGTGAGAGTGAGGCTCATAAGGTACTCAAGGCATGGGTGCAGAACAATCCCAACCGCTTCAAACGGTTCGGCGTCTTTCGAAAAGGTCAATCCGAAGCGTGCTTACCTTCGGGCGATGAGATTGACGTGTTGTTCACGAACGAGTCTCTCCGGCTTGGAGTTGAGGTCAAGGCAGGAGAAGCCTCCCAATCGGAGCTTTGCCGTGGTGTCTTCCAGTGTGTGAAGTATCGCGCTCTGCTACGAGCAGAAGCTAAGGCTAGGGCGGTGGTGCCTGCGGCACAGGCCATTCTGGTGACTACGGCGACGCCGGGAAAAACGGTCAAGTCACTCGCGAAACGCTTGGACGTCGAACTCGTTATCGTGCCAGTCCCGCGTTGAGTTTTTTCTAGTTTGATCACCCCCGCATCCTTCCCCACCGATCTCCCCGCCATCACGCAACTCTTCCGCGCCTACGCCGCGTCGCTGCCGATCGATCTTGGCTACCAGGGCTTTGACGGCGAGCTTCAATCCCTCCCCGGCAAGTACGCGCCGCCGCAAGGCGCGCTGCTGATTGCGCGCGATGCGGATGGCGCAGCGCTCGGCTACGTCGCCATGCGTCCGCTCGATCCCTCTCCGCCAGGGGAGGGTGTCGCGCAGCGCGCGACGGGTGGGGCGGAAGCGCCAGTGTTAGAAAGTTCAGCGCCATCGTCCCACCCGTCGCGAAGCAAGCTTCGCGACACCCTCCCTTCCAGGGAGGGAACGCTCGTCTGCGAAATGAAGCGGCTCTACGTGGCGCCGGAGGGCAGGGGCAAAGGCTTAGGCTTTCAGCTTGCGCTCGCCATCATCGAAGCCGCCCGCGCCGCTGGTTATCGCGAGATGCGGCTCGATACGCTGAGCTCGATGCAAGGCGCGCAAGCGCTCTACCGCGCGCTCGGCTTTGTCGAGATCGGCGCGTATTACGACACGCCGATCGAGGGGACGGTGTTTATGAGCTTGGCGCTCTAAGAGGGTCTGCGCGCTTCAGCGCAAAGTATCGCCGCTCTCCACGCAATCCGCCCATCTCTCCGTCCTGCCTCTCTCAAGTGTCCGCGAATTTGACGCGATAATCTCCAGTCCGGTGTCCCTGAAATGTCGCGGCTTTAGCCGTCGTGCGAGTAGAGCTGGATATCCGGCTTTTCTATCCTTCGATGGGCCGCTCTGGTTTTGCGATGGGGGTCATCGCGCCGGGGGCGGGCGAGGGCTAGTTTGCGCCCATGCGCGCTCTCATCGCCGCCCTCAGCTGCGCCCTTCTCGGCGCCTGCTCCGACCCATCAAACGCGGTGGAAACAGCGGTTACAGCGGCGCCGACCGTGCTGGTCGGCGCCTATCGCGCGCTCACTGACGCAGCGCGCAGCGCGCCTGGCGATGTCACGATCGAGCATGGCGGCCTGGTGTTTTCGCGCGGCGCCATTCTTTATACGCGCCGGCTGCAGCCGCGCGCGCCGAGCGAACGCATCGCGCGCGACGGCTTGAGCTACGCCGCCGTGGTGCGCAGCGTCGATCTCAGCATCGAGCTGCGCCGCGTCACGGAAGAAACCTTGGCCAATGGCGCGGCCTCGCTCTGCGGCGTCGAGACGCCGGCCTATGTCGCGCTCGCCCACGATGAGCGCAGCGCCCATGTCACGGTGCTGGTGTTCGCCGGCGATGAACCGCCCGGCCCGCAAGCGACGCGAAGCCGGCTCTGCGGCAGCTTCGCCTACACGCTGCGCGAAAGCGGCCAGCACGGCGTCGTGCTGTGAGCTAGTCCGGCTTGCCGATCGGCTTGATCGGCTCGCCCAGTTCGTAGAACTCGGCGCCTTTCTCGGTCTGCATGATCAGATAGCGCTTGTCGTGTTCGGGGTAGGAGACAACGTCGATCGGCTTGTCTTCGCCGCCCATCAGATAGGTGCACTCGTCGTCGAACGTATTGCGCAACAGGTGCGGCACGGAAGGCGTAGCAAAACCCATGAAATCGCCCGGCCCAACTTCCGCGCTCTTGCCGTCAATCTCAGCTATCGCGCGCCCGGAAAGAATAAAGATCCATTCTTCTTCGAGCATGTGAGCATGATACGCGAAACTATCCTTGCCCGGCGGCAAGCGCACTAAGCTCACATGCGCACGGCTCATGCCCGCCAAGCGCGAAAGCCCGGCGGCGCGGAAAAGCGAATTGGGATTGAGCTTTTGCGTGAACGGGCGGAACGCCGCTTGTTGTTCGGTGGCGCGCCACAGCGGTTTCTTGGACTCAGGCATGGGCAAATCTATCCCACAGGCTGAGCGATAATCGAAACGTTAGAACAGAACCGGCTCGTAAGGGCGCCACTCCCCCCCGAGCAGCAATTCCAGCGGCCGGAAACTCGCTTTGTAGTTCATCTTGTCGGAGCCCGAGATCCAGTAGCCGAGATAGAGATGGGCAAAGCCGGCGGCGCGGGCCTGCTGGATGTGATCGAGGATGGTGTAGATGCCGAGGCTGCGGCGGCTCTCGGCGGGATCGAAGAACGAATAGACCAGCGAGAGCCCGTCGCCGAGCACATCGACCAAAGCGGCCGCGGCGAGTTCGCCGCGATGGGGGCCAGCGCTGAAGCGATACTCGACGATATGCGTGTGGACCGCGCTCTCTTCCACCATCGCGGCGTAGTCGCTGAAGGTCATGTCGGCCATGCCGCCTTCGGCGTGGCGCGAATTGAGGTAGCGGCGGAGCAGGCGGAATTGTTCTTGGGTCGCCTCAGCCGGACGCAGCGCGCGCGTCAGGTCGGCGTTCTTGGTGATGATCTTGCGCCAGCGGCGGTTGAAATCGAATCGCTCGACCGGCACCCGGGCCGAAACGCAGGCCTCGCACGCGTCGCAGGCTGGCCGGTAGGCGATGCTCTGGGAGCGGCGGAAGCCGGCATGGGTGAGCACGTCGTGGAGATGCTCGGCGTCGAGCCCATCGAGCGCGGTGAAGACCTTCCGCTCGCGCTTGCCCGGCAGGTACGGGCAGGGCGATGTCGCGGTCAGAAAGAACCGCAGGTTCTTGGTTGGAAAAGGTTTCGTCACGCTGCGCCCATGGTCGCCCAACCTTGCACGGCGTCAAGCTTTCGCCGCCGTTCACCCTGTCATTGCGCGTCATCGCGCTTAACAAACGCTTTCGCTTGACGGTCAGTCGCGCGGACTTAGGCGAAAAAGTAATCCACAAACGCCATTTCGCACTCCGATTTGGGGAAAAGTCTGATACCGTATGCGCCTCTGCCGCGCGGACTGGGGGAACGTACGGCCCGGATCAGCAGAGAGGGAGGCGCCGATGGCGCAACCTGTGACGACTATTCTATCGAGCCAGGGCGAGCTTGCCGCCAAGGCCAGACAGTTCACGAACGACACCAACGAAGCCAATCTCTTGGTCGGCAAAGTGGTGTCGCGCGCCTTCAGCACCTTCCGCGATACAGCCTCAGACGATGTGGTGCTGCACTCGATGCGCCGCGATCTCGATCGCCTGATCGACCAGCTCCGAAGCGCCAGGCTTTAGGGCAGACGCTCAACGCGTCCGAGCGGATCGGGCAGCGGTTCGCCTTCAGCGACGAAGCTCAGCGAGACGGAATTGATGCAATAGCGCAAGCCCGTCGGGCGTGGACCGTCCGGAAAAACGTGGCCCTGGTGGCTGTCGCAACGCGCGCACCGGGTCTCGATCCGCCGCATGCCATAGGCGTTGTCCTCAATCCCGATCACGTGCTTGGGATCGATCGGCGCGGTGAAGCTCGGCCAGCCGGTGCCGCTATCGAATTTGGCGTCCCAGCGAAACAGCGGCAGCCCGCACAGTCGGCAGCAATAAGCGCCGGACTTCTTCTGGCCGAGCAGCCCGCCGCAGAACGGAGCTTCGGTGCCGTGCTGCAGCAGCACGCGCCGCTCTTCGTCATTGAGCGATGCCTCCAGCCGCACGCGCTCGTCATCGGTTGGCGGGGTGAGATCGAAGCCGAGTTGGGAAAGGGTCATGGCCGATAGGTGGGTCATGCCCTCCAATTCGTCCAGCCTTGCCCCGGTGTTACACCACCGTTTCGCGGTCGCCGTAGAGCTTGGCCAGATCGGCGACCAAGCTCTTCGCCCCGGCCCGGATTTGCTCGTCCGAGAACTTGCCGCGCAATTGTTTGGCGGCGTCCGCGAGCCCCTTGGGGGCGATGCCGAGTTTGCGCCGGTGCTTCTTGGCGATGTGCTCGACCAGCATGTCGGCCTTTTCCGCCGCAGGTCCGAGGATGGGCTTTAGCGTCTGCTCAAGCTCTCGCACCAGCGGGTCGCCCTTGCGCTTGGCTGCGCGCTTCTTGGCCGGAGCGATCGCCGCGAGCAGGGTCTTGTCGTCATGGGCGCGCACGGCCGCGAAGAGCTTCTTGAGTTCAGGTCGCGATCGCCCGCGCGATAGCGCCCGCAGGGCTTTGACTTGATCAGCGCTCAGCTTCATGGCGTCCCCGCCCGTCGCAAAATCGCCGCCGCGCCGCGCGCCAGGGCTTCCTTCGCCGGACGCCCGCCGACGCGCATCATCGCCGTCACATTGATCGGGTTGGCCGCGATGCGCTCAGTTGGGACGGAGCGGAGCACGGCTGAGTAGGGCACCTCGTCGGCCAGCAGCGCCGCGCCAAAGAACGGCGCGGCGCTGATCTCGCTGCGCGTCAGCGCGTCGGCATCGCCGGTTTCGCCGGATCGGGTGCGGTCGTTCACGCCGTTCAGGAGCACGGAGAACTCGTTCGGCTGCAAGGACCTTCCCCTGACCTCGCGCACGACGTGCTCCAGCATGTTCAATCCGGTGAGCGAATATTTCTCCGGCCGCACCGGGGCGACGATGTGGTCGGCGCAGGTAATGGCTAGCCGGGTAAGGAAGGTCGCGCACGGGTTGGAGTCGATCACCACGGCGTCCGAACGCGCGCGCAGGGCCGAAACCAAGGCGCGGAAACGGGTGAACGCTTCCGCTTTGTCGCGATCGGCTCGCGTGTCGAGCGTAAATTCGAACAGACGCTCGTCGCCGGCCACGAGTTCGAAGTTCGGTTGTTTGTCGCCCCCGCGCCTTGCGCGGTTCAGCGGCACGGAGATCGCGCCGAAGTCCGAGCGGGACAGGCTCGCGTCGCCGCGCGGGTTCAGCACATTGTAGATCGTGTGGTTGCGGTCGCGGATGCGATGGCGTTCGCCCGGCGAGAGGAAGTACTGCGTCAGATTATGCTGCGGATCGAGGTCGATGAAGCTGATCGAGCGTTTGTCCGCCAAGTGGGCGGCGGCGAAGAGGTTGGCCGCCAGCACGGTCTTGCCGACGCCGCCCTTGATGTTGAGCATGGCGATGACGCGGCCGCGTCCGGTCGCTGTGCGCGCGCGGTCGGCGATCTGCGCCAACGCTTCGGCTTGCGACCCCCGGTTCATGTCGATGGCCGAGGCGGTGTCGAGGGTGGCGCTCAGCCAGGATTCGGCGCCGATGGGCGCGGTGATTGCTACGATGATCGGGCGGCCGTTATTGAGCGCGGCGGCCACCTCCCGTTGCAGCCAGACGCTGTCATTACCGGCGGGGGAAGCGAGCACGACGACGATGCCGGCCTCGCCGATCGTTTTGATCAGCGCCGGGGTCTGCTCAGACGTGCGGAGATCGGGTCCGGAGCGGGTGACGGTCCAGCCGTGCCGCTCCAGTTCCGCGCTGACGTGCCGTGCAATGTCTTCGTCCGCAGGTTCGAAGGCGAGATACGCCGTTATTGCCATGAAGTGCGCCCCAGCCCTCGGCCGGACCCTAGTCGGCCCGATTAAGGCTTGGCAATGCCGCCCGGCTCGCCCCAAGGATGCGTGACATGGCGGACCTAGGGTAGCGCGCGCAGGCTCCGGAACTCGCCCGCCTTCAACGCATTCACGGACAGATGCCCGATCCACTCCTGATCGACCTTTTCCAACGTTTAGCCATGGCGCTAGGAATCGGCTTCCTGGTCGGCGTCGAGCGCGGCTGGAAGCACCGGGACGCGCCGGACGGCACGCGCGCGGCGGGTCTGCGCACGCACGCCGTGGTTGGCCTGACGGGCGGTGTCGCAGGCGCAATGCTGCCGATGATCGGCCAGATCGGCTTCGCCGCAGTGACCATCGCGTTCGCAGCGGCGTTCGTGACCTTCAAGGTGCGCGAGAGCCTGAAGGACAATGACCTTTCCGTCACCGGCACGATTGCAGGTCTGCTCGTCTACGTGCTCGGCGCCTACGCGATCTGGGGCGACCTTCGAATTGTCGCCGCTGCGGGCGTCGCGCTCGTCGGCTTGCTGGCCTTTAAGGAGGCGCTGCACGGCTGGCTCGATTCGGTGACGTGGAAGGAGCTGCGCTCAGCGCTACTCATCCTCGCCGCAACCGCTATTGCGCTTCCTTTGTTGCCGGATCGCACGATCGATCCATGGGACGCCATCAATCCGCGCGAGCTTTGGTTGCTGACCATCCTTGTCGCCGGAGCGTCGTTTGCGGGCTACGTGGCGGTGAGGGTTTTGGGCGGCGATGTGGGGGTGCTGGCTGGAGCGGCCGCAGGCTCTTTAGTGTCCTCAACGGTCGTCACCGCCGAACTTGGCCGCCGCGTTCGCAAGGGTGAGACGCACGCCATGGTCGCTGGCGCTGCCGCTTCGCTCGCCGCAGCGATCAGCGTCGGACGCGTGATCGTGCTGTTGGCGGTGACGGGTGCGGCGATCATCCCGGAGGCTGCGCCAGCACTCGCTGCTGCGGTCTTCGTGTTCGCCCTGGCCGCTTTCGCGTTGCGGTATTTCGATAAAGAGCAAGTGACCGCCGATGGTCCGCAAAAATTGCGCAGCCCTCTCGATCTCATTTCCGTTGGCCAGTTTGCACTTCTTTTGGGCGCCGTGATCATCATTGGGCGCATCGTTGCGGATGCTTACGGTCAAGCCGGCTTGTTGCCGTTCGCGGCGACCGCTGGCCTCGCTGATGTCGATGCGGTCACGCTCGCGGCGGGAAGTCTGGTGCGCGGCGGGCTCGACCCGGCTGTAGGGGCGCATGCAGTGATGATCGCGGTTGTGATGAATACGCTCTCTAAGGGTGTGATTGCGTTCTTTGCAGGCGGCTGGCGCTATGCGGCCCTCTATTTTGCGGCGAGCGCCGCCGCGATCGCTGCGGCTGCGGCGGTTTGGTTCTTGGTCACGCCGCTGATCGCGCCCATGTTTGCGGCGGGGCCTCGCTAGCGCCCCCTTTGTTCGGCTAGATGGTTGCGATGCGCGAGAAATGGACCCCGAGCGGCTGGCGACTAAAGCCGGCCAAACATATCCCGACGGATTACCCCGATCCGGATGCGCTGACGCGCGTCGAGCAGCAATTGCGCTCCTATCCGCCGCTGGTTTTCGCCGGTGAGGCGCGGAATCTGAAGGCGCGCCTGGCCGATGTCGCCGCCGGCAAGGCGTTCTTGTTGCAGGGTGGCGATTGCGCCGAGAGTTTCAAGGAATTCCACCCGGACAACATTCGCGACACATTCCGCACTTTGATGGCGATGAGCGTCGTGCTGACGTTCGCGGCGTCGCGGCCCGTCGTGAAGATTGGCCGACTGGCCGGTCAGTTCGGTAAGCCGCGCAGTGAGCAGATCGAGACGCAAGACGGCGTGACGCTGCCCTCCTATCGCGGCGACAATATCAACGGCATGGAGTTCACGCTCGAAGCGCGTACGCCCGATCCCGAGCGCCTGATGAAAGCCTACGCCCAATCGGCGGCGACGTTGAACCTGATCCGCGCATTCGCCAACGGCGGCTATGCCGACCTGCACAACGTGCATCGCTGGATGGTCGGTTTCGTCGCCGATAGCCCGCAGGGCAAGCGCTATCAGGAAATCGCCGATCGCATTTCCGAAGCGATCGACTTCATGGAAGCCTGCGGCATCACGCCAACAAGCGTCCCGCAAATGAAGCAGGTGGACGTCTACACCAGCCACGAAGCGCTGCTGCTTGGCTACGAAGAAGCGATGACGCGCATCGATTCCACCAGCGGCGATCATTACGACACCAGCGCGCACTTCCTTTGGATCGGCGACCGCACGCGTCAGCCCGATGGCGCTCATATCGAGTTCGCGCGCGGCATCAAGAACCCGATCGGCCTCAAGTGCGGTCCGACGCTCGATCCTGATGAACTCATCCGCTTGATCGATATTTTGAATCCGAAGGACGAACCGGGCCGTCTCACGTTGATCGCGCGGTTCGGTTCGGACAAAGTCGAAGCAGGCTTGCCCAAACTTGTGCGCAAGGTCGTTGCCGAAGGCCGCAACGTCGTGTGGTCGTGCGATCCGATGCACGGCAATACGTTGAAGACAGAGAGCGGGTACAAGACCCGGCCCTTCGACCGCATTCTCGCAGAGGTTCGCGCCTTCACGGATATCCTGCCTGCCGAAGGCGCCTATCCTGGCGGCGTGCACGTTGAGATGACGGGCCAGCAAGTCACCGAGTGCATTGGCGGCGCCTCGGCGCTGACGGAGCAAGACTTATCGAGCCGCTATCACACCCATTGCGACCCGCGTCTGAACGGCGCGCAAGCGATCGATCTGGCATTCCTGATTGCCGAGCAATTGCGCCGCGCGCGCGATAGCCGACGCTCCAAGGCCGGCTGATGAAATCGCTGCGTATCGCCGTCCAAATGGACCCGATCGAGACGATGATCGTGAACCACGATACATCGCTTGTGCTGATGGTCGAAGCGCAGGCGCGTGGTCATGAGATTTGGTGGTTTTCGCCGAACGATTTGTTCTACGAAGCCGGCATCGTCAAAGCGCGCGCACGCCGCGTGTCAGTGAGCCTGGATGAGGGCAAGCACTACGAGACGCACGAAGAGGTCATGCGTACTGTCGATGATTTCGACGTCGTGCTCGTGCGCCAGGATCCGCCCTTCGACATGGGCTACGTCACCAACACCTACCTGTTGGAGCTGACGAAGGCGCTGGTGATCAACCCGCCGAAGGGCATCCGCAACATCTCCGAGAAGATGTCGATCCTTCAGTTTCCGGAACTGACACCGAAGACCTGGGTCGGCAAGGACATCGATGCGTTGGAGATGTTCGCTAAGCGCTTCGATCAAGTCGTGTTGAAAGTGCTCTATTTGATGGGCGGCGACGGTGTGATCAAGCTGGAGTCCGGCGCGCCGGATTTTCGCGAGAAGGCCAGCGCGTTCATCGCCGCGTCTGGCCGTGAGCCTATCCTAGCGCAAGAGTTTCTGCCCGCCGTGAGCGGCGGCGATAAGCGGGTGTTCGTCATCGGCGGCAAACCGTTCGCGGCCTTGCGGCGGATGCCGAAGCAGGGCGACTTCCGCGCCAATCTTCACGTCGGCGGCGTCGCTGTTGCTGGTGAATTGGACGATGAGGATCGCGCCATCACAGCGGCGGTTGCGCCCCTGCTTGAGCGCGAAGGCATCGTCTTCGCTGGCCTCGATGTGATCGCCGGCAAGCTTATCGAAATCAACGTGACTTCCCCAACCCTGGCCCAGGAACTAAAGCGCCTCTCGGGACTCGATCTGCCTAAAGTGTTCTGGGAACACGTCGAGGCGATGATTTAGGTCGCGAGCGATAGGATCAGCACTACCGCCGCAACGTTAAGGCCGAAGCCGACGGTGAGCATCCGTTTCAAGCTCAACATTCCCGACGAGTAAGCGATCGCGTTTGGCGCTGTCGCCACTGGCAGCATGAAGGCAAAGCTCGCAGCGATCGCGACCGGGAAAGCCAGTTGCTGCAGCGGCGTTTCCGTCGCCGTCGCCACCGCGGCCACGACCGGTAGCATGGATGTCAGCGTCGCCACGTTGCTCGCGAGCTCCGACACCAGGATCGTTGTCACCACGAGCAGAGCGATCAGCCCGAACGTCGAGAGGCCGTCGAGGCCGCCGATCCAATCGCCGATCCAGGCGGCGAGCCCCGTCGCTTCCATCGCGGCCGCCAGCGCGAGACCGCCGCCGAACAGGATGGCGATGCCCCACGGGATGCGCTCGGCGGTTTTCCAGTCGATCAGCTTTTCGCCGCCGCCTCGGCCCGATGGCAGCAGAAACAGCGACAGCGCGCCAATGATCGCCACCCCTGTGTCGGTCAGGCTCGCGAGCCCGGGCAGCTTCACCAGTTCGGTGCGCGTCATCCACGCCAGCGCCACCAGCGCGAACACGATGCCAATGCGAGTTTCAGGGCGGGTGATCGGCCCCAGCGCTTTCAACGCGTCCTTCACGACGTTGCCGATCGCCTCGAAGCGCGCGTGCCCTTTGCCGAACAAGGGCCAGCAGAGCAGCAGCCACGCCACTGGCATCATCACCAGCATGATCGGCAGCGCGCGCATCATCCAATCGATGAAGGCGATTGGCTCGCCGGCGCGCTCGAAGAACGAAATGGCGATCAGATTGGTCGGCGTGCCGACTGGCGTGCCGACGCCGCCGATCGTGGCCGCATGCGCGACGCCGAGCGTCAGCGCGCCGCCGAGTGCGAGATCGGCCTTGCCGCCGCCGGTCATGGCGCGCGCTGCGCCGATGGCGATGGGGACGAGCATCAGCGTCGTCGCCGTGTTCGATATCCACATCGACAGCAGCATCGACGCGATCATGAAGCCAGCGACCAGCGCCACCGGCCGTCCGCCAGCGACCGACGCAATCGAGAGCGCAATGCGCTCGTGCAGCCGCCAGCGCTCGACGCACGCGGCCAGGATGAAGCCGCCGATGAAGAGGAATACGATCGGGTCGGCATAGGGTGCTGCCGCATCCTTCATGCTGAGCGCGCCAATCAAGGGCAGCGCGCCGAGCGGGAGCAGCGCCGTCGCCGAAATCGGAATCGCCTCAGTGACCCACCAGGTCACCATCAGCGCGGCCAGCGAGACCACGCGCCAGGCTTCGATCGAGAGCCCAGCCGGCGGCGGCACGAGTTGTAGGCCTAGCGCCAGGGCCGGGCCCAAAATCAGCCCGATCCAGCGTCCCACGCGGCCGAAACCGGTCTCGTCGGCCGCGATCTCGGTCGCGTCGCTCATGGCGCTCCCCCTGCCGATTTGACTCCGGCTTAAGCGCCTCATACCTGAGCGCCTCGCCTTTGGAAGCCCCAGCGGACTGTTGAAGAAACAGAAGCTGGTGCGCTAAGGGTGAGGTCGTTGCCCCTGTGGTGGAATTGGTAGACGCGCCGGACTCAAAATCCGGTACCGCAAGGTGTGTCGGTTCGACTCCGACCGGGGGCACCATCCTACGCTCGCGAAGCGCGCGTAGGATGTCCTCCGTAGCCTGGGCGTAGGAGGACTGGTCGCTCCACGCGCGAGCTTCGGACGGCTGACGCCGCCGCGCCCTGACTGTTTACGCAAAGCGTGCTAGCCGGACCGCGAAGCGGCGACGGAATCCAAACACACCATGACGCAAACCGAAGATCTTGTCCGCGACGACCCAGGTCGAAGCTTCATCGGCGTGCTGCAAAAGATTGACGGCGCTGCCGGCGAAGACGGCCTCACCGTGAGCGAGATCGTCGATCAACTAGACGAGCGCGCGTTCGGCTTGCTGATCCTGCTTTTCGCGTTGCCATGTCTGGTGCCGGGTTTGCCGGGCGCGCAGATCATCGCCATTCCGATTTTTCTGCTGGCGCTGCAAATCGTCGTCAACCGCACCGAGCCGTGGTTGCCGGGCTGGTTCATGCGCGCGCGCGTTAAGAAGAGCTGGATCAGCGCGATCGCCGGCTTCGCTGACAAGCGCTTGCGCTGGACTGAACAATTCGCTCGCCCGCGCTGGCGCTGGTTGGCGACAGGCTTAATGGAACGCCTCGTCGGGCTCGTCATGGCGCTGGCCGCGGTGACAATCATGCTTCCGATCACCAATACGATCCCATCGATTGCGCTCACCTTGGCCTCCATAGGGCTTGTGCAACGGGACGGGCTCTTCACCGCGCTCGGCAGCATGGTCGCTTTGGGCTGGCTGACGGTGCTGGGGGTCCTGATCACCGGGCTGATCATGGGCGCTGGCTTTGCGGTCGATCTTTTGCGGGAGCACGCGCCCTGGCTCCTCGGCTTATTCGGTGGCTGAGCCCCGGCGCGGCGGGGCGCCGCAGAACGGCCTTCAGTTTCTGCGCTAAGATAGGCCATGACCTCGCGGCTGCGCTCCCTTTGGCCATTGCTGACCGCCCTTACGTCCGGGGCGATGCTGGCCGCTGCGCACCTTTATTTTCAGCGCTTCCTCGGCCTCGCGCCGTGCCCACTTTGCCTCGACCAGCGCAACTGGCACTGGGCCGTGCTCGGCGTGTCGCTTCTGGCTTTCCTGGTGACACGCTGGAAGCCTGGGCTGTTGCGGTGGGGCGTGATGATTGTCGGCCTCGTTTTGCTCGGCAGCGCGGCGCAGGCTGCGTATCATGTCGCCGTCGAACAACATTGGGTCATCGCGCAATGCGATGTGCGCAGCGCCGCTGGTCAGAGCCTGACCTTCGATCCGAATGCCCCGCTCGAAGTGCCGCAATGCGATCAGATCGCGTGGTCGTGGCTTGGTATTTCAATGGCCGGTTACAACGCCATTATTTCTCTGTTGTTGGCGCTGGCGAGCTTCGTTGTAGCTCTGGCCCCGGAGCGTAAGCCATGAGACCGCACCCGCCTATGCCCGGACAAATCAAACGCGATCCACGCATCGCCGAGATGATCCGCGTCGATCACGCCGGCGAATTCGGGGCCGTGCAAATCTATCGCGGCCAGCGCGCCGTGTTTGATCGCATCGAGAGCAAGGCGCATGCGGCGCGTCTGATCGGCGAGATGGAGGAAGGTGAGCAGGAGCACCTGAAAACCTTCGACAAGCTGATCGCCGAACGCGGCGTGCGGCCGACTTTGATGGCGCCCGTTTGGCGTGTCGCTGGGTTTGGCCTCGGCGCGGTGACGGCGCTGATGGGTGAACAAGCCGCGCATGCCTGCACCGAAGCGGTGGAAGAGGTCATTGAGGAGCATTACGGGCGGCAAAGCGAGGAGCTACGCGGCGTCGATTCCGAACTGAAGCACGTCGTTGATCGCTTCCGGGCAGAAGAGATCGCGCACAAGGAAACCGCGATCGAGCAGGGCGCCCGCAACGCGCCCGGCTATGGCGTGCTGACTGCCGTCATCAAGATCGGCTGCCGCGCCGCGATCCGTATCTCGGAAAAAATATGAGCGCGCCGCCAAGCGTGCGCTTGGCGCGAGACGATGAAAAGGACGTCGCGTCGCGCATCCTGACGGATGCGTTTGTGGATGAGGACGGGCTGAACTACTGGCTCAAGCAAGGCGCGGCGAAGACGCGCGCGCGACGCGCTTTTTTCGACGCTGCTGTACGCGATGTGGTTCACGCCAAGCGGGAACTACACCTCGCCGAATCCGCAGGCGCGCCGCTTGGCGCCGCGATCTGGTTGGCGCCGGGCGACAAAGCATTTGATCTCCCGCCCTTGCGTGAACTGATGTTGACGCCGCTCCTCTTCGCCGTCGCCGGTGTGAAGGGCATGCGCAGAGCCACGGCGCTCGGCCGCCAACTCGCCACGTTCCATCCGAAAGTCCCGCATGCGCACTTGGTGTTCCTTGGCATCGCGCCGGAGGCGCAAGGACGCGGTGTAGGTTCGGCGATGCTGAAGCACGCGCTCGCGCCCCTCGATGCCGCTGGCACTCCCGCCTATTTGGAAACCTCCACGGAGCGCAACATTGCACTCTACGAACGCCACGGCTTCGTCATCAGCGGCGGCTTCCAACTCCCCGGCTTGCATATGCGGACCATGTTCCGAGAGCCGCGCGCTTAAGAGCCGGCCTTCTCGCCAGTGCTTTCTTCCGTTGTGTTCAACGCATCCGCCAGACGCGTCTTGGCGCTGCCGGGCTTTAACGGCTTCTGCTGGCTGGCGTGTGGCGCCCAGCCGGTGGCAGTCAGAATTTCAAAGGTCGCGCGCAAGCGGCCGTCCTCATCCGAGAAGCGTGCGCGGTATATCTCGAACGCACGTGAGAGAATGCGCCGACTCAGCGCGCGCGGATGCCGTTCCGCCAGCGCCGCTGTCTCACCCATGGCGCGCAAATCCGCGAGCAGGCGCATGGGCTCGTCATAGCGCACCATCACCACGTCTCGGTCCGCCGCCGGCAGCGCAAAGCCTGCGCGTTGCAGCAAGTGCGCCAGATCCTGCAGCGTCGCGAACGGCGACACCCGCGCGCCGGCGCCGCCGAGCAACTCCTCCTCTGCTTGCAGCAATGAGAAACGCAGTTCGTTCAGCGTGTCGCCGCCGAACAGCGAGGCTAGCAGCAGACCATCCGGCTTTAGCGCGCGTCGCAATTGGATCAACGCGCCAGGCACGTCGTTGATGGCGTGCAGCATTAGCGGCGAGACAATCAGATCGAAGGCGGCGTCTCGGAAGGGCAGACGTTCGGGATCGACGATCAGGTCGCCGCTGGCCCAATCCGTTTCGATAACTTCGCCAAGTCGCGCCGCCAGAGCGGGTCGCGTCCGGACCTCGTCGCTGAACAGTCCGCCACCGCCCAGCGCCAGGACGCGCGGAAACGGACGCGGAATCGCCTCCAGCCGGTCGGCCAAGTCAGCCGCCACACGCGCGAACAAAAATGCGCCTTCGCGAAAGCCCGCCGCCGCGCGGCGCTTGCGCTGACGGACAAGCCGTGGCTCGAATAGGCGGGGGCTCGACATGGCCGCATCTTACCGCGCGACGGGGGCGTTTCGGAAACGTGGCGTGATTTCGCGCCTGTCGGACGTCATCTGGCCGCCGCGCTCGCTATTATCCGACGCCTTCGTGGACCGCCCAGGCGTCATCGAGCCGGCGCTCTGGAATGAGCTTAAGTTCATCGCCGAGCCCGTTTGCGCCCGCTGCGGGTTTCCGCTCCCCGACGATATTGGCGCCGAAGCCGTCTGCGGCGCCTGCGCTGGGCGGAAGCCAGCCTATGACAGCGCCCGCGCCGCTCTGGCCTACGACGACCACGCTCGCCGGCTGATCCTCGATCTGAAACGCGGCGGCCGGCGCGATGGGTTGCCGGTCTTTGCCCGTTGGATCAGCGCTGCCGCCGGCGAAACCGTCGCCCGCTCCGATTTCCTTGCGCCCGCACCCATGCACTGGACGCGTCTCGCCGTCCGCAGCTTCAACCAGGCCGCTTGGCTCACCCAGGCGCTGGCCCGCGCCCACGGCAAGCCGTGGAAACCCGGCGCGCTCACCCGGATCAAGCGCCGGAAGAGCCAAGCCGGACTTACCGCTTCGGAACGGCGGCGCAATGTTGGCGGGGCGATCAAGGCGTCGAGACGCTTCGCCGGCAAAACCATCGTGGTGGTGGACGACGTTTTCACCACCGGGGCGACTCTCGAAGCCTGCGCCCGTGCATTGCGTAAAGCTGGGGCTGCAGAAGTGCATGCAGTGACCCTGGCGCGCGTCGTGCGTCCGACTGATATTTCTATCTGACCCCAACGTGAGTCGGACATGGCGCCCGTAACTGTCTACACCCGCGCTTTCTGCCCCTATTGCACGCGCGCGATCGCGCTGCTGCAGAGGAAGGGCGCACCTGTGACCGAGATTGACGCCACGGCGTGCCCAGAGAAACGTCAGGAAATGGTGCAGCGCTCGGGGCGTTGGACGTTTCCGCAGATTTTCGTGGGCGACGTGCATGTCGGCGGTTGCGACGATCTGCATGCGCTGGAGCAAAGAGGTGGGCTCGACCCGCTGCTAATGGGGACGTGATGCGGAAGCTGCGGGTAGCGGCGGTACAATTGCGCTCGGGTATTTCGCCCGCGGCGAACCGCGCGCACGCCATGCCGTTTCTGCGCGAAGCCGCCGCCGCCGGCGCTCGGCTGATCGCCACACCCGAATGCACGATGATGCTCGATCGCGACAAGGAACGCATGCTTGCGACTTTGTCGTCGGCGCAGATCGAGCAGGAGATCAAGGCGTGGGGTTCCGCTGCACAGGAACTGGGCGTTTGGCTGCTGCTGGGTTCCGGTTCAGTGCCGGCGCCCAGCGGCAAGGTGTTCAACCGCTCTTTCCTGTTTTCGCCAGACGGCAAGATCGCGGCGCAGTACGACAAGATCAATCTATTTGACGTGAAGCTCAGCGGCACGGAGCAATATCGCGAGAGCGACACGTTCGAAGGCGGCGCTAAAGCGGTGCTCACTGAGGGCCCGATGGGCGCAAAGCTCGGCCTGACGATCTGCTATGACGTGCGCTTTGCGCCGCTCTACGGCGCGCTTGCACGCGCGGGCGCGGAGATAATCGCGGTGCCTGCGGCGTTCACGGTGCCGACTGGGCAAGCGCATTGGGAAACGTTGCTGCGCGCGCGCGCGATCGAAACGCATTGCTTCGTCGTAGCGCCGGCGCAGGGCGGGCGGCACGAGGATGGCCGCGCGACCTGGGGCCATTCGGTGATCATCGATCCTTGGGGCAAGGTGTTGGCCAAGCTCGATCACGATGAGCCGGGTTACATCGTCGCCGATTGCGACCTCGATCAAGTCGCCGAAGCGCGCGCGAAAATTCCGGCGTGGGCGGGCGGAAACGCGTTCGACGCGCCATGATCCGCTACGATTTGCGCTGCGATAATGGCGACGAATTCGAAGCTTGGTTCGGCTCGATCGCCGATTACGACAAGCAAGCGGAAGCGGGCTTAGTCGAGTGCCCGTATTGCGGCTCCAATCATATTGTGAAAGCGCCGATGGCGCCGGCCGTGCGCACCAGCCGCAAGGTCGAAGCGCGCAAGGAACGCGCCGTCGCCATGGCCATGGCCGCGAAAGTGCGCGAGCATATCAGGGACAATTTCGACTATGTCGGCGACAAGTTCGCCGACGAAGCGCGCAAAATGCACGCGGGCGATACTGAAGAGCGCGCGATCTGGGGTGAAGCGACGCCGGAGGAAGCAAAGGCGCTGGAAGAAGATGGCGTGCCGGCGGCGTCGCTGCCGCCTGAGCTTGCGCCGGTCGTGCCGAAGAAGCTGAACTAAGCCGGCTTCTGCGTGGCGATCATGTAATTCACATCGATATCGTGCGACAGCGCCCAACCTGCGCCAAGCGGCTGGTATGTAACGCCAATCGGTTCGAACCACTTCAGCCCCGGCGCGCCGCTGCGGATTTCATTCGGCGTCACCAGCTTGTCGTAATCATGCGCGCCTTCCGGCGCCCATTTCAGGATGCGCTCTGCGCCGACGATGGCGAGAGCGCGCGCCTTCGGCGTGCGGTTGATGGTGGAGAGCACAAGCAATCCGCCTGGCGCAACCAAAGCGGTCGCCGCTTCGAGAAACGCCTTCACATCTGAAACGTGCTCGATGATCTCGAGCGCCGTCACGAGTTGGAATTGTTCGCCACGGGCCGCCAGGGCTTCGGCGGTCGTGCATTCAAACCGAATGTCTAGCCCGGCCTGATCCGCATATGTCCGCGCCGCGCCGATTGCTTCTTCTGAGGCGTCGATTGCCGTCAGGTCCGCGCCCATCCGCGCCAGCGGCGCCGAGACCAGGCCGCCGCCGCAACCGAGATCGAGCGTGCGTACGCCCTTGAGTGCAAAGCGGCCGCGCCCGCCCAGGTGCGTCTGCGCGAGTTCACGCACGTATTGGAGACGCACTGGGTTCAGCCGGTGGAGAGCGCCGAACGGCCCGGACGGATTCCACCATTCAGCGGCGAGGGCGCTGAATTTGGCGATCTCGGCGGGGTCGAGCGTGCTGGCCATGTGTGTCAGATCGGCCTGGAAACGAGGCCGGTCAAGCGCCTATCGCGCCGCAGCAAAGCGTGTGCTAACCGCTCTCTATTGCTTCGGAAAACGGCTCAACTGTCCCCATGTCGCGTTTGGTGATGAAGTTCGGTGGCACGTCCGTAGGCGACGTGGACCGCATCGCCCGCGTCGCCCGCATTGTCGCGACTGAAATGAAGCCGGGGCGTGGCGTAGCCGTAGTGGTCTCGGCCATGTCGGGGGAGACGGATCGCTTGGTCGGCCTGGCGCGCGGCGCGGCCGGCGAGGGCGGTAATGGCGCGGTGTTGTCCGGCGCCGATTTCAACGACGAGTATGACGTCGTCGTCTCGGCTGGCGAGCAAGTGACGACCGGTCTTCTGGCGCTCGCGCTGCGCCGCATCGGCGTGCCGGCGCGCTCCTGGCAGAATTGGCAAATCCCGTTCAAGACCGACGCGGCGCATTCGAAAGCCCGCGTCGCCGATTTCCCGACGGATGAGATTGGCGCGTCGATTGACGCCGGTTTCGTCGCCGTCGTGCCTGGCTTTCAAGGCGTCACCGACGAGAACCGCATCACAACGCTTGGCCGCGGCGGTTCCGATACGTCCGCCGTCGCGCTTGCCGCGGCACTCAAGGCGGAACGTTGCGATATCTACACCGATGTGGACGGCGTCTACACCACCGACCCGCGCATCGTCTCCAAGGCCCGCCGCCTCGAGAAAATTTCCTACGAAGAAATGCTCGAGATGGCGTCACTCGGCGCCAAGGTGCTGCAGACGCGGTCGGTCGAGCTGGCGTTCGCCAAGCGCGTGCCGGTCCGTGTGCTTTCTAGTTTTGTGGAGCCGGGCGCGCCCAATCCCGGCACTCTCGTTTGTCCCGAGGATCAGATCGTGGAAAAGCAAGTCGTTTCCGGCGTCGCGTATTCGCGCGATGAGGCCAAGATCACGCTGCTCGGCGTCAATGACGATGTCGGCAGCGCCGCGGAGATTTTCGGCCGCCTCGCCGATGGCGCCGTCAATGTCGATATGATTGTCCAGACCGAGGCGCGCCAAGCGCACAAGCGTAACATCGTTTTCACATGCCCCGATCGTGAAGCGCCGCGCGCTGCTGAAATCATCGAAGCGGCGCGGGATAAGATCGGCGTGGAAGAAATCCATATTCGCCGCGATGTGGCCAAAGTCTCGGTTATTGGCATCGGCATGCGCAGCCAAGTCGGCGTTGCGCGCACGATGTTTGCAGCGCTTGCCCAGAAGGGCATCAGCATCGAGGCGATCGCCACATCCGAGATCAAAATCTCGGTTCTGATCGATGCGGCCTACACCGAGCTTGCGGTGCGGGCGCTGCACACGGCCTATGGTTTGGACGCCGCCTGACGGCGATGAGGAGGTGCGCGGCAGAGAATGGTCGTTCCGTCCAACATCGGCGGCTCACGCGTGCTCCTGCGCAAGTTGCGGGAAATCATGGGCACAGGCGACGTGGCGCAAGATCGCCTCGATCGGCTCGTCGCCATGGTCGCCTCGACCATGGTCGCAGACGTGTGCTCGATCTATCTGACGCGCGGCGTCTTTCATGAACTGTTCGCGACACAGGGCCTGAAGGCCGAAGCCGTGCACCGCACGCGGCTAAAAGTTGGCGAAGGCCTTGTCGGCCTGGTCGCCGAGACGGCGCAGCCGCTCAATATCGCTGACGCGCAACACCACGAGCGTTTCGCGTTTCGTCCTGAAACCGGCGAAGAGCCGTTCAACGCTTTCCTCGGCGTGCCGATCAACCGCTCCGAGCGTGTGTTCGGCGTGTTGGTCGTGCAAAACCGCGTTCAGCGTGTGTACGGCGAAGAAGAAGTCGAGGCGTTGCAAACCATCGCCATGGTGCTGGCCGAGATGGTGGCGTCTGGCGCATTCGGCGACCTGTCGGGGTTAGCCGACGTTGAAGCGCGCGCTAGCCGCCCAGAAGCGTTGCAGGGCCGCGCCTTCTCCGACGGCATCGCGATTGGCACCGTGGTGCTGCACGAACCGCACGCGCCGCTCGGACGCGTCATCGCCGACGATCCGGCCAAGGAAGCAACGCGCCTCGACGACGCGCTCGCACAAGTGCGTGGCGCGCTCGCCGACATGCTGGAAGGCGATCCCGGCCGCATCTCCGGCGTGTCGCGCGATGTGCTCGAAACTTTCATCATGCTGGCTGCCGATCCAAGCTGGGAAGCGAAGTTGAAGAATGGCGTGCGCGCCGGTTTGTCCGCTGACGCCGCCGTCGAGCGCGTGCGCGGCGAGCACCGCGCCAAATTCAACACCACGCGCGATCCCTATCTGCGCGAGCGCTTTCATGATCTTGAAGATCTGGACAACCGTCTGCTGCGTGCGCTCGCCGGCGTCGACGCCTCCGCGCGGCCTATGCCCGAAGACGCGATCCTGATCGCCCGCGAGCTGGGGCCTGCGGAATTGCTGGATTATGGCGCCGATCGCCTGAAAGGCGTGGCGTTGGAGGAGGGTGCGAACACCGCCCACGCCGCTATCGTCGCGCGCGCCCTTGGCATTCCCATGGTCGGTTCGCTTGCGGGCTTGTTGTCCCGCGTGGAAGACGGAGACCCCATCGTCCTCGATGGCGAGCGTGGCGAAGTGCGGCTTCGCCCGGCGCCTGAAGTCATCACAGCCTACCAGCAACGCCTAAACCTGCGCTCAGTCCGCGCCGCCGAATTCGCGCGGCTGAAGAACATTCCGCCGGTCACGCAAGACGGCGAGCGCATGACCTTGTTGCTCAACGCCGGTCTCGCGCTCGACGTGCATCATCTCGACGACGCGGGCGCCGAAGGCATCGGTCTTTTCCGCACCGAGTTTCAGTTCATGGTCTCGGAGACGCTGCCGCGGCTTGAGAGCCAAACTCTGCTCTATCGAGATGTCCTCGAAGCTGCGGGCTCACGCCCGGTCACGTTCCGCACCCTCGATCTCGGCGGCGATAAAGTGCTGCCGTATGTGAAAGCCGAGCGCGAAGAGAACCCGGCGCTAGGCTGGCGTGCAGTACGCATCGGTTTGGATCGTCCGGCGCTGCTCCGCTATCAGCTGCGCGCGCTAATCGGGGCCGCCACTGGCAAGCGTCTGCGCGTGATGTTTCCGTTGGTTACCACCGTCAGCGAGTTCGACGCTGCGCGCGCGTTGGTCGACCGCGAACTGGAGTGGCGGCGCGCGCGGGGCGGCAAACCGCCGTCGCAAGTGGAGGTCGGCGTTATGGTCGAGGCGCCGGCGCTCGCCTGGAGCATTCCGGACCTGAAGGGCCGCGCCGACTTTATCTCCATCGGCACGAACGACCTGATGCAGTATTTCTTCGCCGCCGATCGCGGTAACGCGCGGGTGTCTGAGCGTTACGACATCTTGAGCCCGCCGGCTCTGCGCTTCCTGAAACGCATACGCGATGACGCCGATGCAGCAGGCTTGCAGGTCTCTATTTGCGGCGAAGCGGCGGGGCGGCCGTTGGAGGCGATTGCGTTTACGGCGCTCGGTTTCCGCAGGCTTTCCATGCCGGCGTCCGGTATTGGCCCAGTAAAACAGCTCATTCTGTCGCTCGACGCGCGCGAGGCGGCGACGGCGCTGACGCGCATGATGCGTTCCGACATGCCAACGATCCGCCCCGAACTCACAGAATTTGCCAAGAGTCGCGGCTACGCACTGTAATGCGGCGACGCCGCGCGTTGAGATGCGCGCGATTCGCGTTTACCTATTTGCGATGGCGCAAAATTTGCCTTTGTAAACGTATGGTCTCCTAGGAGGGACCGGCGCACCGATGCTTCAACCCGTACCCACCGAGCCGCAAGGCGAACCGGATCAGACGGATATGCGCGCACAGCGCACGATCCCGGCTGCGCCGCCGCCGTCGCTCGATCCGGCTTGGCGGGCAGGGCGCAAGCTCAGCGAAGCGCGCCGCCAGCGCGGCTGGAGCCTGGAAGAGGTCGCCGACCGCATCCGCATCCGTCGCGAATTCCTGGCTGCGCTCGAGGAGATGAACGTCAAGCTGCTGCCTGGCAAAGCGTATGCCCTGGCGTTCTTGCGCTCTTACGCCCGCGAGTTGGGCATCGATGAACACGCCATTGTCGATCAGTTTCAGGACGAGTCCGCGCTGACGCGCGAGGACGCCGTCAAGCAGCTCCGCAACCCGACTTCCAAGCCTCGCCGCGAACGGCCCTGGATGTGGGCGGCGGGTCTCGTGGTCGTCGCCGGCCTCTTTGTGGGTTGGCGCGCCTGGGACGTGAACCGCAACCCGGAGCCCGAAGTCGCGACTGCGGTAGCCCCTTCTGGCGTATCGGTCGCGCAGGGCGCAAGCCAGCCTGTTACAGCCCGCCGGATCGTCGAGGTCCGGGCAATTACGGAAGCTTGGTTGGAGGCCCGTGGGCCGGACGGCACCGTGTTCCTGTCGCGGACCCTGCAGGCGGGTGATGTCTATCGGCCAGACGCCAGTCCGGGCTGGACCCTGCACGCGCGCGACGGCGGCGCGTTCGAACTCTTCGTGGACGGGACGCCAGCGGGGCCGCTTGGGACCCTTGGCATGCCGGTGCTCGGTCGGTCGATCGACGAGATCCAGCCTATGACTCAGGCGCAACTCTCCGCCCAGCGGAGCTAGGGCAAGCCGCGCGGGGCTGTTAGCCTCGGCTTCGGCACGCTATCTCAGGCCTGAAAGGAATGCGCTCCATGGACGGCGCTCACGGCGACCTGCACCACATCCGGCCCTGGCGCCGGATCGAGCGGCGTCGCTCCCGTAAAATCCGGGTCGGCAAGGTCGAGGTCGGCGGCGATGCGCCGATCACCGTCCAGTCGATGACGAACACGCTGACGTCCGACGCTGCAGCGACCATCGATCAGATCCGGCGGCTTGAGGAAGCGGGCGCAGATATCGTTCGCGTCTCGTGTCCCGATGAAGACTCCACCGCCGCGTTTGCGAAGATCGCCCGCGAAGTGAAAGTCCCACTCGTCGCCGACATCCACTTCCACTATCGCCGCGCCATCGAAGCCGCCGCCGCGGGCGCTGCCTGTCTGCGTATCAATCCCGGCAATATCGGCAACGCGTCACGCGTCAAAGATGTGGTGCAAGCGGCGAAGGATCACGGTTGCTCGATCCGGATTGGCGTGAACGCCGGATCGCTGGAACAGCATCTGTTGGAAAAATACGGCGAGCCTTGCCCTGAAGCGATGGTGGAGAGCGCGCTTGGGCACATCGCTTTGCTCGAAGAGCACGACTTCCGCGAATACAAAGTCAGCGTCAAAGCCTCCGATCCGTTCCTCACAGCCGCTGCCTATCACGCACTGGCCGAAGCGACGGACGCGCCGCTGCATCTGGGCGTCACCGAAGCGGGCGCACTACGCACCGGAACGGTGAAATCATCGATCGCGATGGGCTCGCTTCTGTGGGCCGGCATTGGCGATACGATTCGCGTGTCGCTGGCCGCCGATCCCGTCGAAGAGATCAAGGTTGGCAATGATCTGCTCAAATCGCTTGGTCTGCGTCATCGCGGCGTCAGCATCATCGCTTGCCCGTCTTGCGCACGTCAGGGCTTCAACGTGATTGCGACCGTGGACGCTTTGGAACAACGCTTGGCCCACATCCCCGAGCCGATCACGCTCTCGATCATTGGCTGCGTTGTGAACGGCCCGGGCGAAGCGCTGATGACCGATCTGGGCTTTACCGGCGGCGGCAAGGGCGCCGGCATGGTCTATGTCGCTGGCAAGGCGGACCATAAGGTCGACAATGGCGACATGATCGACCATATCGTGGGTCTCGTGGAAGAGCGGGCGCGGACGCTGCGCGAAGCCAAAAAGGACTGAGCGATGCTGCAGCGGCATCTGCAAGAGACATACGAATATCTATTCGACGCCGCGCACGCTGCGTTGAAAGGCGGCGGCTCGTTCGCGCCGTTCGGCGCCGGCATCCGCAAGACCGGCGAACAAATTCACACCAACGTCGATCTGCCGATCGATACCTCCGTGCCAGCCGATCACATTTCGGGGCTCATCGCGTACTTCCGTCTCGACGATAAAGACAACGGTCTGATTGCCGCTGGTTTGGTTTTCGACGGTCGCGCCGGCAGCGACGGCGCCGCGGCTTTGTGCTTCCACATGGAAGTGGCCAACGGCCAAGCGGTTGAGGTGATCGTGCCGTATGCGCGGCGCGAAGGCGCTGGCGAGATCGCATTCGACAATCCGCAGATCACGCCGGTGGTGTCCGAGATCTTCGTCGACGTTCAATAGATGATTGAGTTTGCACGTCTGGAGCGCCGCTTAAGGCAGGCGGTCGATCGCTTTGAGCGCGTCGAAGCGCGCCTGGGCGCGGCGACTGACGGCGCGGAAATCGTCAAGCTTGGCCAAGAGCATGCGGAGTTAAAGCCGCTGGTCGATGCGATCAGCGCCGTCAACGCTGCGCGCGCCGAAATCGCCAATCTTGAAGGCATCGCCAAGGATGGCGACGCCGAAATGGCGGAACTGGTCGCGGAAGAGCTAAGCGCCGCTAAGGCAAAGCTCCTCGAACTCGAACAATCAGCGTTGTTGCTGCTCGCGCCGAAGGACAAGGACGAAAGCGCCAGCGCCATTCTCGAAGTGCGCGCCGGCACTGGCGGCGAAGAGGCGGCGCTGTTCGCTGCTGACCTTTTCCGCATGTATCAGAAATACTCCTCAGCGCGGCGCTGGAAGTTCGAGATCGAGAGCGTCTCGGAGACTGGCATTGGCGGTTTGAAGGAAGCTGTCGCCAGCATCACCGGCGCCGGCGTGTTCGGTCGCTTGCGTTTTGAAAGCGGCGTTCACCGTGTGCAGCGCGTCCCCGAAACCGAAGCAGGTGGCCGCATCCACACCTCCGCCGCCACCGTCGCCGTGCTGCCGCAGCCGGAGGGTGACGTCGATATCGTCGTCGATGACAAGGACATTCGCATCGACACCATGCGCGCCTCGGGCGCTGGCGGCCAACACGTGAACAAGACAGACTCCGCCGTGCGCATCACGCACATGCCGTCGGGCATCGTCGTCATCGCGCAAGAAAAGTCCCAACACCAGAACCGCGCCAATGCGATGAAGGTGCTGAAGGCCAAACTTTACGACGCTGAACGCGAGCGCCAAGCGGCCGAACGCGCCGCTGAACGCAAAGGCCAGATCGGATCGGGCGACCGCAGCGAGCGCATCCGCACTTACAATTTTCCGCAAGGTCGCGTCACCGACCATCGCATCAATCTAACCCTCTACAATTTAGCCGAGCTGATCGAAGGCGCGCTCGATCCGGTGCTCGATGCCCTCGCCGCGGAAGATCAGGCGCGCAAGCTTGCGGCCTTGGAGGAAGATGCATGAGCGAGACCTTGGTCTCGCTCTGGACCAATGTCCGCCGCCGTCTGGAAAGCGCCGGTGTGGACACGCCAGTGTTCGAAGCGCGCTTGTTGCTGGAAGCCGGCGCTGGCGTCTCACGGCTCGACATCGTCACCGATCCGCGCCGTCCGATGAGCGATGCGCAAGTGGAAGCCGTTGATGCGCTGGTTCAACGGCGCGAAGCCCGCGAGCCAATGAGCCATATCATTGGCCGCCGCCACTTCTGGACGCTTGATCTCGCTGTCAGCCCTGACGTGCTGACGCCGCGGCCGGAGACCGAACTGTTGGTCGAGTTCGCTTTGAAAACGTTGGCGCCGGATCAGCCAGCGCGCGTGCTTGATCTCGGCGTCGGCTCCGGCGCCATTCTGCTCGCTGTCTTGAACGAGCGGCCCAAAGCAACGGGCGTCGGTGTTGATCGGAGTGCGGCGGCGCTCGCGATTGCAGCCGCTAACGCCGAGGCGCTGAAACTCTCTGATCGCATCGAACTCGTTGAGGGTGATTGGGCGAATGGCGTGACCGAGACGTTTGATCTCGTGCTCTCCAATCCACCCTACGTTGCGTCAAATGACATACCTGCACTTGCGCCCGAGGTTGCGCGCTACGAGCCGAAGCTTGCGCTTGATGGCGGCGCCGACGGCTTGGACGCCTATCGCGCAATCACAGCAAGCCTCGCCCGCCTGTTGAAGCCAGGCGGGGTTTTCGCGTTTGAAGTGGGGCAGGGGCAGGCGGACGCTGTGGCGGCGCTGGCGGCGGCTCAGGGTTTATTCACCACGCCAGCCCTGCGCGATCTGGCCGGCATCCCGCGTGTGGTCTCCGGTCGGCGTGCGGCATGATTGCGGCGGCTGAAATTTGTCTTGGAGCCGGAGCAAGGACGCACTACCTTAATTACAGGAATCGATGGCCAGACGGGTTCAGGGGCTGAACCGGCTGCGGATCCTAAAAGGCAGGCGCGCTCCCACGCCGCCCCAGCTTCCTCAGCACGAGGTCAGGTAACGAATACAGCGACAGACGCTGGCAAGGCCCAAGGCTTAACGCTCGGGCGATTGGCTTTTGAACAAGAAGCGCAAGATAGCGTGCGGCGAACGCAACGCTGAACTCAACGGACAAAAGATGCACGGTGGACATTCGATGAAGCGTCAGCGGGGCCGCAACCGGAGACCCGGTGGTGGCGGCGGTGGTGGTGGCGGCGTTGGCGGAGGCCATCAGCACAACAACAACAACCCCAACCGCACGCTCGAAAGCAACGGCCCGGACACAAAAGTCCGCGGGCCCGCCGCCGTGATCTACGAGCGCTATTTGCAGCTGGCACGGGACGCAGCCAGCTCCGGCGATCGTGTTCTCAGTGAGAACTATCTCCAGCACGCCGATCACTATTTCCGCCTCGTCCGCTCGATGCAGCCGGCCCAGCCGGTGCAGCAACAGCAGCACGATCGCTACAACGACGAAGATCGCGGCGGCGACGATGAGGGCTCGCAGCAGGAGATGGATCGCGGCGAAGGCGGCGACGTTTCCGCTGAGCGCGAAGATCAGCCAGACGCGGAATTCCCACAGAGCCAACAGCAACCGAACGGTGACCGCGATCCCAATCGTCGCCGTGGCCGTCGCAGCCGGTTCCGTCCAGGCGAAGGTGAAGGCGAAGGCGCAGAGGCCCGCGAAGGCGGCGAAGAACCGCGTGAACCGCGTGAACCACGCCCACCGCGTGAAGGCGAGCAACAGCAGCGCGCTGAACGCCGTCCGCGCCCCGAAGGCGAAGAGCGTCGTGAACGCGCGCCGCGTGAGCAGCGCAGCGAGACTGAAGGCCGCGAAGGCTTCTCCGACGGGCCGAAACCCGCCTTCCTGCGCACGACTGAGTAGGCGTTAGCGCTTCGACGTCGGCGGACGTGGCGGCGCAGCTAAGCGCTTCTCCAGATATTCGCGCGCGTGGCGCTCGACGTCCGCGAGGTGATCGTCGCCCGGGTCGCGGCCACGGAAGAAGTGGTCAGCGCCGTCGATGGGCGCGCCGTCAACCTTGATGTTCTTTTGCGTGCGGATGCGGCTGATGACGCGTTCCATATCTTGCGCCGTCGTGACGCTATCGCGTGTGCCGTAAATGATGACGCCCGATGCCGGGCACGGTGCGAGGAACGACAGATCGTAATGGTTCGCCGGCGGGGCCACCGCGATGAATCCGTCGATCTCCGGCCGGCGCATCAGCAACTGCAAGCCAATCCAGGCGCCGAACGAATACCCGCCGACCCAGCACTGCTCGGCGTTTGGGTTCATGCTTTGGAGATAATCGAGCGCGGAGGCGGCGTCGGAAAGTTCGCCCATGCCGTTATCGAATATGCCTTGGCTGCGTCCGATGCCGCGGAAGTTGAACCGTAGAACGCCGAAGCCCTTCGACACGAACAGCTTATAAAGCTGCACCGTGACCCGGTCCTGCATCGAGCCGCCCGCGCGTGGGTGGCCGTGGAGGATGAGAGCGATCGGCGCGCCTTCTTTCGGAGGTTCCTGGTAGCGGCCCTCAACGCGCCCAGCGGCGCCCGGGAAAATCACTTCTGGCATTCAATGAGACCCCAGCCAGCGGTGTGGGAACATCCGCAGGCAATTCTTGACCAAAACACTCAGGTATCTTAGCTCTGCACCAAGACAGGCCCTCAACCGTATGGGCCTAAAACCCCCGAAGGGGGCGCCTTCTAGCACGAGAATTTGGGGGCGTGCGAGGGCGCGGGAAGGGACGGCGATGCGTTTAACGTCGAAGGGCCGCTATGCGGTAATGGCCATGGCCGATTTGGCGCTGCACGGCGGCGGCGAACGCGCCGTGCCGCTCCAGGATATCGCCCGCCGTCAGGAGATTTCGCTCTCCTACCTCGAACAGCTGTTTGCACGCATGCGCCGGGCCGGCTTGGTGTCGGGTGTCCGCGGCCCTGGCGGCGGCTACCGCCTCGCGCGCGCCGCCGATGTGGTCACGGTCGCTGAGATCATCGCGGCGGTGGACGAGCCGATCAAAGCCACACGCTGCGAGGAAAATTCGCCCACCAGCTGCATCGGCCGCAGCGGCCGCTGCATCGCGCACGGCCTCTGGCAGGAGATGGGCGACCGCATTCACGGCTTCCTCGCCTCCGTCTCGCTCGCTGACGTGCTGGAACGCCGCTTCGACGGCGACGCGCGCGTTGCTGCGGAATAGAACGACATGACCAAGACGCCGATCTATTGCGACTACAACGCCGGCGCGCCGATCCGTGCGGAAGCGGCGGTCGCGATGTCACGCGCCATGGCGAGCGCGGGCAATCCCTCTTCGGTGCACGGTTTTGGCCGGCGCGCGCGCGCGCTGATCGAAGATGCGCGCGAAAAGATTGGCGCAGGCGTCGGCGCCGCGGCGGAGAACGTGGTGTTCACGTCCGGCGCAACAGAAGCGCTTCAGATCGCCATGACGAACGCAGGCGCTGCTTCGCTCATCCTTTCAGCGGTCGAACATGACGCCGCGTTTGAACACGCGACGCGGGCGCTGAAGACGGAGCGCATTGCGCCTGTCGATGCCTTTGGCATCATCGATCTCGATGCGCTGGCGGTACTGCTCGCCGCCGCGCCGAAGCCCGCGCTCGTGGCGCTGCAACTGGCGAATAACGAAACCGGCGTGATCGAACCTATCGCGAAGGCCGCCGCGCTGTGCCGGGAACACGGCGTGCTTCTTCTGGTGGACGCTGCACAAGCGTTCGGCCGCATCCCTGTCGATATCGCCGATCTCGACGCGACCTACCTCGTCGTCTCCAGCCATAAGCTCGGCGGTCCCACTGGCGTCGGCGCTCTAATCCTCTCACCCGGCGCGCCGTTTGTGACGACACGCTTTGGCGGCGGACAGGAACGCGGGCGTCGCCCTGGCACCGAGAACGCCGCAGCGATCGTCGGCTTTGGCGTTGCCGTCGAATGGGCGCTGCGCGATCTCAGTGCTGAGGCGACGCGTGTTGCGGCGCTTCGCGATCGTTTCGAGGCAGGTCTGCCGCGCGACGCGGTCACCTTCGGCGCAGACGCGCCACGCTTGCCGAATACTTCGAATTTCGCGCTTCCTGGCCTGAGCGCCGAGACCGCCGTCATCGCCATGGATCTCGAAGGCGTGGCGATCAGCTCTGGCGCGGCCTGTTCGTCCGGCAAAGTGAAGTCGAGCCGCGTGCTCGCCGCGATGGGTGTCGCGCCGGATTTGGCCAAGGCGGCGCTGCGTGTCAGCTTCGGCCATGAGTCCAAGGAAAGCGACGTCGATGAGGCGCTCGCCGCGTTGAACAAAATCGCGGCGCGCCGCGCGCAAGGGGCGGCGGCATGAGCGCGGTGAAGGATACGATCGATCGCGACACCGTCGCCGCTGCGCGCGCGCTCGAGTCGGAAAAATACAAACACGGCTTCATCACCGATCTCGAACAGGAGCTGGCGCCGCCAGGCCTAAACGAAGATATCGTGCGCTACATCTCGGCCAAGAAGAACGAGCCGGACTGGATGCTGGCGTGGCGCCTGGAGGCGTTCCAGCGCTGGCAAACGATGGAAGAACCGACCTGGGCGCTCGTCCAGTATCCGCCGATCGACTACCAAGCCGCTCGTTACTTCGCGGCGCCCAAGAGCGGGGCCAACTATAAAAGCATAGACGACGTCGATCCGGAAATTCTGGAGACGTACAAAAAGCTCGGCATCCCGCTGCGCGAAGCAGAGGTGCTGCTGGGCGTCGAAGGCGCGCCGCGCGTGGCGGTCGACGCCGTGTTCGATAGCGTCTCGGTGGTGACGACCTTCAAAGCTGAGTTGGCGAAAGCGGGCGTGATTTTTTGCCCGATCAGCGAGGCGGTGCATGAGCATCCAGAGCTGGTGAAGAAATATCTGGGCTCGGTGGTGCCGACGTCGGACAATTTTTTCGCGACGCTGAACAGCGCTGTCTTCTCTGATGGCTCGTTCGTCTATGTGCCGCCGGGCGTGCGTTGCCCGATGGAGCTTTCGACCTATTTCCGCATGAACGCCCAGGGCACCGGCCAGTTCGAGCGCACGCTGATCATTGTCGATAAGGGCGCCTACGTTTCGTATCTCGAAGGCTGCACCGCGCCGATGCGCGACGAAAACCAGCTGCATGCCGCTGTGGTCGAACTCGTCGCGCTCGACGACGCCGAGATCAAATACTCGACCGTGCAAAACTGGTGGCCGGGCGACGCCGAGGGCAAAGGCGGCATCTACAACTTCGTCACCAAACGCGGTGATTGCCGAGGCGCGCGCTCGAAGATCAGCTGGACGCAAGTGGAGACCGGGTCGGCCATCACCTGGAAATATCCAAGCTGCATCCTGCGCGGCGACGAGAGCTCGGGCGAATTTTACTCAATCGCCGTCACCAACGGTCGCCAACAGGCCGACACCGGCACCAAGATGATCCATCTGGGCAAAAACACCCGCTCACGCATCATCTCGAAGGGCATCTCCGCTGGCAATTCCTCCAACGCCTATCGCGGCCTCGTTTCGGCGCACGCGAAGGCGACCGGCGCCCGCAACTTCACCCAGTGCGACTCACTGTTGATCGGCGACAAGTGCGCCGCGCATACCGTGCCTTATGTTGAGACGCGCACACCAGACGCGCAGTTCGAACACGAAGCGACGACGACGCGCCTGTCCGACGATCAGCTTTTCTATCTCCGCTCGCGCGGCATTCCCGAAGAGCAGGCTGTGGCGCTGCTCGTGAACGGCTTCGTGCGCGAAGTGCTACAGAAGTTGCCTATGGAGTTTGCCGTGGAGGCGCAGAAGCTCTTGGAAGTCAGCCTCGAAGGAAGTGTCGGATGACGACGACGAAGCCTTCAGACACCGAATACTGGTTCGCGCGCCGCTATCCGATCGGCAGCATCAGCCGCTCCATGGCGCCGGTCCACTGGAAAGGCTGGCTGGTCGTCGCCGGTTTCGTGACTTGCTTGATGCTCGGCGGCGTCGCGTTTGCCTGGTTCGGCGCGCACGATCGCATGGCGATGGGCATCGCGCTCTTTACGCTGGCGGCGTTCATCGGCGGGCTTTGGTTCATTAGCGTCACCCGCGTGCGCGGCGATCCTATTCGCACGGTTGCGGATTATAAGAGGGACAAGCCCAGTGTTTGACGTTCGCGATCTGCATGTCGCCGTCGGTGGCGCCGAGATCATCAAGGGTCTCACGCTCGCCGTGCCGGCGGGCGAGACGCACGCCATCATGGGCCCGAACGGGTCGGGCAAATCGACGCTCGCCTACGCGCTCTCCGGTCGCGATGGCTACGCCGTGAGCCAAGGCTCGGCGACGCTTGATGGCGAAGATTTGCTCGCGCTCGAACCGGAGGAGCGCGCGGCGCGCGGGCTTTTTCTCTCGTTCCAGTATCCCGTTGAAATACCCGGTCTCTCCGCGATCGCGTTTCTCAAGGCGTCTCTCAACGCGCAGCGTCAGTCGCGCGGGCAAGAGCCGATGCCGGCGCCTGAGTTGCTCAAGTTGATGCGGGAGAAAGCGGCAGCGCTCAAAATCGATCCGGAGATGCTGAAGCGGCCACTCAATGTCGGCTTCTCCGGCGGCGAGAAAAAGCGCTTCGAGGCGCTGCAAATGGCGGTGCTGCAGCCACGTTTTGCCATTCTGGACGAGACCGACTCCGGTTTGGATATCGATGCGCTCAAGATTGTCGCTGAAAACGTCAACGCGCTGCGTGCGCCGGATCGCGCCATGCTGGTAATCACGCACTACCAGCGCCTGCTCGACTACATCAAACCGGACAAGGTCCACATCCTCGTCGCAGGCCGCATCGTTGCGAGCGGCGGCCCCGAACTCGCTCTGGAGCTAGAGCGGGCTGGCTATGATAAATATCTGAGGGCGGCGTGAACCAATTGGTCAACCTCCCGACACGGCGCGTTGAAGCCTGGAAGTATTCAGACTTGCGCGCAGCCGTTGGCGATAGCGTGCCGTTCGCGCTCCGGCGTGATCGCTCGGCGCCTGAGGTTGGGCTCGCGTCGCAACGCGCAGGCATTATCGGTGCTCTGGCGGCGCAGGCCGGCGAGGTTGAACGCCTCTCCGTTGCCGAAGGCGAGGCTGTTGTGCGCGTCGATCGGCCGAGCGGCGACGGCAGTCTCACGCCGCGGCTTCTCGACGTTGATGTTGCAGCCGGCGGATCTCTGACGCGCGTTGTCGTACAGCAGGCATGTGACGCGGTCGTCCTCGATGCGGCGCACGTGACCCTCGGCGCCGGAGCGACGTTCCGCCAATTCGTACTGAGCGAAGGCGGGAAGTTGGCGCGTGTCGAAACCCATGTGAACATAGAAGGCGCGGGCGCGCACGTTGAGTTGAACGGCGTCTATCTCGCTGGCGCGGGCAAGCACTCAGATCTGACGTCCGTCATTACGCACAAGGCGCCTGGCGCCACGACGCGGCAGCTGATCAAGGGCGCAGCTGCCAAGGGCGGGCGCGGCGTCTTTCAAGGCAAGATACTGGTCGAGCGTGCGGCACAGCAGACGGATGCGCGGCAGTATCACCATGGCATGTTGCTCCAAGCCGGCGCCGAGGTGTTCGCGAAGCCCGAACTGATGATCCACGCTGATGACGTGCAGTGCGCACATGGCAACACCGCGGGCGGACTCGACGAGTCTGCGAAGTTCTACCTCCGCTCGCGCGGCGTGCCTGAGAAGCAAGCGCGCGCCATGCTGATTGAGGCGTTCCTGCTGGCGGCTTTGTTTGAGGGCTTGCCGGCCGAGATTGACACTGAGCTTCGCAATCGCATCGGCGCCTGGCTTGAGGCGTCCATATGAATGCGCCGCTGATCAAGCGCCCCTTCGATGTTGCGCGCGTTCGCGAGGATTTCCCGATCCTAGCGCGCCGTGTGAACGATCGTCCGCTCGTCTATCTCGATAACGCCGCGAGTGCGCAAAAGCCCGAGGCCGTGATCGAAGCGATGGCGGCGGCGATGCGCGGTTCTTACGCTAACGTCCATCGCGGTTTGCACACCTTGGCCAACGAGACGACGACGGCCTTTGAGGCGGCGCGTGATGCGGTGGCGCGTTTCATCAACGCACCGACGCCGGAGACGATCGTTTTCACCAAGGGCGGCACGCAGGCGATCAACATTGTCGCTGCTGGTCTCGCAATCCAGCCCGGCGACGAGATCGTGGTCTCCGTGATGGAGCATCACTCGAACATCGTGCCGTGGCATTTCCTGCGCGAGCACAAGGGCGCGGTGCTGAAATGGCTCGATATCGACGATGATGGCCGCATTGATCTGGACGCGCTCGACGCGCTGATCGGGCCGCGCACCAAGATGGTGGCGCTGACGCATATGTCGAACGTGCTGGGTGTGGAGACGCCGGCGGCGGACATTGTACGCATCGCACACGCCAAGGGCGTGCCGGTGATGCTGGATGGCTGCCAGGCGGCTGTGCATCGGCGTGTCGATGTGCAGGCGCTGGACGTAGATTTCTACGCGTTCACCGGCCACAAACTCTACGGGCCCACCGGCATCGGCGCACTCTATGGCAAGCCGGAGCGGCTGGCGGCGCTGGCGCCGTTCGAGGGCGGCGGCGAGATGATCGACATCGTTGAGCGCGAGCGCGTGCTCTACAACGATCCGCCCCATCGTTTTGAAGCGGGCACGCCGCCGATCATCGAAGCGATCGGATTGAAGGCCGCCATCGACTGGTACGAGTCGCAAGATCGTGCAGCGATCGATGCGCACGAAGGTGCGCTACGCGATCGCGCCATGGATGCGCTGCGCGCTTTGAACTGGATCAAGCTACACGGCCAAGCAGCGGACAAAGGCGCGATCGTCGCGTTCTCCGCAGAGGGCGCGCACCCACACGATCTCGCGCAAATTCTGGACAAGCAGGGCGTCGCCATCCGCGCTGGGCACCATTGCACGCAACCTCTGATGCAGCGGCTGGGCGTCACTGCGACGGCGCGCGCTAGCTTTGCCGGCTACAACACAATGGAAGAAGTCGATGTGTTTATCGAAGCGCTGCACAAAGCGCGGAAATTGTTGAGCTGAACGATGGACGGCGTCACCCCCGCGCAAACGGCGATCCCAAAAGCCGACCTGGACCGCATCACCGATGATCTGGTGGCGCAGTTCAAAACTGTGTTCGATCCCGAAATCCCCGTTGATGTTTATGAATTGGGCCTCATCTACAAGGTCGATATCAACGACGAAGGCTTCGTCGATATCGAGATGACCTTGACGGCGCCTGGCTGTCCCGTTGCGGGCGAAATGCCTGGCTGGGTGGAAGACGCGGCGCGCAAGGTGAAGGGCGTCACCGGCGCTAAAGTGAACCTGGTCTTCGAACCACCTTGGACGCCGGCGCGCATGAGCGACGAAGCCAAGCTCGAATTGAACATGTTGTAGATCATGAGCCGCAGACCCAGACCCAAGATCGTGACGCTGACCGAGACAGCGGCTGACCGCGTAAAGGCGATCATCGCCGCGGGGCAAAAACCCTACCTGCGCGTTGGCGTCGTCAATGGCGGCTGCGCCGGCATGGAGTATTTGCTCGAATACGCCGATGCGCCGGATGCGCTCGATGAATTGGTCGAAGATCAAGGCGTGCAGATTCTGGTGAAGGCCGACGCGATCCTGTTTCTTCTGGGCTCGACCATCGACTACGAGACGACGCGCCTGGCCTCGCGCTTTGTCTTCCGCAACCCAAACCAAACCGACGCGTGCGGTTGCGGCGAAAGCGTCACCATCGAGCCTGCAAAGATCGACGGCTGAGCCGTGGCGGCGAGCGGTTTCCCCGATTTTGTTCGAGAACTGTTCGCTGGTGTTGGCGAGGTGCAGATCAAGCGCATGTTTGGTGGCGCCGGCGGCTATGCCGATGGTGTCATGTTTCTGCTGATCGCAGACGATGTAATTTATCTGAAGGCTAATGACGCGCTGAAAGCCGAACTCGGCGCCGAAGGGTCGGGCCCGTTCGTGTGGACGCCGGAGAACGGGCCGCGCGCGGGTGAGCAGGTAGAGATGGGCTATTGGCGTTTGCCGGAGAGCGCGCTCGATGATCCGGAGGAAGCCACAGCCTGGGGGCGCAAGGCGTTGGCGGTGGCGAAGGCGGCCAAAGTGTCGTTGAAGAAGCCGAAGCGCTAAATATCGGGCATCCCGTCTTTGTCGAGATCGCGGGCGCGTGTGGCCCAATCGGCGTCGGGGTCTTCGCGGCTGAAGCCGAACCAGCTCGCCAGTGGCGTCTCGCGCCACTCCGTCCAGCCGCCAATGCCAATCAAAATTAACGTCGAGGGGATCAGCGCGGCTGCCAGCATCACAAGCATGAAGTAGCCAGGCGCGGCCTTGATCTCGGCCCACGTCCCGCCTTCCAGCCAGATGCGGATGACCTCCGCCAGCCAAGCCAGCTCTTGCATAAGCGCAGTCTAGCAGAGCGCGGTTAAGCGCCTTTGAAGCTGGCCGGACGCTTTTGGAAGAAAGCTTGCACGCCTTCACCGAAATCTTGCGTGCGGCCGGCCTCGCGCTGGGTTTCGCGCTCGTCCTTCAATTGCTCGTGCCAATCGGCGTCGAGCGAGCGCCACACCATTTGCCGGATCATGCCAAGCGTCCGGGTCGGGCCGTTAGCGAGCTCTGTGGCGATCGCCATTGCTGTCGGCATCAGTTCGGTGTCGGGGACGCAGCGATTGATTAGGCCCCATTCGAGCGCCTTTGCCGCCGGGAGTTTCTCACCGAGCAACATCATTTCCATCGCCCGCGCGCGCGTCGTCATGCGCGGCAAATGGTAGGTGGCGCTGCCGTCCGGCACGAGGCCGATGCGGCGAAAGGCTTGCAGGAAGTAGGCGCTCTCGGCGGCAACGATGATGTCGCCGAGCAACGCGAACGAGCAGCCGATGCCGGCGGCGGGGCCGTTCACCGCCGTGATGAGCGGGATCGGCAGGTCGCGCAATTTGGTGACGAACGGATTGTAGTGTTTCTCGAGACGCACGCCGATGTCGAGTTTGCCGTCCGCGCCTGTTGGCGCATCCCCGCCGGCGAGATTGGCGCCAGATGAGAAACCTCGGCCCTCGCCGGTGAGCAAAACCGCGCGCGCCTCCCGCGTGGCGCGATCCAGGAAGCCATCGACCTCTTCGATCATGTCCGGTGCGATGGCGTTAAGCGTCGCCGGATCGGAAAGGGTGATGACGGCGACGCCGCCGACCTGTTCGTACTTTGCCTTCGCCATCGTTCACTCCCGGATTTATCGGGAGCTTAACAGAGGCCGGACGCTCTAGGATACATTGCCGAAGCGGCAGCTACGCGACGTAAAGCACCGGCGTTGCGTCGGTGGTGACCTGATTGCGGCCGTTGCGCTTGGACGAATAGAGGCATGCGTCGGCGCGCTCGATAAGGCCGGCCGGCGTGTCGCCAGGCTGAAGGCGCGCAATGCCCATCGAAACCGTGACTTGGCCGAGATCTTCGTTGGTCGAGCGTCTGCGCAGGCGCTTGGTCTGAATGGCGGCGCGTAGCGCTTCGGCGGTTTGCGCGGCGGCGCGCATGCTGACGCGCGGCATGATCATGGCGAACTCTTCGCCGCCGTAGCGGGCGATGAGGAAATCCGGCCGCGCATGCGCCTGCATGGCGCTGGCCAGGAAGCGCAGGATCTGGTCGCCGGTGTGGTGGCCCCAAGTGTCGTTGAAGCGCTTGAAATGGTCGATGTCGCAGAGCACGAGGCAGAGCTCGGTGTTCTGAGCGCGCGCTTCTTCGAGGCGCATGCGCAGTGTTTCGTCGAACATGCGCCGGTTGGAGAGGCCGGTGAGGCTGTCGGTGAGCGATTCCACGCGCACCGATTCCAAGCTTGCGCGCAGCGTTTCGATCTCGCGTGTGGAGCGCTGCAGCTGTTCGTTCAAATGTTGATTATGATTGGCCATGTCGAGCGTCGCCGCGGCAAGGCTCGAGACGACTTGGCGGATTTGATCGGGCGCCAAGCTGCGGTTCAGGTCGGTGGCGGCGGTTTCGAGGGTGCGGCCGTAGTCGCCGCTCTTTTCTTCGGCTTGTTTCAGGAACGAGACGACTTGGCCGAGGTCGCGGGCGATTTTCTCGCCCGCCAGAACGATCTGAGCGGAGGCCCCGAGGCCGGTGAAGAATCGCTCGTAAACTTCCGTATTGAACTCAGCTGTGAAGCCTTCGCCAGTGGCGATGCGGCCATCGATGGCGTCGCGGAGCGGTGCGTTGCGGCCCAAGCGGTAGGCCAGCCAAACCTCATAGTTCGCACTGGTCGGCGGGACCGCATGCAGGCGCATGAGGTCCAGCGTTTCTTGGCCCACGGCTTCGCCGCCGGGGCCTTGGAGGAGTGCGTCTTGGTCGCTCACGCGTGGTTGATCCGCGAATCTGAAATCACTGACAGCAGGACGCTAGCGGCCAGGAAGTGAGCGAGAGGTAAACTCGGGCGTTAATCCGGGTAGTAATTAGTAATTGCCCTTACGTGGGGGGCAGGGTTTAGGCTCTCTGCAAAGGCCCAGGAGGCGACCCAATGAATAAGCCAGTCGAACCAGCCATTGAGGCTGCCAAGGCGCAAATGCAGGCGGCGTTAGAGGCCCAGAAGCGCGTGAACACGCGGCGCGGTCCGCCGAGCGCAGCGCAGCGCAAGGATCGGCTCACGCGCTGCATCACGCTGCTGCTGAACCACAAGGACGAGTTGGTCGACGCGATCCAAGCCGATTTCGGCACGCGCTCGCGCGACATGACGCTGCTGACGGACATCGCCGCCGCGATCGGACCGCTGAAGCAGGCGCGCGCGGAGCTGGACGGCTGGATGAAGCCGCGCAAACGGAAAGTGACGCCGGCAGCGCTGGGGCTCTTCGGCGCCAAGGCGGAAGTGCGTTACCAGCCGAAGGGCGTGATCGGCGTGATGACGCCGTGGAATTTTCCGGTGCAGCTGGCCATGGACGCCGTCGCCGGCGCGTTCGCCGCGGGCAATTCAGTGATGCTGAAGCCGAGCGAGTTCACACCGGCGACCTCGGCTTTGCTGGCGCAATTGTTTGATCTCTATTTTGACGAAGAAGAGATCGCGGTGATCCTCGGCGGCGCGGATGTCGGCGCTGCGTTCTCCGGTCTGCCGTTTGATCATTTGATCTTCACCGGCGCGACGTCGGTTGGCCGTCACGTGATGCGCGCCGCGGCGGAAAATTTGGTGCCGGTGACGCTTGAGCTTGGCGGCAAATCGCCGGTCGTGCTGGGCGCGAGCGCCGATCTGGCCAAGACGGCAGCGCGGATCATGCAAGGCAAAACGATGAACGCGGGCCAAATCTGCCTGGCGCCCGATTACGTGCTGGCGCCGAGCGCGAGCGTTCCGGGTTTCGTGAGCGAAGCGAAAGCTGCGGTCGCTAAGATGTATCCGGCGATCAAGGACAATGGCGACTACACCGCCATGATCAATCAGCGCCACTATGATCGTGTACGCGGACTGATCGCCGATGCACGCTCGAAGGGCGCCGAGATCGTCGAGATCAATCCCGCCAACGAGGATTTTTCGCAGCAAGAACACCGCAAAATCCCGCCCACGCTGATCGTCGGCGCGACCGACGAGATGAGCGTGATGCAGGAGGAAATCTTCGGACCGGTACTGCCGATCCGAACCTATGCGTCGCTCGATAGCGCGATCGCCGAGATCAATGCGCGGCCGCGGCCGCTCGCGCTCTATTATTTTGGTGAGGACGAGGCCGAGAGCGAGGCGCTGCTGGCGCGCACGCATTCGGGTGGCGTCACTATCAATGACGTGATCTTCCATTTCTCGATGGACGATCTGCCGTTCGGCGGCGTCGGCCCCTCAGGCATGGGCGCCTATCATGGCCATCGCGGCTTCATCGAGTTCAGCCACGAGAAGGCAATCTACCGCCAGATGAAGGGCGAACTGCTCGCCATGCTACGCCCGCCCTACGGCGATACCTTCCGCAAGCAGGTCGCCGGCAGACTGAAACCGTAACGCACGCGCCTACTTCCGCTTCAGGAACGCCGGCATGTTGTCGCCGAAGCCCGGCGCGTCGTTATCGTGTGGGGCGAGCGTGCCGGGGCGCTTTTCGGCGCCGCTGTTGCGGTCGCCACGGTCGGAGCGTTCCGAGCGCGCGCGTTGACGCGGCGCAGGCTTGGCCTCTTCGGTGCGTGGCGCGTCGCTTGGCGCGGCTTCAGTTTGCTTGACCGGTTCGGTTGACGCTTCCGGGCGTTCGCTGTCGCGTTTCACGAAGCGCTGCTTCTTTTCGCTGATGCGCTTGGAATGTTCTTTCTTCAGCTCTTCGGCGCGGCGGCCGCGGCCGCCTGTGTCGCGCGGATCGCCGATGGCGGCTTCCGGCACGCCTTCGATGACGGCGCGCTCGATCGGCTTGCCGGTGAGCTTTTCGATGGCGTCGAGGCTTTTCTTGTCTTGCGGGGCGACGAGCGTGAACGACGCGCCTTGCTTGCCGGCGCGGCCGGTGCGGCCGATGCGGTGAACGTAATCGTCCGGACTGCGCGGCGGCTCGTAATTGAAGACGTGGCTCACGTCCGGCACGTCGAGGCCGCGCGCGGCGACGTCGGAGGCGATCAGGAACGTGAGTTCGCCGGAGCGGAAGCGGTCGAGCGTCTTGGTGCGCACCGATTGATCGAGATCGCCATGGATGGGCGCTGCGTTAAAGCCGTGACGCTTCAGCGAGAGCGCGACCACATCGACGTCGGTCTTGCGGTTGCAGAAGATGATGCCGTTGCGGACATTGACGCTCGTCATCGCCGCACGCAGCGCGGCGCGCCGGGTGCGCGGATCGCCGCCGGGCAGCATGATGACGCGCTGTTCGATGGTGGTGGCGGTGGTGGCGGGCCGTGTCGCTTCGATACGTTTGGGGCTCGACAGGAATTGTTCGGTGAGGCGCGTGATCTCCGGCGGCATGGTGGCGGAGAAGAAGAGCGTCTGGCGCGTGAACGGCGTCAGTTTGAAGATGCGCTCGATGTCGGGGATGAAGCCCATGTCGAGCATGCGGTCGGCTTCGTCGACGACCATCACTTGCACGCCGTTAAGCAGGAGCTTGCCGCGCTCGAAGTGATCGAGCAGGCGGCCTGGCGTTGCAATCAGCACGTCGACGCCACGCGCCAGCAGCGCGTCTTGATCGCCGAACGATACGCCACCGATCAGGAGCGCTTTCGTTAGCTTTTGGTATTTGCCGTATTTGTCGAAGCCTTCGGCGACTTGCGCGGCGAGTTCGCGTGTCGGCTCTAGGATGAGCGTGCGCGGCATGCGGGCGCGGGCGCGGCCGGCGGCGAGGATGTCGATCATTGGCAGCGTGAACGCTGCGGTCTTGCCGGTGCCGGTTTGAGCGATCCCGAGAATGTCTCGGCCCTTCAGCACTTCGGGGATGGCCTGCGCCTGGATCGGGGTCGGCGTGTTGTAACCGCCTTCCTTCACCGCGCGCAGCGTCGCTTCGGAGAGGCCGAGATCATCGAACGTGATCTGCGGCTGGGCAGTTTCTGCGCCTTCGGGCGCGGTATCTTCAGAGGTCATTTATTCTCACTTGGGACCGCCGCCGGCGCGGGTTTGCGGGGCGAGGGTCGCTGGGTTGGCGCTTCGCCGACATCATCTCCGGACGAGATGGGGGCTAAACGAGGGGCGAGCACGCCCTCTCGGCGCGCACAACGGACAGCCGGCATGTGAGCGAATTTGGGTGGAAAGTCAATGATTGACGTGATGACGAGGCGCGATCATCGACGTAGTTCCGGCAGGCTTATAACGAAAACATAGAGGGTGGTGATGATCCTACGGTCATTCTTTCTCTTCATTCTCGGGACGGTGCTGTTGGCCGCGTGCGCGGCCCGAGCTGACGCCGATCAAGTCATTGAGCCCGTTGTGATACCCGGAGTTATCGATGGCCATCATCGCGGGTGCGACCTGTCATTTCATCTGGCGCGCGGGTTAACCGGCAACAATTTCGACAGCGCTATTGGGGCAACGCTATCTATTTACGCGACCGGCGAATATCGCTGGGTGGGTGCCCTTAAGATGGGTTTTCAGCCGCGCCCTGGAGTTGTTCTACCGCCGTCGCGCGCATTCCTTGTGGTTGGCGACAGAACCAACGAATCTGAAGTGACCGAATTCGAACCATCGGAAAGTCGCGGATACATGCGCATTAATTTTGCAGGAGACGAGGTCACGGCCGCAGCGTTCGATGCGTTGGCCAACACCGGCAACGCTACGATTAGAGTCCAAATGCCTAACAGCGAGCCCTCCGACTGGTCGTAAAATTTGGAAGGCCGTGAAGATGTTACGGCCGCTTGGACTCGTTGCTTGACCCAAATTGAGGGGCTCCAAGGCTTAGATTAAACGTCCACATCCTCAACGAACTTCGCGTTCGCTTGGATGTAGTTGAACCTGAGCTCGGCCTTCTTCCCCATCAGCGTTTCGATCAGGATTTCGAAATCCGGCGCGCCGGTGTCGTCGAGCACCACGCGCGCGAGCGTGCGGGTGGCGGGGTTCATGGTGGTGTCTTTCAAATCGGCGGGCATCATTTCGCCGAGGCCTTTGAAGCGCGAGATATCGACTTTGCGGCCTTTGAACTCGCCGTTGAGCAGCGCCTCTTTATGCGCGTCGTCGCGGGCGTAGATGCTCTCCTTGCCGGCGGTGACGCGGTAGAGCGGCGGCATTGCGAGATAGAGCCGGCCTGCGCGGATCAGCGCGGGCATTTGCTTGTGAAAGAACGTGATCAGCAATGACGCAATGTGGGCGCCGTCGACGTCGGCGTCGGTCATGATGATGACGCGCTCGTAGCGCAGATCGTCGACCTTGAACTTCGCGCCCATCTGCACGCCGAGTGCGAGCGCGAGATCGGCCAGTTCCTGGTTGCCGCTCATCTTCTCGGCGCCAGCGCTGGCGACGTTCAGGATTTTGCCCCGCAACGGCAGGATGGCTTGCGTCTCGCGGTTGCGCGCTTGCTTGGCCGAGCCGCCGGCGCTGTCGCCTTCGACCAGGAAGAGTTCGGTGTCTTTCTCGCCCGCGCGCGAGCAATCGGCGAGCTTGCCGGGCAGGCGCAATTTGCGCGTAGCACTTTGGCGCGAGACTTCCTTCTCTTTGCGGCGGCGGACGCGGTCTTCGGCTTGCGTGATGGCCCATTCGAGCAAGCGGTTGGCGTCAGCCGTGTTGGCGCCGAGCCAGTGATCGAACGGATCGCGCACCGCTTGTTCGACGATCTTCGCCGCTTCGGTTGAAACCAGCCGGCCTTTGGTTTGGCCCTCGAACTGCGGATCGCGAATGAAAACGGAGACGAGCGCTGCGCCCGTATTCATCACGTCTTCCTGCGTGATCAGCGTCGCCTTCTTGTTGTTGCGAAGTTCGGCGTAGGCTTTCAGGCCCTTCGAGATCGCCGCGCGGAAGCCGGCTTCGTGGAAGCCGCCGTCCGGCGTGTAGACGGTGTTGCAATAAGAGCGGAGGAAGCCGTCGGCTTCGCCGAAGCCATCGCTCACCCACGTCAGCGCCCACTCGACGCGGCCGTGTGGGCCATCCTTCTCGGTGCGCCCAGTGAAGGGCTCGTTGACGACGCTGCGTTTGGACTTGGTGAGTTCGGTGAGGAAGTCGCCGAGGCCGTTCGGGAAATGCAGGATGGCTTCGGCGGGCGTGTCGTCCGTGATCAGCGACGGCGCGACTTTCCAACGGATTTGCGTGCCGCGTTGCAGATAAGCTTTCGAGCGCGCCATCTGGAAGAGACGCGCCGGTTTGAACGCCGCACCCTTGCCGAAGATTTCGGCGTCCGGATGGAAGCGCACGGTGGTGCCGCGGCGATTGTGGGCGGGGCCAACTTCCACGAGTTTCGATGTCGGCACGCCGCGTGAAAAGGTCTGGCGATAGAGTTTGCGGTCGCGCGCGACTTCGACTTCGACCTTGTCCGACAGCGCATTGACGACGGAAACGCCGACGCCGTGCAGGCCGCCGCTTGTGTGATAAACCTTGCCGGAAAACTTTCCGCCCGCGTGCAGCACCGTCATGATGATTTCAAGCGCGGACTTCTTCGGAAACTTGGGGTGCGGATCGACGGGCATGCCGCGGCCGTTATCGGTCACACGCAACGTGCCGTCGGCTTCAAGTTCCACTTCGATGCGATCGGCAAAGCCGGCCACCGCTTCGTCCATCGAGTTGTCGAGCACTTCGGCGAAGAGGTGATGAAGCGCGCGCTCATCGACGCCGCCAATATACATACCCGGCCGCTTGCGCACCGGCTCCAGGCCTTCGAGGACTTCGATATCCTTGGCTGTGTAGCCGCCGGCCGCCGCGGGTGGCGCTTCGCTCTCGCCGAACAGGTTGCCGTCCCAGAGGGAATTATCGCCGTCTTTGGGCATCGAAGATTTCTTCTGCGTTTGCGCCATGACGTTCCCTTAAGACGCTTCGCGTTGCCAGAGCAACGACCCGACGCTGGGGAACACTGCACTGATGAGTGGTATCAAGGGAGTAAACGCACCTCGGCGACGAATTAAGTGGCTTTGGGGTCACCACATTTCATTGCGTGCGGGAAATGGCAGCGATCGGCGAAACATCGCCCACTTCTCGCCGTTCCTACCCCTCAACGAGCGCTGGGGCCGCTCGAGAACGAGGAGAATTTGTACATGAAAAAGTTCGCAATGATGGCCGCTGTCGCGGTTGCAGCGCTGGTTGCAGTTCCCGCAGCCGCGCACGCCGATTGGTACGCGGGCGCTGCCTACACCAATTTCGACGCTGACGGCGCCGACATCGGCGCAGCGACCGGCCGGCTTGGTTATCGCTTCCATCCGAACTTCGCCGTTGAAGGCGAAGGCTCGGTTGGCATCGACGATGAAGACGGCGTCGAACTCAACCACAATGCCGGCCTCTATGCCGTTGGCATCGTGCCGGTGACGTCGAACTTGGATCTGCATGGCCGCGTTGGCTATCAGCACACCGAAGTCGACACGGCATTTGGCGATGTGAGCGACGATGGCGTGGGTTACGGCGTCGGCGCGACCTATCGCTTCACGCCGAACGTCGGCATCCGCGCTGACTGGACCCGCATGGAAGGCGACGACGAAGCCGAAGCGGATGCGATCTCCGTTGGCGCTGCGTTCAACTTCTAACCAAACGCGCTATCGCAGAATGCGAAGCGGGCCGGGGAGTGATCCCCGGCCCGCAGCGCTTTACGCGGCGTGCGGTGACTACGCCTTGTAGTACATGTCGAACTCCACCGGGTGGGGGTGGGTTTCGAAGCGGTCGAGTTCTTCTTTCTTGAGCTCGATATAAGCGTCGATCAGATCGTCGCTCATGACGCCACCCTTCAGCAGGAAGTCGCGATCCGCGTCGAGCGAAGTCAGCGCTTGGCGCAGGCTCGAGCAGACGGTCGGCACGTCCTTCAGTTCTTCCGGCGGCAGATCATAGAGATTCTTGTCCAGCGGATCGCCGGGATGAATCTTGTTCTGGATGCCGTCGAGACCAGCCATCAGCAGCGCAACGTAGGTCAGGTACATATTGCCGGCCGGATCGGGGAAGCGAACTTCCACGCGCTTGGCTTTCGCGCCGGTGCCGTGCGGAATGCGGCACGAGGCCGATCGATTGCGCGCCGAGTAGGCGAGCAACACCGGAGCTTCGTAACCAGGCACGAGACGCTTGTAGGAGTTCGTCGTCGAATTCGAGAACGCGTTGATCGCGCGCGCGTGCTTGATGACGCCGCCAATGTAGTAGAGGCAATTTTCGCTGAGATCGGCGTAGCGATCGCCGGCGAAGGTGTTGTTTGAACCCTTCCAGATCGACATGTGCACGTGCATGCCCGAGCCGTTGTCTTTGTAATAAGGCTTCGGCATGAAGGTCGCGGACTTGCCGTACGATGCAGCCACTTGGTGGATGATGTACTTATACAAGTTCATGTTGTCGGCCATCGTCGTCAGCGTGTTGAACTTGAGGCCAAGTTCGTGCTGCGCCGGCGCGACTTCATGGTGATGCTTCTCGGGGTTCATGCCGAGCTGGCCCATGATCTCCAGCATCTCACCGCGCATGTCTTGCAGTGAATCGATCGGCGGCACCGGGAAGTAGCCGCCCTTCGGGCCGGGACGGTGGCCGAGATTGCCGCCTTCGTAGGCTTTGTTGGTGTTGAACGGCAGCTCGGTGGAGTCGAACGAGTAGCCGGTGTTGTTCGGGTCGGTGGACCAGCGCACGTCGTCGAACACGAAGAACTCAGCTTCGGGGCCGAAGTACGCGACATCGCCGGCGCCTGACGACTTCACATACGCTTCCGCTTTCTTCGCGATCGAACGCGGGCAGCGCGAATAGGGCTGCAGCGTGCCGGGCTCTAGAATGTCGCAGAACATGGCCAGCGTGGTTTGCTGGTAGAACGGATCGATGTGCGCGCCTTTCGGGTCGGGGCGCATGACCATGTCGCTCTCGTTGATCGCTTTCCAACCGGCGATGGACGAGCCGTCGAACATCGTCCCTTCGGTGAAGATGTCCTTGTCGATCATCGACACGTCGAAAGTGACGTGTTGCATCTTGCCGCGAAGATCGTTGAACCGAAGGTCAACGAACTGGACTTCCTTGTCCTTGATCAGTTTCAGAATTTCTTCTGACATCGGAAACTCCCCCGAGTTTTTTGTTACGTGCAAGCGAGCGCCCTAGCGGCTCGGTCCGCCTGGGCGCTCTAGAATCACTACCGGCAGTGATCAGACTGCCGCCGCGCCGGTTTCGCCAGTGCGGATACGCACCACGTTGGCGACGTCGAGCACGAAAATCTTGCCGTCGCCGATTTTGCCGGTCTTGGCCGCTTTCTGGATCGCCTCGATCACGGCATCCACCTGATCGTCGGCGACGACCACTTCGACCTTCAGCTTCGGAAGGAAATCCACGACGTATTCGGCGCCGCGATAGAGCTCCGTGTGGCCCTTCTGGCGGCCGAAGCCCTTGGCCTCAACCACTGTCATCCCCTGCAGACCGATTTCCTGCAGAGCTTCTTTCACGTCATCCAGCTTGAATGGCTTGATGATGGCTTCGATTTTTTTCATCGGAGCACCCCTTTCTTTAACGCGCCTGTTGGGGCGGGTTTGGACGGGTGGGCGCGAGTCTGGAAGCTAAGGACAGGGGGGACGCTGTGAGTGTCGCGCGGGCGCCCGGTTCCTAGGCGCCAGGCGCCCAATCAAACGGCTGGCGCGGGCCGGGACCGGCTCTAAGCTCAAGTCATGCCCCGCTTGTTTCTAATCCGACACGCCGAACCCGCTGCCGGCTGGGGCGGCGCACACGCCGATCCGGGGTTGACCGAATCGGGTCACGCGCAAGCCCAGGCCGCCGCTCAGTCACTGGCTCAGTACGGGCCTCTGGCCGTGCTGACGTCGCCGATGGCGCGGTGCCGAGAGACCGCATCGCCGTACGCGGCGTTGCGCGGTGTCGATCCGGTGATTGAGCCGCGTGTCAGCGAGGTGGTCGCGCCCACTGGCGTGACGGATCGGCCGGCTTGGCTACGAAACAATTTTCCTTGGGACGCGGGGCTCGCCCGTCGGCAGTGGCGCGATGTCGATGCGGAACTTCAATCCTGGCGCGGAGAGGCCGTGCGCGCTGTGAGCGCCATAGCGCGCGACAGCGCCGTGTTCAGTCACTTCATTGCGATCAATGCGATTGTGAGCGCGGCGCTTGGCAGCGATAAGACCATCGTGTTTCGCCCCGGCCACGCCTCGATCACCGAACTGGACGTCTCGCCGCGCGGCTTAAGCGTCGTGATGCTCGGGGCCGAGATGCAATCGGCGGACGTGCGATGAGCGGCGAAATCATCACCGTCGAGCAGATGCGCGCCATCGATGCAGCGAGCGCCGCAGCCGGCGTGCCGACGCGCACGCTGATGGAAAATGCTGGGCGCGCTGTTGCCGAAGCGATTGTCGCGCGCTTCTCGCCGCGGCCGACAGCCGTGCTGTGTGGGCCAGGAAACAATGGCGGCGACGGCTGGGTGGCGGCGCGGCATTTGAAGGCCATGGGCTGGCCAGTTTGGGTCGAGACGCTCGCGCCACGCGAACACTTGCGTGGCGATGCAGCCGATGCGGCGGCGGCTTGGGAGGGTGACGTCCATCCGATTGGCGCAGACGCACCGATGGTGGAGCTGTTCGTCGATGCGCTCTTCGGCGCGGGCCTGTCGAAGCCGCTCGATGGCGAAGCAGCGCGTTTAGCGGCGTTTTCCGCGCAAAACGCGGCGCGTGTGGTGGCGGTTGACGTGCCGAGCGGCCTGGTCGGAGACACTGGGCAGCCGATCGGCGACGCATGCTTCCAAGCCGCGCTCACCGTAACCTTCGTGCGCAAGAAGCCCGCACACGTGCTGATGCCGGGGCGCGCGTATTGCGGCGAAGTCGTCGTCGCCGATATCGGCGCGCCGGAAGCGGTGGTCGCCGCGCAAGGCATCACACTGTGGGAGAACGCACCGAGTCTGTGGGCTCTGCCGTGGCCGGTTGAAGACGCGCACAAGCATGAGCGTGGACATGTGATAGTCGCGAGCGGTGGCCGCGCTCGCACTGGCGCCGCGCGTTTGTCGGCGCGCGCCGCGTTGCGCGCTGGCGCCGGGTTGGTGACGGTGCTTAGCCCGGATGATGCGATCGCGGAGAACGCCGCGCAACTGACAGCCATCATGCTGCGCGAAGCGAACGACGAAGCGGCGTTCGCGGAAGCAGCGCGGACGGCGCAAGCGCTATTGATCGGCCCAGCTTTCGGCACAAGCGATGCGCACTACAAGAGCTTACTCGCTGCCATCGAAGTCGAGCCACGTTGTCCGCTGGTGCTCGATGCCGACGCAATCACCATGCTCGCGCCGCTCACGCACGGCTTCACCGAGCGCGATGTGATGACGCCACATGTCGGCGAATTTCGCCGGGCCTTTCCAGGCATCTGGAGTGCGGTGGACGATCGCATCGACGCGGCGCGCGCGGCGGCGGCCTATGCGCGCTGCGTGGTGCTTCTGAAGGGGCCGGATACGGTGATCGCCGCGCCCGACGGACGCGCGATTGTTAACACGACGGGCTCGCCGTTCCTGGCGACGGCCGGCTCTGGCGATGTGTTGGCCGGGATCATTGCGGGATTGATCGGGCAGGGGATGGACAGCTTTGAAGCCGCGGCCGCTGCGGCATGGCTGCACGGAAAGTGCGGCGAGGCGATAGGTCCGGGCCTCATCGCTGAGGATTTATCCGAGATTTTACCGCGCATCCTCAACGGCTTGGCCCCGAACCGGCTGCAGCGTACCCCCGAGGGCTGATCTGGCCTGTATCGGGCCCTAGTTTTGGGTTAACCCTTGCGAGGGACGTAGGAACAGGGGTCAGTTCATGGTTTGGTGGTGGTGGATTATCCCCGGCTTCGTAGCCGTGATCGGCTTGGCTTTCGTGCTGAGCGGGCTGGGATGGATGTTTCGGGGACGTCCGTTCAAGGGCGGACGGGGTGTTCTGGGCGGAGGCTTGTTTCTGGGCGTTGGCGCAATCGTCGGCCTCTTGGGCCTCAACGTGCAGACCTATCACCGCCTGACTTATGAGCGCCCTGTCGCGACCATCGAACTCCGCCAAGCCGGCCCGCAACTCTTCAACGCAACGGTCGTCGAACCGCCGACGGAGCAGGATCCTGAAGGGATTACGCGCGAATTCGAATTGCACGGCGATGAATGGCGCATCGAAGCCCGGGTGCTGAAATGGCAGTCCTGGGCCAATGTTCTGGGCCTCGATTCACAATACCGACTGGACCGCTTTTCGGGCCGCTACACCGATACGCAGCAAGAGTTAACGGGCGAGCGCAGCGCCTTCGATATCCGCCCAGTGCGCCAAAGTGGCATCGATCTTTGGCCGGTGGTGGATGAGTACAATCAGTACCTGCCGCTGGTGGACACGCTTTATGGTTCCGGCGCTTACATGCCGATGGCCGATGGCGCGCGCTACGAGGTGCGCATCACTCAGAACGGCCTGATCGCACGCCCGACCAACGAAATCGCGGCCCAGGCTTCATCGAGCGGGTGGGAGTAACCACGCTCCCACGCAGAAGTTTGCTTTCCGGCCGCGCCAGGGCTGGGCGAGGCCGCGCGCGATAAGGCGCTCGCCCAGGTCGACGCCATCGATCTCGATGCGTGCGATGACGCGGCCATAGCGGTCGCGCCGGCCGACTGGGTGCGCCTCAACACTGCGGGCTTGCTGGAGCCAAGCGGCGACGTAAGCCGTGGCGGCCGCGCCGAGCACGCGCTCTTCCGGGCATTCCGGTCGTGAGCCGGTTTCAGGAGCATCAATGTTTTCAAGACGATAGCGATCTCCTGCCGCGTCGCGCAGCGTGTCGCCGTCGATCGCTTGCGGGTGCGACAGGGCCAAGCCGAGGGCGAGCAGAATCTGCATCGCCATCAGCGATAGCACGCAAAGGTTGCAATACAACCTTAACGAGAGTTCTTGGTGCGGACGCCGGGACTCGAACCCGGACGCCTCTCGGCGCCAGAACCTAAATCTGGTGCGTCTACCAGTTCCGCCACGTCCGCGACCGAGGGTCGTTTAGAGGCGTCGCGTGCGTGGGTAAATGGCAAGCGCCGCGACCCGCCCGCGCGTGGACAGCCACCGCACCCCATGCCATAAGCCCGCGCTTCATTAAATCGGCGCCGGCGGCAGAGGACTTGCAGCCCTGGCGGCCATGTCGAAAGCCCGTCTTATGCAGCTCACCGAGCGCCGTTCCGAAGGTCTCTTGCGCGTTTACGACGTCGTCGTGCCCGCTGCCGAATTGCAGCAACGCTTGAACGCCAAGATCGCCGAAGTGCAGCCGAAGGTGCGCATCAATGGCTTCCGTCCTGGCAAAGTGCCGGCGAGCCACATCCGCAAGGTCTACGGCCAAGGGATGATGCAGGACATCATCAACGAGACGGCGCAGAAATCGATCCGCGAAAGCATGGATAAGGTGCGCGCCGCGTCCGAACCGTCGCTCGATATGAAGAGCGATATCGCGAAGGTCGTCGAAGGCTCGGCGGATCTGCAATTCGAACTCACGCTCGAAGTGATGCCCGATTTCGAACCGATCGATCTGAAGACGGTGTCGATCACGCGCCCGACTGCGCCGGTGACGGATGAGCAGGTCGAGGAGCAGCTCAACGAATTGGCGCAAGCCCAGCGTGGCTTTGAAGACAAAGAGGGCCCCGCCGCCGATGGCGATGAGCTGACGTTCGACTTTCTTGGCAAGATCGATGGCGAAGCTTTCGATGGCGGCGCTGCAGAAGGTGCGCGCCTTGTTATCGGTTCGAAGCAATTCATTCCGGGCTTCGAAGAACAATTGGTCGGCGCCAAAGCAGGCGACGAGCGCGTGCTGAACGTCACGTTCCCGGAAGACTACCAAGCCAAGCATCTCGCCGGCAAAGCGGCGACGTTCGAAACCAAAGTGCACGCCGTGCGTAAGCCGAAAGAGGGCGCGCCGGACGATGCTTGGGCAAGCCAACTTGGCTTCGACAGCCTGACTGCAATCAAGGACGCCTTGCGCCAGCGCATCGAGAGCGAACACAACGCGCAGTCGCGCACCAAAGCCAAGCGCGCTCTGTTCGACACGTTCGATAGCGAGCACGATTTCGATTTGCCGCCGCGCATGGTGGAAGCCGAGTTCGATCAGATTTGGCGCCAAGTGGAAGCCGATCGCGCCGCCGGCCGCGGCGATCCGTCGGACGAGGGCAAGAGCGACGACGACCTAAAGGCCGAGTATCGCAACATTGCCGAACGCCGCGTGCGCCTCGGCCTGCTGCTGGCCGAGATCGGCCGTCGTCACAATATTCAGGTCAGCGATGAAGAAGTCGGCCGGGCGATCTCGCAGCAGGCGCGTCAATTCCCCGGCCAAGAGCGCCAGGTGATCGAAGCCTACCAGCGCAATCCAAACCTAGTCGCCCAGGTGCGTGCGCCGCTCTACGAAGAGAAGGTGGTCGATTACATCATGGAGTTGGTGAAGGTCACCAATGAGACGGTCGATCGCGAAACGCTCTTTGCCGAAGAGGAGCCGCCGGTGGCGAAGCCTGTGAAAAAGGCCAAGAAAGCCAAGGCCGAGAAGGCCGAAGGTTAATCACACAATCGGCCACGCGCAGGCTTGGGGCTTGCGGCGACCGGTTAAGCGTCAAATATGACGAGCGCGCCGGGGCGATTCCTGGCGCTCCCTGAAAGGCCGCCATGTCCTCGTTCGATCCGATCGCCCGATACGCCAACCTCGTTCCGATGGTGGTGGAGCAAACCAGCCGCGGCGAGCGCGCCTTCGATATTTTCTCACGGCTCCTGAAGGAGCGGATCATTTTCGTGACCGGCGGCGTCGAGGACGGTCTCGCGAGCCTGGTGACGGCGCAGCTTCTGTTCTTGGAGTCCGAAAACCCGAAGCGCGAAATCGCTATGTATATCAACAGCCCCGGCGGCATCGTCACCTCCGGCCTCGCGATCTACGACACCATGCAATACATCCGCAGCCCGGTTAGCACGGTGTGCATCGGCCAAGCTGCTTCGATGGGCTCGCTGCTCTTGGCAGCTGGCGAGCCGGGTCTGCGCATCTGCCTACCGAATGCACGCGTGATGGTTCACCAGCCTTCAGGCGGCTTCCGCGGCCAAGCCTCGGATATCGAACGCCACGCCGAAGACATCATCGCCACCAAGCGCCGCCTGAACGAAATCTACGTCCGACACACCGGCCAGCCCTATGAACGGGTGGAGCGGACGCTCGACCGCGACCATTTCATGACCGCGGAGGAGGCCCGCGCGTTCGGGATCGTCGATCGCGTGTACGAAAAGCGCGAACTGTCGGAGGGCGGCCTAACCGGCGCGGCGTAACTCGACGCGCTGAGCAGTCCATCGGTCGCAGACATATTGTCTATCGATATATTATATTGAATATCGATATGCCGATTGTAGCGAAGCTCGGCATGGGAGATCGACCGATGAAACTTAGACATGCGTTCGCCGCCATCGCCTGCCTCATGCTCACACCGGCAGCCGCTCTGGCGCAGGATGAAGAAGAAGTCGTCATCACTGGAACGCGGCTCCGCGATGCCGTGCGAGACTTTGTGGGCGCGGTCACCGTGGAGACAGGCGGAGATGACCAGGTAGCACGCTGGGACGGTCGGGTTTGTCCCGGCGTTATCGGGATGGCGCCGACCCAAGCTCAGGCGGTCGTCGATCGTGTTGCGATGCATGCGCTTGATTTAGGCCTTCAGGTCGGTGAACCCGGATGCGCCGCCAATCTTCTTGTTATTTTTACCAGGGATTCCGACACCGTTGCGCGTGAACTGGTGGCCCAACACCGCCGTGCGCTCGGTTATTACGATGGTGACGGCAATACACGCGGCCGCGCCGCCTTAACTGATTTTGCGGAGACATCGCGGCCGGTGCGCTGGTGGCACGTAGCCAACACCGCGGACGAAAGCGGTTTTATTATTCAAGACAGCGATATTACTGGAGCGCCGCCTCCGACCGTGCAGGGCCCCCCTGGTGGCTCGCGGATCAACCGCGCCACCCAACAGGTGTTTTCACGCGTCATCGTTATCGTTGACGCGGACCGGGTGACCGGCGCGCGCGTGGGCACGATTGCGGATTATGTATCCATGGCGGCCTTGGCTCAGTTGGATCCGGACGCTGATACCACCCAGTGGCCGACTATCCTGAATGCCTTCCGCGCCGGCGTGCCGGAGGACGAGATCGTGCTGACGGAGTGGGATGTTTCCTACCTCCGGGGCCTCTATGGCGCCGACGGCAATCGTTCCGGCGGCTCCCAGCGTCGAGCGATCCAGAGGGCTGTTGTGGAGGGTGGCGAGTAAGGGCGCTTGAAGCCGGCGCGCTTTAGGGCCATGTCCGGTCTAGTTAAAGGGTGCCCACCTGGGTTTATGAGAAGCGGGACCTGTTCTCGCCACCGGGTCGCAGGCCGGCGCATCACAGCGCCGGCCATTGCGGCCCCATCCTTGCTATGATCGTATGAACCCCGGTCGGTGCGGCCGGTTGGTGAACGCTTTTGAAAGGGATCGCGGTCAAGCATTCGACTTAAGAGGGACGAAGGGGGGCCATGAGCCCGCCGTTTTCACTCTATATCGAAAGGCTTGGGGGCACTCCCTCGAAGGATCGCTAATGAGCAAAGGCGCCACAGGCGGAGAGTCGAAGAACACTCTGTACTGTTCATTCTGCGGCAAGAGCCAGCATGAGGTCCGCAAGCTGATTGCGGGCCCGACCGTGTTCATCTGCGATGAATGCGTTGAGCTCTGCATGGACATCATCCGCGAGGAGCACAAAACCTCGCTCGTGAAGTCGAAGGAAGGGGTGCCGTCTCCGAAGGAGATCAAGGGCGTCCTCGACGATTACGTCGTCGGTCAGGACCACGCCAAGCGCGTGCTCTCGGTGGCGGTGCACAATCACTACAAGCGCCTGAACCACGCCGCCAAGAATGGCGATGTTGAACTGGCGAAGTCGAACATTCTGCTGATCGGCCCGACAGGTTGCGGCAAAACGCTGCTGGCGCAGACGCTGGCGCGCATCATCGACGTGCCGTTCACGATGGCGGACGCCACCACGCTGACCGAAGCCGGTTACGTTGGCGAGGATGTCGAGAACATCATTCTGAAGCTGCTGCAGTCGGCGGACTACAACGTCGAACGCGCACAGCGCGGCATCGTCTACATCGACGAAGTCGACAAGATTTCGCGCAAGTCCGACAATCCGAGCATCACGCGCGATGTGTCGGGCGAAGGCGTGCAGCAAGCGCTGCTGAAAATCATGGAAGGCACAGTTGCCAGCGTTCCGCCGCAAGGCGGGCGCAAGCATCCGCAGCAAGAATTCCTGCAAGTCGACACGACGAACATCCTGTTCATCTGCGGCGGTGCGTTTGCTGGTCTCGACAAGATCATCAGCCAGCGTGGCAAGGGCTCCGCGATCGGTTTCGGCGCGACAGTGCGTTCGGAAGAGGATCGCCGCACTGGTGAAATCCTGCGCGAGATCGAGCCGGACGATTTGCTGAAGTTCGGCCTCATCCCGGAATTCGTCGGCCGTCTGCCGGTGTTAGCGACGCTCGAGGATCTCGACGAGCCGGCGCTCATCACCATCCTCACCGAGCCGAAGAACGCGCTCGTGAAGCAATATCAGCGCATGTTCGAGATGGAGAACGTAAAGCTCACGTTCCCTGCGGAAGCGCTGTCGGCGATCGCGAAGAAGGCAATCGGCCGCAAGACCGGCGCGCGTGGTCTGCGCTCGATCCTCGAAGGCATTCTGCTCGACACGATGTTCGAGCTTCCTTCGATGCGGAGCGTCGAAGAAGTTGTTGTTTCGGCTGACGTGGTCGATGGCCGCGCCAAGCCACTGCAAATTCACTCCGCCGAACGCCGCGACGGCACGGGCACAGCGAGCTAACGCCACATCCATAGTTACGTGAAGCGCCTCTTCCCCTAGCGGGAGGAGGCGTTTTGCATTGAAGCGCCAGGCATTGAAGCCGCGCTCGCGCGTTCCCAAATGGTGGCGCGAACCACTGCACGTTTCGGCCCCGTTCCTGGCTCTCAGCTGAATGCCAACTGAACGTTAGGACGAATCGTCCGGTTCTGAGCGCGCGGAGTCGCGCGGGAACTTGAGCGTCGTTTGCTTGCCTCCACAGCGCGTGTCCGAGTGACACTTGAAGGAGGAGGCAAACGCTTCCACATTTTAATCTGTTAACGGTGCGGTGGGGCTGGGTCCCGCGTTCGCGCCAAAGGAGTGCCAGATGGCCGAAAGCCGCGTTCTTCCTGTTCTGCCGCTGCGCGACATCGTCGTTTATCCGAAGATGGCCGCGCCGCTGTTCGTCGGCCGCGAGAAATCCGTCCGTGCGCTCGATGAGGTGATGAAGAAGGATAAGCAAATCCTTCTCGCCGCGCAGATCGATGCGTCGGAGGATGAGCCGACGACCGATCGCATCTTCAAGGTCGGCACCGTGGCGACGGTCGTGCAATTGCTGAAGCTGCCCGACGGCACGGTGCGTGTGCTGGTCGAAGGCGGCTATCGCGCCCGCATCACTGAATTCACCGAGAACGGCGATTTCTTCGAAGCTGAAGTCGAAGAGATCGAGGAAGAAAACGAAGATAGCCCCGAAGCCCGCGCCATAGCGCGCGCCGTGGTCGATCAGTGGGACAATTACGTCAAGCTGTCGCGCAAGGCGCAGCCTGAAGTGCATCAAGCGATCTCACAGATCGCCGAGCCTTCACGGCTCGCGGACTCTATCGCCGCGCATTTGACGGTGAAAATCCCGGACAAGCAGGCGCTGCTCGAACTCATCGACGTGCCGCAACGGCTTGAGCGCATCATGTCGCTGATCGAGGGCGAGGTCTCGATGCTTCAGGTGGAGCGCAAGATCCGCAACCGCGTGAAGCGTCAGATGGAGAAGACGCAGCGCGAGTATTATTTGAACGAGCAGATGAAGGCGATCCAGCGTGAGCTGGGCGACGGCGACGAAGGCCGTGAAGACATCGCCGAGCTCGAAAATCGCATCAAGAACACGAAGCTGTCGAAGGAAGCCAAGACCAAGGCTGACGCGGAGATGAAGAAGCTCCGTCAGATGAGCCCGATGTCGGCGGAATCGACGGTGGTGCGCAATTATCTCGATTGGCTGCTCTCGCTGCCGTGGGGCAACAAGAAGAAGGTCAAAAAGGATATCGACGCCGCGCAAGCGGTGCTCGACGAGGATCACTACGGCCTCGATAAGGTCAAAGACCGCATCCTCGAATATCTCGCAGTGCAAGCACGCACCAACAAGCTGCGTGGCCCAATCCTTTGCCTCGTGGGCCCGCCAGGCGTTGGTAAAACCTCGCTCGGCCGCTCGATCGCCAAGGCGACGGGCCGCGATTTCGTGCGCATGTCGCTTGGCGGCGTGCGTGACGAAGCGGAAATCCGTGGTCACCGCCGGACTTACATCGGCTCGATGCCGGGGCGCGTGATCCAGTCGATGAAAAAGGCCAAGAGCGCCAACCCGCTCTTCCTGCTCGACGAAATCGACAAGCTCGGCGCTGATTATCGCGGCGATCCGTCGGCGGCTCTGCTCGAAGTGTTGGATCCGGAGCAAAACTCCACCTTCAACGATCACTATCTCGAAGTGGACTACGATCTCTCGGACGTGTTGTTCATCACCACGGCCAACAGCCTCAACATGCCGCAACCGTTGCTGGACCGGATGGAGATCATCCGCATCCCTGGCTACACGGAAGATGAGAAGCTGGAGATTGCCAAGCGTCACTTGCTGCCGAAGCAGTACGAGAATAACGGCCTGAAAAAGGAAGAGTTCAGCGTCTCCGACGATGCGCTGCGCGATCTGATCCGTCGTTACACACGCGAAGCGGGCGTTCGCTCGCTTGAGCGTGAGATCGGTAATCTGGCGCGCAAGGCTGTGCGTCAGCTTGAGCAGAAGAAAGCGACGACGGTTGCGATCACGGCGGAAAATCTGCCCGACTTCGCCGGCGTTTGGAAATACCGCTTCGGCGAAACCGATCTCGAAGATCGTGTTGGCGTCGTCACAGGTTTGGCGTGGACGGAAGTCGGCGGCGATCTGTTGACGATCGAAGCGGTGTCGATGCCCGGCAAAGGCATGATGACCGTCACCGGCAATCTGCGCGACGTGATGAAAGAGTCGATCTCGGCTGCATCGTCCTACGTGCGCTCGCGCGCCGTGCACTTCGGCGTCAAGCCGCCGCTGTTCCGCACGCGCGACATCCACGTGCACGTGCCGGAAGGCGCGACACCTAAGGATGGCCCGTCGGCGGGTGTAGCGATGGCGACGGCGATCGTCTCGGTGCTCACCGGCGTGCCGATCCGCAAGGATATCGCCATGACCGGCGAAATCACGCTGCGCGGTCGCGTCCTGCCGATCGGCGGCTTGAAGGAGAAGCTGCTGGCCGCGCTCCGCGGCGGCGTGAAGACGGTGCTCATTCCGAAGGACAACGAAAAGGATCTCGCCGAAATCCCCGAGAACGTGAAGACGGGGCTGGAGATCATTCCGGTGTCGACGGTCGATGAAGTGCTCGCCAACGCGCTGGCGGGACCGCTGACGCCAGTGGAGTGGACCGACGAGGATGAGCTCGCCGAAACACGCCGGGCCGAGGGTGGCGGAGACGGGCGCGAGAGCGCGCGTCCGCACTAGGAACTGGTCGCGGGAACTCGATTCCGCACCGCAACAAGGCCCGGTGGCGCTTGCGCCCCGGGCCAAATTGCTCCTAGCGTCGCGTTGATGCGGCCGGAATCGGCGAGCAAAAAGTCTCAAGGGGGTTCAAAATGAACAAAGCAGAATTGGTCGCCGACGTTGCCGAGCGCATGGGCGAGTCCAAGCAAAAGGGCGAAGAGGCCGTCAACGCGGTGTTTGAAGCCCTGACAGCAGCGCTGAAGCGCGGCGACGATGTGCGCCTGCCGGCCTTCGGCGTGTTCGACGTGAAGGACACCGCAGCACGCACCGCGCGCAACCCGCAGACGGGCGCAGAGGTGAAAGTACCAGCCGCCAAGAAGGCGCGCTTCAAGCCGGGCAAGGCGCTGAAAGATACGCTGAACTGAGCGAGCGATCAGTGTGCGGAAGGGGCGGCCAATTGGCCGCCCTTTTCATTTTGGGCCGAGCGCTGTAGCTCAAGCGCATGCTTGCGAAGATTTATCGCCCCGCCAAGAACGCCATGCAGTCCGGCAAGGCCGCGACCAAACGCTGGCGCCTGGAGTTCGAGCCGAAGATGGCGCCGCGCCCGGAGCCGCTCATGGGCTGGATCAGCTCCGCCGATCCGGACGGCCAGGTGCGCATCAATTTCGACAGCAAGGAAGCCGCGATCGAGTTCGCACGCACGCACGCCATTCCGCACCAGGTCGTCGATACGCCAACGCCGGTGAGACAAATCAAATCCTATAGCGACAATTTCGCGTTTCGCCGCCGCGAGCCCTGGTCTCACTAGGGATTAGGGGCTGGGGACTAGGGATTTGGTTGATTGAGCGCTGCGCGTTGGGGCTGGCCTTGACTAGTCCCCAGTCCCTAATCCCTAATCCCTAACACGCGCCCATAGCTCAATTGGATAGAGCATCCGCCTTCTAAGCGGACGGTTGCAGGTTCGAGTCCTGCTGGGCGCGCCAGTTGTCGCGCAGCTTGACTAAGAGCTCGGCCGGACCAGATGGGAGGAGGAGCGCTCGTGGCGTTTCTTGGAGATGCACATGTTGCTGCCGCACGGGACTGTCGTCGCTGTCGTTGACGGGGAGAAGCTTGAGCTTTTTCGCAACACGGGTAACGAGACCGCACCGGAACTCTCGGCGATGGATGCGCCCAAGCTCGACGGGCACAACAAGGACGCTGGCGCTCGGCATCAGTCTAGTTCCGCCAATCCAGGTCACCAGCTTGAGGAAGACGGTCATGCCGCCGGCGTAGCGGCTTGGCTCAACCAGCAAGTCACGGCACACAAAATCGAGCATCTCGTCGTGATCGGCGCGCCGCGTACATTGGGCGAGTTGCGCCGTCGCTACGACAAATCTCTCGAGGCTGTGTTGATCGGCGAATTGAACAAAGAGTTGGTAGGCCGGAGCGCCGCTGAAATTCTCGAAGCGCTGCAACCGAAATAGCGCCAGTTCTCAGGCGTCAGTCACGATGGCCGTATCGTCGCGCGATCCCCATTCGGCCCATGAGCCGTCATAGACAGCAGCATCCCAACGGCCCAGGCGCGCCAGCGCCAGCGCGATGATCGCCGCCGTGATGCCCGAGCCGCAGGTGCATACCGCAGCTCTCGACGGATCGGCGCCAGCGTCTGCGAAGATGCGCTTCAACTCCTCGACCGAGCGCATCTGCCCGTTCTCGTTGACCAGTGAACCGGATGGCACGCTGCGCGCGCCCGGCATGTGGCCGCTCTTCAAACCTGGACGGGGCTCGGCGGCCTCGCCCCTGAAGCGCGGGGCGGGGCGCGCGTCGAGAATGGCTGCGCCGCCATCGACGGCGCGGCGCATATCGGCCAAGCTCCGCACGAGATCGCCCCGCAAGCGAGCGGTAAAGTGGCGTTCCATGCGCGTTTGCGGCGCGCCGGTTTCGATCGGGTAACCCGCGCGCTCCCAAGCCGGAAAGCCGCCATCCAGTACGGCGACATCCTCGACGCCCATCACACGAAACGTCCACCACACGCGCGCCGCCGAGAACAAGCCCTGCGCGTCGTAGATCACGATGCGGCAGCCATCGCCGATGCCGAGCTTTTTCATGCGCGAGGCAAACTTCTCGGGCGACGGCAGCATGTGCGGCAAGTCGCTGTCCGTGTCGGCGATCTCGTCAATGTCGAAGAAGATGGCGCCGGGGATACGGCGCGTGTCGTAGAGGTCTTTGGCGTTGCGCGCATCTCCCGGCATGAACCAACTGGCGTCGATGATGCGAAGATCGGGCGCGTCGAGATGCTCGGAAAGCCAGGCGGGCGAGACGATGGGATCGCTGTGCGTCATGCCCCAACGCTAAGCCCGCCGCCGCACGGCATCAAGTCTCAGCGCGGCTTGGCCAGCGCGAGTTGAACGACATCGGTGCGCCCGGTGCGGAAGCCGGCTTCGCAATAGCCGAGATAGAACAGCCAGAGTTGCTTGAAGCGCTCGTCGAAGCCCAGCGCCCGGATGTCTTGCCACTTCGCAGTGAAGCGACGGGCCCATTCGGCGAGCGTCTCGGCATAGGATTGTCCGAACGCCTCCACCGTACGCCAGCCCAAGCCGGCTTTTGCAGTTTCTTCCTTCAACCGTTCTAGGCTGGCGAGCATGCCGCCGGGAAAAACGTAGCGTTGAATAAAATCGGCGCGGCGCCGGTATGTGTCGAACAAGCGGTTCTCGATGGTGATGATCTGCAAGCTGGCGCGCCCGCCCGGCTTCAGCACTTCATTGATCTTGGCAAAATAGGCCGGCCAATATTTCTCGCCGACAGCCTCGAACATTTCGATGGACGCGACCTTGTCGAACTGGCCTTCGACATCGCGATAATCCTGGCGGCGAATTTCGACGAGATGGGAAAGCCCGGCGCGCTCCATGCGTTCGCGGGCGTAAGCGAGTTGTTCATCGGAGATGGTGATGCCGGTAACGCGCGCGCCGTATTCGCGCGCCGCGAACTCTGCAAAGCCGCCCCAGCCGCAACCGATTTCAAGGACGTGATCGGTGGACGTGAGCTCCAATTGCTCCGCCATTGCCCGGTACTTCGCCAGTTGCGCTGCTTCCAGATTGGGAACCTCTGCAGCGTCATATTTGGCCGACGAATAGGTCATGGTGCGGTCGAGCCAGGCTTCGTAGAAGCGATTGCCGAGATCGTAGTGCGCCAGAATGTTCTTGCGTGAACCGCTGCGCGTATTCGGGCGCGAGATGTGGCGGATCCAGTTGACCGCCTTGCCGAGCGCGCTGCCGCCGAACAAGCGCTGGAAGTGTTCGATGTTGTCGGCGAGCAGCGTCAGCAGCGCGGGGAGATCGTCGGTCTCCCACTCCTTCGCCATGAAGCCCTCGGCGAAACCGATATCGCCGTTGAGCACCACGCGCCGTGCAAAGCGCCAATCGTTGATCTTCAAGCCGATGGCTGGGCCTTGGCCGTCGCCGAAGATGTGCGCAGCGCCTTCTGGCGTCGTGAGCCGGATGGCGCCGCCGCGGACTTGGCGCAAGCCGAGCAACACCGCCTTGGCGCTGGCGGGTGCGCGGATGGCGCGAACGTCGCCGACGCTGGCGGTCTGGCGCTGCGTGGTCACTGGATCGGCAACCATGGTCATCAATGTAGCGCTTTCCGGGCTCGATCCCAATGGGAGTAACGCACGCCGGGCGGCGCGTGTTTCCTCTACGGGCCGGCCATCGCGGCGGATCAGAGCTTTGCGAAGGCTTCCAGCGCGCGGGCGCGGGCGGCGGCGTGGTCGATGATTGGCGCAGGGTAGGTGTCGCCGAGCGCCACACCCGCCTCACGCAGCACCAGCGCTGGCGCTTCCCAGGGCTTATGGATGAAAGCGTCCGGCAGCTTCGCCAAATGCGGGAGCCAGCGTCGGACGTACGCGCCATCCGCGTCGTAGCGTTCGCCCTGAGTGACGGGATTGAAGATGCGGAAATACGGCGAAGCGTCGGCGCCGGAGCCGGCGACCCACTGCCAAGAGGCGGCGTTGTTGGCGAGATCGGCGTCGAGCAGCGTGTCCCAAAACCACTCTTCGCCACGCCGCCAGTCGATCAGCAGATGTTTGATTAGGAAGGACGCTGCGATCATGCGCGCGCGATTATGCATGTAGCCGGTGACCCAGAGTTCCCGCATGGCGGCGTCGACGACCGGATAGCCGGTGCGGCCGCGTCGCCAGGCTTCGAGCGCGGCGTCATCGTCGCGCCAGGGGAAAGCATCGAACTGGTCGCGCCAATTTTCGTCGGGGAGCGTTGGCCAATGGAAGAGGAGATTGGTCGAAAACTCGCGCCAACCAATTTCGGCCATGAACTTGTCGGCGCCGCGTTGGAGCTTTGGCGTGTCGTGGCTCGCCGATTGAATCGCAGCGCCGATCTGCACCGGTGAAATTTCGCCCCAGTGCAGATGCGGCGACAGACGCGACGTGCGGTTCTGCCCAAGCTCGTTTCGGGCTTCCGGATAATCGGCGACATTGGCGTCGATGAAGGCGTTGAGCGCGGCATGAGCGCCAGCTTCCCCTGGACGCCATTCATCGAAAGCGGTCGCCCAATTGGGCTTCGTTGGCAGCAGTTTCCATGAGCCGAGATCGTCGCTGGCGAGCTTGCCTGCCCAAGCAGGGAGCTTCTTGGGCGCGGGGAGCGGCGCCCGTGTTTCGCCGGTTTGCAGGCAGGCGCGCCAATACGGCGTGAACACTTTGTACTGTTCGCCGGTCTTCGTCTTGATCGTCCACGGTTCGTTGAGCAGTGCGCCGTTGAAGCTCTCGACCGTGACGCCCTTGGCGCGGAGCTTCTCCTTGATCGCGGCGTCGCGCCTGATGGCGAAAGGCTCGTAGCAGCGGTTCCAAAACACGGCTTCCGCTTTGCTTTGCTCCGCGACGTCCAGAATGACTTTCTCCGCCGCGCCTCGTCGAAGGAGAAGTGTTCCGCCGCGTTTGGCGTTGTCGGCGCTGAGCGCTTCCAAACTTTTGTGCAGCCACCAGCGCGACGCGCCGCCGATGCGCCAACGGCCGGGTGTTTCGTCATCGAGAACGAAGAGGAAGATGAGCGGGCGTTTGGTATCGAGTGCGGCGCGGAGCGCCGGGTTGTCGGCGAGACGCAAATCCTGCCGCAGCCAGACGATCGCCGGCGCCTCAGTCACCCGTCTTGGTCTCGCGCTTGCGCAGATGAATTTCCATCATCTTCGCGTCCTTCAGCCAGCGCCCGTGCGCGGCGATGTTGGCGACCATGAAGCCATACCACCCCGCGCGCCAAAGCCCGCGGCGGGCGTATTGGTTCAGAAAGTAGAACGGCTTGCCGAACAGCAGACGGAGCCCGACGAGCCAGAACGGCTTCAGCTTCGTGTCACGCGCAGCGGCGGAGGAGTGGCGGTTGAATTTTTCTTCGAGCTGCGCGAGCTCGGTGAAGGAGCGATGCAACAGACGCGACTTAAGGTGGCCAACCTTCACGCCGGACGGCACTTTGAATTGATCGTCCATGGCGTGATCGGGAATGCGGATGACGCGTTTGTCGTAGAGCTTGCGGCGATCGACGAGGTTGTAATCCATCCACGGTTTGCCGACAGGCGGCGCTGTCGCCATCATCAGCTGATAAACTGGAAAGTCTGGGTCGCCATTGGCGAACAGAGCGCGGATTTCGGCGGCAAGTTCTGGCGTGACGATTTCGTCGGCGTCGATATCAAGCACCCAGTGATTTTTGGCTGCGTCTTCGCCGAGGCGCTTTTGTTTGCCCCAGCCATGCCATTGCTCGCGCACGACGCGCGCGCCGGCGGCTTCGGCGATTTCGATGGTTTTGTCGGTGGAGCCACTATCGATGAGCACGACCTCATCTACGGCCGGCAGCGCTGCACGGATGACCTCGCCAATCAGGCGCTCCTCGTTCTTGGTGCGGATGTAACACGAGATGGGCGGCTTGCCGGTCATGGTGCCGGATGAAGCGCGGGGCGGGGCAAAAGGCAAGCGCTGCGCCTGGACCGCGCGTCTTCAGACGCGCATGCGGGCCTGAAGGCCCGCGATCCTTAACCGCTCCGCGCCAACTCCGCCGCCTCTGCATACCCGAAAAGCTTAAGCGCCAGCCGAATCGCTTGACCGCGCGGGGTGGCCAGTTCCGGATCGCGCTCAATTGCCAGCCGCGCTTCCTTATCCGCCGGGCCCAGCAGATCGCCGTGCGCTTCGGGGCTGACCAGCCGGAACGGCGGCAGACCCGATTGCTGCGTGCCCAGCATGTCGCCGGCGCCGCGAAGTCGGAAATCGATTTCGGCGATGGCGAAGCCATCGTCGTTGCGGCGAATGGCGTCGAGGCGTTCCTTGGCGGCTTCGCCCAGCGGCGGCTTCCAGAGCAGCACGCATGAGCCCTGCTTGTCGCCACGCCCGACGCGGCCGCGCAATTGGTGGAGCTGCGCCAAGCCAAAGCGTTCGGCGTGCTCGATCACCATGATCGTCGCCTCCGGCACGTTGACGCCGACTTCGATCACGGTGGTGGCCACCAGGAGAAATGACTCGCCGGTGCGAAAGCGCTCCATCGCCGCTTCGCGCGCTGTTGGCGTCATGCGGCCGTGAACGATCTCGACGCCTTTGCCGAAATAGGTCGCGAGCTCCTTGTGGCGATCCTCGACAGCCGCGAGATCGATCGCTTCACTCTCCTCGATCAGCGGCGCCACCCAATAGGCGCGCTCGCCCCGCTTGGCCGCGTCGCCGATCGCTTCGATGACTTCGCTCATCCGAGTCGTCGGCATCGTCGCGGTCTTGATCGGCTGACGCCCCGGCGGTTTCTCATCGAGCACGGAGAGATCCATGTCGCCGTGGATGGAGAGCGCGAGCGTGCGCGGGATGGGCGTGGCGCTCATCACCAGCACGTGTGGTGCAAAGCCTTTGGAGACCATGCGCATGCGATCGGAGACGCCGAAGCGGTGCTGCTCGTCGATGACGATGAGGCCGAGATCGTTGAACGTCACATCGTCCTGGAAAAGCGCGTGCGTGCCGATGACGACGTGCAGCGCACCCGACGCCATGCGTTCGAGAATGGCTTTGCGGTCCTTGCCTTTGTCACGACCGGTCAGCACCGCCATGGTGATGCCTGCGGCTTCCAGAAGAGGCGCGAGCGTCGCGCCGTGCTGCCGCGCCAGCAAATCCGTCGGCGCCATCAGCGCGCTTTGCAGGCCGGCCTCGGCGGCGCGCGCCATCGCAAGTGCTGCGACCAGCGTTTTACCGGAGCCGACATCGCCCTGCAGCAAGCGCAGCATCGGCGCGGGTTCTGCCATGTCGGCATATACTTCTTTGATCGATCGCAGCTGCGCGCCTGTCTGCGCGAAGGGCAGGCTGTCGATGATCTTGCCCGCCAGCGCGCCATCGCCGGTGACGGCCCGTCCGGGCTCCTTGCGGCGGTGCTGGCGGCGCAGACGCAGTGCGCATTGGCGCGCGAACAGTTCGTCATAAGCCAGCCGCGTCCGGAACGCGCTCTCCGGCGCCACATCCTCTGGCGCCGTCGGGCGATGCAAATGTTCGAGCGCGGTGCGGAAGTCCGGCCAGTCGTGCGCTTTCACGGTGGTGGCCTCCAGCCACTCAGGCGCTTCCGGTACGGTGTCGAGCGCGGCGAGAATGGTGCGCGCGAGCGTGCGGCCCGGCAGGCCTTGTGTCAGCGGATAGACAGGCTCGACCGCCGGCGGCGCCTCGCCCTTGGCTGGATCGACGACGTGGTCGGGATGCAGCATCTGGCGCATGCCGTCATACATGCCGATCTTGCCGCTCACGAGCCGCGTCTGGCCGACAGGCCACATGCGCTTCAGCATCTCCTCGTTGCCGCGAAAATAGGCGACGGTGAGAAAGCCCGTTTCGTCACGCAGCCGGATGCGATGCGGCAGGTTTTTGTAGGCGGCCATGTGGCCATCGATTTCGGCTTCGATGGTGGCGATGTCGCCGTCGTCGGTCTCTGCAATCGGGACGCGCAGGCGCCGGTCGATTGCCGCATTTGGCGGCAGAAACACGAGGTCGCGCACCAGATCGCCGCCAGCCACCTTGGCGATCAGCGCCATGGCGTCCTTGCGGGCGCCCTTCGGCAAACGCGCCTGCGAGAGCAGGGCGTTTTCGATCGCTGTGGGGGAGGGCGCGGTGTCGCTCATCATCTGCTCTGGGCGGCGCTGACAGGGCCGACCATATGGGTTATAGCGCGGCCCCTTCCGCGCTGCCTGATAATCCGGGGCCCATGGACGATCGCCGCAAGAAGCTCAAATTCCGCGCGTGGCGTCGGGGATTCCGGGAGATTGACTTGATTCTAGGTGGTTTCGCCGATCGCCGTCTGGCGGACCTGGACGAAAGCGGCGTGGACGCGTTCGAGCGGCTGCTGGATGCCCAGGATCAGGATGTCTACGCCTGGATCACCGAACAGGCCGCCGCGCCGCCTGAGCACGACACGCCCACCCTCGCTTTGATTCGCGCCTTTCGCTTTGAGTTGACCCAAAACCAGCAATGAGTACCGCCGCCCTCAACGCCCGCCTGCTTGAAACGTTGGCGAAGTCGAAAGACGCGCTGGTCGTCATCGGCGCGCCCGAAGGCGTGGACGCGGCGGCATTGGCGGATGCGGCGCTGCTGCGCGGCGGCGTGACGCTGTTCATCGCCCGCGATGAGACACGCGCCTCGCAGTTCGAAGCCGCCGCGCGCTTCTTTGCGCCGACACTGACGACGTTGCGTCTGCCCGCCTGGGACACGCTGCCTTACGACCGCATTTCGCCAGCGGCGTCTGTTGCCGCGCAACGCTGTGCGGCGCTGGCGGCTCTAGCGCGGCGCCAGCCGGGCGGGCCGCAGCTTCTGGTGATCGCCACTGCCTCAGCGGTCGCGCAGCGCGTGCCGCCACGCGCGCGCATGGCGCAGGCGACGCTGGAGATCAACGTTGGCGAAGAAGCCTCGATGGAGCAGATCGAGGCGTATTTTGCGGTCAACGGTTATGCGCGCTCATCGACGGTGCGTGCGCCCGGCGAGTTCGCGGTCCGCGGCGGCATCATCGACGTGTTTCCGCCCAGCGAGCCAGAGCCGCTGCGTTTCGATTTCTTTGGCGACGTGCTGGAAACGATCCGCACCTTCGATCCAGAAACGCAAATCTCTAAAGCCAAAATCAAGCGCGCGCTGCTGACGCCGGTCAGCGAGGTGTTGCTGGATGAGATGGCGGTGCTGCAGTTCCGCCGCCGCTTCACGCAAGCCTACGGCACAGTCAGCGATGCGCTCTACGATAGCGTCAGCGCCCGCATCCGGCGGCAGGGGATCGAGCAATTCTTGCCGTTCTTCTACGAGCGGCTGGAGACGTTGTTCGATTATGCAGGCGAGGGCGCGCTTGTGGCGTTTGATGCGCTGGCAGAAGAAGCGTTGCGCGACCGGGTCGCCACCGCCATCGATCACTACGACGCGCGCAAAACCGCGCCGATCGCACGCGGCGCTTCGCCCTTCCGGGCGCCGGAGCCTGAACTGCTCTATCTCAACGATGATGCGTTGACCGCCGCCATTGGCCCGCGCGCCGTGCGCCGCTTCACGCACTTCGACACCGACGCCAAAAAACAACTCGATCTCAGCGCCAAGCTCGGCCGTGATTTCGCGCCGGAGCGCCAAACGGCGGACGCCAACGTGTTCGAAGCGGCGGCGCGCCACATCGAGGCGCTGAACAAGGCCAAGAAGCGCGTCGTTGTCGCGGCGTGGACGGATGGTTCGGCTGAACGCTTGGCCGGCGTTCTGAGTGACCACCGCGTGGAAACTGTGGTGCGCGTCCAATCGTGGCGCGAAGTGGCGCAATTGCCGAAGGGCGCGAATGCGCTGGCCGTGCTGCCGCTGGAGCACGGCTTTGAAACGGAAACGCTCGCGTTCATCGCAGAGCAGGACATTCTCGGCGATCGTCTGGCGCGGCCGCGCAAGCGGCGCAAGGCATCGGCGGTAATCGCGGAAGCGGCGGCGATGAGCCAGGGCGACCTGATCGTCCACCAAGATCACGGGGTCGGCCGCTATGAAGGCTTGAAGACGCTCGACGTCGCCGGCGCGCCGCATGATTGCTTGGATCTGACCTACCACGGCGGCGACAAGCTCTATCTGCCGGTTGAAAACATCGAACTTGTCAGTCGCTACGGCGCCGAGGATACGGAAGCGCAGCTCGATAAACTGGGCGGCGTCGCCTGGCAAAGCCGCAAAGCGCGCGCCAAGCAGCGCTTGCGCGACATGGCGGAAGAATTGCTCCGCATCGCTGCAATGCGCGCGACGCGCACGGCTGAAGCGGTGGCGCCGCCGGAAGGCTTGTGGGACGAGTTCTGCGCGCGCTTTCCGTACGAGGAGACCGACGATCAGATGGCCGCGATCGACGATGTCGTCGGCGATCTCGCCGCCGGCAAGCCGATGGATCGCCTGATCTGCGGCGATGTTGGTTTCGGCAAGACGGAAGTCGCGCTGCGGGCTGCCTTCCTCGTGGCGATGAGCGGCAAGCAAGTGGCGGTGGTGGCGCCGACGACGCTGCTGTGCCGCCAGCACTTCCGCACCTTCACGGAGCGCTTTCGTGGTCTGCCTGTGCGCGTGCGCCAGCTCTCCCGTTTGGTGACAGCGAAAGAGCAGGGTGAAACGAAGGCTGGCCTTTCCGAGGGCACCGTGGAGATCGTCATCGGAACCCACGCGCTTCTCTCGAAGACGATCAAGTTCTCCGATCTCGGGCTGATGATTATCGACGAAGAGCAGCACTTTGGCGTCAAGCACAAGGAGCGCCTCAAGGATTTGCGCGCAGAAGTTCATGCGCTGACGCTTTCGGCGACGCCGATACCACGCACGCTACAGCTTGCGCTCGCTGGCGTACGCGAGATGAGCCTCATCACGACCCCTCCGATCGACCGCATGGCGGTGCGCACTTATGTGACGCCGTTCGACACGCTGACCGTGCGTGAGGCGCTGCTGCGCGAGAAATATCGCGGCGGGCAAAGCTTCTTTGTCAGCCCACGCATCGCCGATCTGGAGGAGGCGTCAGACTTCCTGCGCCGCAACGTGCCAGAAGTGACGTTTGCCGTGGCGCACGGCCAGATGGCGCCCGGCCAGCTCGATGAAATCATGACGAGCTTCTATGACGGCGCCTACGATGTGCTGCTCTCGACCAGCATCGTAGAATCCGGGCTCGATATTCCGCGCGCCAATACGCTTGTTGTCTTCCGCGCCGATATGTTTGGCTTAGCGCAACTCTATCAGCTGCGCGGACGCGTCGGCCGCTCGAAAGTGCGCGCGTATGCCTATCTCACGACCGCCGCTGAAGGCGCGATGACTGTGAGCGCTGAGAAGCGGCTGAAAATCCTAGCTTCACTCGATAGCCTTGGCGCAGGTTTCACGCTCGCCAGCCACGACCTCGACATGCGCGGCGGCGGCAATCTGCTCGGCGAAGAGCAATCGGGCCATATTCGCGAGGTCGGTGTCGAACTCTATCAATCTATGCTTGAAGAAGCGGTCGCGGCGCTGCGCACTGGACATGAGGACGAGGCGAACGAGAAGTCGTGGTCGCCGCAGATCAATGTCGGCGCTTCGGTGTTGATCCCGGAAGATTATGTGTCCGACCTCAACGTGCGGCTCTCGCTCTATCGCCGCTTGGCGGAGTTGGACTCGGATCAAGAGCGCGAAGCGTTTGCGGCCGAGCTGATCGATCGCTTCGGACCGTTGCCGGCTGAGGCCGATCAGCTGATCGCGGTTGCGGCGCTGAAGTCGCTCTGCCGTCGCTGCTTGATTGCGAAGCTCGACGCAGGCCCCAAGGGCGCGGTGCTGACGTTCCGCGATGGCGGCTTCCCCGATCCGATGGCGCTGGTGCGCTACGTTCAGGAGCGCCCCGACGATTTCAAGATGCGGCCTGACGGCAAACTCGTCGTGCAAGGCGGCTGGCCAGAAGCAACGCAACGTCTCAAGGCATTGCGCACGGTGCTGGAAGCGCTGTCACGCATCGCGACGCGCAAAGCGGCTTAAGCTGGGATTGCTTCGACTTCGAGAGCGCGCAGTGCGCGCGCGAGCAGGGCTGAGCCGCTCTCGCCAGGCTGTAGCTCGACCGCGCTTTGTTCGAACACCAGCGGCCCTGCGCCGCCTTCACCGGACGCGAACGCGGTGCATTCAGCCACGGACGAGATGCGTTCCGCCGTGCGCTTGGCTGCTTTCAAACGCGCGGCCGGCATGGCGATGGCGATGAACTCACGGCCGAGCGCCGCGCCCGTATCCGCATCGCGCATCAGCCGCCCTGCGAGGCTGGCGATTTCGGTGAAGCCCTTCTTCCAGATGTCTTCTTCCGGCTCGCGCGAACCCGGTGCCGGCAGCACGCGCAGCGTCACCAGCGCCATCGGGCGGCCGCTAACGTGATGATCGGCGGCGAGCCGGGCGAGGTGCGCGTCGAACGCGTCGCGCGTGAACAGGCCAGTGCGCGGATCGCCCATTAGGTCGCAGAGCGCGCGAATGCCGTGGTCGGCGGCGCGGCGGCGGCGTTCGCGGCGGACCGCTTCAAATAGCCAACCCAAGCTCGCGCCACACGGCGCGCGCGTGGAGCAGATAGCGGACGCGCCGCGATTGATCGCGTTGTTGGCGGTTTCGACGTCGCCAGGCGCCGTGACCACCATGGTCGGCATGTGATAGAGCGAAGCATTGCGACGAAGCGCGGCGCAGAGTGACACGGCGGTAGCCGGATCGTTGGCGCCGTTGAGCACGACCGCGTCGAACGGTTCGTCGTGCAAGTGATCGAAGCCGGCAAAAGATGAAAACGCGGCGGCGACCAAGCCGTCCTGCTCAGCAAGCTTACGCTCCAGCGCCAGGAACATCGGACTCGGCGCGCCAATATAAAGCGCCTTCAGCTTGCGCGGCTCCGGCGTTGCAGGCGCCGTCACGCCCAGCGCTTCAGCGGTTGCGATACGGCGCACGTATTCTTCTTCCGCGATCGCGACGCGGATAGCGCCGTCAACCTGCGACGCCAGCAATTTCGGCGGCGCGTCGAGCGCGAGTGCGCCGGAGAACACTTCAGCGCCGCCGAGACCAAGCGCTGGCGGTGCGGCATGGCGCAAGCCGATCAAACGCGAGAGCGGCGGCGGTTCCGCCTGCAGCGAGGTGACGGCCAAGCGTGCGACGTCATCGACGTCGCCGCTGAGCGCTGAGAAAATCGAAACGTCTTCGCCATTGGGTGCGTCGCGATAGGCGCCTGGCAGCGCCAGCGCTTCCACGCCGGCATTCGCGAGCAAGGTCTGCGCATCCCGCGCATGGCGGGCGTCATGGGCTCGCACGACAATGCGCAAAGGTTAACGCTCCGGCGCCCTCGCCGCCACGGGATGGGCTCTGTATGGGTATCGCCTGATTATGCACAGAAGCAAATCGTCAAGGTAAACGAGGATCGATCATGGCGTCTGGGCCGCTCAATGGCGTTAAGGTTTTGGAGTTCGCAGGCATCGGCCCCGGACCGTTCTGCTGCATGTTGCTGTCGGACATGGGCGCCGAAGTCGTGCGCATCGACCGCAAGGGTGGGCGTCCGGCGTTCAAGTCAGACATCCCCGCACGCGGTCGCCGTCACGTCGCGCTCGATCTCAAGAACGCGGGCGACATCGCGACGGCGCAGGCGATGATCGAGAGGGCCGACGTGCTGATCGAAGGCTTCCGCCCTGGCGTGATGGAGCGCTTGGGGCTGGGGCCGGACGAAGCGTTGAAGCGTAACCCTAAACTGATTTACGGCCGCATGACGGGCTGGGGCCAGACCGGCCCGCTGGCGCAGGCGGCGGGGCATGACCTTAACTACATCGCCCTCTCCGGCGCGCTGCACGCGATGGGACGTAAAGACGATGCGCCCGCGCCGCCGCTTAACCTTGTTGGCGATTATGGCGGCGGCTCGCTCTATCTGGCGATGGGTGTTTGCGCTGCGTTGTTCGAAGCGACGCGCTCGGGGAAGGGGCAAGTGATCGATGCGGCGATCACCGATGGCGCGGCTTCATTGATGAGCGTGATTTATGGTTTGCGCGCGTCAGGCATTTGGAGCGACGAGCGCGACAACAATCTGCTCGATGGCGGCGCGCCGTTCTACGACGTTTACGAAACCAGCGACGGCAAGTTCGTCACCATCGGTTCGCTCGAGCCGCAATTCTATGCGCTGCTGCTGGAGAAGACTGGGCTCGGCGCCGATCCGGCCTTCGCGATGCAGATGAACAAGCCCGAATGGCCGGCGATGAGCGAGAAGGTTGCCGCCGTCATCAAGACGAAAACGCGGGACGAGTGGACGGCGCTGATGGAAGGCACCGATGTCTGCTTTGCGCCGGTGCTCTCGATGGCTGAAGCGCCAGATCACGCCCACAATGTCGCCCGCGGCACGTTTGTGGAGGTCGGCGGGCTTAAACAGCCCGCGCCGGCCCCGAGATTTTCGCGTACGCCCGCCGCCGTTCAGGGACCACCCGGCGGAACGGGCGAAGAAACCGCGAAAATCCTGGCCGATTGGGGCGTTTCGGCGGGTTGAAGCTGATTAACCGCTTCAGCGGCGGTTCAGCCCGAATGGTATTTATTCAGTGTCGGCCCTGGGCGATTTTCGTCCCTCGCTCGTACCGGGGCCAGGTTTTCGATCCACCTTAGGGTCGAAGCAGAAAGCGCCGGTGGCCGGCTCAGCCACCGGCGCATGCGCCGTAGCGCTCCGCTACGTAAACGAGCGGCCATGGCCAACAAAGTTTACAAGGACGCGAAGTCCGCGCTCGAAGGTTTCACCTTCGACGGCATGATTGTGATGAGCGGCGGCTTCGGCCTTTGCGGCATCCCGGAAAACCTGATCATCGCGCTGCGCGATAGCGGCGTGAAAGGCATTACCGTTATTTCCAACAATGCCGGCGTCGACGGCTGGGGTTTAGGGCTCCTGCTGGAGACCAAGCAGATCAAGAAGATGGTTTCCTCTTACGTCGGAGAGAACAAGGAGTTCGCGCGCCAGTATCTCGCTGGCGAGTTGGAACTCGAGTTTAATCCGCAAGGCACGCTGGCCGAGCGCTGCCGGGCAGGGGGCGCAGGGATCGCCGGCTTCTACACCAAGACCGGCGTCGGCACTTTGGTGGCCGAGGGCAAAGAGACGAAGGTGTTTAACGGCGAGACGTACGTGCTCGAAACCGGCCTAGTCGCCGATCTCTCCATCGTCAAAGCGTGGAAGGGCGACACCGAAGGCAATCTTATCTTCCGCAAGACCGCCCGTAACTTCAACCCGATGATGGCGACGGCCGGTAAGAAGTGCGTCGCCGAAGTTGAGATCCTGGTCGAAACCGGCGAACTCGATCCCGACGCCATCCATACACCGGGCATTTACGTTGATCGCATCGTGCAGGGCACGTTCGAGAAGCGCATCGAACAACGCACGGTCACCAAGCGGGAGAATGCCTAATGCCTTGGTCCCGCGATCAGCTCGCTCAGCGCGCCGCTAAGGAATTGCGCGACGGTTTCTACGTTAATCTCGGCATCGGCATTCCGACCCTGGTGGCGAACTACATTCCACAAGGCATGGAGGTCACGCTTCAGTCGGAAAACGGCATGTTGGGCATGGGGCCCTTCCCGTTTGACGAAGACGTCGACGCCGATCTGATTAACGCCGGTAAGCAAACCATCACAGCGCTCAAGAAGACGTCTTACTTCTCGTCGTCGGACTCATTTGCGATGATCCGCGGCGGCCATATCGATCTTTCTATCCTCGGCGCGATGGAAGTGAACGATCGTGGCGACCTCGCCAATTGGATGGTGCCCGGCAAGATGGTGAAGGGCATGGGCGGGGCGATGGATCTCGTCGCCGGTGTCAAGCGGGTGGTCGTTGTTATGGAGCACACCTCGAAAGAGGGCGCCTCGAAGCTCTTGAAGCAGTGCACGCTGCCGCTCACCGGCGTGAACGTGGTTGATCTCGTGATAACCGATCTCGGCGTCTTCGAAATCGACAAGCATGGTTCACAACCAATGAAGCTGCTCGAACTCGCCGATGGCGTCACGCTCGATGAAATAACCGCGAAGACGGAAGCATCGTTCGTGAGCGCGCTGCGCTAGCAAAGCATTCACACAGATAAACGCGAGACTAAAACGCGCGCGCGAAGCAATCGCGCGCGGCTTCACGCTTTCTCATCACCTCTCAGGCATGATGCGCGGAATAGTTCGTGCAGAGAGAGCGCCCATGGGCAGCTCTCCAGTCTGGGTATGGTAATGCTTCGTGCCGGAATGAAGCGACAAGCGGGGCGCCGCGCCTCCATCATGACAGCGTGCGCCTTGGCGGCGTGCACTATGTTTTGGAGCGCGCCGGCGCATGCGCAATCGCCGAGCGAACTCTCGCGCGTCATGGAAATGATCGCGCAGCAAGAAGCGCGCTTGGACGCACAAGAGCGTCAGCTCAGTGCGCAACAGCGTCAATTGGCGGAGCAGCGTTCGTTAATCGAGCGTCAACGCACCGAACTATTGGCGATGGGCGCGGTGAACGACGACGAACTTGGTGAAATTCGCGGCGCTGGCATGCCGTCGAGCGCGTTGAACTTTGACGGCCTGGATCCCGATCAGCCTGTTCAAGTCAATCGCCGCCGTCCGATCGTGACCTTGGCTCAAAGCGACAGCGGCGGAGGCGGCTCTGCGCCGACGCCAGTCGCACAACCACAAGGCCCGGTCGGCGAAGCGCCGCCCGAGCAACCGCCGGCTACGACAGTAGAAGCACTGCCGGAGGGGCAGAATGCCCTGCTCGGCGCGGGCCGTCTCGTGATCGAGCCCTCGTTCGAGTACTCGCGCTCGTCGTCGAACCGCTTCATTTTCCGCGGCGTCGAAATCGTTACCGGCGTCCAAATCGGCCTGATTGAAGCCAATGACACCGCCCGCGATACGCTGACCGGCGCGCTCGCCGTGCGTTACGCGCTCACCGATCGCCTCGAGATCGAAGGCCGCGTGCCTTACATCTACCGCAGCGATCGCATCACCACCGTCGCGCAGCAAAGCACGACGACGATGCAGACCTTCGAACTCGACGGTTCGAACATGGGCGACATCGAAATGTCGCTCCGCTACCAACTCAATAACGGTGCGGGCGGCATGCCGATCTTCGTCGCCGGCGCGCGCGTGAAATCGGACTCCGGCCTCGGCCCGTTCGATCTGGACCGCGATATCTCCGGCGTGTCGACCGAATTGGCGACTGGTTCTGGCTTCTGGGGCGTGCAGGGCAGCGTCTCGATGCTGTACCCGTCCGACCCGGTCGTGATCTTCGCCAACGCCTCCTACCTCTACAATATCGGCCGCGACATCGATGAGACCTACGGCGCCGTCACCGTCGGCGAAGTCGATCCGGGTGACTCGATCGGCCTGGGCTTCGGCTTCGGCTTTGCGCTCAACCCGCGCTTCTCCTACTCGCTCGGCTACTCGCACTCCTACGTGCTGCCGACGACGACCGAGCTGAACGGCATCCACACGGAGTCGAGCGAACTGCAAGTCGGCTCACTCAGCTTCGGCATGAGCTTCCGGGCGACGGAGCGCCTGACGCTCTCCACCAGTGTCGATGTCGGCGTCACCGAAGACGCCCCCGATGTCCGGGTGGCCTTCCGGACGCCCTTCCGCTGGTAAGGGCCCATCTCAAGAAACCAAAGCCCGGCGGCTCCCACCGCCGGGCTTTTTCTTTGTGGTGCGTGGCGGAGGGAGTGGGATTCGAACCCACGGTGGACTTTCACCCACGCCGGTTTTCAAGACCGGTGCCTTAAACCACTCGGCCATCCCTCCGAGAGGCGCTCGCGTAACAGCGGCGCGCGCCATCCGCAACACTGGGCGCGGTAAACGCGCGTTATTGGTAAAGCTGAAGAAAGGATAAAAGCTTACGCGCCCTAAACCCGGGATGCGTATGGTGACCACTCGCATTTACCGCGTATGGGGTCGTCCTTTGAAGCTTCGTTTGGCATCGCGCGCCGCACTCTTGTCGTGCGCTGGTCTGCTCGCGTTCATCGCGCCGGCCTCCGCGCAACGCGCGCCGATCACCTATGCCGGGCAGGGCGCTGCCGCTAGCGGCGGCGAGGTGCAAGTCGCAGCACTTCCGGGCGGCAGTGATAATTCCTATGGTTACGGCGGCGCTCAACCGCGTCCCCGCGAAGGCGCGGTGATCGATTTGCGGCGTCCCACTTCAGGCGGCGCGCGGGTGACGCCCGTCGTCGCCGAACAACCCGTTCCTTTGAACGTCACCGACGAAACTGAATACGCACCGCCCGCGCCCGTCACCGTTTCACCGGTCGCGCAAGGCGAACAGGGGGCTCAAGCATGGTTGGAGCGCGAGCGCGTCGGCCCCCCTTATGAGGCTAACGGCCAATGGTATGTGCCGACGCCGGAGCCGGGTTACTCACAGACTGGCTCGGCCTCTTGGTATGGCCCGCAGTTCCATGGTCAACGCACCGCCAGCGGCGAGACGTTCGACCAGGAAGCGCTGACCGCCGCGCACCCGACTTTGCCGATCCCGAGCCTCGTCCAAGTCACCAATCTCGAAAACGGCCGCGAAGTGATCGTGCGCGTCAACGACCGCGGCCCGTTCGTGGCTGAGCGTCTAATCGACTTGTCGCGCGGCGCAGCCGAGGTGCTGGGCTTCGAAGGCCAGGGCCACGCCCGCGTTCATGTTCGTTACCTGGGCCCCGCTCCGCGCCGGGTTAACGCCGATGGCAGCCAGGCCCCCGCCTCACCGCCCTCGCCGCCGCCAGCCTCTTCCATCGGCGCCCAGGAGGAGGGGCCTGCCTCCCTGCTCCCGCCTGCCCGCTCCGGCGTCGCCCTCGCTGGCGGCCCGGTGGATGAGCGCCCTTATGCGCCGTCGGCCCCGGCTTACATGCCGGCGCCCACAGGCAGCTATTTCGTCCAAGTCGGCGCCTTCTCCGACCTCGAGAACGCCCATCGCGTCCGCGACGCGGTAGGGGCGGCGGGCCCAGTGGTCGTGGATGTCCGCCAGACCGCGGCCGGAGAATTGTTCCGGGTCCGTGTTGGTCCTTGGACGAGCCGTGAGGAAGCCGATGCGGCCCGCCGCGCGGTGTCGTCGCTGGGCTACGGCGAGAGCGTCATCGCAGCGCGCTAGGCGCCGGTTTGTTGACGTGAAAGCGCCGCCTCGATCTGCTTGAACTAGGCCTGCGCGAAACGCGCTAACGATTCGGCGGAGCAATGGACCTCAAACGCGCTTTCGGCGCTCTCACCATCGCGGCTTTCGTGGCGCTCGCTTCACCGGCTGACGCCCAGCGCGGCCGTCGCGCGCCACCGCCTGCGCCGTCGGTAGCGCAGCACGTCACCATCATGGACGCCGACAGCGGCGCTATCCTCGCGTGCGACGATTGCAACACGCCGATCCCGCCAGCCTCGATGTCGAAGCTGATGACGGTGCTGGTCGTGCTCGAACTTCTTCGCTCAGGCGACATCACGCTCGACACCCAATACACCGTCAGCGAATACGCCTGGCGCGAACACGGCGCCCCGTCCGGCGGTTCGCACATGTTCCTGCCGATCAACAGCCAGGTCAGCGTCCGCGAACTGCTGCGCGGCGCGATCATCGTGTCGGCCAATGACGCCTGCGTCGTGCTGGCTGAAGGCATTGCCGGTTCGGAGGCCGCATTCGTCGAAATCATGAACCGCCGCGCGCGCGAGCTAGGCCTGACCACGGCGAACTTCACCAACGCCACCGGCATTGATGATCCCGGCCACCGCATCAGCTCGGCTGACCTGGCGCGGCTGGCGCGTCACTTCATCACGACGTTTCCGCGGTCCTACGGCGTCTATGCGGAGCGCGAGTTCACCTTCAACAATCGCACCCAGCAGAACCGCAATCCGCTGCTCGGCGCCTTCGACGGCGCCGATGGGGTAAAGACCGGGCACACGGACGAAAGCGGATACGGCCTCGTCGGATCGGCGATCGTTGATGGCGAACGCCGCATCATCGTCTTTAACGGCACGCGCTCGATGGCTGATCGGCGCAGCGAAGCGATCCGGCTGATGCGCTCGGCGTTCTCCGACTACGCCGTTCGGACATTGGCGGCGGCGGGCGCTGAAGTGGGCGAAGCCGAAGTGTGGCTCGGCGGCAGACGGACCGTGCCGCTCTTGGCGCAGAGCGACATTCTCATTGGCGGCCGGCGCGGCGTGCAAAGCACGCTCACTGCCAACATCGTCTATGACGGCCCGCTGCATCCGCCGATCGCCGAGGGCGATGTGGTGGCGCACCTCGTCGTGGAGGGCCCCGGCTTTGAGCCCCAATCGTTCCCGCTGACCGCCGGGCGGAGCGTCGGCAAGGCAAACTGGTTCTCCCGCGCCTGGGAAGGCTTGCGCCTGACCTTCTTCGGCCCTTGATAGGGTCATGGAGCAAGGCCGGTTCATCACGCTCGAAGGCGGCGAAGGCACGGGCAAGTCGACGCTCGCGCGCGGCTTGGCCGAAGCGCTGCGCGTGAAGGGCCGCGAAGTCGCGCTGACACGCGAACCGGGCGGCGCGCCCGGCGCCGACGCAATCCGCGCGCTGCTCGTCTCCGGCGACGCCAACCGCTGGAGCGCGATGGAAGAAGCGCTGCTGTTCGCCGCCGCACGGCTCAACCATTTGAACCACACCATCCGCCCAGCACTCGCACGCGGCGCCTGGGTGATCTGCGATCGCTATTACGACTCCACGCGCGCCTACCAAGTCGCCGCCGGCGGCTTGGCGCTCAGCGATCTGCTTGCGCTGAACGCGCTCATCGGCGCGCCGCCGCCTGACCTCACGATCGTGCTCGATCTCGATCCAACTTTGGGTCTCGCACGCTCGCGCGGTCACGAAATCGAAGAAGACCGCTTCGAGAAGAAGGACATCGCCTTTCATCAAAAAGTCCGCGACGAGTTTCGCGCTATCGCGCGCAACGAACCGCAGCGCTGTGCGCTGATCGATGCGTCGGAAGGCGCGCCGGATGTTCTGCGGCTCGCACTCGCGCGCGTCGAGGCGCTATCATGAAGGCCGAAAAGCCCGCGCCTGAGACGGACAAGGAGCCTGAAGCGCCGCATCCGCGCGAGACGTTCTCGTTCGTCGGCCATGAGGCTGAAGAACAAGCATTGCTGGATGGTCTACGCGGCGGGCGCATGCACCACGCTTGGCTGCTCGCTGGCGCGAAGGGTCTGGGCAAGGCAACGCTGGCTTATCGCTTCGCACGCCTCGCGCTCGGCGCAGCGCGGACCGGCCCGCGTCCACTCGATGTCGATCCCGAAGACCAGATCGCCCGCCGCATCGCCGCGCAATCGCATCCGGACCTGTTCGTCCTACGCCGCGGCATCAACGATCGCGGCAAGCCGCGTCGCGAGATCGCCGTGGACGATGCACGCGAACTCGGCGCGTTCTTCTCGCTGGCGCCCAGCGAAGGCGGCATGCGCGTGGCTATCATCGATGCGGTGGACGATCTCAACCGCAACGCCGCCAACGCGATCCTGAAGACGTTGGAAGAACCGCCCGCGCGCTCCGTGCTTCTACTGGTCTGCCACGCGCCCGGCGCGATCCTGCCGACCATCCGCTCACGCTGCCGCCGCTTGGCGCTGCGGCCCGTGAGCGACGACCTGGTGCGGCAAGCCAGCGGTGCGGATGACGCGCTGGTGAAGCTGGCCAAAGGCCGGCCAGGCCGCGCGATTGCACGAAAGGCGCAAGGGCTCGACGCCGGCAGCGCCGATTTGCGCCGCGCACAAGCCGCGATCGCCAAGGGCGAAGCCGCGAGCGTGCTGAATCCGCTCTATGATCAAATGAGCGGCGAGCCGTTCGAGCGTTTGGCCGCCGTGCTTGAGCTGGCGGAAGAATGGACGCACGCGGCGGGCGTAGAGCAGGGCAGTGAGGCGTGGGCCGAGGCTTGGTCGGCGTTGGAGACGTTGCGCAGCGAAGCGGAGGGTCTCGACATGGACCCGCGTCACGCGCTCGCACGCGCCGTCGGCGTGCTTGATCGCGCCGCGGCGAGCCGTAGATGAGCGCTCAATGCTGATCGACAGCCACGTCAACTTGCACCACCACAGCTTCGACGAAGATCGCGAAGCGGTGATCGCGCGCGCACGCGAAGCTGGCGTCGCGCGCATGATCACGATCTGCGACAAAATCGAAAACTTCGGCACCGTCATCGCCATCGCCGAAGCGAACGACGACATCTACGCCAGCGTCGGCGCGCACCCGCATTATGCGAAGGATCATCTGGATCTCACCGCCGAGCGTCTGATCGAACTGGGGCGCCACGAGAGGGTGGTCGGGGTAGGGGAAACCGGCCTCGATCAGCACTACAAGTTCAGCCCCTTTGAAGATCAGGTCGCGGTGTTTCGTGCGCACGCAAAGGCCGCGCATGCGCTCGACAAAACGCTGATCATCCACACGCGCGAAGCCGACGAGGCGATGGCGGAGTTGCTGGAGGAAGAGGCGGGGAAGGGCCCTCTTCGCATCCTCATGCACTGCTACACGAGCGGCCCCGAATTGGCCCGCCGCGCGCTCGCAATCGGCGCGTACTTTTCGTTCTCCGGCATCATGACATTCAAGAACGCCGACGACGTGCGCACCATCGCGCGGGAAGTGCCGTTAGACCGCGTCATCGTCGAGACCGATTGTCCGTATCTGGCCCCTGTCCCGCATCGCGGCCGGCGTTGTGAGCCGATGCATGTGGCCGACGTGCAGAAGGCGTTCGCCGCGTTGCGCGGGCTAGGCGAGGAGGAGGCAAGCGCCCTGCTCGCCGATAACTTCCACCGCCTCTTCCCGACTATCCCCAGAGTCACACAAGGCGTGACCTCATGAGCGGCACGCTACGCGTCACCGTGCTTGGCTGCGGCTCCTCCGGCGGCGTGCCGCGCGCGACTGGCGATTGGGGCGTGTGCGATCCGAACGAGCCCAAGAACCGGCGCACGCGCTGCGGGCTGTTGCTGCAGAAGTGGAGCGGGCAGGCAGGCGGCGCGGAGCAGGCGACCACGGTGCTGATCGACACGCCGCCCGACCTGCGCCTCCAACTCGCGGCGGCCAAGCCGTCGCACATCGACGCCATCGTCATCAGCCACGACCACGCCGACCAGACGCACGGCTTCGACGACGTGCGCGCCTATTTCATCAAACAGCGCCGCCAGATCCCAACCTGGATCGACGCGTGGACGCGGCCGACCTTCATGCGCCGCTTCGGCTACGCTTTCATGAGCGAGGGCGGCTATCCGGCGATCGTGCGCGACGCTGGCCACATGAGCCCGCTCGTGCCGCTCGCGATCGACGGCCCGGGCGGCTTGCTGGAGCTTTTGCCGCTGGAGCAGGATCACGGCTTCTCGAAGTCGCTCGGCTTCCGCGCCGGGCCTGTGGGTTACTCGAACGATCTGGTGGCGATGCCGGAAGCGTCGTTCGCGGCGCTCGAAGGCTTGCAGCTCTGGATCGTCGATGCGCTCCGCGACACGCCGCATCCGACGCACGCGCATGTCGGCCGCGCGCTCGAATGGATCGAGCGCCTCAAACCAGCGCACGCTTTGCTGACCAATATGCACATCGATCTGGACTACCAGGCGCTGAAGGCGAGGCTGCCGGCCGGCGTCGAACCAGCCTACGATGGCTGGGCTGGCGACTATCCGATCTGAGTCGACCGCGTTGCTTCCCATAATCTATCTTATGCGAGATCTGTATGGCCGGCCAAGCTGCTGATAAAGCGAGAGAAAAGAGCGCTGAAGCCCTCGCCCGCAACGCCGCCGCCACGCAGGCCGTGCTCGATGTGATGGCGCGGCTGCGCGATCCGAACGGCGGCTGCCCCTGGGACGTAGAGCAAACTTTCGCGACCATCGCGCCGTACACGATCGAGGAAGCCTACGAGGTCGCTGACGCAATCGAGCGCGATGATCTTCCAGCGCTCAAGGAAGAACTGGGCGACCTCCTCTTCCAAGTCGCCTTCCACGCCCGCATGGCTGAAGAGCTGGGTGCGTTCGATTTCGCGGACGTCGCCCAAGCGCTCGCCGACAAAATGATCGAGCGTCATCCGCACGTGTTCAGCGAAGCCGGCGACGGCCGCACGGCGGAGCAGCAGACGGTCGCGTGGGAGACGCTGAAGGCTGAGAAGCGCGCCGCCAAAGGCGCGCCCTCGCTGCTGGACGATGTGGCGATGGCCCTACCCGCCCTCATGCGCGCCGAGAAGCTGACCAAGCGCGCTGCACGCATCAACTTCGATTGGCCGGCGCCGGAGCCGGTGCTGGAGAAGCTCGAAGAAGAATTGGCCGAGCTGAAGGAAGCGCGCGCCAGCGGGGACCAGGAGCACATCGCCGAAGAGATGGGCGACATCCTCTTCGTCATGGCCAACCTCGCCCGCAAGCTAAAGGTCGACCCCGAAGAAGCCCTCCGCCGCGCCAACGCCAAGTTCACGCGGCGGTTTCAGTATATCGAGCGCAAGCTCGCCGAAGGTGGCCGCAACGGGCCGCAACCGCTGGACGACATGGAAGCGCTGTGGCTTGAGGCCAAACGGGCTGAGAAGCGCTAGGGCGCTTTTTCCAAGTCGGGACTTTCAATTCCCACGAGTTCAAGAAACGCATCGAAGTTTGGCGCCACCGCGAGCACAGTGTCGTCGAGGTCGCCATTGGTCATATCGAGTGCGACGACAGGCCAGGGCGACTGCTCCCGCGCATCCAACGCAATGTACTCGCCGCCGCCGTTCGATCCGAACACCAGGAACCCCGGAAAGAACTCCTCCAGCCGACCACTCTGTGCTGTCCTCAAGACGTAATCGGCTTCGTCCAAAGCGAAGTAATACGGCTGAACCGCCAACGGTCCTTCGCCACCGTTAGATAGGGCCAGAAGCGCGATGTAGGATTCTGGCAGTTCCACGCTCACACCGTCTTGAAGCGCTTGTAACTCGGCCTTCGACGCACCGGGTTTCGCGAGCCAATCTCGGCTCAGCACTTCGTCTGCTGCCGTCATGTCAGCCTCACGCGCTTCAACGCGCCTATCCCACATCTCCCTACTGAAATCCCGCACACAATCAACGCGCGTCACAAAATCTATCCCACACCCACAAACCCGAGCGATACTGCGCCCGTCCCTGGCACGGGAGGTTCATGGGCTAGCCGAGCCACACGAGCGCGAGGGACGGGATCGAGCGTGAGACAGCCGGCGTGAGTGCGTTTTTAAGGTAGTGCGCACAGCAGAAGCGTCGGGGTCCGGGACAACGGCAAAGTCCCGCACGCCGCCAGGGCCTTGGGGTATGACCTGCGTAAAAAGCGCAAACCCAAGACCAGGCGAGCACAGATCTCCACGGGGCGCGCGAAGCGCGCGGCGACGTTCAGAGATGAACGCCGCACCCCACAACTAAACCAGCGCGGATCGCGCGCCCCGTTCTCCCGCTCTCGCGTGAGCGAGAGCGTCCGCCGAAGCCTTGGCGTAGGCGGATCGAGACACCGATGGCGAATGGAGCGGGTCGCGCCGCTCACGAACGCTGCGCGAATTCTAGCCCGTCATTCCGGTCGCGCGGAGTGCGGGCCGGAACCCAGGGGCCACAGGCGCGTCGTTTGCCCCTGGGTTCCGGGCTCAATGCTACGCATTGCCCCGGAATGACGCATTGAGCTTAAGTGGCTACGCTGATGCTTGGGCCGAGGGGAAACACCAATGCTGATGCGCCGTATTCGCGAGCACGTGACCGCGCACAATTGGTTCGCCGTCGGCATCGATCTCGTCATCGTCGTGCTCGGCGTCTTCCTCGGCACGCAGGTCAGCAATTGGAACGCCGAGCGCCTCGCCCACGAAGCCGGCGACAGCTACCGCGCTCGCATCGTCCGCGATCTGGAAAACAATCAGAGCGATCTGCAAAGCCGCGAAGCCTACTTCACTCAGGTCCGCGCCTTCGCGCTGCAAGTGCTCGGCGATCTCGACGGCAGCGCGCGCCTGTCGGACGAGCAATTCCTGATCGCCGCCTATCAGGCGACGCAGATCTATCCGCGCCCGCTCACGCGCGGCTCCTATGATGAGATTCAGTCCGTCGGCGCGCTCGACACGCTGGGCAGTGTCAGCACGCGCGACAACATCGCGAATTATTACGTTGCCGTTGAGACGAGCGAAGCCACGTTCCGCAACGTGCCGCCGTATCGCGAAATCGTCCGCCGCGCGATCCCGTACCAGGTGCAGGCGCGGATACGGGAGGCCTGCGCGGAAGAGATGATCACAGCGACGACTGGCCTCGCGCGCTTGACGCTGCCCGAAAGCTGCACGCTAGCGATGGATCGCAGTGAACTGGCGCAAGCCGCCGCGCGCGTCCGCGCGACGCCGGGTCTGGAACTCGATGTGACGCGTTTGCTTGCCGATTTAGATCAGAAGCTGATCCAAACAGAACGCTCCCAAACGCGCGCCGCGAGCCTCGCTGACGAACTCTCGGAGCGCTAGCGCTTCAACGCCCCAAACGGCACAACCTTGTTCTCAACATCGTGCCCAATATCCGCCCGGCCGAGATACGCGATGCCAGCTCTGTCGCACCAATAGCGGATCATCTCTTCTTCAGTCGCGCCGAACGGTTTGTCGTTCTCGATCACGTCGCTGACGCGTCCGAGCTTGATCCCCTTCACGCTGCGCACGTTGGCGGAGGAGGTGATTTGGAAGAGGGCGCGGTCGAGCCGGTAAAGGTACTCCCCCACATCTTCGAGCATCAGCACATGGCCGCTCAAATCCGGCTCCAGCGACGTACCGAGCATCGACTGAAACACCGTGATGTTGAACGCCGCAGTCTTGCCGTCGAACATGACGCCCAGTTCCAGGCTTTCAGGGGAGCGGTCGATCATCCACGAGAGCGCCCTCTTCACCGCCCCCTCTCCGCCTGGCCGCGTCATGTCGACGGGAATAGGGCCATGCGCCACGTTCTCGTAACCGCGCGCATAAAGCCCGCCGAGAATGGCGCCATTGTCGCTGTAGCCGAGATAGGTTTTGGCGCGCGAAGCCGGCGTGAGCTGATCCAGCGCCGCCTCGGCAATGCGGCATGCGCCATAGCCGCCGCGCGCGAACCACAGCACGTCGAGCGACGGGTCGTTGGCGAATTCCACGAACGCGGCCAGCCGCGCCGCATCATCGCCTGCGAAATGACCCGCCGTGTAGAAGCATTGCTGGTGGAAGAAAATCTCCGGCGCGCGGTCGAGAAAGCTGTCAGCGGCGAAGGCTTTCACGCGCGCGGCCAGTTCGGGCTCGATGCGCGTGCCGGGCGCTACGACGCCGATGCGGAGCGATGGGGCCATGGCGCGTTTCAAGTCCTTGCCGTGCGGCGGCGTTTCTCGTCATAACCGGTGCCAATGAGTCAGGCCAAATCCTATTTCTTCAGCGGCGTCGGCGGCTCCGGCATGTTGCCCTTGGCGCTGATCCTGCGCGGCAAGGGCGTAACGGTCGCCGGCTCCGATCGCTCGCTCGATCAAGGCCGCCTCGGCGCCAAATTCGAGTATCTGAAAGCCCAAGGCATCGCCCTCTTCCCGCAAGACGGTTCTGGGATTGTGAGCGCCAACCAAATCCTCGTGCGCTCGGCTGCCGTCGAAGACACGGTCGGCGATGTGGTGGCCGCCCAGCGCGTCGGCGCGCGCGACATGAAGCGGCCGGAGCTGCTGGCGGAATTGTTCAACGCAGCACCTGTGCGCATCGGCGTCGCCGGCACCAGCGGCAAGTCCACAACCACCGGCATGATCGCCTGGCTGCTCCACCGCGCCGGCCGCGATCCAACGGTGATGAACGGCGCCGTGATGAAAAACTTCGTCACGTCCGACGCTTTGTTCGCCTCAGCGCTGGTCGGCAAAGGCGATGCATTCGTCTCTGAGGTGGACGAAAGCGACGGTTCGATCGCCCGCTACGAGCCGACGATCGCCGTCGTCAACAATATCGCGCTTGATCACAAGAGCATGGACGAATTGCGAGCGCTGTTCGCAGGCTTCGTCAACAAAGCCGAGATCGCGGTGCTCAATCTCGACAATGACGAAACGGCGGCCTTGGTGATGGCGACGAGGGTCCGCACACGCACCTATTCGCTGCGCTCAGGCCTCGCCGATCTCCACTGCTCGGCCATCCGCCCAGCGCCGGACGGCATTTCGTTTGACGTGTTGGAGAAAGAAACCCGCGAGGCCGCCACCGTCGATCTGGCCGTGCCCGGCGAACACAATGTCTCCAACGCGCTCGCCGCGCTCTCGGTAGCGCGCGTGTGCGGGCTGTCGCTGGGCGTGGCGGCCGCGGCGCTCAAGGGCTTCTCCGGCACGAAGCGCCGGCTTGAGATCGTCGGCAAAGCCAACAACATAACCGTCATCGACGATTTCGGGCACAACCCCGATAAGATCACGGCGACCTTGAAGACGCTGCACGCCTTCCCTGGCCGTCTGCTGATCATGTTTCAGCCGCACGGCTTTGGCCCGCTGAAACTGATGCGCGAGGGCTTCATCGATTGCTTCGCGAAAAACATGGAGGGCGACGACGTGCTGATCATGCCAGACCCCGTGTATTTCGGCGGCACCGTCGATCGCAGCGTCGGCAGCGAACAGATCGCCGCCGGCGTGCGCGCCCGCGGCCTGCAAGCCATGGCCTTCGCCGAGCGCGGCGCCTGCGGCGACAAGCTGATTGAGCTCGCTGAACCTGGCGACCGTATCGTTGTCATGGGGGCGCGCGATGATACGTTGAGCACGTTCGCGGCGGAGTTGTTGGAGAGACTGAAGCAGCGCTAGCGCCCTACTCCGCCGCCGGGCGCATTTCTTCGGGTAGGGGCGCCAACGGCGCAAAGCGCGCGGCATCCTCCACCAACAACTCAGCCCGCAACGTCAGCGCACCATCCTCGTCCGTCGTTTCGTCGAGAATTTTGCCAGCGGCGGCGATCTGCGCGCGCACGCGGCCAGAATCGTCGGCGGGCAAGGTGAGGGTGATGATGCGCGTGGCGGAGAAGGCGGCGCGGTCGATGGCGGCGAGCAGGGCCTCCATGCCCTCCCCCGTCTCGGCCGAAAGCGCCACAGGGGGCAGGGCGCCCTGCCCGACCTGCTCAGCCCCCGCCGCCGCCCGCCGCGTCCGCGCATCGTGCGTCGCCGCCTCGAGCAAATCGATCTTGTTCCAGGCTTCCAGAATCGGTGGCTGTTTGCCGTCAGCGTCCTTCGCGAGTTGCGCCAGAACGGCGAGAACGTCGGCTTTCTGCTTGTCTGTTTCCGGATGAGCGATGTCTCGCACGTGGATCAGCAAATCGGCTTCCGTCACCGCTTCTAACGTCGCGCGGAAGCTTTCGACCAGTTCGTGCGGCAGATCAGAGATAAAGCCGACCGTGTCGCTCATGATCACGGCGCGGCCGCTCGGCAGCTTCACTTGCCGTGCGGTTGGATCGAGCGTGGCGAACAGCATGTCTTTGGCGAGCACGCCAGCTTGCGTGAGCCGATTGAAGAGCGTCGATTTGCCGGCATTGGTGTAGCCGACGAGCACAACAGCAGGCAGCCCAGCGCGAGACCGTGCGCGTCGCTGCAGCCCGCGTGTGCGGCGCACGTCCTCAAGCTCACGTTTCAGCTTGATGATGCGGTCCGCGATGATGCGGCGATCGAGTTCGATCTGGGTTTCGCCAGGGCCGCCGGTTTTACCGAGGCCGCCGCGCTGGCGTTCCAAGTGCGTCCAGGTGCGCACGAGGCGTGAGCGCTCGTAGCCTTGGCGCGCAAGCTCGACTTGCAGTTTGCCTTCCTTGGTGCGCGCCCGCAGGCCGAAGATTTCGAGGATGAGGCCGGTGCGATCGATGACTTTAGAGCCGGTGTCCGTTTCCAGATTGCGCTGTTGCACCGGGGATAGCGCAGCGTCGATGACAATGACGCCCGCGCCCAGTTCTTCGCTCTGGTCCTTCATCCGCTCAACGCGGCCCGAGCCGAAATACGTGCGTGGGCTGATCTGGCGCAACGGAGCAGCTTCGGCGCTGGCGACATCGAGACCGAGCGCTTGCGCAAGGCCCACGGCTTCCAACAGCCGCGCTTCGCCGTCGCGCACGCTCTCCTCCGCGCTCGCGAGCGGGCGAAGGACGATGGCGCGGTTATAGTCCCTGAGCGGCGTGTCAGCCGTCGGCTTCATCAGCGGCCTTGTCGATGTCGTAGAGCGCAACGGGCGCACCCGGCATGATCGTCGAGATCGCGTGTTTGTAAACCAGCTGCACTTGGCCGTCGCGGCGCAACAGCACACAGAAATTGTCGAACCAGGTGACAACGCCCTGAAGTTTGACGCCGTTGACAAGGAAAATGGTGAGCGGGGTCTTGGCTTTGCGGACTGCGTTCAGAAACGTGTCCTGCAGGTTCTGTTTCTTTTCCATGGGCGCCCCATGCTTCTAGTTTTATGGCGCCGCGTCGAACGCGCGGCTGGACTGGAGCTATAAGCTGCGCCGCGGCCTGCGCCAACCGCATCGCAAAACTGTCGTGGTTTCAGCGGTATTTGGCGCTCAGGCGCCCAAATAAACGGCTCGGAGCGCCTGTGCGACTGGCCCAGGGCGACCATCGCCGATCGTTGCGCCGTCGATTGCGATTACGGGAACCGCGGGATTGCTGGCGGCGCTGATGAACGCCTCGCGCGCCGCTTTCGCCTCGGCGGGCGTGAACGCGCGTTCTTCGACCTTCATTTGATGCTCGCGTGCGATGCGTATCAGGCTCGCTCGCGTGACGCCGTGTAGGAGTTCGTGGGAGAGTGGACGCGTTCGGATGACGCCGTCCGCATCCACGATCCAGGCGTTGGATGAGGTCCCTTCGGTGACGAGGCCCTCCGCATCGACGAACCACGCCTCGAAAGCCCCCTCCTCTTTCGCCTGCTGGCGGGCGAGGGCGTTGGGGAGGAGGTTGGTCGACTTGATATCGCGCCGCGCCCAACGCGTCTCGGGAAGTGTGATGACGCTCACGCCGGCTTCGGCGCGCTTTGCGACCGCGCGTTGATCGAGGTTCTTTGCTGTGACGACGAGTGTCGGCTTCGTCTCGGGCGGCGGAAAGACGTGATCGCGGTTCGCCGCGCCGCGGCTGATCTGAACATAGACGATGCCGTCGCGGACGCGGTTGCGGCGGATGGTTTCGCGGATGACGGCCCAGAGCGCGCGCTCGCTGAGCGGCGCCGCAAGCCGCAACTCTGTGAGCGAGCGGTGCAGCCGCGCCATGTGCTCGGTGGCGTCGAACAAGCGTCCGGCGCGCACGGCCCAGACTTCATAGATCGAATCCGCGAATTGAAAGCCGCGGTCCTGGATGGATACGCTCGCCGCCGTCAGCGGCACATAGGCGCCGTTGACGTAAGCGATGCGGCTCATTCGACCTCGGCGCCGTTGCGGCCCGGCGCTTCGACACCGAGTGATTTGAGCTTCCGGTGCAGCGCCGAGCGCTCCATGCCGATGAAGGCGGCGGTGCGTGAAATGTTGCCGCCGAAGCGCGTGATCTGCACGTTGAGGTACTCGCGCTCGAAGCGTTCGCGCGCGTCGCGGAGCGGCAAGCCGATCACTTCCTGCAAGCCGTCATGCTTGGAGAAGCCCGCTTGCGGCCAAGCTTCCGGCGGCAACGAATCCACCGTCACCGGCGTGTTGATGTCGCCCGTTGCGAGGATGAGGATACGTTCGATCACGTTGCGCAGTTGGCGGACATTGCCGGGCCATTCCGCCGCCTGCAGCGCTGCGAGCGCGTCTTCGCCGATCTGCCGCGCCGGCACGCCGGACATTCCGGCAAGCCGCCCGACGAAGTAGCCGGCGAGTTCTGGGATGTCTTCGCGCCGCTCGGCCAAGCCCGGCGCGCGCAGCGGCACGACGTTGAGGCGGTGGAAGAGATCTTCGCGGAAGCGGCCTTGCTCGATGTCGCCGCGCAACTCGCGTGAGGTCGAGGAAACAACGCGCACGTTGACTTGCACGTCCGTTGAGCCGCCGAGGCGGCGGAAGCGTTGCTCGACCAGCACGCGCAGGATTTTCGACTGCGTTTCGGGCGGCATATCGCCGACTTCGTCGAGAAAGAGCGTGCCGCCGTGGGCTTGTTCGAACACGCCGATCTTGGTCGGGCGGCCATCCGGCGATTCCTCGCCGAAGATTTCGCTCTCCATGCGGTCGGGCGCAATCGACGCGGCGTTGATCGCCACGAAGGGTCCGTCAACGCGGCCGCTGCGTTCGTGCAGCAACCGCGCAACCAGCTCTTTGCCGGAGCCTGCCGGGCCAGCGATGAGCACGCGCGAATTGGTTTGCGCCACGCGGTCAATTGCACTGCGAAGCGCACCCATAACGGCGGACGAGCCAATAAGGTCGTCGCCACTCGAGGAGCGCGCTTTCAGCGCCGAGTTTTCTTTCTTGAGCCGTGTCGTTTCCATCGCGCGCTGAACGATCAACAACAGGCGTTCGGCGGTGAACGGCTTTTCGATGAAGTCGTAGGCGCCTTTGCGGATGGCGGCGACGGCGGTCTCGATGGTGCCGTGACCGCTGATGACGACAACCGGCAAGTCGGCGTCGATCTCCTTCAGCATGCTGAGGAGTTCAAGCCCGTCAATGCGGCTGCCTTGCAGCCAGATGTCGAGCACGACCAGCGCGGGGCTGCGCCGACGCAGCGCATCGAGCGCCTCGTCGCTGTCGCGCGCGGTGCGCACTTGGTGGCCGTCATCTTCGAGGATGCCGGAGACGAGATCGCGAATGTCGGCCTCGTCGTCGATTACGAGAATATCTGACGCCATTTTATGAGGCTCCTGCGCCGTGTTCTGGCGCGGTTTCTGACGGCTCCTCGCCGCGTTTGGGTAGAACGAAACGGACGACGGCGCCTGGGTTCGGCCCTGGCGCATCGTCCAACTCAATCAGCCCCCCGTGGTCTTCGACAATGCGCGCAACAATGGCCAGGCCCAGCCCCGCACCTTTGCTGCGCGTCGTAACGTATGGCTCGATCAGGCGATGGCGATCCTTGTCTGGAAAGCCCATGCCATTATCGATCACTTCAAACTGCACGCCGAAATCGAGATCGCGCAGACGCAGTGTGACGAGACCTTCTTTCGGCTCGCCATCGCGTGCGCGCCGCGCTTGGACGCTTTCGGCGGCGTTCTTGACCAAGTTCAGCAGCGATTGCGAAATCAACCGCTCGTCGCACACCAAGCCAATCGGCCGATCGACGCCTTCGACTTCGACGCGCATGTCGGCAAATGCGAGCCGTTGGCCGAACACCACTTGGCGTGCAATCTCACTCATGTCGGCGAACGCCATCCGCGGCGTCGGCATACGGGCGAAAGACGAGAACTCATCGACCATGCGGCCAATGTCGGCGACTTGGCGCAGGATCGTGTCGGTGCATTTGAAGAAGGTCTCGGGATCGGACTTGATCTCGTCGCCATACTTCTTGCGCAGGCGTTCAGCCGAGAGCTGGATCGGCGTCAGCGGGTTCTTGATCTCGTGGGCGATACGGCGGGCGACGTCCTTCCAGGCTTCCTGACGCTGCGCCGCAATCAGCTTGGTCATGTCGTCAAAGGTAAGGACGAGGCCGCCATCAGCGTCGGGGCTCATGCGGACGCTGAGATTGAACGACCCGCTTTCGCGCACGAGATCGACACGCTGCGGCGGCGTCTCGCCTGCCGGCGCCGGCTGGTTCAGCAGATCCGCGAACTCCGGCGCCATATCGACAAGCCGGCGATCCACGAGTTGGCTCTCGCTCAAGCCCAGTTGCTGCGAAGCCGATGCGTTCACGGCGGTGATGCGGCCGTTCTTGTCGAGACCCATGACGCCAGCGCTGACGCCGCCGAGCACGGCTTCGATAAACGCCGAACGGTTCTCCGCTTCTTCTTGCGCAGTCACCAAATCGCGCCGTTGCGTTTCGAGTTGCGCGGTCATGCGGTTGAAGGCGGCGCCGAGGGCGTCGATCTCGTCGCGCTCTTCGCCGATTGTAACGCGCGCTTTCAGATCGCCAGAAGCGACGCGACGCGCGGCGCCGACAAGCCGCCCGATTGGTTCGGCCACGCGAGATGCGCTCGTGAGCCCGACCCAGCCTGCGGCCAGCAGCACGATCAGCGCCGTTGCGACGTACGCTAGGCCAAACAATCCGCGCAGCGATGCTTGTTGTTCGCGGGCGGTGCGATAGTCGCTTACCGATTGGCTGAAATCGCGAAGCTGCGTCACCAAACCCGGCGGAATGGCGCGCGATACGAACACGAATGCGTTGTCATACGCGGAGAGCCTGTAGAGGGCGAGCAATCGGTCGTTGTCTTGGTCGAACCGGGCCGAGACTTCGCCCTGGTTCGCCACCGCGAAGGCTTCGCGTGACGGCGGCGTGTAATTGTTGTCGGGGTCGTCGTCTTCCAGTTCGGCGGCGGCGAGCACGCGGCCGAGACCATCGATCACATAAGCCGAAGAGAGTTCGCGCCGTTCCGCTTGGGCGGCCAGGAACGCGACGTAGCGCTCGGGGTCATCGACCAGACCGCGACGGGCGAGGTTCAAATCCTCCGCCATCGCTTCCACTTCCCCGCCCAGATTGCCGGAGGCGAGATCGACATAAGCGCGGCCGACATCGGCGGCGTTCTCGATCGTGCTTTCGACACGCTGACTAAACCAGCGATCGACGCCTTGGCTGAAAGTGAAACCGAGGAACGCGGCCACGATCAAAGCCGGCGCCAGCGCCGCCAAGCTGAACAGCGTCACGAACCGGACGTGCAGTCGCGCGCCTGTCGCCGCCGCGCGCCAAGCACGGGCGACGCGCATCAGTCTGTGTGCAAGGATGCCTGCCAGTCCCGCCGAGATGAACAGGCTCGCGATCAGGAGCGTACGCACCGCGCCGCTCGTCTCGCCCGCTAGCCCTTCCCCGAGCAGCAGCATCACCGTGGCCACGGCGGTCAGCAGAATCGCCACCGCTAGGCCGCCGATAAAGATCAGCGCGCTGCGGCTCTGGGGCTGGTCGCTGAGGACAGCGACCTCAGCCGGTTCTTGCGCCGTGAGTGGAAGCGTCATCGGCCACCATGTTGCGGGAATGCAACATAGTGTTGGACGAATATCACGCTTTCGTCAATCGCCGCGCCCAGTTCGGATGCCGAGGGTCTGGATTTTCTTCCGGAGGGTATTCCGGTTGATCCCCAGGACAGACGCGGCCTTGATCTGGTTGCCGCGCGTCGCTGAAAGCGCCTGGGTGATGAGCGGCCGTTCGACCTCCGCCAACAGCCGATCGTAAAGCCCGGACGCCGGCAGTCCAGGGCTCGCCGCAGCGAACTCGCCGGCGAGACGACGGTTCACGGCGGTCTCGAGGCCGTCGGCGGCTTCCTCCACGACGAGTTCTTCGCGCGCGGCTTGGCCGAGCTCTTCGCTGATCTCGCGTGCGCCGATCACTTGCGCTGGGCTCATCGTCGCCGCGCGACGCAGGAGGTTTTCAAGCTCGCGTACATTGCCCGGGAAGTTGTGCGCTTTCAGCCGCTCGATGGCGGCGTTGTCGATCGACTTTTCCGGCAGGCCTTCACGCTTGGCGCGAACGAGGAACGCGCGCGCGAGATCGTCCACATCATCGAGACGGTCGCGCAGCGGCGGTAAGCGGATCGCGACCACGTTCAAGCGGTAGAACAAATCCTGCCGGAACGAGCCTTGGCGCACGAGTGCAGCAAGGTTGCGTTGAGCGGCGGCAACGATGCGCACATTCGGGCGCTCGTTGGGTTCGTCGGAGTGAAGCATGCCGGCCAGGCGCGTTTGTGCGTCTGTCGGCATCTCGTCCAAGTCTTCCAGAAAGAGCGTACCGCCTTTGGCTTGTTCGAACTTGCCGCCGGGGCCGAACAGATCACGGTCGATCTGCGCGCTGGCGACGCCGGCAAGGCTGACCGTCACGAACGGCGCCGCAGCGCGGCGGCCGCTCTCGTGGATAGTGCGGGCGACGCGTTCCTTGCCGGTGCCGCTCTCCCCTTCGATCAACACGGTGAGATCGGTGCCGGCCACGCGCGCCATGACGCGGTAAACCTCCTGCATCGCCGCGGAGCGGCCGATCAGCGGCAGCTTCTCTTCTTTCGCGGCCTTGCTCGCCTGTGCTCGCGTGCGCGCATCGGGCGCGCTGTCGAGCGCGCGTTGGACGGTGGCCAACAGGATTTCGAGATCGAAAGGCTTGGGCAAATAATCGTACGCGCCGGCGCCGCTGGCAGAGAGCGCCGTGGCGACCGTCGATTGTGCGCTCAGCACGATGATTGGCAGATTGGGCCGCGCCGCCCGCATCGCTGGCAGCGCATCGAACACGCAATCGTCGCCCATATAGACGTCGCTCAACACCAGATCGCCTTCGCCCTCGCGCACCCACTTCGACAATGTCGCGACATTGGTGGTGGCGCGCACTTCGTAGCCTTCCTGTGCGAGCGCTTTGCTCAGCACGGTGCGGATGGCGTTGTCGTCGTCGGCCAGAAGAATGCGTGAGGTCATGGCGTGTCGTCCGGGTCGATGGGGAGGAGAATGCGGAACGCGGTGTGTCCAGGCGCGCTTTCGACTTCGATGCGGCCGTCGTGACGGGCAATGATGTCGGCGGCGACGGTGAGGCCGAGGCCCATGCCGCCTGGCTTGGTCGTCGCAAACGCTTCGAACAATCGGTCAGCGACGTCAGCGTGCAGGCCGGGCCCGTTATCGGCGATGCGCACTTCGAGTTGCGCGCGCGCTGCTCCGCTCGCGGCCGAGCGAAATTTCACGCCGGAGCGATAAGCCGTTGAGATCGAGATCTCGCCGTTTTTTTGATTTTCGACCGCTTCGGCGGCGTTCTTAGCGATGTTGAGGAACGCTTGGATCAATTGGTCGAGATCGCCGCGTAAGGCTGGCAGACTCGGATCGTAGCGCTCGATGATCATCACGTTCGGGGCGCTTGAGCCGATGAGCTTGCGCACGCGATCCAGCGCTTCGTGGATGTTCAGACGCTCGAAGCGCGGCGGCTCGATCGCGCCGAAGGGATCGATCCGATCGGTCAGGCGATGGACGCGGTCGACTTCATCGCAAATGAGCTGCGCCAGCGATTTGGACTCAGCATCGCCGCTGCGGCTGATGAGCTGGGCGGCGGCACGAATGCCGGCGAGCGGATTGCGAACTTCATGCGCCAGCGTGCGCACAGCGGAGTGTTCTGCCGCCGCAGGCGCGATGCGCGCGCGGCCGGTGCGTGTGAGCACAAGCGCGATGTAGCCGTTCTCGCCCACCGGCGCCGCAGCGACGCTGGCGCGCCCGAGCGCGAAACCTGGACCGACCAGTGCGACATCTGCCTCTGCGACGCCGCCAGTGCTTGAAAGCGCACGCCGTGCAAGCGTCGTCATCGGTGCGTCGGGGCCAAAAATCTCATCGAGCCTGCGGCCCAGCAGTCCGCGTCCGACGCCGGCGAGCAATTCGGCAGCGGCGCCGTTCACGAAGCGGATGCGCTCGCCTGCGTCGATACCGATCACCGGCGCCGGCAACGCCTCCAACCAACGCTCCGCGTCTGGCTGGCCCAGTCGCGCGGCGACGGTGCGGAGCACTGGATCGGTCATGCCGCTTTCGCCATCTGAGGTTCAAACAGCGCCGTGAGCGCGGTGCGGACGGCGCCGGGATCTTCGAGCACGCAGATCGCCTTGCGCTGTTCACGCGCCGCGTCGCCGAACACGGCGTCGATCATCCAGGCGATGTGCTTGCGTGCGACACGGACACCGAGTGGGCGATCATAGAACGCCAAGGTGTCGTCGTAGAGGTCGAGCAGGCTTTGCAGCAGGCGCGATGTCGGCGGCGCGGTGATTTCATCGCCATCGCGCAACGCGCGCTCAATCTCGGCCGGCAGCCAAGGCTTGCCCTGCGCCGCGCGGCCGATCATCACGCCGGCGGCGCCGGATTGCGCTAGTGCGCGGCGCGCGTCTGATGCGGTGGCGATGTCGCCATTAGCGATCACTGGAATTCGCACCGCTTGCACGACCGGGGCGATCGCCGCCCAATCGGCTTGGCCGCGGAAAAATTGCTGACGCGTGCGGCCATGGATGGTGAGCATCCGCACGCCCGCGTCCTCCGCCCGCTTGGCGAGATCAGGTGCGTTGAGTGAACCGTGGTCCCAGCCCAGGCGCATCTTAAGTGTCACCGGCAGCGTGGTTGCGTTCACAGTCGCTTCGATCAGGCGCAGTGCGTGATCTGGATCGCGCATCAGCGCCGAGCCGCAGGCGCCGCTTGTCACACTCTTGGCCGGGCAGCCCATGTTGATGTCGATGACATTGGCGCCTGCCGCTTCCGCCAGACGCGCGCCTTCGGCCATCCAACGGCTCTCACGCCCGGCCAGTTGGATCACCAACGGCTTGAGCGCCTCAGCGCCCATGGCCCGCCGCACCATGTCGATGCGCTGCCGGGCGAGCTGGTCCGAGGCCACCATTTCAGAGACGCAGTAACGGCCGCCAAATCGCTTCACTTGCCGGCGGAACGGGACGTCGGTCACGCCGGCCATGGGTGCCAGCGAGACAAGCGGCGGAAATTCGTTCAAATCGAACATGCTGGCCCCGTCCTGGACCAGAGCTTAGGGCGCCTAAAAAGCGGGCGCCAAGGGTTTTATGCTGCGATGCAACATTCGCCTGAGTTACAAACCCGATCATGAAGCGCGCTGCATTGATTGTCGCCGCTGGCCGAGGCGAGCGCGCCGGCGGGCATATCCCTAAACAATACAGCAGGTTACTGGGCCGGCCGATCTTGCGCTGGTCGATCGAAGCGCTTCAGCGCGCGGGCGTCGAGGACATCGTCGTCGCCATCGCACCTGAGCACGCGGAAATCTTCGCGGCTGCGGTCGAAGACCTCTCAGTTCGGTCGGTCATCGGCGGCGCAACGCGCACCGCGTCGGTGCGGGCGGGTTTGGCGGCCTTGGCGGACGCCGACATCGTTTTGATCCATGACGCCGCCAGACCCGGCCTGACGCCAGCCATCGTCGTTGCACTTACGGAGGCTCTCAGCGCTGGCGCGGCGGGTGCGGCGCCAGGTCTGCCGGTGGCGGATTCGCTGCGGCGCGTGGATGAAGCGCAGCGTGTTGTCGCCGACGTGGAACGTGATCAGTTGATGCGCGTGCAGACGCCGCAAGCGTTTCGCGCCGAGGCACTGCGTGCCGCGTACGCGGCCATCGCTGACGACGCCAGCTTCAGCGACGATCTCGCTGTCGTGCGCGCACACGGCGGCGCGTGCGTCATCGTGCCGGGCGACGCGCGGTTGATGAAGCTTACCTATCCGGAAGACTTTGCGCTGTTGGAGCGGATCATGGGCGGCGAACGGATCGTGTGCGTCGGCAACGGCGTCGATGCGCATCGCTTCGGCGATGGAGACCACGTCACGCTGTGCGGCGTGGCCATCCCCCACCATAAGGGGCTCGTCGGTCACTCCGACGCTGATGCGGGCTGGCACGCGTTGGTCGATGCCATTCTCGGCGCGCTGGGCGAAGGTGATATCGGCGCGCACTTCCCGCCAAGCGATCCGCAATGGAAAGGCGCCGACTCCGAGCGCTTCTTGCGCCACGCAGTTCAACTTGCTGACGCCGCGGGCGCGCGCATCCTGCACGTAGACGTGACGTTGCTTTGCGAGCGGCCAAAAATTGGCCCGCATCGCGATCGCATGCGTCAGCGTACGGCCGAGGTACTCGGCTTGCCGATCGAGCGCGTGAGCGTGAAAGCGACGACGACTGAGCGCATGGGCTTCATCGGCCGCGAAGAAGGCCTGGCCGCGCAAGCAACCGCGACACTCGATCGTCCGCTTTAGTTTGCCGGCGCGGGCAATGTTTCAGGTTGCGGCTCGGCTACGCGGTCGCCGCCGCACTGCGGCAGGTAGCCGTAAATGCGGCACTCTTCGACGCCGGTCAGCCCATCCCACAAAGCCCGCGGCATGTTGATGTAATCATCGGTCCAGCCACGGCCGGGCGGCGCTTCGAAGTGAAGCCAGTTGCTCTCGGGCGGAACCGGCAGCGCTGCAAGCGTGGCGGGCGAGCGCGCTACGATCATCGCGCTTGCGGCGGAAGCGCCATAGAGCGAGGCGCCGGCAACGTCGAAGGGGCGGCTGACGCGATAGAGCGTCGGCGCTTGTAGATCCCGCGCGACACGCGCCGCTTCCGAAACCAGCGCCAAGTGCCGGTTCGACAAGTGAAGGATAACGATGCCGTTCTCGCTGACCTTCGAGAGATACAGCGCAATTGCTTCCGCCGTCAGCAGGTGCGCCGGAATGGCGTCGGACGAGAAGGCGTCGACGACAATGACATCAAAAGCGCCGTCAGGCGCCTCGGCGATGCGCAAGCGGGCGTCGCCAATAAGGACGCGCGCATTCGGCTGGCATTCCTGCACGAAGGTGAAATCGCCACCCGGTTCAGCTGCGAGGCGCACGACGGCGGGATCGATCTCATAGATCGTCAGCTCATCGCCGGGGCGCATCAAACACGCCGTGGTGCCGGTGCCGAGACCGATCAACGCCAAGCGTGAGTTCTCGTGCAAGCTGAGCCCGGCGACGATGGCTTCGCCAAGCGCGGTGCGCGGGTGATAATAGGTCAGCGGTTGGCGCGAATAGTCAGGTGCTGCGATCTGAGCGCCGTGCAGCGTCGTGCCATGCAGAAGCGTGCGCAGCGGCGGAATCTGCGGATCGTCGGTGACGTATTCGCGCGTCCGTAACACGCCAAAGAATGTGCGTTCCTGGGTGAGGATGCGAGCGCCCCGCGCGTCGTCGAGGAAGATCATCATGAACGCGAGCAGCACGATGCCGGCGAGCACGAAGGGCCGGCCGCGATTGATGAAAATGGCGATGCCGCAAATCATCAAGCCGATCACGATGAGGGAGTCGTGTTGGTCGTATTGCGCGCCGACGACGATCAACAACAAAAGCAAAACCACCGTCGGCAACGCCGCTCCAAGCGCAAAGTCGCCGATTGTCTTGTTGTCGCGTCGCGGTTGGATGGTGCCGTGCACGGCGAAGGCCAGGATCAAGAAGCTCGTCAGTCCCAACAGCCAGCCCCAGGGATCGTTGAAGCTGAGGACGGGCTCCCCTTCCACGACTTCGCGCGTAATCACGCTGGAGAGATCGCCGCCCATTTTGAACGCGACCCAGATGACCAAAAGCGCGTGCACTGCGGCGATGCCGAGGAAGGCGTAGCGATAGACTGCAGGCTTGCTCTCATCGCCCCAGCCGGCCGCAACCATGGCGGCGGCGGCGCCGAGCGCGCCCAGAATGATGACGGAGTCGAGCGGCTGGCGAACCACCAGCAGCAAACCCAGCACGCCGACAGCCACTGCGGCGGCGAACGAGGCATCGGTCATGCGCGGCACGTCAGAAGCGGCGCGCGGCCGGAAGAGACAGGCCGCCGCCATCGCTAGCGGAAATTCGTAGACGTTGTTGAAAATCAACGGCGCGATGAAGGCGGCGAACGCCCCGCCCAAAACGCCGCCAAGCGAGACGTAGAGATAGAACTCGGTCAGGCGGTCGGCGCTTGGTCGCGAGCGCGAAAGCGCCAAATGGCAGACGAGCGCACTGAAAAAGAATGCCGTCAGGATCAGTGTCGCCGTCAACACCCAGTTTGCGGCCACGTAATAGGACGCCACCATGAAGGCGAGCGCGATGGGCTGCACAAGCAACGTCGCCTGCGCGATCCGTTCGCTGCGCTTCATGAACGCGAGCACGAACGTCGCCAAGTAAAGCGCTAGCGGGATCACCCAAAGCATGGGCGCGGAGGCGACGTCAGTGGAGATGTAGAGCGTGGCGCCCAAGGACATTGCCGAAGGCACCGCTGCGGCGGCGATCCAGTAGCCGCGTTCGCGCCAAGTGGGCGCAGCGCCCGTATGTGCGAGCTGTTTGGGCGCTTCGCCGTTGCCTGAAATTGTCGTCGCTGCCGCGAGTACGATGAGCGCCGCCACCGCGACGTACGCTACCGACCATGCCGCGCTCTGCTCTTGCGCGCCGAGTAGTGGCTCGATCAGCAGCGGATAGGCGAGCAAGCCGCCGAAGCTGCCAAGATTGCTGGCGGCGTAGAGGTAGTATGGGTCGTGCGCATCAGCGCGGCCGCTGCGCGCATACCATGCTTGCAGCAGGGGCGCGGTCGCCGACGCTGCGGCGAACGGTGCGCCCACGGATAGAGCTAGTACGCCGACTAGCCAGAGCGCCGGTTGATCGGAGCTTGGCGCGCCAAGGGCGGTGGTGACGTGCACTGGCAGCACAAACCAGGCCGCCACCAGCACGGCGCCATGAATGGCGGCTTGGATGCGAATGTCTTTCACGCGAGCCAGCACGTGCGCGTAGAGGTAGCCGACAAGGAGCGCGCCCTGGAAAAACGCCATCGACGTGTTCCAGACTTGCGGGCTGCCGCCCAGGAGCGGCGTCACCATGCGCGCGAACAAGGGCTGCAGCACGAAGATCAGCGCGGCGCTGGAGAACAGCGCGAGCGTGAAAATCGGTGCGGCGGCGCGGCGCGCTAAGGCTTCCATCTTCCCTCCCCTGGGCAGCGCCGCTTCTGCCACCCGCCCCGATTCAGGGGAATGGACATTCGCCAGCGACTGTCGTTATGCGTCACCATGGTTTCGCACCCGAACTATGACGCCGCGCAAGAACTGCTCGATGACGCCAAGCGTCGCGGACTGCGGGTCGCCACCGCGGAGAGTTGCACCGGCGGGCTGATCGCCGCCACGCTCGCTGCCGTGCCTGGCGCTTCGGCGGTGCTGGAGCGCGGCTTCGTCACCTATTCGAATGAAGCAAAGACCGACATGCTGGGTGTGCCGTCGGCGCTGATCGCGCAGCACGGCGCGGTAAGCCGTGAGGTCGCGCTGGCGATGGCCGAGGGCGCGCTAAAGCACAGCCGCGCCGACATTACCGTGGCCGTTACTGGCATTGCCGGGCCAGACGGTGGCAGCGCGGAAAAGCCAGTGGGCCTCGTGCACCTCGCCGCCGCGCGGAGAGACGGTGCGCGGCTGCATGAAGAAAGGCGCTTTGGCGCGGTCGGTCGCCACGAGATCCAACTTCAAACCGTGTCGGAAGCATTCGCGCTGATGCGAAGGCTGATCGACTAACCCAGGCGTCGCTTCGCTTCGCGCTCGAAGGCGCCCATGATGCGGCCCGCCAGCCCATCCTTGTTGGCGGCGACCACGGCTTGCAAGACCGGGTTCTTGAACTGATACGAAATGCGAAAGCGCACGCGCGCGCCTTTTTCGTGTGGCTCGAACCGCCAAGAATTATCAAGCGCATGGAACGGCCCGCTCACCAGCGCAACGTCCACCTCTCCTTTCGCGGGCTCGCAGCGGACCGAGGTCGAGAAGCGCTCCGTGATCGCCTTCCAGCCTACAATGGCGCTGGCGACGCCTTCCCAGCCGCCCTCGTCGCGCGCTTCTTCGGTCACGACGCGCAGGCTTTGCAGCCATGGAATGAATTGCGGATAGGCGCGCACGTCGCCCACCAAGCGGCAAAGATCACCCGGCGCGTATGGGAGAATGCGCTCTGCTTCGATCGTGGTGCGGGCCATGTCAGGCCTTGGTTTGCGCCAAGCGCGCGGCCTTCAGGCGCGCGAAGTCTTCGCCGGCATGGTGCGACGAGCGCGTCAGCGGGCTGGCGGAGACCATCAGGAAGCCCTTGGCGTAGGCGATTGTCTCCAGCGCTTTGAACTCGTCCGGCGTCCAGAAGCGATCGATGGCGGCGTGCTTCTTGGTTGGCTGTAGATACTGCCCGATGGTGAGGAAATCGACGCCGGCGACGCGCAGATCGTCCATCACCTGCAACACTTCGTCCTTCGCTTCGCCGAGCCCGACCATGAGGCCGGATTTCGTGAACTGGTTCGGATCGCGCTGTTTCACCGAGTCGAGCAAGCGGAGCGATTGATAGTAGCGCGCGCCGGGGCGGATCGAGTGATAGAGCCGCGGCACGGTTTCCAGATTGTGGTTGAACACATCCGGCGCCGCATCGATGACGCGCTCGGCAGCGTCTGGCTTGCGCAAGAAGTCTGGCGTCAGAATTTCGATAGTCGTCTCTGGCGCAGCGCGGCGGATGGCTTGGATCGTCAGCACGAAGTGCTCGGCCCCGCCGTCCTCCAGATCGTCGCGATCCACAGACGTGACGACGACGTGCTTCAGACCCATCTGCGCCGTGGCGAAGGCGACGTTCTCGGGCTCGTTGGCATCAAGCGGCAGCGGCTTGCCGGTGGCGACATTGCAGAAGCTGCAGGCGCGCGTGCAGATGCCGCCGAGGATCATGAAGGTGGCGTGCTTCTGGCTCCAGCACTCGCCGATATTGGGGCAGCCCGCTTCTTCGCAGACGGTGTGGAGTTTCAGGTCGCGGACCAATTCCTTGGTCTGGTGGTAGCCGAGGCTCGTCGGCGCCTTGACCCTGATCCAGTCTGGCTTGCGCGGGCTGGGCGCGTCGGGGCGGCCCTGCTTTTCAGGGTGACGCGGGCGTGTTTCGCCGCCGTCTTCGCCTTCCGGGCGCAAATCAATCAGCGTCGGCATGACTTGAACATGAGCCTCCGCGCCTTGGCCCGCAACGGCTGGGACGGATTCCTCCCCTGCATGACCAACGACTTAGTGGACCCATGGCTTGCCCGGCCCCATTTGGGCCGCTAGTTTCTGTTACAAGCGTGAAACAATAATCACGAATGGCCGCCCTCCCTCCTCTTGGGGCGTCCGAGGCGGTCAAACGGAGGCATCAAGTTCATGGCGCATCGACCGTTCGAGCTGGCGCGTACACGTGTCACCTTGTTCGAGGCTCTGCTCCGGGCGCGCGACGCCAGAGGCGGCAAGTTTCCAATCCTCGAAGATCATGAGCGCAAAGTGCTCTCGTACGATGACATCGTGCGCGCCGCGTTTGCGCTCGGCGGCAAGTTCGACACGCTGATCAAGAAGCGCGAGACGGTCGGCATCATGCTGCCGACCGGCGCGGGCGCAGTGGTGACGTTCTTCGCGGTCCACGCAATCGGGCGGACGCCAGCGATGATCAACTTCACGGCTGGCGCGATGAATCTGCGCGCCGCCTGTGAAGCGGCGAACGTGCGCAAGATTCTCACCTCGCGCACCTTCATCAAACTTGCGAAGCTCGAAGCGTTGGAAGCCGAGCTCTCGAAGTTCGCCAAGCTCATCTATCTCGAAGACGTCCGCAAAACCATCGACATTGGCGACAAGGTTGTGGCGCTGATGAAGGGCTCCTTCCCGCGCGTCTTCGCCGCCAAGGGCAATCCAGACGATACGGCAGTGATCCTGTTTACGTCCGGCTCATACGGCACACCCAAAGGCGCGGTGCTGAGCCACGCCAATCTCGTGGCGAACGTCGAGCAAGGCTATTCGCACGTTCCGTTCGAGCCGGATTTCAGCTTCTTCTCGCCGCTGCCGATGTTCCATTGCTTCGGCTTGCTGGGCGGCGTGCTGCTGCCGCTGTTCACCGGTCACAAGACGTTCCTCTATCCCTCGCCGCTGGCGGTGAAGGAAATTCCCAAGCTGATCAAGGATACCGGCGCCAACGTCTTCTTCGCCACCGACACGTTCGCGCAGCAATATGCGCGCAACGCGGACGATGAAGATTTGAAGGGCATTCGCCTCATGGTGCTGGGCGCCGAGCGCGTGCGTCCGGAAACGCGCGAAATGTATACGAAGCGCTTCGGCGTCGAATTGCTCGAAGGCTATGGCGCGACTGAAGCGTCGCCGCTGATTTCCGTGAACGTGCCGGCGCGCAATCGCCACGGCTCTGTCGGCCAGTTCGTGCCGCACTTGGAGTGGCGGCTTGAGCCGGTGCCCGGCATCGAAGGCGGCCAGAAGCTTTATGTGCGCGGGCCGAACGTCATGCGCGGCTATCTCGATCCCACGAAGCCCTTCGGCATCGATCTCCTGCCGGAAGGCTGGCACGATACCGGCGATGTCGTGGACGTCGATGCGGACGGCTACATCAGAATTCTCGGCCGCGTGAAGCGCTTTGCGAAAGTCGGCGGCGAGATGGTGTCGCTGAACGCCGTTGAAGGTTACGCCCAGCAAGTGTGGCCGAACGCGACACACGCGGCGATCGCTATGCCCGACAGCCGCAAGGGCGAACGCATCATCCTTTTCACCAGCGAGAAGGACGCCGAATCGAGCGCGTTCGTGGCGTGGTGCAAAGCCAATGGCGTCGCCGACATCGCCGTGCCGAAGAAGATCATCGGCGTGGAAGAAATCCCCCTGCTCGGCACCGGCAAGACCGACTACGTCGCGCTCGGTCGCATGGCTGCGGATTTGGTGGCGCGGGCTGAGGCGGCTTAGCCGCCGTACTGCTCAATTGTCATCATGCCATCGGCGCACGTCACGGTAAGCTGGCCATCCAAGAGTTTGAACCGTGCTACCCGGCGATCCGGTGTGTCTTCGATCAACGCTGGTGGCCCGAAGGTTTGAGCGGATCCATCAATCGTGCCGATGCATGCTTGAAAGGAAGCTGGTCGAACGAGCGGCGAGCCATCGGTCGGCGGCTCGCCTAGCATCGCGCTCATGGGGTCGGTTTGGGCGTCGGGCGCGTTCGCGACATCGGACGCCGTTCGGCCACGCAGGTCAGCCAAAGCTACTTCCGGGATATCGAAGTCTGGCAGCGAGAGAGTTGGCAACGAAAACTCAGGCAAGCGCCATGAGCCAGATTGGTTTTCTTGAGTGGTCATAAGGACAAGCGCCGCGCCCGCAGCGCCGACCAGGGCAACCCGGCCCCACCAACGCTGCCTCTCTTCCGGATCAGCCTCTGGTTCCGGCCACTCCGCCACACGGCTCTCCTAAACGTGCAACACCCGCCCATACGCATCGAGCACCGCCTCGTGCATCATCTCTGACAGCGTCGGGTGCGGGAAGACGGTTTCCATGAGCTCTTGCTCTGTCGTCTCCGTCTGCATCGCGATGGCGTAGCCTTGGATGAGCTCCGTCACCTCGGCGCCGATCATGTGCGCGCCGAGGAGTTCGCCGGTCTTGGCGTCGAACACAACTTTGACCATGCCCTGATCTTCGCCCAGCGCGATCGCTTTGCCATTGCCAACGAATGGGAAGCGGCCAACGCGCACCTCGCGCCCCGCGGCTTTCGCCTTGGCTTCGGTGAGGCCCACGCTCGCCACTTGCGGATGCGAATAGGTGCAGCCTGGAATGCGCTCCTTGATCATCGCGTGCGGCTTCTGGCCGGCGATGGCTTCGACGCAAATGATGCCCTCGTGCGACGCCTTATGCGCCAGCCACGGCGCGCCGGTGACATCGCCAATCGCGTAAAGCCCAGCGACATTGGTCTTGCCGTAGCCATCGGTGACGATGTGGCCGCGATCGGTCTTTACGCCGAGCGTCTCCAGCCCAAGGTTTTCGATATTGCCGGTGATGCCGACAGCGACGATGGCGTGCGACGCCGTAAGCGTTTCTTCCTTGCCCTTGGATGAGACAACCGCCTCAACGCCGCTCGCCGTCGCCTTCAGTGATTTGGCTTCGGTTGAGGTGAGGATTTTCAACCCCTCCTTCTCATAGCGCTTCTTCGCGAACGCTGAGATTTCTTCGTCTTCGACTGGGAGCACGCGGTCGAGCAGCTCAACCACCGTCACCTTCACGCCGAACGCAGCATAGAACGAAGCAAACTCGATCCCGATGGCGCCCGAGCCGAACACCAAAAGCGACTCCGGCCATTCCGGCGGGTTCATTGCGTCGCGATAGGTCCAAACGCGCTTGCCGTCGCTCTTCAACCCAGCGGTCGGGATCTCGCGTGCGCGCGCGCCGGTGGCGAGGATGACGTGCTTGGCGTCGTAGGACGCATCCTTGCCGTCCTTGCCCTTCACGGTCACTTTTGGCGCCGCACTCCCCTTCTCCAGCCGCGCTTCGCCTTCGATCACGGCGACCTTGTTCTTCTTCATCAAGAACTGGACGCCCTTCTCCATCCGCGCCGCAACGCCGCGCGAGCGCTCGACCACGGCTTTGTAATCGAACTTCACGCCTTCGGCCGAGAGACCGTAGTCCTTCGCATGTTGGAAGTTGCGGTACACTTCCGCCGAGCGCAACAGCGCTTTGGTCGGGATGCAGCCCCAGTTGAGGCAGATGCCGCCGAGCCGGTCGCGCTCGACGATGGCGACCTTCAGCCCAAGCTGCGCAGCGCGGATCGCGGTCACGTAGCCGCCGGGGCCGGAACCGATAATGATGACGTCATAGGATGTGCTCATGAGGGCTACTTAGCAGGCCCTGCCACGAGGTGAAGGCGGAGATTTGGCAATCTCCCACCCATTCCCGGATGAAGCCGACTAGCCAGCAATCCCGAACACGTTGCGGACGCCGTCGATGACGAACTGCGCCGCGAGGGCGGCCAGCAGAATGCCGAAAATGCGCGTGAGCATGGATGCGACCGTATCGCCCATGATTTTCGAGAGCGGCCCCGCCATCAGGAACGCGGCTAGACAGAGCGCCAAGTTGGCGCCGACGCCGAGCAGGATCATGCCGCGGCTCGCCAAGTCTTCGTGCTCGGCGAACAGCAGCATGATCGAGGCAATGGCGCCGGGGCCGCTGATCAGCGGAATGGCCAACGGGAACACGGAGATATCGTCCTGCACGCCCGGGTGCGACGCCTGTTCCGCCGCCACCTTCTCGGCCCGCTCCTCGCGCCGCTCGGAGCGCTTCTCGAACAACATGTCGACGGCGATCAGGAAGAGCAGCAGACCGCCGGCGATGCGGAACGCGTCGATCGAGACATGGATTTGCTCCAACAGCCACGCGCCGCCAAACGCGAATGCGAGCAGTATGCCCGTAGCGATCGCGACCGCCTTGAACGCCATCTTGCGGCGCCAGTCCGGCGTCATGCGCGCGGTCATGGTCGTGAACATCGGCGCCATGGCGACAGGGTCGATGGCGACGAAGAAGGTCACGAAGGAGGCAAGCAGCAGCGAAAGCATCAACGGGCCTTAACCGATTCATTCAATCTTTACGCTGAATTCCTGGCGCCATTGGCCGGAATTTTAAGTCTGGCGGCGTAAGTTTGGCGGGTGACCGCAAAAGCCAGATCAGAACGCGCAGAACCGGCGCTCCGGTTTTTGGTTGCTGACGACAGCGTTTTTCAGCGCCGTCTGCTGACCGATATGCTGCGCACGCTTGGCCGCGCGCAAGTCACTTACGCCTCGACGACCGAGGAATGCCTCTCGCTCGCCGCCGTCATCGCGCCCGATTTCCTACTGGTCGAATGGGAGTTCGAGAACGGGACGGGCTTGGAGCTGATCAAGAAAATGCGGGCGGGCGAAGCTGGCGATGTCGGGCGTAAGGTTCCGGTCATCATGTTGGCCGAGCGGCGCATGCAGCGGGATGTGGACGCCGCCCGTCAGGCCGGCGTCGACGAATTCGTCATTCGTCCCTTCTCGATCGCCACCGTTCAGCGCCGCATCAAGTCGATCCAGCGCAAGCAAGCCTGCGCCGAAGGGCGTAGCGACAAGGACGACGCGCCGGACGTGCAGATCCGTAAGGGCCTGGTGCGGATGTATGTCGAGCGGCTGATGGCGCTGCGTTCCGCGATCCAGCCCGGCGGCGACGCCCGCGACTTCAAGCTCACCTGCGCACAGCTCAGTGTGCTGGCGAATGATATGGAAGAGCCGATGTTGGTCTCGGCCACCTTCTCGCTCTCCAACTATGTGAAGGCCGTCGGTGGCGAGGCGCGCATGAACGCGAGCGTCGTGGAAGCGCACCTGCACGCGATCCTGCAATTGGCCGAGCTGCCAAACTCGCAGTACGAACTCCGCCGCACCGTCACGGCCGAACTCAACAATCTCGTCGCCAAGAAGCTCGGTCGCGCCGCCTAGCCGCGCGCGATGAAGCCGTTCACGAACGTGAACACGCTTTCCCAGGTCACATAGAGCGTCAGCGCAAACACCACGACCGCCAGATACGGCGCCGCGCGATTGAGCGTGCGGCCGAATCTCGGCGCCGCCGCGCTAATGATCCAGCCGACAATGGCCGACACGATGATCGCCCCGCCGATCGCCGCGACGATGGCGATGAGCGCGCCGCTCGCGGTCAGGAACGCATGTAGGAACAGCAGCAGCGGCGTCAGCAGGCTGAGGATCATCACCAGCAGCGCGAAGCCTTGCGGGCCAGCCCTGCTCTCACCCTCCGCCGGCTTCGGCTTCGCGGACTCGCAAATCATCACGAAGAACGCGCCGATCAGCGCGAGAAACCACAGGTCGCCGGCGTTGGCCGCGAGTTCGTCGATCAGTGCGTTGATGTCCATGCGGGCCCCCACCCTTTTCCTCGACCTACAACAACATCGCCATCGGATCTTCCAGGAAGCTCCGGAACGCTTTCAGGAAAGCGGCGCCCAGCGCGCCATCCACGACGCGGTGATCGCAGGTGACGGTGACGCTCATCATGGTGGCGATGGCGAGCGCGTCGTTCTTCACGACTGGGCGTTTCTCGCCGGCGCCAATTGACATGATCATGCCGTGCGGCTCGTTGATGATCGAGGCGAAGCTCTTAATGCCGAGCATGCCCATGTTCGAGATCGAGAACGTGCCCCCCTGAAACTCCTCGGGCTTCAGCTTCTTCTCGCGCGCGCGCAGCGCGAGGTCGGCCATTTCGTGACTGATCTGCGCCAGGCCCTTGGTCTCGGCTTGCCAGATGATCGGCGTGATCAAGCCGCCCGGAATGGCGACGGCGACGGCGACATCGGCGTGGTGATGGATAGCGATGCCGTCGGGTGTGTAGCTGGCGTTGGCTTCCGGCACGAGCTTCAGCGCCAGTGCGGCGGCTTTGATGCACATGTCGTTGACGGAAATCTTTACGCCATTATCGGCGAAGCGCTTGTTTATCTCGCCGCGCGCTTTCAGCAACGCGTCGATCTCGATGTCGATCGTCAGCGGAAAGTGCGGCACGTCGCGGAAAGACGCCGTCATGCGCTTGGCGATCGTCTTGCGCATGAGGTCGAGCGGGACGAGGTCGTACGACCCGGAAGGAATACCTTGGCTTTCGAGCGATTTGAATGGCGCCGGCGCTTGCTGCGCGCTTGGCCGCGCGACTTCGCGCGATTGCTGCGGCGTTTGTGTAGCGCGCGGTGATTGCGCGGCGGACTCGATATCCGCTTTCACCACACGCCCATTGGGCCCGGTGCCCTTGAGACCGGCCAGATCAATGCCGCCTTGCTCAGCCAGGCGGCGCGCAAGCGGCGACGCCAGGATACGGTCACTTGGCGACGACGCAACGCTTTGCGGCGAAGCTTTGCGCTCCGACGATGGCGCGGGCGCCTGTTGTTTTGCTGCAGCCGGCGCGTCGGTCTTCGCCTCCCGCTTCGGCGCAGCCTTGGCCGGCGCGTCTTCGCCCCTGAGTGTTGCGATCGGCGTGTTGACCTTCACGCCTTGGCTGCCTTCCGGCACCAGAATTTCCTCGATCACGCCCTCATCGACGGCTTCGACTTCCATCGTCGCCTTATCGGTCTCGATCTCGGCAATGACTTGGCCGGGCTCGATCGTGTCGCCAACCTTCACGTGCCACTTGGCGAGGTTGCCCTCCTCCATCGTCGGCGACAGCGCGGGCATGGTGATTTGCGTGCTCATGTCGGCCTCAGCGATACGTAACGGCTTTGACCGCATCGATGATCTTATCGACGTTCGGCAGCGCCAAGGCTTCAAGATTGGCCGCGTAAGCGAGCGGCGCATCGACTTGGTGCACGCGCGTCGGCGGCGCATCGAGATAATCGAACGCATCGGCGACAACGCGGGCAGCGATTTCAGCGCCGACGCCCGACTGCGCCCAGCCTTCTTCGACAGTGACGATACGGTTCGTCTTCTTCACGCTCTCGATGATGGTTTCTGTATCAAGCGGACGCAGCGTACGCAGATCGATGACTTCGGCGTCGATGCCCTCCTCCGCCAATTGCTCGGCGGCCTTCAGCGCCAAGCCCACCATGCGCGAATGGGCGGTGATGGTGACGTCGGCGCCGACGCGGCGAACTTTCGCTTTGCCGATCGGTACGATCCAATCCGGCACGTCAGGAATGTCGAACTCTGTGCCGTAGAGCATTTCGTGTTCGAGGAAGACGACGGGATTTGGATTGCGGATCGCGGCTTTGAGCAAGCCCTTGGCGTCCGCGGCGTCGTACGGCGCGATGACGATCAGGCCGGGCACGTGGGAGTACCACGACGAATAATCCTGGCTGTGCTGCGCTGCGACGCGCGAAGCGGCGCCATTCGGACCGCGGAAGACGATGCTCGATTTGATCTGGCCGCCGGACATATAAAGCGTCTTGGCGGCGGAGTTGATGATGTGGTCGATGGCTTGCATCGCGAAATTCCACGTCATGAACTCGACGATGGGTTTCAGCCCGCCCATCGCCGCGCCAACGCCGAGGCCGGCAAAGCCGTGCTCGGTGATTGGCGTATCAACGACGCGGCGCGGGCCGAACTCTTCCAGAAGGCCGCGCGAGACTTTGTAGGCGCCTTGGTACTCGGCGACTTCCTCGCCCATCAGGAAGACGCGATCATCGGCGCGCATTTCCTCGGCCATCGCGTCACGCAGCGCGTCGCGCACGGTGATCTTGATCATCTGCGTGCCGGCCGGGATATCGGGATCGGCTTGCGGCGTAGGCGTTGATACTTTGGTGGGCTCTGGACGAGGCTTCACCGGCTCTTCACGCATTTGCGGCTGTGCCGGCGCCGTCTTGGCCTCTTGCTTCGGCGCTGGCGCTTCACCTTCGCCGCTGAGCTCAGCGATGGGGGTGTTGACTTTCACGCCTTGCGCGCCTTCTTCGATCAGCAGCGCCGTCACCGTGCCTTCATCGACGGCCTCGACTTCCATCGTCGCCTTATCCGTCTCGATCTCGGCGATGACCTGGCCGGGCTCGATTTTGTCGCCGACCTTCACCAACCATTTGGCGAGGTTGCCCTCCTCCATAGTGGGCGAGAGCGCGGGCATGAGGATTTGCGTCATCAGGCGAGGATCCCGAACAAAGCGAGGAAGATCATCGCGCAAGCGATGATGCCCACGAGCCAGATCAGCGGTCGGATGAACGGCCAGCCGGCGATGTACCAAACGGCGTGCGCAAGGCGCGACCAGAAGAAGAGCTGCGCGCCGAGCACGGTCCATTGGTTGGAAATATCGGCGACCGCGGCGATCAGCACGAGCGGCGCGAAAAACCAAAGGTTCTCGCGGAAATTATCGACGAGGCGCTTGGTGCGCGCGGCGTACGTGTTGCGCTCCGGCAGGTTGTCGCGATTGTTCGCGAGCGTCATGCCGCCATACTGGCGAACCCCAGCGCCGGCTTGGATAAAGACGACAACGAAGAATAGCGCGATCGTGTAGGCGAGATATGTGAGTTCGACGGTCATGTTTTGCCCCAACCCCTAAGCTTCGATGTAAATGTCCGTCATCAGTTCGCTCGGATCGGGCTCAGGGCTCGATTGCGCGAATTCGGCGCTCTCAGTCACGACGGCGCGGATGTCGCGGTCGATCTCCTTCAGCGCCGCCTCATCGGAATGGCCAGCGTCGATCAGCATCTTCTTCACGCGCTCGATCGGGTCGTGCTTGGTCTTCTGCTCGTCGACCTCTTCTTTGGTCCGATACTTGGCCGGGTCAGACATGGAGTGGCCGCGATAGCGGTAGGTTTTCATCTCCAGCAGCGTCGGGCCGTTACCGGCGCGTGCGTTCTCGACGGCGCGCTTGCCCGCTTCGCGCACGGCGACAACGTCCATGCCGTCCACTTCTTCGCCGGGAATGTTGAAGCTGATGCCGCGCTTGTGCAGATGCGTCTCTGACGTTGAGCGCTGGATCGAGGTGCCCATCGCGTACTGATTGTTCTCGATGACGAACACGACCGGGAGCTTCCAGAGCGCGGCCATGTTGAAGCTCTCGTAGACTTGGCCCTGGTTCGCCGCGCCGTCGCCGAAATAGGTCAGGCAGACTTTGCCGTCGTCGCGATACTTGTTGGCGAAGGCTAAGCCCGCTCCAAGCGAGACTTGCGCGCCGACAATACCGTGGCCGCCGTAAAAGGCCTTTTCGATGCTGAACATGTGCATCGAGCCGCCCTTGCCCTTAGAATAGCCGCCGCTGCGGCCGGTGAGTTCGGCCATGACGCCGTTGGCGGTCATGCCGGCGGCCAGCATGTGCCCGTGATCGCGATAGGCGGTGATGACTTGGTCGCCGTCCTGCAGCGCCGCTTGCATGCCGACGACGACGGCTTCCTGGCCGATGTAGAGGTGGCAGAAGCCGCCGATGAGCCCCATGCCGTACAACTGGCCGGCGCGCTCCTCGAAGCGGCGGATGAGCAGCATGTCGCGGTAATATTGAAGCAACTCGTCCTTGGTCGCTTCGGCGGTATGCTTGCCGTTGGCTTTGGCCATGAATTTCCTCCGCCGCTAGGTAAGCCTGAGACGCGCCAAAGGGTCCACAGAGCGCGGCGCGCTTCTCTTATGCGGGAATGCCTTGGCTCGCTAGGAAGCTTTGCGATGCTGCATCGCAGCATGCGCGTTTTCAGCCGCCGTTCAGGCGGTTCTGATTAGCTCACAGTCCCGAGCCTGGCCCTAGTTTCGCGCTATCGGGGCGCTAGGTAACTTTCGCCATGACCGGGGCTCTGCGTGTGATGACAGTCTATCGATGAGGGTCTTTGTCTCCTCCACGCGCGTGGACGCCGATTGGACAGATCAGCTCTGCGCGTTTCTGAGCGATCGCGGCTTCAAGCCGATGCTCGACGGTCGCGACATCGGCTCGGCCGACGTCTGGAAGCACCGCGTGAAAACGCTGCTAAGTTCGGTTGAAGCCGTCGTGTTCGTGCTGACAGACGATTCCGCTGAGGCGATCGAATGCGAGTGGGAGATTTCCGAGGCTCAGCGGCAGGGCAAGCGCGTAGTGGCTGTGTTGCCGGCCGCACTCCAAGTTCGCCCGCCGGACTTTCTGGCCGAGCGCAACTTTATCCTGTTCTACTCGGATCCGGTCGCGCCGGAGTCGGGCTTCTATGCTGGGCAGAAGCGGCTTGAGGCGGCGCTGCGTCAAAAGCCGCTGAACGTGCGTGTGACCCGGCCGATCGCGCCGCCAACACCGCCGCCGCGCGCTCCGCCACCGCGCGAGCCGATCATGATGCCGTACGATCCGGCATACCTCGCGCCACCGCAGCGGCGCGGTTTCCGCATGCCATGGTTTCGCCTGGGGCTGCTCGCTGCCGTTGGCGGCGCGAGCTACTACACCGCGACAAACGAGCAATTTCGCTCCGGATTGGGCACAGCATGGACGGAGGCGTCGGCTGTCTTGCTTGCGCCAGCTGCGGACGAGGACGACGCGCCGCCGGACGGGAGCCGTGTCTCCGCGCATGATTGGACGCCGGAGAGCCCCTTGTTCGCAGGCGCCAGCGGCGCCAATGCGCGCAACTATCCGCTTCCCAGCGCAACCATCCTTCAAGAATTGCCAGCGGCTGCGCCGCTTAACATCAATGGCCGCATGGAAGTGCAAGGCGATTGGTGGTTCCGCGTCGTGCTTGAGGACGGACGCGTTGGCTTTGTGCACGAGGAAGCGACCGCCAGCCGTCCAACGGCGCCGAGCACGGCGGGCGTTACGCTGATCGACCCGGGTGTCGCTGTGCGCGCGGGCCGCGCAGGCGCCAACGTGCGCGCCTCTCCTGGCCTTCGCGCGCGGCGCCTCGTGCGCGTCGAGGCCGGCGCTGCGTTGACGGTGACCGGCAGAACGCAAACCGGCGGGCATCGCTGGTATCGCGTGCAACTTGGCAACGACCAGACCGGCTGGGCGCGCGACGATGTGTTGGTGACCGCCGAGGGCCAGCCGGTTCGGATTTAGTCGAGAGCGAAGACGATCTCTTCGGTATCGCCGGCCGCCAGCGTCACGCGCGCGCGTTCGTCCAAGTAATCCAGATCGAGCGTCTCGGGGCGCAGCCGCGCAGCACGGGCTTCCAGTTGCGCGCGTTCTTCTTCGAGGCTGGCGATCTGCTCTGAAAGCACGCGTTCCTGCGCTTGCAGATCGACGTACGCGACGAGGCCCTGCCGGCCCGTCACGGCGTGTGCGCCGAGATAAAGAATGGCCGCGCCCAGACCGATGCTGAGCGCCGTGGCCCCATGTTTCGACATCGTACCGACCCTCGAAGAGCCGGCAAAATGAGTCCCGATCCTTAATGAAATCTTTACGGAATCGCGAGGCTGCGGAACAAAACGAGTCCAAAGAATCGTGTTGAATCAGCTATTTAGGAAAATGGCGCAAGATGTGGTGGGGCGTTGATGCGCCGGACTCCACATGGAGTCCCTCTCGTGCGCTCAAAATATTTTTGCAGTTGGAGGCGAAAAACGGGCCTCAATCCTCTTCCGCCGCCCCCGCGCGGGCGATGGCGAGCGAGAGAATGCGGCTGATCAGGTCGGAATAGCTGATGCCGTCGTGCTGCGCCGACTGGGCGTACTCCTCGCTGCGCGCGATTTCGGGATTGGGGTTGGCCTCGATAAAGTACGGCACCCCGTCCCTCCCGAGACGGAAATCGACGCGTGCATAGCCGTCGAGTTCAAGCACTTTGCAAATGCGTTTCGCCGCTTCGCGGATGCGGGTGGAGAGAGCCGGTGAGAGATCCTTGGCTGGGCCGTCAGTGACGCCGCAGCGCTCCTGATATTTGAGATCGTGCTTCACCTTCTGCGTGGCGATCGGCAGCGCGCCCGGCGCCAAGCGCTCGAACTCCAGCTCCCACACCGGCAGCGCCCGCAGGCGTTCGTTGCCGAGCACGCCGACATAGATCTCGCGCCCATCGATGTACTGTTCCGCGATCGCGGGCGTGCCGACATGCTCGTGAATGAACTTCACCCGCTCGGCGAGCTTCTCGTCATTATCGACGACCGCCGCTTGCGAGATCCCGAGCGAGCCGTCTTCGATCGTGCTCTTCACGATGAGCGGGAAGCGTAGCCGCGCCGGCCGCTTCACTTTGCGGCCCATCGGAAACACCACAAAGGCCGGCGTGGGTATCCGGTGATATTTGAGCAGCTTCTTCGAGAGATCCTTGCCCTGCGCCAAAATCTGGCCGCGCGGATTGCAGCCCGTGTACGGCACGCGCATGAGTTCGAGGAAGCTCGCGATATTCTGGCCGTAGAGCGCCTCGCCGTGAAACTCGATCAGCAGATTGAAGACGACGTCGGGCTTCCAATTGTCGATCTGGTCGCGGATGGGTTTCAGATCGTAGGCGACGCCGAGCGTGTGCACGTCGTGCCCGAGCTGCTTCAGCGTGCTGATGACGTCGTACTCGGTCTTCAGCTTGTAAACGTCGCGCTCGCTGACGCCTTCCATGCTCTCGGGCGGGACGCCATCGGGGTGGCACAGGACGAGGACGCGCAAGGGTTGCTTCATACCGCGAACGTCTGCCGGCGGCCGGAGCTGTAGAGCGAAGTGACGGATTTCGCCGTCAAAAGCGCGGTAAGTTTGCGTCGCATGGTTTGTCCCGAGCCTGGCGCGCGCAGTTTCAGCACGCGTGAGCGGTCAATGACGTCGTCCAAGGCATGGTCCAACGCGAGCGGATATTCCCCCGTCTCGCGCGCGACAGAGTTCATGATCTGCGCCCGGTGTTTGCGAATAACGGTGGTGGCCGCCGGCGCTTTGCGATGCGCGGGATCGGCGGAGAAGATTTTGAGCAGATCGCGATCAAACACCGTCGGCGCCTCGACAGAGAAGCGCTTCTGTTTGTCGCGATAGTGCTGGCCGAGCGTCGTCGTCAGGCTGTGCAGCGGCTCCATGGTGGTGCGCGGCTTCGGCGGCGGCTTCACGCCGTCGAGTTCGCCCATGAGATCATCGACGTATTGGAGCTTCTGCAGCGCTGGCCAATCGGCGTAGCGCTTCTTCCAGCGCGCGCGCGGCCCGAGCCAGACAGCGAACGTCTCGGCGAAATCTTCATCCGGATGGCATTGCGCGTACCAGCGGCGCAAATGCTGCACGTGGCGGCGGCTAGTCGGATTGGGCCGATAGAAATCGGGATAGCGCTTCGACGCATTGCCAAAAAGCTCGCGCCAGCGTTTGCGCCGATGAAGCCCGTATGCGCGCTGCACGACGTGCCCGGCTTCATGGCGCAAAATGCGCATGCACTCGCGCACCGTGCCGCCCTCGACCTCAAGCACCATCTTGCGTTCAAGCCGCGCCAGACGCGGGTGCGCCAGATAAAAAGGGACAGCGATCCCTGGCGTATCGTGCGGGCTGAACCATTCGGTCGAGAGCCACGCATGCGCGCGTACTTCGATGCCGCGCGTATCCAGTTCGTGATGCATCTGGGCGATGCAGTCCTCGACCCAGGTGCCGGTGAGCGAGAGCTTCAAATCCTTGAAACGGAGCTTCAGAAGATCGTCATCGCTATAGGCCGCCCAAACGGGTTCTCGCTTGCGCGAGCGCGGGGATTTGCGCGGAAGACTCACCACTTCATGCTAGCGAGAAGCCTTACCGCGTTGCAATTGATGGATTTCAACGACCCACATACCGATGCGGCCGCGGCGTCGATTGCGGCCAAGTGTTGTTTCGAAGACGAGCTTTGTCGACGCACTAGAGCGGCGCCGCCGGTGAGGGTTCGTCGCAGTGAAGGGTTCCCGAACGAACGATCTGGCGCTCCCTCAACCTGCGGAACCGTCGCCCCAGCCAATGCTCCTGGAGGTCCTCCTGGAATGACGCCACCTGAACGCGGGGTAGGCACGACAGGATCAGCTGCTCCTCCACTAAGATGAAGCGATTGCCCGACAAGGAAGGCTCGCTTGCCCCCGAGAGATAGTGCGTGGTGTTAGGCTCTTCGGCCTCCCGATGGATGAGCCATCCCAAGCGTATGCCATTCCGTTCGGCAAAGGCGCGCTGACGTTCGGCGTTCTGTTGAGCTTGGTGCAACGCGTCCTGGTATCGCCGGTCGGCCTCCTGGGCGGTCGCGCCGTCGGCGCGATGTTCCGTAACAATAGCATCTCGCCGGCCCTCAAGCTGCGCGACAAATGCGGGGTCAATGCCGCCGTGCAACAACATAAGAGCGCCCGGTTCGAGGATGAGGCGGGACGCTGTTGGAACGAGATAGTTGGCGCAAGAGGAGTTGCATTGTTCGCGAATGCGAATGGTGAGATCGCGGCCCTCAAATTGCTCGGCGATAGCGAGCGCCGCGCCGACATCTCCGCCTTCACTATTTAGAACGACTTCTTGCGTCTCCGGTTGAAGGCGCTCGGAGACGCACAGCGCCAACTCGGCGTCTATCCGGCCTTCAATTACGAAAATTGTTGGCGAGTGCTGTTCGCATCCTTGAGCATGGGCATGGCCAACGCCGGCAAGCAGCAGCCCAATCGCCACGCAGAGCACGAAGGAAATGCGCTCTTTCACGGCCTCAGTCTCGCGTCTTAGCGGCCCACAATCGTATCAGCGCCGGCATAGTGGCCCTGGTCGTCCAACATCTCGGCGATGCGGATCAGTTGGTTGTACTTGGCGGTGCGGTCGGAGCGCGCCAGGGAACCGGTTTTGATCTGGCCGCAATTGGTGGCGACCGCGAGGTCGGCGATGGTGGAGTCCTCGGTTTCACCCGAACGGTGGCTCATCACCGCCGAATAGCCGGCCCGTTGCGCCATATCGACGACGTCCAACGTCTCGGTCAGCGTGCCGATCTGATTGACTTTGATCAGAATGGCGTTCGCCAGGCCCTTTTCGAAGCCCATTTCCAGTCGTTTCATGTTGGTAACGAAGAGATCGTCGCCGACGAGCTGGCATTTGTCGCCGATCAGTTCAGTGAGCGCCGCCCAACCCTCCAGATCATCTTCTGACATGCCGTCCTCGATCGAAACGATCGGGTAGCGGGCGACCAGATCGGCAAGGTACTCGGCGTTTTGTTGCGGGCTGAGCGACTTGCCCTCGCCGGCCAGTTCGTACTTGCCCTTCTTGAAGTACTCGGTCGCGGCGCAGTCGAGCGCGATGGCGATATCCTCGCCGGGCTTGTAGCCCGCCTTCTCGATCGACTTCAGGATGAAGCCCAGGGCTTCGTCGGCGCTCGCCAAGTTCGGCGCGAAGCCGCCCTCATCACCGACATTGGTGGCGTGGCCGGCGGCCTTCAGCTCTTTCTTCAGCGTGTGGAACACTTCGGCGCCGTAACGGACAGCGTCAGCGAAGGAGCCCGCGCCGATCGGCATGATCATGAATTCTTGGATGTCGATCGGGTTGTCGGCATGCGCGCCGCCATTGACGATGTTCATCATCGGACACGGCAACACGCGCGCCTGCACGCCGCCGAGATAGCGGTAGAGTGGCATGCCGCTGCATTGCGCGGCCGCTTTTGCCACCGCGAGCGACACGCCGAGAATGGCGTTGGCGCCGAGGCGCGCCTTGTTCTCGGTGCCGTCCAGTTCGATCAGAACGTTGTCGATGCGACGCTGTTCTTCGGCGTCCATGCCGACAATGGCGCCAGCGATCTCGCCGGTGACCGCCTCGATGGCGTCGCGTACGCCTTTGCCGTGATAGCGATCCGGCTCGCCGTCGCGCTTTTCGACGGCCTCATGCGCGCCTGTAGAGGCGCCTGACGGTACCGCCGCGCGGCCCATGGCGCCGTCTTCAAGCCAGACATCAACTTCAACGGTCGGATTGCCCCGGCTATCGAGGATTTCGCGGCCAATGATGTCGGCAATGCCAGTCATGAGGGTGTCTTCTAATCGCTATAACGCGCGCGGCGCCGGTCTTTTGAACCGGGCGCGCGCTCGAACGCAAGCGGGTCTAGAAGACCTCAGTCTTCTTTCGGCTTGAGGATTTGCTTGCCGCGATAGCGGCCGCTCTTGAGGTCGATATGGTGCGGGCGGCGCAGCTCGCCGGACTCCGCGTCTTCGACGTAGGTATTCTTGCCCAACTTGTCGTGCGACCGGCGCATGCCGCGGCGCGAGGGCGTGGTTTTTCGCTTCGGAACGGCCATAGCCGGTAAACTCCTGGGACCCGGGTCTGTGCGGGAAAGCGGGGCTGATAGGCCAAATGCGCCCCACGGGCAAGCCTCAGCGCGCCTCGGAACCCCGGCTTAAACGTCGCGTTGGCAGCGCATAAGCCGCTGGGGGGCCAGCTGCAGGGAGCACCTTATGATCGTCAGAGACGCCATGAGCCGCGACGTCCAGACCGTCACCCCCGAGACCACCATCAGAGAAGCCGCCCGCCTCATGGCTGACGCCGATGTCGGCGCCCTGCCGGTAGCGGGCGGGGACCGCCTGGCCGGCATGGTCACAGACCGGGATATCGCTATCCGCGCCACCGCCATCGGCAAAGGCCCAGAAACCACGGTGGGCGAAGTGATGAGCTCAAACGTCCTCTATTGCCATGAGGACGAAGATATCGGCCACGTCAGCCGCAACATGGCCGAACATCAGGTTCGCCGGCTGCCGGTTGTGGACGTAGACAAGCGCCTTGTCGGCATCGTGTCGCTCGCCGACATAGCAACTTTGGCGAACGCTCAAGCCGGCCAAGCGCTGCAAGGCATCACCCAGCCCGGCGGCGAGCGCAGTCAGACGATCGAGGGCCGCGCCTAATCAGGCGCCGCGATTGAGGTAGAGCCGATCGCGCACCGGTCCGCCGGGCCCGCCAATCTGGCCGACGAAGATATCGATGCGGCCGTCGCCGTTGAAGTCGGCGAGTTCGATTGAGATGGCCGCGCCTTCAATCGCGCCAGCGCCAAGCGCGGTTCGCGTCTCGTCCCTGAAATTGCCCTGGCCGTCATTCAGGTAGATCCGCACCGAGCCGCCATTGCCTTGCACGAGATCGAGGTCGCCGTCGCCATCGAGATCAGCGAATTGCGCGTCAAGCGTCAGTGCACTCTCAGCGCCTAAGCGCGTGTCGGTCTCGTCACTGAAGCGGCCTCCGCTGTCATTGATGTAGAGCCGATCTTGCGGCTCGCGCCCCCGTCGCCGTCCACGTCAACAGGCGTGACTTTGCGCGCCTCGACATTGCCGGCCGCAGGCAGTCGATCGCTTGTTTCGTCGACGAACACGCCCTGCCCGTCATTGATCCAAAGCGCGTGTCCGCCTTCCAGGCCGAGGACGAGATCGAGATCACCATCGCCGTCGAGATCGGCAAACTCCGCGTCCTGGGCGGTCGCGGCTTCGCGCGGCAGCCTCGCCGCAGTTTCATCGCGGAAGCCGCCCGCGTCATCATTGATTAGCAGTCGATCTTGGCCAGCGCCGCTGATCAGCACGTCCGCTACGCCGTCGCCGTTGATGTCGGCGTGCGCAACAGCGTTGGCGACAGTGTCCGGCAGTTGCCCGTAAATGCGTTCATAGGAGCCATCGGCGCGCCCGCGGAAATATTGGTGCACGTTCTGTCGCCCGAAAGTCAGATCGTCTTCTACGACCATGATGAGATCGAGCACGCCGTCGCCGTTAAAGTCGGCGATCGAGACGTCCTCGGAATCTTTCTGCAACGGCTGCTGAATATGCGCGGGGCGCACCAGCTCGGTCGGCGGCGGCGCAGGGAATGCATTGGCGCGCAGCGTGAAGCGTCCCTGCCCATCATTGATGAGCAAGCGGTTTGCACGCCATTCTTGTGGTGTGACGATATCGAGATCGCCATCGCCATCGATGTCCACGGCTGCCGCATCCATGCTGGCAACGCCATTGGCAGGCGGCGACGGCAGATGGGTTTGGGTTACATCCTCAAAGCGCACTGTCGCCAGCGCGGGCCAGGCGCAACCGAGCAACGCCGCGACTGACGCGGTCACAAAAATCCTGATCATGATCCCTCCGCGGCCATTTGATCGTTGGATTTAGGCCGACCACCAGCCAGAAGCGACGACCGCGCAATGTTTCACGATCTGCCGCAGATCAGACGCGCCGTGTGGCTGTTACGCCTGCGCGTGGACTTCAGCCGGGGCGCTAGGCTCAAGCGGTGCGTTCAGGCTGAATTGGCGGACGCTTGCGGTCTCGCAGACGCCTTGCACAATATAGACGACCTCCGTCTCGATCGTGTTTTGCTCAGGTCGCCGGATCACGGTGAATGCGCACGGTTCATGGCGCACGCGTTGCGAGAGCGTCCCACTTGTTACGGTAAGCGCGCGTCGGCCGACGAGGCGCGCGGATGCGAAATGCAAATGGCCAGCGAGGAAAAGTTCGGCGCCGGCGTCGATCAGCTTTTCCAGCGCGCGCGGCCCGCCGCGCGTCAGCCCTTTGATCGGCGCATCGTTTGGCCAGTCGAGCGGGTGGTGCGTGATCACGACGCGCAACGCGCCGGGCTTCGCACGCTGCATTTCCGCGGCGGCGATCGCTGTTTGTCCGCGCGAAATCTCGCCTTGCGCCCAGTTCAGCCGGAATTGCCAAGCCCGCGCGGTGTTGACCGGCACGATGCTCCACTGATCGGTGTGCCACGGCGCAACCTGCAGCCCATCCGCGGCGCGGTTGAAGCGCGTCCACGGATAAGCAAGCCTGCCCCACATCTCATAGTACGGCACGTCGTGATTGCCGGGCGTCAGCATCACTGGCGCCGAAAGCTCACGCATCCAGGCGCAGGCGTCGTTCAGTTCGCTTGCGAGCCCGTCCTTGGAGATGTCGCCGGTGATGATAACCGCGTCGGGCTTGTGCTCATCGACGTAGCGTGCTGCTGCGGTGAGCGCGGCCTTATCCTCGCAGCCGAAGTGCAAGTCCGTCAGATGCACCAATTCCACTAGGTGGCGTCCTCCGCGTGGTCGAGCGCTAAGACGCGCGGGCCGTTGCCATCGTACTTGATGTGGACGCGCGAGTAAAAGCGGCGCGGTTCCCCGTCGAGCGTGGCGTGCACGTAACCCAGTGCAGCATCGATATCGCCAGTGCGGGTTTGGCTGATTTCAACGGCGGAATCGTTGCGCCAGTCTGCGGTAATCGCGCGAATGCTGACGCGCGCGAAATCGAAGATATGGCGGGCATCGAGATTGACCCATTCGAGGCTCTCGGCCTCGATGCCGCCGGAGAAGCTCGGCAACAACACGCCGACGGCTTCGATCTTGCGCATCGCGTTACGCCCTGTGCGGGCACGCAGCGAGCGCATGAAGGATCGCTTTAGCGCCACGCGGAAACGCCGCCACGCCGTCAGCGGCTTGCCCTCACGCATCGCTTCGCGCACGTGCACCAATTGTGTCGTCCCGCCAAATAACGCCGCCACAAAAAACGGTTCGCCGTTAGCACGGCCTACTGGGAGTTTCTTGATGACGCCGCGATCGAGCGCCGCCGCCAGCGCTTCCGGCCATGCCAGATCGCCATAGAGTGCTTTGGGTAGAATGTTCAGCGTGCCGCCCGGCAGCAGAACCATCGGCGGTGCATCGCGCGGCGCGAGTTCAGCCGCTGCACGCGCGGTGCCATCGCCGCCGAGCACGATGATCACGTCGAAATCATGCGCGTGTTGGAAAAGCTCCGGCGATATTTTTTCCGCATCGACCAACGCATACTGGCCGATATCGGCCGCGCCCAACGCCTCCACCAGCTTCTGCCGGTCGTTCGGGCCAACACTGCCCGCTTTTTCGTTGAAGAAGACCAGGGCCTTGGCCGCAGGTGGGATTGCGCGCGCCGGAGGCGGCGCGGTCAGTTCGGCAAAATCGGGGGCGGGTTCCATGCGGGAACCTAACGCGGCCCCGCCACGCCGGTTCCCGCCTTACACAGCTACTGTCTGGAGATTGAGCCGCCCATGGAGGAAGCGACCTCACGCGCCTGTGCCTCGCCATCGACGCTGATCGAACCGCCCATGGAGGCCGAGGCATTGTAGGCGGTCGAGGCAAACACATCCATGTCGCCGCCCATCGAGGCGGAGAGATTCGCGGTCCCGCACTGGAAGTTATCGGCATCGATGGATCCGCCCATCGAAGCGGACGCCGACAGGTCGCTGCAGCGGCCGCTGATCTCAATCGTTCCGCCCATGCTCGCGGCGAGCGAAATGGCGCGTGCGTTGATGTCATCGGCGCTGAGGCTAGCGCCGCGCGAGGCGGCTAAGGTCTCAACCGCAGGCAAGGTGACGAGAACGCGCGCGTCGATGCGCGGCGTGCCGCCAAACCATGGACGATTGCGTTGCTGAATTCTGAGCACACCGTCTTCAATCTCAGTGCGGACGCGAGCCGCTTCGCTGCCGATGATCTCGACGCGGTAAGTATCGCCAGTCGCGACTTCGACTTCAATACGGTCAGCGACCGCAACGCCGGTGAAACCAGACAAGTTGCGCGTCTCCGCCGAGGCGGCGCTTGCCAGCGCTATGACGGCGACGCAAGCGATCAGATATTGTCGCATGAAATTTTCCCTCTCAGATTAGCTGGCGCGACGGTGCGAACCGCCGGAAGACAAAGAAATCGTGCCGATCCCGGCATCGCCATATGAAACCACCCCGCCACCGCTGGAGGCCTCGACGTCGAGACGCCCGCTCGCATTGATGCGTACGTCGGCGCCGGATGAGACGTCCACGCTGCCGTTCACGCAGCGCAGTTCGGAGGCGTGAATGTCGGCGCCGCTCGAAGCGTCGGCGGTGAAGCTATCGCAACGGCCGCTGACGCGGAGATCGGCGCCGGAGGAAGAGTCGAGCGCAATCGCGCCGCCATTGACGCCGGTGGCGACGAGATCTGCGCCGCTGGAGGCGCTTAGGCCTTCCACGCGTGGCATGCTCACCCGCACGCGCGCGTCGCGTGGTCCGCGCTGAAACCAATTGCCGCGCACCGGCTCAACGATCAGCCGATTGCCGGACACGCGGGTGACGACCCGATCGGCGTCGCGGCCGGTAACTTCGACGCTGAACGCGCCGCCAACCGATACTTCAACGTCGGTGCCGGCGCTGGCCGCCACTTGGGTGAAACCCGACAGGGCGCGCTGTTCGGCATGAGCCACGCCCGCGGCGCCAGCCAATGCCATCGCGGAAATTGCTAGAATTGCTTTCATGAGCGGCTCCCCTGCCTCGTCGCGGCGGACACACGTGTCCCGGCCTTTCCCGAGGGATGCCCTGGCCCGGGCGTTTGGATGCATGCTTGTCATCCGGAGGCAGCCCGGCGACCGTACTAATCGCCATGCACCGACGCGCCCTCCTCGCCGCCTTCCCCTTTTTGGCCGCCTGCAGCCCGACCTTGGGGATGTTCGACGCCGTGGCGCCCCGGGATGGTGGCGTCCGCCGTGTGGTTCGTGACGCCGCCTACGGGCTAGGCGAGCGCCAGAAGCTCGACGTCTACGCACCTGCGGCCCACGACGGCCAGCCGCTGCCGGTGCTCATGTTCATCTATGGCGGTTCTTGGCGTTATGGCGAGAAAGACGATTACGAGTGGCTGGGCGCGGCCCTGGCGGCGCAGGGTTTCCTCGTCGTCGTGCCGAACTATCGGCTTGTGCCAGACGTCGTGTTTCCCGCCTTCGTCGAGGACTGCGCCGCCGCCGTGCGCTGGGCGGTGGACAATAGCGCCGCGCATGGCGGCGACCCGACCAAGCTCGTTCTGAGCGGCCATTCCGCTGGCGGCTACAATGCCGTGATGCTCGCGCTGAATGGCGCCTATCTCAGCGCGGCTGGCGTGGATGCAGCACGCGTGCGCGGCGCGATCGGTTTGGCCGGGCCGTATGATTTCCTGCCTTTCGACGTGGACGCCACCCGCAACGCCTTCGGCGCCGCGCCCGATCCACAACTCACCCAACCGGTCCATTTCGCGCGCGCCGATGCGCCGCCGCTGCTGCTGCTCTGGGGAGAGGACGACACGACGGTCGGCCCGCGTAATCTTGAGAGCTTGCAGCGCGTGCAAACCGCCGCAGGCGCCCGAGTTCAGACGAAGACCTATCCCGGCGTCGATCACATCGACATTCTGCTCGCGATTTCGCGACCGTTCCGCGCCCGCGCGCCGGTGCTAGCGGATATGACGGACTTTGTGCGCCGCGTGACGGCCTAGGTGATGTTACCGCGCCTGAAATCGAGCACGATGCCGCGCAGCATCTCCGGCGCACTTTGACGGTCGAAACCAACCGCCGCGGTGTAGTCAACAAGCGCGCCGTGTTCGGTTTCGTGGAATTGGCCGTCGGCGACAAACACCGACAGCAAAGCCTTCAGCAGCGCTGTCTTCTGCTCGCGCGAGAACGAGCCCGCTTTAGCCGCGAGATACGCCACCAATTCATCCTTGGTCAGCCGCGCGCGCTCCAACGCTGGCGCCACCGAACTCGTGTCGAAGTCCGGTGCGATCTCGCGCATGGCGGCGGCAATCGCCGCGCGCTCGGCGTCATTGACGCGGCCATCGATCTTGGCGGCGTTCACTAGGGCTTCCAACACGTAAGTTGCGTAGCTCTCGCCAACCGCGCCTTCAGCCCTACGCGCCCGCATACCGCGTATGAACTGGCGTAAGCCGATCCAACCCGCCACCGCTGCGATCAGAATCACGAGCGCCAATGCGGCGCCCGCGTCTCCCTCGGCGGTGTTCGAGCTGGCTTGTACGGAGACAACGAGCATGTGTCTTCCTGGCATGGACGAGAGCTGGAGTCGAACCTGAGGCTACAAACTCTAGCGCCCCTTCGCCAACTCGCAAAATTAAGCGCGACCGCCGCTGCGGCCGCGCTTAAAGCTGCTCAAATCGACGACCTAGAAGTCGAAATTGACGCCTACCTGAATTGAGTCGAGAGACAGATCTTCGTCGTAGTTTTCGGTGTAGGCAGGCGAGGTGAACGAACTGCCAGGACGATACACCGTCGAATAGCTCAACTCGTCAAAATCAGTTCTTGTGTATTCCAGACGTGCCGACCAGGGGCCGCCGAGGCGAATGGCGCCGCCCAGGCCCCACGTGAAGCCGCCGACATTGTCCGACTCCGACGCCGCCTTCAGGTAGTTGCCGTTGCTCGTGATCAAGATATCGCTGCTCACTTCGGCCCAAGAATAGCCGAGCACGACGTAGCCGAGAACGCCCCCGAAATCGTAGCCGATATTAGCGCGCGCATTCAAAACGCTCTCGATCTCGGTCGCGTTGCTGACGGTGTATGTGAGTGACGGCGTGGCGGACGGGTTGCCAACGCGATTGCCGGTGGCGTCATCCGCGTTGAGCACCGAATAGCCGATCTCGCCACCGAAAACGAACCCGCTTTCAGTCTGCCAATTGTAGCCGCCTTGGATGCCGTATCCCCAGCCCTCGGGGTCCAAGTCCCCGTCGAAATGCTCGCTGACGAAATCACGGGTGTTCTGTGACTCAATGCTCCATTGCCCGCCGATGGTGGCGTCCTGCTCCGATTCTCCAGAACTGCTGGAAATGTTGCCGCCGACATAGAAGCCGGCCCAATCTTGCGCCGACGCCGATCCAGCACTCATGATCAGCGCCGCGGCTGCCAATAGGGACACTTTTTTCATAGGATAACTCCCCTGTTCACCGCGCTAACAGGTCCATTCTCACGCCGTTCTTGGCGATACGGAAGCGTGCAACAATCCTTGCGTCTCGTTTTCAACAAGAGACGCGCTAGACGCGCTAGGATTCCGGCCGGTCCGTCACACCAACCGGCTCTGCTCCAACGCCGCAGCGATGAAGCTCGCGAACAGTGGGTGCGGCTCGAACGGGCGGCTCTTGAGCTCGGGGTGATATTGCACGCCGATGAACCAGGGATGGTCGTCACGCTCGACGATCTCGGGGAGCAGGCCGTCCGGGCTCATGCCTGAAAAACGAAGGCCAGCGGCTTCGAGTTTTTCGCGGTAGCGCGTGTTCACTTCGTAGCGATGGCGATGGCGCTCCGAGATTTCGGTGTCGCCGTAGATTTTCGCAACACGGCTCTCCGGATCGAGCGTGGCTTTGTAGGCGCCCAAGCGCATCGTGCCGCCGAGATCGCCACTGGCAGCGCGTTTTTCGAGTTCGTTGCCCTTCAACCACTCGGTCATCAGGCCGACGACCGGATGCTTGGCTTGGCCAAATTCGCTTGAGCTTGCGCCTTTCAGACCCGCCTGGTTCCGCGCCGCCTCGATGCACGCCATTTGCATGCCAAAGCAAATCCCGAAGAACGGCGCCTTGTGCTGGCGCGCAAATGTCACCGCCGCGATCTTGCCTTCGCTGCCGCGTTCGCCGAAGCCGCCGGGGACGAGAATGCCATGCACGCCGTGCAAATCCTCGTGCCAAGCGTCGCCCATCTCCTCGAACTTTTCGCTTTCGATCCAGCGAATGTTCACTTTGACATTGTTGGCGACGCCGCCGTGATGCAGCGCCTCGATCAGCGATTTATAGGCGTCCTTCAGCTCAGTATATTTGCCGACAACGCCGATCGTCACTTCGCCATCGGGTGACTTCAGCCGCTGAACGATCGTCTCCCACTTCGCCAAGTCAGGCTGCGGCGCGACGGTGACGCCGAAGTGCTTCAAGAGCTCCGTGTCGAAACCGGCCTGGTGATAAGCGAGCGGCGCTTCATAGATGGTGGGCAAGTCGCGCGCTTCGACGACGGCGCTTTCGCGGACGTTGCAGAACAGCGCGATCTTTTTCTTTTCGTCTTCAGGGATCGGACGATCGCAGCGGCAGAGCAGGATGTTGGGCTGGATGCCGATTGAGCGCAGCTCTTTGACGCTGTGCTGCGTCGGCTTTGTCTTCATCTCGCCCGCGGACGGGATGTAAGGCAGCAGCGTGAGGTGCACGAACGCGGCCTGGCCTGGATCGAGCTCTTGGCCGAGTTGGCGAATGGCTTCAAAAAACGGCAGCCCTTCAATGTCGCCAACGGTGCCGCCGATCTCGCAGAGCACGAAGTCCGCGTCGCCGTGATCGGAGAGAATGAATTCTTTGATCGAGTTGGTGACGTGCGGGATCACCTGGACCGTGGCGCCGAGATAATCGCCGCGCCGCTCCTTGGTGATGATCTCCTGGTAGATCCGCCCGGTCGTGATGTTGTCGCCTTGCGTGGCGCTGACGCCGGTGAAGCGCTCGTAGTGGCCGAGATCGAGATCGGTTTCGGCGCCGTCATCGGTGACGAACACCTCGCCGTGCTGATACGGGCTCATCGTGCCCGGATCGACGTTGAGGTAGGGATCGAGTTTGCGGAGGCGGACCCGGTATCCCCGCGCTTGCAGCAAAGCGCCGAGAGCGGCGGAGGCGATGCCCTTCCCAAGGGAAGAG
>LNFM01000577.1_pt1 | contig 150578 bp, 154 predicted proteins | sample 596031 | NCBI WGS metagenome assembly LNFM01 (sample SAMN04254537, study PRJNA301005) | activated carbon metagenome | isolation source: dual media filters at the Ann Arbor, Michigan drinking water treatment plant | place: USA: Ann Arbor
CGCTCATGCTCGACAACCTCACCCCTTTCCTGCTTCACTGGGCCATCACCGCGGTTTCACTGTGGGTTGCCAGCCATCTGTTCAAGGGCATTCGCTTCGGCAGTACGGGCGCGCTGGTGGTGTCGGCGCTGTTGCTGGGCCTGGCCAACGCGGTGGTACGGCCGCTGCTCGTGCTGCTGACCATGCCGCTGACGCTGCTGACCTTTGGCCTGTTCCTGCTGGTGATCAACGCGCTCATGCTGTTGCTGGTGGCCAAGCTGGTGAACGGCTTCAAGGTGGACGGTTTCTGGACGGCGCTGTGGGCCAGTCTGTTCATTTCGCTGCTCAGCCTGGTGCTGGGGGCGTTCGTGCTCGGCGGCACGCCCGAATTCACCATCCAGACCAACCCGGGGCCAGGGTCGGTCTGGCTTTGAGCGGGCGCAGGCCATGCGCCTGGGCTGAGGCCGAACACCGCGAACGCGGCCCATCGTTCGGCATCGCCCGCCATTCCTCTGCGTGAGGGATGCGCTTCGCACCGCATGGGCCTAACGTCAAGGCCTGCTGCCGTTCGGGGCATGACCAGCCCCCAGCGAGAAGCAGCAGTTTCTTGTTCAACCCCTCGGAGGTCCCATGAACGCCACTTCGCTCTTTTCGATCCGTTCGTCCACCGCGGTGACCGCGGCACTGGGCGCCCTGCTGCTCACAGGTTGCGGTACGCCGATCCTGCGGGCGAATTTCGACACCAGCACGCTGGGCACTTTCCCCGCGCCGGAACTGCCGGGCGATCCGGTGGGCGACAGCTTCTACCTGTCCACACCCACGTCGGGCGCTGCCGTGGTGGTGGCGGCGCCGGCCGGCCTGTCGGGCCGTAGCCTGAGCTACCGGCACGCGGGCGCCATGTCGTTCAGCCGGTACATGGGCTTCGGCGGCAAGGAGGTGGACGCCAACGCCCGGCAGTACTGGGCGCTGTGGAATGGTATTCCGAACGTCACGCCCAACGTGCCGCTGGATGTGTGGATCGGGAACGGGCACTTTCAGTCGTTCGGGCAGATCCGGTTCCTGAACAACCAGGTGCTGGTGGCCAATGATCGCAACGGCACGAACTTTTCGCCCATCGGCTCGTTCACCAGCGGGCGGGTGCACACCGTGGTGATGAAAGTGGACAAGCCGAGCGCGACGTACAGCATTTCGGTGCTGGGCGACGGACCGGCCATGAACACCGGCAACCGGCCAGTGCTGACGCCCGAGGCGCTGAACACCACGCGGCCTTACGTGTATTTCTGGTTCGGCAGTGACGGCACTTCGCCCAGCAGCTACACGCTGGACAACATGCTCATGACCGAGGCCTGCCCGAGGGACCGGGGGCTGGGCGCCTGCGACTGAGGAGAGAATCGGGTGCATTGAACATGCCCCGAACTGCCCGCCGCCCCCACCACCACGTCTACGTGATCGAGCTGCACCCAGACGTGCTGCAAGAGCCCGCCTTCCGGCGCTGCAACCCGGGCTATGTGGCGGGCAAGCCCTGCGTGTACGTGGGCATGACGGGGCTGGACCCGGACCTGCGTTTTGACAAACACATGGCCGGCATCCAGGCCAACCGCTTCGTCACGAAGTACGGCCTGCGCCTGCTGCCCGACCTGTACGAAGGCTTCAACCCGATGCGCTACGAAGACGCCGTGGAACGCGAGGTGGAGGTGGGCATCGATCTGCGCTCGGCCGGCTTCGGGGTGTGGCAGGCCTGATCGGACGGGCGGTGTCCATCCGGGTCAGCACGATGGGGGGGCACCTTTATACTCCCAGGTGTATAAACCGCCTGAGTGATCATTCACCTCTTCCGCCCATGAACGCATCTGCCTTTCTCGAACAATACTGGCCCATTCTGCTGGTGGCCCTCTGGTTCGGCTACAAGTGGTGGAACGCGCGCCGCGTGGTGGCCATGCTGCCGGCGCTGCGCCAGCAGGGCGCCACGCTGGTGGACGTGCGGTCGCCCGACGAGTTCGCGGCCGGCAACGCGCCGGGGTCGGTCAACATCCCTCTGCATGAGCTGGGCAGCCGCCTGAACGAGATTCCCGCCTCGGCGCCCGTGGTGGTCTGCTGCGCCAGCGGCACCCGCAGCGGCATGGCCCGGATGAAGCTGAAGAAGAACGGCTACGCCCAGGTGTTCAACATCGGCAAGTGGACGAACCTGTTGCGCTAGCCCCGCCAGGCAGGGCGCAGGACCGGTACGCGCCTGTGACCCGCTGCATCAGTGCCGCTCAGGCACCTGCCCGGCCTCTTCGCCCCACACGCGGTTGATGCGGCGCCCGCGCTGCACCGCCGGGCGTTCGCCGATGCTTTTGGCCCAGCGCTGCACATGGGTGTATTCGTGCACCGAGAGGAATTCGCCCGCGTTGTAGAGCTTGCCTTCGACCATGCCGCCGTACCAGGGGTAGATGGCCATGTCGGCGATGGTGTATTCGTCGCCGGCCATGTAGGTGCGGGTGGCCAGGTGGCGGTCGAGCACGTCGAGCTGGCGCTTGGTCTCCATGGCGTAGCGGTTGATGGGGTATTCGAACTTCTCGGGCGCGTAGGCGTAGAAGTGGCCGAAGCCGCCGCCGAGGAACGGTGCGGAGCCCATTTGCCAGAACAGCCAGTTGAAGGTTTCGGTGCGCGCGGCGTGGTCCTTGGGCAGGAAGGCACCGAACTTCTCAGCCAGGTAGAGCAGGATGGAACCGGACTCGAACACGCGGGTGGGCGGCTCGGTGCTGCGGTCCAGCAGCGCCGGGATCTTGGAGTTGGGGTTGACTTCGACGAAGCCGCTGGAGAACTGGTCCCCGTCGCTGATCTTGATCAGCCAGGCGTCGTACTCGGCACCGCTGTGGCCGAGTTCCAGCAGCTCTTCGAGCATCACCGTGACCTTCACGCCGTTGGGCGTGGCCAGCGAGTACAGCTGCAACGGGTGCTTGCCGACGGGCAGGGCCTTGTCGTGCGTGGGCCCGGCGATGGGTCGGTTGATGTTGGCGAATTTGCCGCCGCTGGCCTGGTCCCAGGTCCAGACGGCGGGCGGGGTGTAGGGGGTTTTGTCGTTCATGGGCGCATCGTATGCCAGCCGCCCCGCGCTTGCAGAGCCGGGTGTAAGACCTCGCCCGCCCGCGCGACCGACAGTGATGCGATCTCACCGTCAACCCTGCCCGCCCACCGTGCCAGCTGTGCACCTTCACGCTGCCGTGGTGGCTGCCCTGGCCGCCCTGTTGCTGAGCCTGTGCCTGCACCCGACCACCGCCCAGGCGATGGGCCTGACAGTATCCCCGCACGCCCAGGCTTGCAGCCCCGTGGCGCGCAACGCAGCGGCCCTGCAGCCCATGCCGGCGGCCGCCCGGGAGCGCCTGCCCGAGAGCCAGGCCGTGACCGGCCGGCACGACCTGGCCTGGGTCTGGTTGGGCTCGCCCACGCGGCGCTACCCGCACGGCGCGCTGGGCTCGCCGGTGCATGCGGGCAGCGTGCACGCGCTGGTGAAGTCCCGCGCTGGTGGCTGGAAGCCGGTGGCGCTGGAGCTGCCACTGAACCGGGTGTACGAGGACCGGGTGCCACGCATCGTCGACCTGGACCGGGACGGGCGCGAGGAGATCGTGCTGATCGAAGCCGATGCCCTGCGCGGTGCGGCGCTGGTGGTGCTGGGCCTGGACCACGCGCCGGAAGGCCCGCGCCTGGTCGAGCGCGCGCGCGGCCCTTTTGCAGGCTCGACCTTTCGCTGGCTCAACCCGGTGGGGGTGGCCGACTTCGATGCCGACGGGAAGCTGGACTTGGCCAGCGTGGTCACGCCGCACATCGGCGGCGTGCTGCAGTTGCTGCACTACCGGCCCCCGGCTCTGGTGCCGTTTGCGCGCGCGCTGGACGTGTCCAACCACCGCATGGGCGCGCTGGAGCAAGACCTGGCGGTGATCGTGGAGCAGCCGGGCCACCGACCGACCATCGTGCTGCCCGACATGTCGCGCCGCGCCCTGCACGCGCTGCGCTGGGATGCGCCTGGCCAATGGACCGAGCTGGCCGACCTCAAGCCGCTGCCCGATCTGGTCGAGCGGCTCACACCCCTGCCCGACGGCGCCTGCGCCACCCTGGCCGATGGCCGCACGCTGCGGGTGACGCTGTCACACTGACGCCGCCGCGACCGGGCGGCTGCGTCAGTGCCTGAGCACCTGCCGGAGGGTCGCCGCCAGCTCGGGCGCCGCGAACTTGGCCACGTAGGCGTCGGCCCCCACCGAACTGACATGCGCCTCGTTGGCGGTGCCGGTGAGCGACGAATGGATCACCACCGGGATGGACTTGAAACGCGGGTCTTGCTTGATGTTGCGCGTGAGCGTGAAGCCGTCCATGACCGGCATTTCCAGATCGGTCAGCACCAGGGCCACCTTGTCTTGCACGGTCTTGCCTTCGGCGGCGGCCTCCACCGAGATGCTCACCAGGCGGTCCCAGGCCTCCTGGCCGGTCTTGGTCATCACGTAGGGCGCGCCCATGGCGTTCAGGCCTTGCTCCAGCATCATGCGCGCCACCGGTGAGTCGTCGGCCGCGAGGATGATGCTGCCCGGGGGCAGGCTCACGGCGGCGCCCACCAGTTCCGGGGTGATGGCTTTTTCGGCGGTCGGCATGACGTTGCGCAGGATCTGCTCCACATCCAGCACCTGCACCAGGCGGGATTCTTCGGCGTCGCCGTCGAGCTTGGCGATGCTGGTCACCAGGTCGCCACCGTTGCCCTCGGCGGCCAGCACGTCGCTCCAGTCCAGCCGCACGATTTCAGCCACTTCCTCCAGGGCAAAGGCCTGGGTGGTGCGGGCGTACTCGGTCACCATGAGGATGGTGAGCCCGCGCTTGGGCAGGCAGCCCACGGCCGCCGGCAGATCGATCACCGGGATGATCTGCCCGCGAATGTTGGCCACACCCAGCACATGCGCGGGCGCGTTGGCCATGGCGGTGATCGTGGGCATGACCAGGATCTCGCGCACCTTGAACACGTTGATGCCAAACAGCTCGCGGCGCTCGCTGCCCGGTGCTTCGCCCAGCCGGAACAGCAGGAGTTCAAACTTGTTGTTGCCTGTGAGCTTGGTGCGTTCCTGGGCTTCGTGGAGTTCTGTGGTCATGTCGGGTGGTCCGGGATGTGAGTCTCCTCAGGATAGGAAACCAGGCCCGCGGTCAGCCGCGAATGAACACCGTTTTCACCCCTTTTTTTCGGGGACCGGGGAAGGGTTCTGACCGGTGGTGCTGGCCTGGTCGTCCAAGGCCTTCTGCACCGCCTTGTAAAACGCTTCCCGCGCAGCAGTGCCCGCCGGATCGGTGGCGCCGCCGCCCCAGTTGGCGTTGGAGGCGATCACCAGCTGGCGCTGCCGATCGATGAAGATGCCCTGGCCGAAGATGCCGCGCGCAGCGAAGGCGCCGTCCTCGTAGGTCCACCACTGGTAGCCGTAGCCGCGCCCGGGGATGTTGATGCCGGTGCGGGCGGTGGTGGCTTCTTGCAGCCAGCCGTCCGGCACGATGCTCTGGCCGTTCACCTGCGCGCCGTTCAGGATGAACTGCCCGAAGCGGGCGTAGTCGCGGGTGGCGGCCTGGATGCAGCAGCCGCTGATTTCCTGCCCGGTCTTGCTGAGAATCCAGGTGGCCTGCTGCTCCATGCCGGCGGGCTGCCAGATTTTTTCAGACAGGTAGGTCGACAGCGGCTGGCCGGTGGCGCGCGACACCAGCACGCCCACCAGGTTGGTCTCGCCGGTGCTGTAGAGCCAGCGCGTGCCGGCGGGCGCTTCGCGGGGCAGCTTTCGCAGGTAGCTCACCAGCGCGTCCACGCCCGGCTCGGGCTGGTGGTTGTTGAAACGGGCGACGTCGGACTGCGGGTCTCCGTAGTCTTCGTTCCACCGGATGCCGGAGGTCATGGTCAGCAGCTGGCGGATGCTGACGTCGTCGTAGGCCGAGCCCTTCATCTCGGCGATGTAGTCGCTGACCTTGTCGTCCATGCTTTTGATGTGGCCTTCGCGCACGGCCGCGCCCACCAGCGTGGAGGTGATGGACTTGGCCACCGAAAAGCTGGTCCAGCGGCCGTCGCTGCCGAAGTCCAGCCCGTAGCGTTCGAGGCGCACCTGGCCGTTGTGCAGCACCAGCAGCGCCGAGCTGCGCTGGCCCCGCATGTAGGCGTCCACATCCAGCGCCAAGGCCAGCGGCGCACCCGGGGGCAAGGGCGACGCAGTGTTGCCGGCGGGAATCACACGGTGTTTGGCCAGAAAGGGCAGCCGGTCCAGCGCGCGGAAGGCCGCGTCGCGCTGGGACTGTTTCCAGAACAGCACGTCGCGGTCGGTGGGGAACTGGGCCAGAAAGCCCCGGGTTTCCTTGTCCAGGCTGAACCAGCCGACCAGGCCCGCCACCGCCACCGCCACAGCAAGCAAGCCAGAAAAGGCCACTGTCTTGAACTTCATGGTGCAGCTCCTGGGCAAGGAATCAGGAAAAGGGAACAGTATCGCCCGTGCACCTGCTGGCGGAGGGACCGCCCGCGCGCCGTTGCGCAGACCCCCAAGGGAAAACCCCAGCACGAATCGGAGTCCCCTGTCCAGAAATTCCGACCGCTCTTCGATAACATCGCGGCGCATTGAACCGAACGACCGTTCCTTTTTCTGGAAAGCACCCATGACCGAATCACCTGTACGCCCCTGGCACCTGCCGTACCAGCAGGTGGGCATTGCCCGGGAGCTGGAGTCACTGCCACACCGCAACCTGGCCGAACTGGCCCACGAATGCTGCAAGAAGTGGCAGGCTGAAAGCCAGGTCAAGGCAGCGTTCAGCTGCGTGGTGCCCAACGGCATGAACGGCCGGCTGAGTTTTGCCCAGGTGGACGAAATGTCTGACGCGTTTGCCGGTTACCTGCGGGCGGTGGCGGGGCTGCAGGCCGGCGACCGTGTGGCCGTGCAGTTGCCCAACAGCCTGGGCTACCCGGTGGCGGCGCTGGGCGTGTTCAAGGCCGGCTGTGTGCTGGTGAACACCAACCCGCTCTACACCGAGACGGAAATGATCCACCAGTTCAACAACGCCGGTGCCAAGGTGCTGGTGATGGTGGACATGTTCGCCGACAAGCTGCCCGCCGTGCTGGCCAAGACGGGCATTCAGAAGGTGGTGCTGGCGGCGGTGTCGGAGTTCTTCCCGGCCGTGCCCGGCGCCATCGTGCGCGGTGTGCAGCGCTACTGGAACCGCGTGCTGCCGCCGGTGACGGCGCCGCACGTGCGGCTCAAGGACGCGCTGGCCCAGGGTCGCGCCACGCTGGCCAAGACACCCGCACGCAGCTACTGGGAGGGTGTGGGCCGCGACGATCTGGCCCTGCTGCAGTACACCGGCGGCACCACCGGCGTGAGCAAGGGCGCGATGCTGACGCACGGCAACCTGCTGAGCAACATCCAGCAAACCCGCGCCATGGGCCAGAGCCACATGGCGCCAGGGCAGGAATGCGTGCTCACCGCCTTGCCGCTGTACCACATCTTCGCCTTCACGGCCAACCTGCTGGGCTTCCTGTCCATCGGCGGGCACAACGTGCTCATTCCCAACCCGCGACCGGTGCAGAACCTGCAGCGCGCGATGGAGAACTTCCCGGTGACGTGGATGACGGGGGTCAACACCCTGTTCAACGGCCTGCTCAACGAAGAGTGGTTCGTGGCCTACCCGCCCAAGACGCTCAAGGCGTCCATCTCGGGCGGGACTGCGCTGCACACGGCGGTGGCGCAGCGCTGGCGCGAGCTGACGAAGACGCCGATTGCCGAGGGCTACGGCCTGACCGAAACCTCGCCGGTGGTGAGCTTCAACCCGCTGACCGGCACGCCGCGCGACGGCAGCATCGGCATTCCCGCCCCGGGCACCGACGTGCGCCTGGTGGGGGACGATGGGCAGGACGTGGCGCCGGGCACGCCGGGCGAGATCTGGGTGAGCGGCCCGCAGGTGATGCGGGGCTACTGGAACGCCGAAGAAGAAACCGCCAAGGTGATGAACAACGGCTGGTTCGCCACCGGCGACGTGGCGGTGATGGACGAAGGCGGGTTCATGCGCATCGTGGACCGCAAGAAGGACATGGTGCTGGTCTCGGGCTTCAACGTGTACCCCAACGAGGTGGAGGACGTGATCGCCGACATGGACCACGTGCTGGAGGTGGCCGTGATCGGCGTGCCCGACGCCAAGACCGGCGAAGCCGTGCGTGCCTATGTGGTGCAGAACCCGGACCACGCCAAGGAGGTGATGCCGGCCGACGTGATCGCCCACTGCAAGCAGCACCTGGCCGCCTACAAGGTGCCCAAGCTGGTGGTGGTGCGCGATGAACTGCCCAAGAGCCCGATCGGCAAGGTGCTGCGCAAGGACCTGCGCAAGGCCGTGGCCGAAGAGATGAACCGCGGTTGAGCCCCACCCCTTCACCCTGACAAAGAGAACTCCGACATGATCTCCGAATTCGAGACCAAGCTGCTGGGCATCATGATGATCGTCATAATGCTCGGCATGGGCGCGTCGCTCACCTGGCGCGACTTCCGCATCGCCTTCCGCAAGCCCAAGGGCGTGATGGTGGGCCTGCTGTGCCAGTACGGCATCATGCCGCTGCTGGGCTTTTTGCTGGCGCAGGCGCTGGACCTGTCGCCAGGCCTGACGGTGGGCCTGATCCTCATGGCCTGCATGCCGGGCGGCACCACCTCGAACATCTTCACCTACTTCAGCAAGGCGGTGCTGGCGCTCTCCATCATGATGACGTCGGTGTCGTCGCTGATCGCGCTGGGCATGGTGCCCGCGCTGCTGGAGTTTTACTCGCAGCTGGCCGGGCTGAGCGGTGATTTCAAGATCCCGGCGGGCAATGTGGCGCAGGTGCTGTTCGTGCTGCTGGTGCCCACCGTCATCGGCATGGTGCTGCGCAAGCTCAACCCCAACATCGGGGCCACCATCGAACTGCTGGGTGGCATGCTGGGTGTGGCGGTGATTCTGTTCCTGGTGTTCACCTGGATCCCGCGCAACCACATGCTGCTGGCCAGCACGCCGTGGTACGTGTTCTTCGCCGCCATCGGCCTGGGCATCTTCGGCATGGGCCTGGGCTACGCGCTGGCCCGTCTGCTCAAGCAGGACCCGAACCGCAGCCGCACCATCGCGCTGGAGACCGGCATCCAGAACGGCCCGCTGGCGGTGCTGATCGTGACGCTGACCTTCACCGGCCCCATGCAGCAGGAGGTGCTGCTGATCCCGGTGCTGTACTCGCTCTTCATCGTGATCACGTCCAGCATCGTGACGGTGTTCTTCCGCCGCAAGAGCGAAGCCGAAGCCGTGGCCCGCGACCGCGCCAAGGACGGCTCGGTGCTGGCGAGCTGACCGCGGGCGGGCCGGGAGCACCGTTTCCCCGGTGGTCAACGGCCACGCTTGAAACATCATGAAAGTCCCGGCCGCAAAAGCGGACGGGACTTTGTGCTTTCTGCCCTGCATCAAAGCGGCTGACACATTACCGTGCTAGCTTGGGTCTTCGGTGTTGAAGGAGCACATGCATGGAAGACGAACAGACCACCCCGACGGTTGAAAAGCACCTGGGTGCCAGCAACGGCGACCGGTTGATCACCGGGCTGAACACGGCCATCCGTCAGGCCATCCGCGTACTGGCCGTGCTGATGGTGATCGTGATTTTCCTGAGCGTCGCCGACGTGGCGTTCGTGCTCTACGAACGGCTGATGGCGCCGCCGATGCTGTTGCTGAGCCTGAACGACATTTTTGTGGTGTTCGCGTCGTTCCTGGCGGTGCTGATCGCGATCGAGATCTTCGCCAACATCACGCTCTACCTGCGCGACGATGTGATCCATGTGCGCCTGGTGATCGCCACTGCCCTGATGGCGATTGCGCGCAAGGTGATCGTGCTGGACTTCAACACCGTGGCACCCGAGTACCTGTACGGCACCGGGGCGGTGCTGCTGGCGCTGGGCATCACCTACTGGCTGGTGGCGTCCAAGGCGCGGACCTGAGGCCGGTGCCCGCCCTGGCTCACGGTGAAACTCGCGGTGGTCAGCCGGGCGGCCCCCAGGCGCGCAGAGCGCGCAGCAGCGGCGTCTTCTTGGTCTGGTGGCCGCCCATGCGGCGCAGGATGTCGTCTAGCGTGCGGATGGTCTCGGCGATGTAGGGGCCTTTGTTGAGCATCACGCATTCGGCGCGCACGCCCATGCTGGCGTCGGAGATTTCGGCGCGCGAGGGCACACCCGTTTTGGCCTGACTCTCCAGCACCTGGGTGGCCCAGATCACTGGCATGTGCGCGGCTTCCGAGCACCAGAGGATTTCTTCCTGCACCTCGGCCATGCGCTCGTAGCCGCATTCCACGGCCAGGTCGCCGCGCGCGATCATCACGCCCGCCGATGGCCCGGCCATGGCGGCGAGCATCAGCTCGGGCAGGTTCTCGAAGCCGCGCAGGGTCTCGATCTTCAGCACCACGCCGACCTGGCCACCCCTGAGCGCCTGCAGGGCATCGAGCAGCTGGCGCACGTCGTCGGGTCGCTGCACGAAAGACAGGCCCACCAGGTCGGCCACACGGGCCACGGTCTGCAGGTCCTGCAGGTCTTTGTCGGTGAGCGCGGGCAGGTCGAGTTCGCTGTCGGGGAAGTTGATGCCCTTGTCGGCCATGAGTTTTTCGCCGCCGTCGCGGGCTGTGACGATCTCCAGCTCCAGCTGGCGGCGCGAGGCCTTGCGCACCACGGCACCGATGCGCCCGTCGTCAAGCCAGACGCGCTCGCCGATGCGCACCTGGCCGATGACCTGCGGCAGGGTGCAGGCGATGCGCAGGTGGTGCGGGTCCAGCGGCAGGTCGGTATCCAGCGGCTCGGCGGTGAGGGTGAGGCGGTCGCCCTGGTGCAGGCGGATGGCGGCCGGCAGCGGCGCGATGCCGCCCGGGTAGGCGGTGTGCACGCGGCGGCCGTTCGCGCCCCGGACGGACAGAGGTGTCTCGGGCGTGAGGTAGCAGGTCTCCATGCCCTCGGCCATCACGCCGTGCGCGCCGCTGTCCACCACCAGCAGGCGGCGTTTCTTGCCGCGCGCGTCGGTCAGGTGTATCTGCTGGCCCACGCGCAAACGGGCCAGCCAGTCGGCGTCGACCTCGATGCCGGGCTCCGGGCCGGCCGCCGGGGAGAGGCCACTGTGAAGCAGGCGCAGGCGCCAGGGCCCGATGGCAAAGCCGAGTTCGTCGCGCAGCGGCCGCAGCTTGAGCACGGCGGGGCCGGCCGGCAGCGGGCCGGTGCGGATCTTGGGGCCGCCCAGGTCCATGAGGATCTTGACCTCGCGCTGTGCGCTTTTGGCCGCGCGCCGCACCCGCCCGGCCATGGCTTTCCAGGCGGCGGCGTCGTCGTGGGCGCAGTTGATGCGGGCCACGTCCATGCCGGCCTCGACCAGGCCGCGCACCATGGCGAAGTCGGCTGCGGCCTCGCCGGGCAAGGTGACCATGATGCGCACGCTGCGGTCGTGCGCCACCGGACCCAGCAGGGCCAGGCTGTGGCTGCTCAACAGCGCCGGGCCCGAGACGCTGCCCACCGGCTCTTCGGGCGAGCGGTCCTGCCACGCCTGCCCGGTCAGGCGGTGCAGGATGCCCAGCACCTTGTCCACATTGGCCAGCACATGCGATTCGGCCCGGCCCAGCGAGGACACGCCCAGCCAGGCCAGCCGGGTCTGCAGCTCGCGCAGATCGGTGGCGCGCAGGGCCAGAAAGTGCACCAGGTTGCGGGCGCTGTCGCGCTGGTGGGGCGCCACGCGCGCGATCGCGTCGGCGTAGCGCTGTTCGCTCTGCAGGAGGGCGGCGCGCAATGCCCAGAGCCGATCGATCAGCGCCAGGCAGACGCTGCGGTCCCACGGCGGGGGAACAGGCTGGGTGTCAGCGGGGGAACGGGACGGGCGCTTTTTGACCATGTCCTGTTTTAAGGCAACAAGGTTTCAGGCGTGTGTCAGTCGTGCGCGCCGAGCAGCGCAACAATGGGGGCACTCTCACCAGCCCATTCCATGGCCATGACCACCCGCACCCAGCACAGCGCCGACACCGGGCCGTCCGCCGCACCGGACCCTTCGCTCATCGGGCAGGCCATCCTGTCGCTGGTCGGCAAGGTGCCCGCTTCGAAGAAGCGGCCGAGCCAGACGCCGGCCGAAGACGCCCGCCAGGCGGCCAACACGGCGGCGGCCAAGGCGGCGCTGGCGGCGGGGGCCCTGGCCTTGCCGCCGGGTGTGCTGGGCTGGCTGACCATCCTGCCGGAGATGATGGGCGTCTGGCGCCTCCAGCGCCAGATGGTGGCCGACATCGCGGCGCTGTACGGCAAGCACGCCACGCTGACGCCGGAACAGGTGGTGTACTGCCTGTTCCGGCACACGGCGGCGCAGGGCGTGCGCGATCTGGTGGTGCGCGTGGGGCAGCGCACGCTGGTGCGGCGCGCCTCGCCGTTGCTGATCCGCACGATCACCCGGCGCGTGGGGGCGAAGCTGGCACAAAGGGCGGCCGGCAAGGGGCTGGCGCGGTGGGTGCCGGTGCTGGGTGCCCTGGGCATGGGCGCCTACGCGTACGCCGACACCGCGCAGGTGGCGGCGACGGCGATCGACCTGTTCGAGGGCGTGATCGAGGTCGAGGCGGTGGAGGTGAGCCGGTAGGATGTGGCGCATGCCCTCACCCGTGCCCACCCTCCAATCCGAACGCCTGATCCTGCGGCCGTTCCGCCAGGCGGACTTCGAGCCCATGGCCGCCTTTTTTGCCGACCCCCTGTCGGCCTATTACGGCGGACCGTGCGGGCGCGACGATGCCTGGCGCAAGTTCGCGGTGTATTCAGGGCACTGGCTGTTGCGCGGCTACGGACCCTGGGCGCTGGAAGACAAAGCCTCGGGTGCCTACGTGGGCCTGGCGGGCCTGTGGTACCCGGAAGGCTGGTCTGAACCCGAGATCACCTGGGCGCTGGTGCCCGGTGCGCACGGCAAGGGCTACGCCACCGAAGGCGCGCGCCGCGCGCTGCAGGCCGCCTACGAAGACTTCGGCTGGACCACGGCGGTGAGCGTGGTCTCCATCCACAACCCGGCCTCGGAGGCGGTGGCGCGGCGTCTGGGCGCCACGCTGGAGCGAGCCATCCAGTACCGCCACGGAGCGGCGCACCTGTACCGGCATGCGGGGCTGGCGCAGCTGCTGTCGGCGGGCTGATCAACCGGCGGCTGCCGCGCCTTTGACGGCGTCAGTGCGTGGTGCCCGCGTGCAGCGATGGGGCTGCCGCCACACCAGCACCCAGTGCGGTGCGCACGATCAGCCGCAGGCCGACCACCATGTCGTCCAGCGGCATGCAGGGGGTGCCCTGTTCCGGCAGCCAGGGCAGGTGCACGAAACCGCCGCGCACGCGGCGCAGGCCGGGCCGGGTGGCCAGGGCGTGCATGAGGCCGTAGAACACGTGGTTGCAGACGAAAGTGCCGGCAGTCTGCGAGACCTCGGCGCGCAGGCCTTCGCGCTGCAGTGCGGCGAGCGCGGCCTTGATGGGCAGGGTGCTGAAGTAAGCCGCGGGTGCGCCCGGTGCCACGGGGGCATCCAGGGGCTGGGCACCGGCGTTGTCGGCGATGGGCGCGTCGTCCACGTTGATGGCCACCCGCTCCAGCGAGATGGCGGCACGCCCGCCGGCCTGGCCGACGCAGACCACGAGCGCGGGCCGGTGCTTCGCCAGCAAGGCGTGCAGCACGCGCAAGGCCTCGCCAAACACGGTGGGCAGCTGGGCCGCCACCAGGGTATGGCCCTGCACCTGCCGGCCGTGCAGCGCCTGCACGGCGAGCCAGCTCGGGTTGAGGGTGGCGCCACCGAAGGCGTCAAAACCGGTCAGCAGCACGCGCGGGCGCTGGGGCCTGCGGCGGGGTTTGTCGGAGGTGCTCATCGGGCCTTTCAGAAGTCGAGCGCGCCTTGCGCCGGGGCCACCGGGGCAGCGGGCAGGGCGCGTGGCGCGGGCTCGCCCGATAGCAGTGGATCGGGCGGGTGCCCCAGCAGCTGCGCGGCCTGCTCCGGCGTGGCCTGCAGCCAGTGCAGGTACTGCGTGGGCGGCACGATCACGAGCATGCGTTTTTCGTCGCCCGGGCGGTGCATGCGGCCCATGAGCGGATGGCCATCGGCGTTGACCGTGAGCAGGGTGAAGCTCTGCACGGTTTCGCCCCTGTGGCGGTCGGTCCAGCGTTCGTGCAGGCCGGCCACCGCAAAGGGCTCGCCGCTGGCCGGGGCGATGCGCCAGCGCAGCGCGCGCCCGCTTTCCCAGCAGGGCTCGTAGTACTGCAGCATGGGCACCAGCGCGTACTGGCGCTCGCGCCAGGGGGTTCGAAAGCTCGGCTTCTCGGCCACGGTTTCGCTGCGGGCGTTGGTGGTGCGGCGGCTCAGCTCAGCCGCGTGCTGCGCGTCGCGGCTCCAGCGCGGCACCAGCCCGAAGCGGGCCAGCGAGCACACCAGGCCCGCGCCTTCTGCCGCCCGGGTGACGATCGGCGCCTCGTAGCCGGGGTAGGTTTCTTCCGGCCAGGCGTCTGCCGGCACCGGCACGCCGCCAAGGCCCTGCATGTCGCGCACGATGCGGGAGCTGGGGGGGCGGAAGTTGGTGCACATGGGCGCTGGGTGAAGCGGCGCTGGCGTTCAGGGCTGCGCGAGCACGAAGTCGATCGCCGCGTTCACGGCGGCCACCTGGGCCGCGATGCACTGTTCGGGCGTGGTGCGCGGGCTGTCGGGGTAGACCTCGGTGGTGGTGGTGTAGCGCGCGCCGCTGAGGCCGGCGCACAGGCCCAGCGCCTGCAGCTCGTAGCGGATGACGCCGTGCGCCACCATCGGCGAACCGATGATGCCGCCCTGCGCATCGGCCGGGGCGATGTGGGTGACCTGCTCCACCGCGGTGATGATGGCCTGCTGGAAGGCGGGCTGCGGGTTCTGCGCGTCGTCCACGAGGTAGAAACCGTCGGGGATGGTGCAAGGTTCGAAAGCTTCGCCGTCGCGCGCGGCCTTGGCGGGGCGGAACTCGGACTCGTCGGTGTCGGTGGTTTCGTGCAGGTCGATGTGGGCGCTGAACCGGCCACGCAGCGGTTCGATCAGCCGCATCAGCGCGGCGGATTCCGGCGCCGGACTGGGGGTCTTGAAGGAGCGGTTGGGATCGACGGCGTCAAAGTTCCAGCGCTGCACGCGCTCGTAGGCCCAGGGGCTGACGCAGGGCACCACCAGCAGGTTGACCCGGCCCTCGTGAACGGCTGCGTGCTGTTCCAGAAAACGCAGCGCACCGTGCACGCCGCTGGTCTCGTAGCCGTGCACCCCGCCCGTGACCAGCACACCCGGCAAGCCGGCCTGCCAGGCGCGGCTGCGCACCGCCCACAGCGGAAACCGCTCGCCGCCAGACGCCACCTCGCCATAGGCCTCCACCGCAAAACGGTCGCGCAGCCGGTCGATGGCGGCCAGCACGTCGTCCGCATGGCTGCGCTGACGGACCTGCCGCGCGCGCCAGGCGACCACCTCGGCCGGGCCCCAGGCCTGGCCCTGGGTACCGATGGGATAACAACGCGGCTCGCTCGACATGCACACCTCTTCAATCGGGGTCAGATTCCAATTTCCCCGGCCTTGGGCGACGGGGGCAGACCTGGATTGTCGGGTGTCCCGGGCGCTGAGGAGCCCGACGATCTGGCAACATCTCGGCCTCTGCCCGGGAGCATTGCCATGAACTTCGCCGAACGACTCCAGACCCTGCCCTCTGCCACCCACATCGCCGCCCTGCAACTGCTCGACGAACAAGGCGCGGTGCTGGCCACGATCGAAAACAAGCCCGGCCAGGCCGGTTCGCTCAAGGTGTATGCGGCGCTGGCCGGGCAGCACGGCGGACGCATCACGCCCGCGGCGGCGGCGCTGGGACTCGACTGGTACGCCGAACACACGGCCGACGCGAGCGCCCACCCCGGCAAGCATCCGAACATCGACCGGCTGGTGGCCTGGGCGCAGGGCGATGCGAGCTACGCGGTGCGGCCGGTGCCCGCGGCCTGAGCGAACCCGCGATTCAGTCCGCCCAGCTGACCACCGGCCCGAGCCGGCGCTCGGCCAGGAAGACGGCCTCGCGCAGCGAGAGCGCGGCGCCACCGTCCTGCCAGGCTTCGGGAGAGTGGGGTTGGTCGTAGCGGACGTAGTAACACTCCACCGCGCGGTCGCGGGCGAGTTCGGGCGGATCGTCGGGGTCGCCGCTGCCGTACAGGGTGTGGTGGCGCACGATGCGCACATGGCAGGTGGTCACGCCGCCGTGGAACCACAAGCCTTGTTTGACGAGGGAAAGCTGTTCAACGTTGTCCATGGTTCACCTCATGATGGCGCAGCCCGCGCACCCGCACCCTGGATGCCCCGCCACGCGACCCGGTTTTCACGCACCGCAGCATGACCGGCCGGCCTCCGGTCAGGGTCTGTCGAAACCGGCCGGGCTGGATCGTCGTCCCCGGTGGACAGGCCCGAAAGGCTGCCCCACCATTGGTTCACCGAAACGACCCCGACCGTCTGAGAGGAAACCCCGACATGAGCACCGGCACCGTGACCCTGCACCGCGTTTTCACCGCTCCGCCCGAGCGGGTGTACCGCGCCTTTCTCGACCCGGATGCCATGGCCAAGTGGCTGCCGCCGCACGGCTACACCGGCCGCGTGCTGGAGATGGATGCCCGGGTCGGCGGAAGCTACCGCATGCAGTTCACCCACCTGGGCAATGGCCAGAGCCACGCCTTCGGCGGCAAGTACCTGGAGCTGGTGCCCAACGAGCGCATCGTGAACACCGATGTGTTCGACGATCCGAACCTGACCGGCCAGATGATCACCACGGTCACGTTGAAAGCGGTGTCGGTGGGCACGGAGCTCACCGCGGTGCAGAGCGGCATTCCGGCCATGATCCCCACCGAGGCCTGCTACATAGGGTGGCAGCAGTCGCTGCATTTGCTGGCGCTCCTGGTGGAGGCCGAGATCCCGGGCTGAGCCAGTCTGTTCAGGGCTTCAGCATGGCGGCGCGGCCAGCGCCTGCAGCCGCTGGTGGGCTGTGCTCTCGCGGTCCAGCGGCAGGTTGCGTTTGACGCTCAGGTAGTGGGCACTGAACACGTCGAGCCAGGCGGCCAGCGTGTCGGCGGCACGGTCTTCGCCCGCCAGCGCCAGACACAGGGCGGCCACTTCGGAGGTGCAGAAATGGTGCTCGTGCGAGGAGCGGCGCAGCCGGTAGCCCGACACCTGATCGGGGTGCAGGCTGAGCACCGGCAGGCGGTCCAGGTACGGACTCTTGCGGAACATCTTGCGCGCTTCACTCCAGGTGCCGTCGAGCAGCACGAACAGCGGGCGGCGCCCATCGGCAACCGGCGCAGCCGGCAGCTCGGGGCCCACCACACGCTGCGGTTCGGCGTACTCGGCGGGGAACACCACCCATGGCTGCCACTGCGGGTCGGCCAGCAGCGCGAGCAGGGCCGGGTCCACCACGGTGCGGGCCCAGCCGAACGCAAAGGTGTCGGCCACCACGTCGGCGACCAGCCAGCCGGTGTTGCTGGGTTTCAGCGCCTCGATGTCGCCCATGATCAGGCACACGCCGGCGCGCGTGTGCACCTTCGGACGCAGCGCGCAGATGCAGTGGCTGGCGATCAGGCGGCAGCCAGCGCAGCGCGCCGAACCCGCACCGCGGGCGACGAAGGGCTTGGAACTGGCGGCCAGGCGCGCGCTGCGCAGGCGGGCGACGGCGTGGCCCGAAGCGCCGCCTTCGGGCTGAGGAGGCAAAGACATGCGGCGACTGTACGCGCTGCGCCGCAACGGGCCAGGCGTACCACCCGGCGCGCCGCCGCGCCTGCTGTTCCTGCCGCCGGGTTGCCGCCGAAGTCGGCGGACTCCACGTGTTCGGAGCCAACTGCAGCGTGACATAAGCCACGGGTGTGATGCATCGGCGCCACCATAATCGTCGCCATGTCCATCGTCGAAACCGCCATCTGGTCAGCCATGCTCGGCGGTCTGCTGACCCTGGCCGCGCTGGCGCTGGGCGATGTGCTGGGCAACCGCAGCCCGGACGCAGCCCGCAACCTGTTCTTCGTGCTGGTTCCCGGCGCTGCCTGCCTGGTGATGACGGGCCTGCCGGAGCAGCTGTTGCCCGCCCTGCCCGACCGCGCGCTGATGGTACTGAAAGCCGGCCTGGGGCCGGCGGCCAGCGGCGTGGCGCTGCACTTTCTGGGCCGCTGGCTGGGAGGTGTCCGGGGCGACGCCCTGGCGCACCGTATCACCCACTGGGGTGGTGCGGCGGTGGTAGCGGCGGCGGTGGTGCTGGCCCTGATCGCCAGTCAGGTGTCACGCGAGGACTTTCGCCCTTTGCTGATGGCCGCGGCGGTGCTCAACATGCTGCCCGTCCTGCTGGGCATGGTGGCTGCGATGCGGGCAACCAAGCTGGGTGACCCGCTGGCGCGATGGATGCTGCTGGCCCTGGTGTGCCTCGCGCTGGCGGTCGGTGGCCTGTATGCCAACGCCATGGGGCCGCCCGGACTGGGGTGGCTCGCGCAGTTGCTGACCGCGGTGCTGGTGGTGACCTATTTCCTCATGGCCTCGGTGCTGGGTCTGCTGCGCAACCGGCACAACCGGCAGCTGGCCCGTCTCTCGCGCCTGCAGGTCGGTGCCGACCCGGTCACCGGCCTGCTGACCGGGTCGGGGCTGCTGGCCGAGGTGGAACACGTGTTCTGGCGCACCGGGCGACAGCACGGCGAGTGCACCGTGGTCTGCCTGTACGTGGGCAACCTTTACGAGCTGTCCGAGTCGGCCGGACGCGGTGTGGAGCAACAGATCCAGCTCACACTGGCGGCCCGCATCCGGCGCGCGGCGGGTTTCCGCTGCGTGGTGGGCCTGTACCAGCCGCGGTGCTTCGTGGTGGTGCTCTCCACCGACAAGTACGCCGCCCCGGTGAGTGAAACCGTGGCCTACCTGCAGGCAATGGCGACCGAGCCGCTGTCGGTGCTGGACGAACGCCAGGTGCGCCAGGTGTTCAAGCCGCGCGTGGGGGTGGGCGTGATCTCGAATGCGCCCGCGCACGCGAAGCCGATGGAAGTGCTCCACCAGGCCGAGCACCTCGCCATGGAACGCATGCCCCCACCCGGACACAACGCTGCCAGCGCGGCGATCGCCGAGCACGAGATCGTGACCGCGCCGCTACCGCTGGCCTGATCTGCCGGAGGTCTAACGGGACTTCTGCACCGGGTTGGCGGTCAGCCAGTTGGCCGGGTAGGCGCGCAGGAATTCGCGCGCTTTCTCCGGATGGCCCGCGGCGAGCCAGGCGCCGTAGCCGCCCTCGTTCAGCACCGCGGGCATGCGCTTTTCGGCGCCGGGCTGCTGGTAACGGTGCATCAGGGCGTGGCTGTTGGCGTTGACCGTGAGCAGGGTGAAGCTCACGATCTCTGCGCCGTCGGCACCGCACCAGCGTTCCCACAAACCGGCCACGCCCATGGGCTTGCCATCCACCCGGGTGATGCGGGTCGGCACGGCCTTGCCGCTGCGCAGGTCGTCTTCAAAAAAGGCCTGCATCGGCACGATGCAGCGCTGCCCGGCGAGCCAGGCTTCGCGCAGGTTGTTCGATGTGGTCACGGTCTCGCTGCGCGCGTTCACCAGCTTGGGCGAACGCAGCTTGGCATCAGACGCCGACTTGACCCAGCGCGGCACCAGGCCGAACTGGCCCACCACGCATTCGGCCGTCCGCGGGCCGGGTTCTGCGGCATCGGCATCGGCGGCGCGCAGGCGGATGAAGGCACCCGGCTGGCGCGGCCAGAGCTCGCGCGCCAGCGGTGCGTCGGGCGCGGTCACGCCAAAAGCCTCTGTAAACAGGGAAGCGGGGTGCAGGCTCTCGAAGTGGACGGTCATGCGGTCGATGGTAGTGCACCACCGACGCGCCAGGCTGCAGCGGTTTGGGCACAGAATCACAGCAACGCTTTTTCTCACCGCCTGGCCACCATGTCCACATCCCTACCCCACATGAACCCCGTCATCGCCCTGCTCGGCCGCCGCCTGCGGCTGGCGGTCATCGGCGGCGGTCCAGGGTCTTTCATTGGCCCGGTTCACCGCCTGGCGGCCCGCATGGACGACCGCTACGACATCGTGGCTGGCGCCTTGTCCTCGGACCCGGCACGATCGATCGCAGCCGGCGCCCAGCTCGGCCTGGCCGCCGAGCGTTGCTACCCCGATGCCATGGCGCTGCTCGCCGCCGAGTCCACCCGCCCGGACGGTGCCGATGTGGTGGCGATCATGACGCCCAACGACAGCCACTTTCCCTATGCGATGGCCGCGCTGGCGCAGGGTTTCGACGTCATCTGCGACAAGCCCATGACCAACACCCTGGCGCAGGCAGAACAGTTGCGCCAGCGGGTGCAGGACAGTGGACTCGTGTATTGCCTGACCCACAACTACAGCGGCTACCCGCTGGTGCGCCAGGCGCGCGCCATGTTGGCCGACGACCAGCTGGGCGAGGTCCGCTTGGTGCAGATCGAATACGTGCAGGGCGGGCGTGCCCAGCCCGGTCCCGGCCGCACCGCCTGGAAGACCGACCCGGCGCGCGGCGGCGATTCGCTGGTGATGGGCGACATCGGCACCCACGCGCACCAGCTGCTGCGTTTCGTGACCGGGCTGGAGGTGACCGAGCTCGCGGCCGATGTCGGTTGCGTGGTGCCCGGCAACAGCGCGCACGACTTTGCCGGCGCGCTGCTGCGCCTGCAGGGTGGCGCGCGTGGCAGTTTCTGGGTGACGCAGGCCGCAGCAGGGGTGGAGAACGGCCTGCGCCTGCGCGTCAGCGGTTCGAAGGGCTCGCTGGAATGGGCGCAGGAACACCCGCAGGTGCTGCACTTCAAACCCCAGGGCGCACCCGCCCAGCTGCGCACGCCGCGTGGCCCGGGCACCCTGCCGCTGGCGGGCCGCGCATCGCGGGTGGCCGCGGGCCACCCCGAGGGTTTCCCGGAAGCCTTTGCAAACCTGTATTCGGACGCGGCGGAGGCCATCGCGGCGCGCCGCGCTGGCACCACACCCGACCCGCTGGCACTGCATTTCCCCAACGCGCACGACGGCTGGATGGGCATGCGTTTCGTGAACGCCATGATCCACTCCAGCGAAGCCAACGGCGCCTGGACGCGCGCATGAGCGGGCCGATGAAGCCCCAGCCATCCGGCTTTGCAACGACGCGTCGCGCTGCGCTGCGACTCGCCCTGGGCGGGCTGGTGCTGCCCGCGGCCGGGCTGAGCGCCGCCCACGCCACCACCGCGACGACCGGCACACCGGACAGCTGGCCCACAACGGCTGCGGTACCCGGCGGAGTGGCGCGCGTGGCGCTCGGTCCGGCGGCGGTGCGGCCGGCGGCCTTTGCGGGTGACCTGCCCTTGCTGGTGCTGGGCGACGCCACCGAATGGACCGCGCTGGTCGGCATTCCGCTCGCAGCCGCGCCGGGCGAGGCAATCATCACGCTGCGGTCCGACGGCGGCACCTCGCGCGACATCGCCTACACCGTGGCGCCCAAGCGTTACGCCGAACAGCGGCTGAAGGTCGAGCCGAAGACGGTGGACCTGTCGCCCGAAGACCTGGCGCGCTTCGAGCGCGAGCGCGACCACCAGAAGTCGGTGATGGCCACCTTCAGCGAGCCGCTGCCGGCGAGCCTGCGCATGCAGGTGCCCACACCGGGCAGGCGCTCCAGTTCGTTCGGCCTGCGCCGCGTGTTCAACGGCCAGGCGCGCAGCCCGCACAGCGGCATGGACATCGCCGCACCCACCGGCACGCCGGTGGTGGCGCCGTTGCCAGGCCGTGTGATCGATGTCGGCGACTACTTTTTCAACGGCCGCACGGTCTGGCTGGACCACGGCGGTGGCCTGCTGAGCATGGTGTGCCACCTGAGCGTGGTCAGCGCGAAAACCGGCGGCACGCTGACCACGGGTGAACGCATCGGCGCTGTCGGCGCCACCGGCCGGGTGACCGGGCCGCACCTGCACTGGGGTGTGATGCTCAACCGCACCATGGTGGATCCGGCATTGTTCCTGGCCGCCTGACCGGGGCGAGTCCGGTGCCGTTGCGGCGTTCTGCGCCGGGGCCAACCCTTGCTCGGTGCGCTGCCGGACAGAACCGGTCGGCCTTGCGTCTTACACTGCGAACAACCAAAGGATCCTTCATGCCCTCCAGCTGGCGCCACACCGAACGCCACCGCACCGATCGCATCGGCTGGCTGCGCGCCGCCGTGCTCGGCGCCAACGACGGCATCGTCTCCACCGCCAGCCTGGTGCTGGGCGTGGCCGCAGCGAGCACCAGCCACAGCAGCATCTTGCTGACCGGCGTGGCCGGGCTGGTGGCGGGTGCGATGTCGATGGCGGCGGGCGAGTACGTTTCGGTGTATTCGCAGGCCGACACCGAGAAAGCCGACCTGGCCCGCGAGCAGGCCGAGCTCGACGCCGACCCGGCCGCCGAGCAGCGCGAGCTCAGTGCCATTTACGTGGGGCGCGGACTGGAACCCGAACTGGCCCAGCAGGTGGCCGGGCAACTGATGGCCCACGACGCGCTGGGCGCCCATGCGCGCGACGAGTTGGGCATCTCGACCACGATGAGCGCGCGGCCGGTGCAGGCCGCGCTGTCCTCTGCAGCGAGCTTCGCCGCGGGCGCGGCGCTGCCGCTGGGCGTGGCCGCGCTGGTCACCGGGCCCAGCCTCATGCTGTGGGTGTCGGGGAGTTCGCTCGTGTTCCTGGCCATGTTGGGTGCGCTGGCCGCCCGTGCGGGCGGCGCCAGCCTGTGGATCGGAGCCGGGCGCGTGAGCTTCTGGGGCGCTCTGGCCATGGCCATCACCGCCGGGGTGGGCGCACTGTTTGGTGCCGTGGTGTGAACAGCATCGAGCTTGAGCGGGCGTCTTCAATGTCCTTCACTTCCCAGCCGGTGGAGCTCCGCAGCGCCAGCGCGACGGTAGACCCGCTGTTCCTGGCAGCGCCTCGGGTGTCCACCTTCTCGGGGCGGTGCCCCCTCACCAATGCCAGCGGATTTTTCTTCCAGCGCGATGAACGTCTGTACCTCGTCACCAGCCGCCACGTGTTGATCGACGAAGCCACGCAGCACACACCCGACCGGCTGGAGATCGAACTCCATCTGGACAGAAGCAACCTCACCCGATCGACCGGCTTTTCCATGCTGCTGTACGAGCATGGTGCGGCGGTGTGGCGCCAGGGGCGCGACGGTGGCAGCGAGATCGACGTCGCGGTGCTGGAGCTGGATCGCCGCCAGCTGCCGGCCGACGCCATCGTGCGGGCCTTCACGCCGGCCCATCTGCAGACTTCGTTTGCCGCTGTGCCGGTGGACGCATCGCTGCTGGTGGTGGGTTTCCCGCTGGGTTTTCACGACACCGTGCACCACCTGCCCGTCGTGCGGCAGGCCGCCATCGCGTCGCCCTATGGCATCCGCTTCCAGGGGCAGGGTTACTTTCTGACCGATGCGCGCACCCACCGCGGCACCAGCGGGGCAGCGGTGGTGATGCGCGACACGGCGCCCACCGCCGAGACCGCCGCGCTGCCCTGGAAGCTGCTGGGCGTGCACTCCTCGCGCATGGACATGGGCAACCGCGACCGTGTGCTCGACGAATCGCTGGGCTTGAACTGCGCCTGGTACGCCGACATCCTGCTCACGTTGACACGGCCGCGCTGAGGCCGGCCGGCCCCGGCATTCAGCGAGCCGGAACGGGAATTTCGATTCCTATGGCTGGAGTGGCCGGCTCGGTCGCCGATGCGGGCGGCACTTCGGTCACCAGTTCGCGGATCAGGCCGCCACCTGCCACCGAACCCGACACGCTGCCCTCACCGCCCACCATGCGTTCGCAGATCGCCTGGTTTTCACGCGGCAGGTCTTTGCAGCGCAGCAGCGCGTTCTGTCGCAGCGCGGCAGGTGATGCGGAGGATGCGCGCTGCCCGGCACGCGCCTCGGCGCGCACCGCTCCGGCTTCGCGCAGGCAACTGGATCGCTCGTGTTGCGACTGCCCTGCCAGGCAGGCCGCACGCTCTAGCCGGTAGGTGGCTTCGATCTGTTCGCGGGAGGGTGCGGACCAGGCCAGCGGCGCGGTCGACCAGGCAACGATCGACAGGACGACGACAGCGTGGCGGGAGGAAAACAGGTTCATGGCATTTCCTTTGGACGGGGGTGTGACTTCAAGCTAACGCCCGGCGGGTGGTCTGTCTGTGCACCAGCCCACACCGCTCGGGTCGTAAGCTCCCCCGGCTGGTGGAAGCCTGGGGTGCCCAAACCGGCGCTGCCGGCGTACGATGAATTCCGATCCGGAGAAAACGCCAAAGGCCTTGGTGGCCTGGCCTGCCCTGGCGCACCGGAACCGCAGATCCAACCCATCCCGCTCCACCATGCCGACGTGTCTTCATCCCTGCTCGTGGTGGTCCTTTTTCAGGAGACTGTTCATGCCTTCCCAGCTGTGCACCAACCATTTCCGGGTCGACTGGGGCGGCGCCCGCATCGGCTTCACAGAGGTGAGCGGCCTGAGCATCGAGCTCGATGTGGTTCCCTACCGCGATGGCGCTTCACCCGACAGCACGGCCTCGCTGGTGCCGGGACAAAAGCTGTTCTCGCCGGTGGTGCTTCGACGCGGCATCGTCCCGGGCGACAACGACTTCTTCGACTGGATCAACAGCGCCCAGTTCGGTGATGTCCAGCGCCGCGACGTCACCGTCCAGCTGCTCAACGGGCAACACGATCCGGTGGTCACCTGGCGACTCACCAGGGCATTCCCGTCCCGGCTCGACTACGCCCCGCTGAGTGCGCAGGGCAGCGAGATCGCGATCGAATCGCTCACGCTGGTGCACGAAGGCCTTCGGGTGGAGCACGCGTGACCTCATGGCCCGCCAGCCCAGCGGCCGAGCGCAACAAGCAGCCCATTCTGGAGGCTCTGCGGCAGGTGCTGCCGGCACGTGGTCGGGCCCTGGAAGTCGCGTCTGGCACCGGGCAGCATGTGGCGTGGCTGGGTGCCGGCCTGCCGGGCTGGCAATGGCAACCCAGCGAAGCGAGCAGCGCCGCTCTGCCCTCCATCGCGGCCCACGTGCAGCAGGCCGGCATCCACAACGTGCGTCCGCCGTGCCTGCTGGATGTGATGGAGCCCCATTGGCCGAGCGACGATGAGACCCTGGCCAGCCACTTCGCGCAGCCCTTCGACGCCATTTTTTGCGCCAACCTGCTGCACATCACGGCCTGGCCCCTGTGCCATGCGCTCATGCAGGGCGCCGGCAGGCACCTGTCGAACGACGGGCTGCTGCTGATCTACGGTCCGTTCCTCGAAGACGAAGTGCCCACGGCCCCCAGCAACCTGGCGTTCGACAACAGCCTGCGCACGCAAAACCCGGCCTGGGGCATTCGCCGCCGCGAGGCGGTGGAGCAATCTGCGCTGCAGGCCGGTCTGCAGGCACGCCAGCGCATCGCCATGCCGGCCCACAACCTGCTGCTGGTGTTTGCGCGGAACCATGCCATGGCTGGGGCTGTGAGCCCCAACGGTGAACCCTGACAGGGCCGACGCGGATAATCCGCGTCCATGACAGATGTCCTCCACTTTTTTCCCTTCGGCTGGCAGCATTACCTGCTGGGCGGCCTGTTCATCGGCGCCGGCGTGGCCCTGCTCTTTGTGTTCACCGGTCTGGTCGGCGGCATGAGCTCGGTGTTTTCATCGACCTGGTCTTTCGCCTCTCGAGCGCCCTACTTCCAGCAGACGCGCTACACCGACTCGCGCGGCTGGCGCCTGGTGTACGCGGCCGGTCTGGTGCTGGGTGCGCTGGTCTGGTGGCTGGCTTTTTCCAACGGCTCGCCGCAGACCACCGAAGTGCCGGTGTGGACGCTGCTCGCGGGCGGATTCCTGGTGGGTTACGGCGCGCGCCTGGGCAATGGCTGCACCTCGGGACACGGCATCTGCGGCCTGGGCTCGTTGCAATGGCCTTCTTTGCTGGCGGTGCTGACCTTCATGGCCACCGCCTTCCTCACGGCCAATGTGGTTCATGGGTGGCTGGCATGAGCACCGGAAAATTCCTCGCCGTGCTGGCGGCGGGCGCGCTGTTCGGCTTTGGGCTGGCGCTGTCCACCATGGTGCAACCCGAAGTGGTGCTGAGCTTCCTGCGCTTCCAGGACTTTGGACTCATGCTGGTGATGGGTGGGGCTGTCCTGGTGACGCTGATCGCCTACCAGCTGGCGCCGCGTTGGCTGGGCCGACCGCTGCTGGGCGCGCAGTTCCAGCGGCATGGGAGCGAGTGGAACCGCGACACCTTGCAAGGGGCGGCGCTGTTCGGTGTCGGCTGGGGCCTGTGCGGGGTGTGCCCCGGCCCGGCCATCGCAGGCCTGGGTACCGGCAACTGGAGCCTGATCTGGGCCCTGGTCGGCATCGCACTGGGTGCGCTGGCGCAGGGATTGCGCGCCCGGTCCACCTGAGAAGCTGAGCGTCTTTCGCCCGCGTCCGGGAACCCCGCCAAACGTGCTGGACTCTGCCTGTCACCCACCAACAACACGACAACCCATGCTGCAGTCGCTCAAGCTCTTTCTGGCCCAACTCACCCTGCAGCCGGCGGAACCTTCTCCCGCCGAGCAGGCCCATGCGCTGCAACTCGCCACGGCCGTTCTGCTGGTCGAGGTGATGCGTGCTGAACCGACGCTGAGCGACAGCGAGCGCGGTGCCATCCTGCGTTCGCTCCAGACCAAGTTCGCTTTGACTGGCGATGAGCTGCAAGGCCTGTTCGATCTGGCACACGACAGCGCGCAGACCGCATACGACTACCAGGCCTACACGCGGTTGCTCAACGAACGTTTCAGCCAGGCACAGAAGATCGCCGTGGTGGAGGCCATGTGGCAGGTGGCTTACGCCGACGCACACCTCGACGCGCACGAGAACCACGTCATCAGCAAGGTGGCCGGGCTTCTGCACGTGACCCACGGTGAGTACATCGCAGCCAAGATGCGCGCCAAGGAAGCCTCTCCGGCCCGCTGAGCGCAACGGTGCCGGCTCCACATTGGTGAACCGGTCACCCGGTCTGCGATGATTCAACGCCCACGCCAACGAGAGGGCCTCCCGCCCGCCTTTCACATGCACACCAGATCCATCGCCATCGCCCTGGCCACCGCGCTGACACTGTTGCTCGGTGCGTGCTCCAAAGAACCCGCCAACGCACCCGCGCCCAGTGCGGCCCAGCCCATCGGGAGTGACCAGGCGTACGATGCGGTCGCCTCGGGCAGCAAGGGCTTCACCGCCGGGCCGATGATGAACGCGAACGCGGTCTACGTGCTGTTCGATCCGCAGTGCCCGCACTGTGGCCACCTCTGGCAAGCAGCACTGCCGCTGCTGAACAAGGTGAAGTTCGTCTGGGTTCCGGTGGCCATCATGGGCCCCAAAAGCGTCCCCCAGGGCGCCGCCCTGCTGCAGGCCGCCGACCCGGTGGCCACGATGTCGGCGCACGAAAGCGCCCTGCTTCAGGGCCAGGGCGGCATGTCGGCCTCGGCCAGCGTGCCCGACGACATCCTCCAGGCGATCAAGGCCAACTCCCTGCTGCTGGACCGCCTGGGTGCCGATTCGGTGCCGTTCATTGTCGCCCTACACGCCGGCACCGGCCAGCCGCTCACCCACAGCGGCGCCCTCGGAACCGAAGATCTGCTGGCCTTGCTGGGGCTTGGCAAGCCCTGAAACGCGACCCGGTTGGCTTAACATCCGTACCTCAGACCACAACCCGCAGCCGCCAACGGAGAACACCATGGGCAAAGAACAGCGCAACGAAAAGATGTCGAAAAAACCCAAGAAGGACACCTCGGCCCCCAAGGGTCCGGTCACCTCCGACCGTCCCACCCCGCCAGTGACGGCGGTGCTGCCGCGCGGCAAGGAAAAGAACAAGTGAACGCTGCCCAATGAAGGCCACCTGGAACGGCGCCGTGATCGCCGAGAGCGACGACACGGTGCTTGTCGAAGGCAACCACTACTTTCCAGAAAATGCGCTCAACCGGGCCTTCGTGACGTTCAGCAACCACCGCACCACCTGCCCCTGGAAGGGCGAAGCGAAGTACCTGTCGCTGCTCGTCAACGGCGAGATCAACCCCGACGCAGCCTGGTACTACCCGGAGCCCAAACCCGAGGCGGACAACATCCGCGGCCGGGTGGCGTTCTGGAAAGGCGTGCAGATCGAGGCCTGAGGCTGCCAGCCTCAGGATCCTTCACGGCCGAGTTTGTTGAGTTTGGCGCGCCACTGCGCCACGCCCTTGTCGCCCAGCCGGTCCACCAGCCCGATCAGGGTTTCGTGCACCGGTGCGATGCCCACAAAACCGAGGATGTTGCGCTCCAGCGATTTGACGCTGTGCGCGCGGAAATACCAGCGGTACACCAGGGCCGGCATGCCCATGGTGACCAGGATGCGCGCCGAGCGACCGCCCAGTGCCTTTTTGCCGAACGGGTTTTTTTCGTCCCGGTGAAACGCAAAACCCGGTCGTGCCACCTGCTCCAGAAAGCCCTTGAGCACAGCCGGCATGTCACCCAGCCAGAGCGGAAAACACAACAGCAGGTGATTGCACCAGGCAATGCCGTCCTGTGCGGGCTGAAGCGCCGCGGGCAGTTTGCCGTGCTCCCATTCGCTCGCGCTGCGCAACAGCGGGAAGTCGAGTTCGGCCACGTTGACTCGCCGCACGGCATGCCCGGCGGCCTTCGCCCCATCGACGTAGGCGTCGATCAGTGTGTGGAGCAGATGGCCTGACCCGGCTTCGGGGTGTCCGTTGACGATCAGGATGCGGCGGGACGCAGTGCTCATGGCATTTCCCCTGGGAAAGCCACCATGCTGCGACGACGAAGGCCGACCGTCTTTGACCCGGATCAAGCTCGGTGAAACACCTGGCCCAGCGGCGACGGCACCGTCGTCACCCGCCGGACCTCGGCACGGATCTGATCCAGCAGCCTGACTTCAAAGGCGAGGCAGGGCCAACGGTGATGGATGAAGTCGTTGATGCGTGTGGCGCGGATGTTGTCGAACAAGGCATTCACGCGCAGGTCGGCTTCTGGCCCCTCCAGGGACTGAACGCCCCATGTGGAACGCCCTTGATGGGGGACTTCAGCGCGACTTGCGGGCCGCGGCGCGCTGGTCCGGCTTGGGCTTGCGTTCGGGGCGGATGTGACCGTCTTCGCGCAGCTTGTTCTTGCGGGCGGCGCGGTCGGCATCGGCCTGCAGACCGGCTTTCAGCCAGCGGGTGAACAGCTCCGGGGTTTCCAGCGTGATGCGGCCAATGTGCAGCGCACGGAAATCGGCGATCACAAGCTCGGCGGCCTTCTGCAGGTTGACCCTGCCACCGCCCATGAGCGCGCCGCGCTGGCGGCCGATGATTTCCAGCAACTCGTCCTCGTGCGCCTGCGCGTACGCGTCGGGCGAGAGGCCGAGTTTGTATCGTGCTTCGAGCAACGTGGGGTAGTCGGCCTTCAGCAAGGCCAGCAGTTCGTAGGCCACTTCCTGTTCGTCGTAGGCGTTCTTGCCCACCGCGCCGCTGGCGGCGAGGTTGAAGCCGCTCTCGGGCACCACGATGCGTGGCCAGAGCATGCCGGGGGTGTCGTAAAGGTAGAAGTCGTCGGCCAGGGCGATGCGCGATTCGGTGCGCGTGACGCCCGCCTCGTCACCGGTCTTGGCAGCGCGCTTGCCCTTGAGCGTGTTGATCAGCGTGGACTTGCCGACGTTGGGAATGCCGCAGATCAGCACCCGCATGGGCTTGACCATGCCGCCGCGCAAGGGAGCGAGCCGGTGGCAGGCGTCGATGAGCGCGCGGGCCGGCGCGGTGTCGCTCGCATCGAGAGCGATGGCACGGGTGTTCGGCTGGGCGTTGTAGTGGTCCAGCCAGAGCGCGGTGCGCTCGGGGTCGGCCATGTCCTGCTTGTTGAGCACCTTGAGCGTGGGCCGCCCGCTGGTGAGTTCGGCCATCAGCGGGTTGGCGCTGCTGCCGGGCAGGCGGGCGTCGAGCATCTCGATCACCACGTCGATTTCCTTCACGCGCTCGCCGATCGCCCTGCGCGTGAGGTGCATGTGCCCGGGGAACCACTGGATGCTCATCGTTGAATCGTTTTCTTTCACACAGACCCGGGATTGTGCGCTGGGCCGCCCCCTACCGCAGGGACCAGACCGCGTGCCACAATGTTTTCCCCATCCCGACACCCCAAGAGGAGACACATGAGCATCACCGTCAAGATCGATCTGGGTTACGAATTCGAGGTCAAGGCCAAAGCCGCCGAGGTGTTTGCCCTGCTGTCCGATGTGCCCACCTCGGTCAGCCATTTTCCCAAAGTCGAGCAGCTGACCGACCTGGGCGACGGCGTCTACAAATGGGAAATGGAGAAGGTAGGCACCACACAGGTCAACATCCAGACCGTGTACGCCAGCAAGTACGTGAGCGACGCCGCCAAAGGCACGGTCAAGTGGACACCGGTTAAAGGCGTGGGCAACGCGCTGGTCGGCGGCCACTGGAAGATCGTGGACAACAAGAAGTCCACCGGCGTCACTCTCGCCATCCAGGGCGAAATCGATGTGCCGTTGCCGGGTCTCATGAAGATGGTGGTGGTGCCTGTGGTGCAGGGCGAGTTCGAGAAGCTGGTCGAGAAATACATCGACAACCTGATCAAGCGCTTCGGCGGCGAGGTCTGAGCAACGCCCACCCTCGCGGGGTTGCGGGCTCAGCTTCTTGAAGCACCGCCCGGACGCCAAGACCGGGACCTGCGTGGCCGACTTGTCCCGTCCAGCAGGGGACAAGCCTGTGCACAAGTTCGGGCGAGTCCTGTACGGGCGACGCAAGTGCTTGTTGCACAAGACCCGCCTTCAGATCGCCTGTTCAACAGGCAGGTCCCGCGGGCGGTAGATTCAGGTCCATGAAACCCGCCCGAGACCCTTCGGCTTTCCGCCTGCACCTGCCCGATGCACACCAGTCCCTCGTCGCGCCCGGCTCGGACACGCTGCTGTTGACCCTGCAACGAGCAGGCGTTCCCTGGCCCGCTTCGTGCCGCAACGGCACCTGCCGTGCCTGCATCGGCCGCCTGGGCGCCGGCACGGTGCGCTACCGTGTGGAATGGCCGGGCCTGCTGCCCGAGGAGAAGGCACAAGGCTGTGTGCTGCCCTGCGTGGCCGAACCCACCAGCGATGTGGTGCTGCTCGGACCGGGCTGATCAGGCCTTGAGGCCTCCTGATGCCAGGTCGGTCGGGTAAGCGCCCGCACCAGGCAGCCCATCCACCCGTTGGACAAAGGCGTTTCCAGGGCCAACGCTCAGGCGGGCATGGCGATGCGGGGACGCCCCAGGCGCGCGGGCGAGGTGTACTCCTGGCGGTAGATCTCGAACGGCATGGTGTCGGCCGCTTCGATCGCGCGCTGGTCCTGCACCGACTGGGCGGCCATGGCCTCGTAGCGCGCCTGCTGCTTGGCGCTCCAGGGCAGGCCGAGCAGGTGCTGGTGCGTCTGCAAGGACTGTGCGCGCACAAAACCCACGAACGAATCGCCGTGTTCCTGCCGGATGGCGGCGAGCACGCGTGCAGAAGGCAGCGTCTCGGGCACCTCCAGCGCCGCGCGCGCCTGTGCCACCGCGTCCGCGTGTTCGCGGCCGCCCTGCGCCGCATCCAGCGCGGCCGCGATAGGCCCCAACTGGTCCAGCAGTTCAAGACCCCAGTCCACCAGCGGCACGCTCTGCCCCTGGCGCTGCAGGCACAGCCCGGGCTCGCGTCCGCGCGCAGCGGTCAGATGCTGGTTGTGCTTGAGTTCGTGGATCTCGTCCGGCGTGTCGGCCGGGCTGTCGCTCAGCAGGCAATGCAGCAGGAACACGTCGAGAAAACGCAGCGTGGACGCGCCGATGCCCAGCGGCTCGAAGGGGTCGAGGTCCATCAGCCGCACCTCGACGTACTCCACACCGCGCTCGCGCAGTGCGTGCAGCGGGCGCTCGCCGGAGAAGATCACGCGCTTGGGCCGGATCGTGCCGTAGAACTCGTTCTCGATCTGAAGCAGGGTGGTGGCGAGCTGGTTGTAGTCGCCGCCAGGGTTGCGGATGCCCAGCGCCTCGTAGGCCGGCCAGGGCCGGGTGAGCGCGTCGTGCAGTGAGGCCGCGTAGCCTTCAAGTCCGTTGTAGCTCACGTCCAGCGTGGCTTGCGCGTCGCTCTGGTATCCGAGGCGACCCATGCGCAGGCTGGTGCCGTGGGGCATGTGCAGCGTGCCGCCGCTGCCCAGCGGTTGCAATTCGTGCTGGCGCCCTTCCACGAACGAGGAGCACAGCGCAGGCGACGCACCGAACAGCGTGAGCAGCAAGAAGGCGTGGCGGCGGAAGTTGCGGATGAGCGCGAAGTAACCGTCGTTGTCCACCCCGGGCAGCGACCAGTTGTAATGGATGCCGCTGATGGTCTGCATGCGCCGACCGTAACGGTGACCCAGGCCCATGCGGTACACGCTCTTGGCGCGGCCCACGTTGGAGCTGCCGTAGCGCCCGAGCGGAATGGTCTCGTCGGTGGGCAGGCCACACGGCATGCTGGAGGCCCAGAGCATTTCGTCGCCAACAGCCTTCAGGCTGCGCACGGTGTACTGGTGCACTTCGGAAAGTTCGGCCAGGCAGCTCGCCACGCTGCCGTGCACGCCGGTGATGAGTTCCAGCTGCGACTCGCTGTAATCGGTGGTGATGTGCGGGTGGGTGAGCGCACTGCCCAGCGCCGACAGGTGGGGCGTGAGGGCGAGCTTGCCATCGGGCTGCGAGCGCAGGCTTTCTTTCTCCAGGCCGCGCTTCATGCCGCGCAGCCTCTCGGTGCCCAGGCCTGCCAGCCGTTGTTGCAGGGAAGTCATACAGAGGTTCTTGTTGCGTATCCGGGGTCGCAACTTAACACGGCTGGCCCATTTCTGCTGGCAGCGAGGCGATCGGCTTTTCGGGTAGGAATCGGCGAGTGGCGGCCGCCACTGGCGCCACCGGCGTGGCCGGAAGCACCTGGTGATGCAGCAGCCAGGTCTGGATCTGCTGCGGCTCGTTGGACACCCGCAGTTCATCGAACGCGCTCTGTGCTTCGGGGTGTCGCTTGCGCAGGTAGTTGAGCCATTGCTTGAAGCGCCCGGCGCGGTGGCGCCGCTCGACGCGGCCGCTCACCTGTTGCCAGAACACCGCCAGCAACGGCAGGACCTGGGCCCAGGGCATGCCACCCAGGCCCTTGATGGCCAACGCCAGCCCGGGATCCGTCACCAGGCCCCGGCCGATCATGAGCGCCTCGCATCCGGTCACCTCGCGGCAGCGTTCGGCATCGGCCACGCTCCATATCTCGCCGTTGGCGATCACCTGCATGCGGCCGGCGGGCAGCGATTGCCGCACCTGCGCGATGCGCTCCCAGTAGGCGGGCGGCCGGTAGCCGTGGGCCTTGGTGCGCGCGTGGATCACCAGCTCGTCGGCACCCGCTTCGGCAATGGCGTGCGCGTTGTCTTCGGCGCGTTGGTCGTCGTTGAAGCCCAGCCGCATCTTGGCCGACACCGGCACATGGGCTGGAACGGCGCGGCGCACCGCCGACACGATGCGACCGATCAGCTCGGGCTCGTCCAGCAGCACGGCGCCGCCGCGGCTCTGGTTCACCGTTTTGGCCGGGCAACCGAAGTTCAGGTCCACCCCGTGCCCGCCCAGCCCCGCAAGCCGTGCCGCGTTGTCGGCCAGGCAGGCCGGATCGGAACCCAGCAGCTGCGCACGCACCGGCACGCCCGCGCGCGTGAAGCCGCCGTTCATCAGCTCGGGCACCACACGCAGGAACGCGCGTTCGGGCAACACCGTGTCGGTCACGCGAATGAACTCGCTCACGCAGCGGTCGATGCCACCGGCGCGCGTGAGCACGTCGCGCAGGGTCGCGTCCAGCAGGCCCTCCATGGGCGCGAGCAACAGGGTCATGGGGAAAGATGGTGGGGAGGCTGGTCCGGCAGACAGCGGACCGTTCGTGATTTTATCGGGGCGGGCTCCGGGCGCGGCTTGCCGGGATCGAGGCCACTCCGGTACCATCGTCGCGCCCCTGCATTCCCCCCGGAGTTTATTCATGCGCCTGTCCTTCGTCCTGCCACTGTCGATGTCACTGCTTCTGGCCGCACCCTGGTGTCTGGCCCAGACCGCGGTGCCGGCCCCATCCGAAGCGGCGCGCGTCGGGACTTTCAAGCAGGTGCAGGGTGAAACCTGGATCGGCGCTGCGGACGCGCGCCGAGCACCCACCCCGGGCGATGGCCTGCGCGAGGCCGAGCGCGTGAGCACCGGCAAGACCGGCGCCGCCAGCATCACCCTCAAAGACGGCACGGTGCTGACCCTCGGCCCGAACACCACGGTGGACCTGAACAAGTTCCAGTTCGACGCCACCACGCAGAAAGGCAACTTCGCACTCGACCTGTTGCAAGGTTCGATCCGGGTCGTCACCGGCCTGCTGGCCAGGATCAACCCCGACCTGTTCAAGATATCCACCCCCACTGCGGTGGTCGGCGTGCGCGGCACCGACTTCATCGTCGAAGCCAGTTCCGCGCAATGAGCCGGGTCTGTCCAACATGCCATTCACCGTACCGCCCATGACCCACCGAATCATCGCCACCACCGGCCTGGCGCTGTGCGTGCTGCTCAGCGCCTGCGCTCCAGCCACCCGCGTGACCCTGCTGCCCCAGGCCGACGGCAGGCCCAGCGCCGTGGAGGTGAGCACCGGCAAGGGCAAACAGCTGCTCGCCCAGCCTTACCAGGTGGCCAACGTGGCTCGCAGCGGCGAGATCAGCCCGGACACGACCACCGCCGACAAAGTGCGCGAGACGCACCCACTGCTGATCGCACTGCAACCGCAGGCGCCCGCCAGCTTTGTGCTGGAGTTTGAACCCGGCACCTCGCAGCTCACCGCCGCCTCGCAGGCGCAGCTCGCCGAAGTGATCGCCAGGGCCAAGGAACGCGCAGGTGGCGAGATCGTGGTCACCGGTCACACCGATCGCCAGGGCACGCTGGAGGCCAACGACAAACTCTCGCTGGAGCGCGCCCAGGCCATCCGCACGCTGCTGGTCGAACGCGGCTTCAGGGCCGAGCTGATCGAGGCCGTGGGCCGAGGTGAACGCGAACCACTGGTGCCCACCGAGGACGAGGTGGCCGAACCGCGCAACCGGCGGGCCGAGCTGCTGGTCCGCTGAGGTGGCGGGCGAACACAGCCTCACCCGAGCGCTGCGCGAGCTGCTGGCGGGCCACCGCACCGCCGCCCTCGGCACGCTCGATGAAGACGGTGCGGTTTTCGTCTCGATGGTGCCGTTCGCCGTCGACCCGCAGGATCGCAGCCTCGTGATCCACGTCAGCGGCCTGGCCGCGCACACCCGGAACCTGCAACGCGCACCCCGGGTGTCCGTGCTCGTGTGTCAGGCCGAGGTGGCGGGCGAGCCGGTGCACGCGCTGCCCCGCGTCACGCTCGACACCATGGCCACGCCGACCGAACCCGGCAGCACCGACGCACGGGCCTGCCGCGCGGTGTACCTGGCGCGCTTCCCCGAAGCCGAACCCATGACGGCACTCGGCGACTTCCGCTTCGTGCGCCTGCGCCCGCAGGGGGCGCGCCAGGTGGCCGGCTTCGGCGCCGCGCGCAGCCTGGACGCGGCCGAGGTGGCCCAGGCCCTGGGGCCGGCACCCTGAGCACGGCCCCGCCCGGCCTGCACCTGCTGCACGCCGACGAAGCCCTGCTGGTGTTCGACAAACCCTCGGGCCTGCTCGCCGTGCCCGGCCGCGGGCCGGACAAGCAGGACTGCCTGAGTGCCCGTGCCCAGGCGGCCTATCCCGACGCGCTGGTGGTGCACCGGCTCGACATGGCGACCTCGGGCATCGTGGTCATGGGCCGCGGCCTGGAGGCCCAGCGCAGACTGAGCGCTGCGTTCGAAAAGCGCCGCGTGCACAAGCGCTATCTTGCGGCGGTGGCGGGTGAGCTCGTCAACCCGCAACCCGACAACGGCTGGAACACCATCAACCTGCCGCTGATCCTGGACTGGCTGGCGCGACCGCGCAGCATCGTGCACCATGAACTGGGCAAACCCAGCATCACCCACTGGCGCATCGCAGGAGAACCCGCTCCAGGACCGGGCATGACCCGCCTCGAACTGGAACCCGTCACCGGCCGTTCCCACCAGTTGCGGGTGCACCTGCAGGCGATCGGCTTCCCGATCGTGGGCGACCCGCTCTACGCCAGCCCGGCGCAGGAAGCCATGGCCAGCCGCCTGCTGCTGCATGCCCAGGCCCTGGAGATCCCGCACCCGGTCACCGATACCATGATGCGTTTCGAATCTCCCTGCCCTTTCTGACCCACACACAGCATGAGCCTCACCGCACAACACCTCGTCATCCTCACCGGCGCTTCGCGCGGCATGGGCCTGGCCATGGCCCGCCATCTGCTCACCCCGGACCGGCTCCTGCTTTGCATGTCGCGCCGCACCGTCCCCGAGCTGGATGAACTGGCCCGCCTGCGCGGCGCCACCTTGGTGCAATGGTCCACCGACCTGAGCCAGCCCAGTCAGGCGGCCGTCCGGCTGGACGCCTGGCTGGACGCACAGCCCACCGTCGAGATCGCGAGCGCCACCCTGATCAACAACGCCGGCATGATCCCGCGCATCGGGCCCATCGATCAGTGCCCGGCCAACGAGCTCGAAGACGCCCTGCGCGTCGGCCTGGAGGCACCCATGCAACTCACCGGCGCCTTCCTGCGTGCCACCGGTCACTGGCTCGCCACCGGCTGGCGCGGCCCTCGCAAAGTGCTCAACATCTCCTCCGGCCTGGGGCGCCGCGCCATGGCGGCCCAGGCGCCGTACTGCGCCGCCAAAGCGGGGCTGGACCATTTCACACGCTGCAGCGCGCTGGACGAAGCGCAGCGCGACCACGGCGCCCGGCTGGTCTCGCTGGCACCGGGCGTGATCGACACCGAGATGCAGGAACAGCTGCGCGCCGGCGACCCTGCCGCGTTCCCGGACCGCGAGCGCTTTGTGGAACTCCAGCGCCAGGGTCAACTCACAAGCCCGGAAGAAGCCGCTGCCCGCGTGCTGGCCTGGCTGCAACGTCCCGATTTCGGCGACCAGCCGGTGGCCGACGTGCGGGACTGAACCGGGCGCCGTGCAAGCCGGTGGCCCGCCCCCACAGGACACCCCCGATGCCACCGACCACAACCTCCCTGTTCTCGCGCCGCCAGGCGCTGGTGCTGGCTGCGGGCACCGCCGCCGGTCTGGCCCACTCGCAAGCCGGGGAGCCTTTCTGGCGCCTGCTCCGCGACGGTGGCTGTGTCGTTCTGATGCGCCATGCGCAGACAGAACCCGGCGTGGGCGACCCGCCGGGTTTCACCCTCGGTCAGTGCCGCACCCAGCGCAACCTCAGCGACGCGGGGCGGCAACAATCGCGCCGCGTGGGCGAAGCTTTCCGGCGCGAGGGCATCGCACTCGCTTCGGTGCGCAGCAGCGCCTGGTGCCGCTGCACCGACACCGCGCAACTGGCCTTTGGCGCGCACACGGTGTGGCCCGCCATCAATTCGTTCTTCCAGGGCCAGGGCGACGGGGACGCCCAGACCCGCGAGGTGCTGGCCGCAGTGGCAGGCCTGCGGCGGCCCGCCAACTGGATGCTGGTCACACACCAGGTGAACATCAGCGCCCTCACCGGCGACTTTCTGGTCATGGGCGAACTGTTCGCCACCCGCCCCGACCCCGCATCGCCCGGGCGGCTGAAGGTGCTGGCGCGACTGGTGCTCTGAGCCCGCCGCAGGGCAACCGCGTGGCGGTTTGACGCAGCACAAGCCCGGTGTAAGCCAGGCGCGCTTACCATCCGCTGTTGATCCCAACACAACCACCCAACGAGGAGCATCCCATGAGCAGAGAAGTCGTCGTCGTCAGCGCAGTCCGTACCGCCATCGGTACCTTTGGCGGCAGCCTCAAAGACAGCCCGCCCACCGACCTGGCCGCCCTGGTCGTGCGCGAAGCCCTGGCTCGCGCCAGCACCGAAGGCAAGGACGTCGGCCACGTCGTCTTTGGCCACGTGGTCAACACCGAGCCCAAGGACATGTACCTCTCGCGTGTCGCGGCCATCAACGGTGGCTGTGCGGAAGCCACGCCCGCCTACAACGTCAACCGCCTTTGCGGCTCGGGCCTGCAGGCGATCGTGAACGCCAGTCAGAGCATCCTGCTCGGCGACACCGACGTCGCCATCGGCGGTGGCGCCGAATGCATGAGCCGCGCCCCGTTCGCGAGCCTGAACATGCGCTGGGGCGCCCGCATGGGCGACACCAAGATGGTGGACATGATGGTCGGCGCGCTGCACGACCCCTTCCACAACATCCACATGGGCGTGACCGCCGAGAACGTGGCCGCCAAGTACGGCATCACCCGCGAAATGCAGGACGCATTGGCGGTGGAAAGCCATAACCGGGCCGAGCGTGCCACCGCAGAAGGCCGTTTCAAGGACCAGATCGTCCCGGTGCTGCTCAAGAGCCGCAAGGGCGATGTGTCCTGGGCCACCGACGAACACTTCCGCCCCGGCTGCAAGCCTGAAGACATGAGCAAGCTTAAGCCCGTCTTCATCAAAGAGAACGGCACCGTCACCGCCGGCAACGCCTCGGGCATCAACGACGCCGCCGCTGCCGTGCTGCTGATGGACGCCAAAGCCGCACAGGCCCGTGGCGCCAAACCCCTGGCCCGCCTCGTCGGCTACGCCCACACCGGCCTGGACCCCAAGATCATGGGCGTGGGCCCGATCTCGGCCACGCAGGCGGTGCTCAAGAAAACCGGCCTGACGGTCGCCGACCTGGACGTGATCGAAGCCAACGAAGCCTTTGCCGCCCAGGCCTGTGCCGTGACCAAGGAACTCGGCCTGGACCCGGCCAAGGTCAACCCGAACGGCTCGGGCATTTCGCTGGGTCACCCCATCGGCGCCACCGGCGCGCTGATCACGGTGAAGGCGCTGTACGAACTGCAGCGGGTCAACGGCCGTTATGCGCTGGTGACGATGTGCATCGGCGGCGGTCAGGGCATCGCCGCGGTATTCGAACGGCTTTAAGCCGCCCCCCGCGCCGCTTCGCGTCCCCCCGGAGGGGGGCGGTGCTGGTGGCCCGGCAAAGCCGGTTCCACGGCACCCTTGAACAAGCCCCGCTCCGGAAGACATTGCTCGATGACCAGCCCAAAGGAGGGTTCCATGCGCTGGACAGCCGCCATTGATGAACTCGAACGCGGCTTGCTTCAGCGCGATGTGGCGGCCCGCGCGCTGCTGCTGGCGGTGCTGGCGGGTGAACATGTTTTGCTGCTCGGCCCGCCGGGCACGGCCAAGAGCGAGCTGGCGCGGCGGCTGCAACGGCTGCTGCCCGGCGCGCGCTACTTCGAACGCCTGCTGACCCGGTTCTCGGTGCCCGAGGAGCTGTTCGGACCCCTCTCGCTCAAGGCCCTGGAAGACGACCGCTACGAACGCCTGACCGAGGGCTACCTGCCGTCGGCCGAGGTCGCTTTTCTCGACGAGGTGTTCAAGGCCAATTCGGCCATCCTCAACACACTGCTGGGTCTGCTGCACGAACGCTGCTTTGACAACGGCCACCAGCGCGTGGCCGTGCCGCTGGTCTGCCTGGTCGGCGCCAGCAACGAGCTGCCGCAAGACGAAAGCCTGCACGCTTTCTACGACCGCTTCCTGCTGCGTGTGCCGGTCACGCCGGTGGACGACGCGCATTTCGTCGCCCTGCTGCAAACCGTGCCGCCCGGGGGCCAGCTGCACCCCGACGCACAGCTCAGCGATGCATCGCTCCGGACCCTGCGCGAGCAGGCCGCTGCGGTTCAACTGGACGACACCGTGCTGGCCCTGCTGGCCAACGCCCGCGAGCGCGCCCGGACCACGCAGCAAACCGTTTCAGACCGTCGTTGGCGCCAGACCGCCGCACTGCTCGGCGTGCAGGCCGCGAGCCGCGGCGCCAGTGAGGTGTCGGCCTGGGACGCCTGGCTGCTGCCCTTTGTATTGGCATCCGGGCCGGACCAGGTGCCCGGCTGGACCGACTGGTTTCTGCACAGCGTGGCCCACGCCACCCCGCTGGCGATCGACGGGCTGGAGCGTGCCGTCATGGCCTTCGAGCAGCAGCTGGACGTGGAGCGTCGCGCACCGGCCGATGCCCAGGACGACAGCGCGGGCAAGCTGGCCCTGGCACGCGCCATCGCCGGGCCCAGCGATGAAAGCGAGCTGGTGCGCATCACCAGCGAGCGCGCGCACCGGCGCTACGGGGCGCTGCACATCCGCGCCCGCGTGGCGCAGGTGGCCGAGGTGCAGCAGCGCGTGGACGCGGTGCGGGCCGACGTGCACACCACCGCCGACGCGGTGCTCGCGCAAGCCCGCACCCACGGCTGGCTGCCGCCTTCGTGGCTCGCGCGCATCGAAGCGGCCCAGGCGCAGCGCTGCAACCAGGTGGACGCGCTGGCTGCCAGGCTGGCGGAACTGCACCAGGGCTTTGCGCAATTGCCCAGGCTGGACGAAGACCGCTCGGCGTCCGTGCCCACGCCGGTCAGCTGGCAGGCCTGATCACGGCCTGAACGGCGATGAACGCCCAGCCCGTCGAACGCCCGGACCGGCCGTACCACCAACTGGAAGGCCTGGCGCGCGAGCTGTGGCGCTGGTCGGTGGTGTGCAGCGGTGGCACGGCCGACGCGCGGCTGGCCCACGCCACCCCCTGGCACGAAGCCCTGCTGGCAGGCCGCCTGCCCGAGGCCTCGCACGACATGGGCGACCCCGAGGCCGTCAGACCGCTGAGGGCGCTGCTGGGCGAGCTGGACCTGCTCGCTCTGACCCGGGGCAACACCTCACTCGCCGGCCAGTTGATGCAGAGCCTGCTCTGGCACCTGGACAGCCTGATCGAACGCCCGCCCCGCGAAACGCGAGCCCAGGCCATTGACCGCATGGCGGCCGAATTCCGCAAGAACTGGACGCTGCAACGCCAGGGCTGGGAGGAAGCGATGGCGCTGCTCAAGTCGCTGGGCGACCCTTCGCACCTGCACTGGGACGAGCTCAAGGGCCAGCTGAGCCGGCGCGAGTGGGCCGAGGCGCGGCGCATCGGCGGCCTGCTGGAGCGCCTGCCGGCGCTGGCGCAGTTCATCGACGGTGTGGGTCGGCGCCAGCTCGACGCGCACCAGCCGCTGGCGCGGGTGGCCCGTCCCGAATCCACCGCCGCCGACCGCGCAGCGCCCCTGCCGACCGACGACGATGAGCGCCGGCCCGAGCCCACCGCCGTGGACGGCGTGCACCGTTCGCGGACGATCGCGCGCATGACCGGCAGCGAAAGCCTGAACCTCACGCACCCGGTGCTGCGGCGCCTGTGGCGCGCACGCTTTGCCGAGGCCCAGCTGCTGAGCTACGACGACCGCGCACGCGAGCCACGGACATCGCCGCGCCCGCAGCCCGAAGGCGCGAACGCGCGGGCACAGGACGTGCGCCTCGGCCACGGCCCGCTCATCGTCTGCCTGGACACCTCGGGCTCGATGCAGGGCGCGCCGGAAAACGTGGCCAAGGCCTGCGTGCTGCAGGCCCTGCGCAGCGCCCACGCGGGCGACCGGGCCTGCCGGTTGCTGGCCTTCGGTGGACCGGGAGAGCTGCTGGAACGACCCCTCACGCGCGACGCCGCCGGGCTGGACGCGCTGCTGGACCTGATGGGTCAGGCCTTTGACGGCGGCACCGACGTGCAGACCCCGATCGAGCGGGCCATCGAGCAGGTGCAGCAGCAAGGCTGGCAGGACGCCGACGTGCTGATCGTCAGCGACGGCGAGTTCGGCCTCACGGGCACCGCGCTGACCCAGCTGCGCCAGGCCAAGGAGCGGCTGGGGCTGCGGGTGCACGGCATCCTGATCGGTGACCGCGAAACCATCGGGCTGGTGGAGGTCTGCGACGCGCTGCACTGGGTGCGCGACTGGCGGCGCTACGGTCAGGCCGGCGGCGCAGCGGCCGAGGGCTTTTCGCCGGTGCACAGCCGCAGCCTGACCGCGATGTATTTCCCCAACGCAATAAGGAGGTAGCCCCCCTGCGCCGCTGCGCGGCTTCCCCCCAAGGGGGACCACGCCTGCGGCCCGGCAGAGCCGGTTCCGCGGCGTGTGCTGGATCACGCATTGGCTCACGCCGGGGGAACCTTGCCCTTGCAATTGCGCTCCATTGCCCCACACTTCGCGTCGACCGGATGTTCCGGATCCCAAGTGACCAGGAGATGCGTGATGAACCTTTGGAAACGTCTGTCGGTGATCTGGCTGGCCGTGCGCGGTGACGCCAAACGGCTCTGGTACGCGCTCGGGCATCCCGAGGCACCGGGCTGGCTCAAGGCCGGCACGGCGGCCATCGTGCTGTACCTGGTCTCACCGATCGACCTGATCCCGGACATGATTCCGCTGATCGGCGTGGTGGACGACCTGATCCTCGTGCCGATGGCCCTGCGCTGGCTGCTGGCGCGCCTGCCGGAGCACATCCGCCGCCATGCCGACCAGAAAGCGGGCATCCATCCCGCGGCCGACCAGCCCGACAGCGGCTGGCGCCAGCGCATCAAGCGCTGACTCAGCCGCCCTGGAAACCGCTGCGCCGGTAGGTCAGCACCAGGGTGTCGCGCCAGCCCAGTTGCCCGGGCACCACGGGCTGGATCGGCGTGGTCTCATGAATCACGCGCTCGTCGTTCAGCAGCAGCAAAGACCAGGGCTCACTGAGCGTGAAGCGCTGGCCACTCGGGCCGTCGGCGGCAAACACCCGGCTTTCGCCGCCCTTGATCGCATGGCGTTCCAGCATGAACACGGCGACCAGATCCACACCGTCGCGGTGAGCGCCTTCGGGCGTGGGACGGCCGATGCCGTCGGTGGTGTCGATGCGGAAAGGGTGCGCCTCCACGTACCAGGGCCTAGGGCCGTGCAGGGCCGAAGCGGCTTGTCCCACGGTGGTCAGCAGCCGCTGCCACACCGGTGACGCGACCACCGTGGTCTCCATGGGCTCGAACCACCGTTGCATGCCACCGTGCAGCGCGTTGTATTCCAGTGGCTGCCAGTGGGCGCGGTGCGGCACCTGCTGAACACCGTCACCGTCCACCACAAAACAGCTGTGGCGCCGGCGCCGGTAGCGCCCGCCGTCCTTGAGGAAGGCGTCGGGCGGCAGGTCGTTCCAGCCGGCGTGCAAAGCCGCCAGGGCCGCCGCGTCGGTGTGCAACCAATGCAGCACGTCGGGAGCGTCCAGCAACGCAAAGCCCGAGCGGGCCAGGGCATCGTCAAGCCCGCTGAGGGGAACACAAGGGGGAGGGTAGGCGTGAAGACTCATGGGCGGGCAGTGTAGCGGCGCGATGGCCTGGGTTCCCCAGGCCCGCCCGCTCAGTTTCTGCGCTGGATCAAAACGCCGCCTTGCACGCACTGTCAAGCTGTCCCTATTGCCAATGGAGGCCGCTATGAACACCGTTGAATGGTCCGATGCCCTGCAGCTGGACTTTGAACCCATGGATGCCGTGCACCGCGAGTTCGTGGACCTGCTCGCGCAAGCGCAGAACGCGCCTGACACCACCCTGCCGCAAGCCTGGGCGGCGGTGGTGACCCACACCGAACAGCACTTCGGGCGCGAAGACGAGTGGATGCGCAAGACACGCTTTGCCTCGGCCGACAACCACATGCTGCAACACCGGGTGGTGCTCAACGTGCTGCGCGAAGGCTTGGCGATGGCGCAAGCCGGCCAGATGGAACCGGTGCGGGAAATGGCCAGCGAGCTGGCGCTGTGGTTTGCCAAACACACCCAGTCTCTCGACGCGGCGCTGGCGCTGCACATGCGGCGCCAGCCGACCCAAGCCAGCCCACGACGCCGCAGCCAGAAAAAGGTCATGGCCTGACGGGGTTCGCCCAATGGTTGGGCACAAGGCACCGGGATACACACCCTGCCCCTGCGTCATGGCACAACGGTCGCCGAAATCCCTTCGGACACTACGGGTAAACCACTGCCGAATCGATATTGGTCAATGGTTATATTGAATCGTCAGGAGACCACCATGACCAACGCCGCACATGGCATTGAAGAAGCCCAGACAGAGGCTCAGCCGCCGACCGAGGCAGATCCCCCCACGCACCTCACCTCCGCCGACATTGCCGCCAGAGCTGCCAAGAGCAACTCGGTTTTTTCCCTCCCGCTGACACCGCTGAACTTCTCCGATCCGCTCCAGTGGCTCCGGCTGGGCTGGGCCGATTTCAAGCGTTGCCCCCGCATTGGCCTGTTCTACGGCCTGTGCTTCTTTGCCATGGGGCATGCGCTGCTGGCGGTCTTTCAAAATGCGCCCGCCTATGTGCTGGCGCTGAGCGCCGGCTTTTTGCTGATGGGCCCGTTTCTGTGTCTGGGGCTCTACGACGCCAGCAAGGCCATGCAGACCCAATCCCACCGGCCCTCGCTGCGCGCTTCGCTGCTGGCATGGCAACCGACAAAAAAGACCATGGGCATTTTTGCGGGTGTCCTGTTGATTCTGGAACTGCTGTGGGGCCGGGCATCGCTGGTCGTGTTCGCTGTGACCTTCAATACCATGCCTTCGACCGAGAAACTGCTGCCGCAACTCGTCAACCCGGAGAACATCGGGTTCCTGATCACCTACACGGTGGTCGGCGGTTTTTTTGCTGGCCTGATTTTCATCACCAGCGTGATCTCCATACCCATGATCATGGATCGCAAGGTCGACGCCGTCACAGCGGGTCTGACCAGCATGCGGGCCTGCTTCCAGAACACGGGCGTGATGCTGTTCTGGGGCGCTTTGATCACCCTGCTGATCGCACTGGCCATGTTGCCGGCGTTCCTGGGTCTGCTGATCGCTGGCCCGGTGATCGGTCACGCCACCTGGCACGCCTACCGGCACATCGTGCCGACGGCCTGAAAGGTCCTCCGACGCCTCCACCGTCTCAGTCCCGCCACCTCTGGGGCACTGAGCACCTGCAGCGCCAGGTTCAGTTCGGGTCGGGCCTGTCGCGACCGGGGTCCCGGTCATCGTTCAGTTGCAAGCCGGTTTCTTTCCAGAGCCGGGCCAGCAACCACCACCCAGCCAGGGTGTTGAGCAGCGCAAACACGATCAGCAGCCCCCGCATCGGTCCGGTGGGTTGCAGCACGAGCAAGGCCGAACTCATGGCCGAGGACATGAGGTTGAGCACCACCACCAGCCAGAACAGCGGCATCCGCGGTTGCCACAGCCGGCGCAGGGGGGACACAGAAGGCTTCATTCGGTCGGTTCTTTTTCCTGCAGCAGGCGCCACATGACTTTGCCGCTGCCGCTCTTGGGCAGTGCGTCCACGAACTGGACCACGCGAGGCGCCTTGTACACCGCCATATTGTCGTGGCACCAAGCCACGATGTCCTGCTCGCTGGTCTGACCGCGTGCGGTCTCGCGCAGAACCACCACCGCCTTCACGCTTTCACCGCGGTAGGCATCGCGCGTGGCAATCACGCAGGCCTCGGCGATCGCCGGGTGCCTGAACATCAGCGCCTCGACCTCGGCCGGCCAGACCTTGAAGCCGCTGGCATTGATCATTCGCTTGAGCCGGTCGGTGATGAAGAAGTACCCGTCTTCATCCACCCGGCCCAGGTCACCCGATCGAAAGTACTTCGTTCCATGGAAGTCGATGAAGGCCGCCGAGGTCGCTTCGGGCCGCTTCCAGTAGCCGGCGAACACCGACGGGCCACGGATGATGATCTCGCCAGCCTCCCCTTGCGGCATCTCCTGAAGCGTGTCGGGGTCGACCACCCGCGCGTCGGTGCTGAGGAAAGGAATGCCCAGGCACTGCTGTTTGGGATGGTCGGCGGGGTTGTTGTGCGAAGGTGCGGCCGTCTCGGTGAGGCCATAGCCTTCGGCGTAACGCAGGCCGAACTGGTCGAACAGGCGTTGCGCGACGGCCTGCGGCATGGCAGCGCCTCCACCACCGATGAAGACCAGGCTGGAGAGGTCGTACTGGTCGAAGCGCGGACTGGCCAGCAGGTCGATCACCATGGTCGGGATGTTGCTCCAGTGCGTGACTTTCCATGCCGAGATCAGGCGCCCGGCGAGTTCGCGGTCCCAGCGAGGCATCAGGACAAGCGTCGATCCGGTGTAGATGCCCGAATGCATGCCCACCACCATGCCGGTGATGTGGAACATCGGCACCACCACCAGGGACACGTTCTCGTGCGTGCCCATGGTCCAGAGCTGACCGGCCACCGCGTTGTGCATGATGCTGGCGTGGGTGTGCATGCAGCCCTTGGGCAGACCGGTGGTGCCGCTGGTGTAGGGCAGCACGCACAGATCTTCAGGCCGGCGGTCGTGCTCAGGTGGCATGGCCGTGCAAGCCAGCGCATCGCTCCAGTCGGCCACGCTGCCACTGGCCATCGACGGCAATGGATGCCGCGTGCCCAGCCATTCGGCCCAACCCGGGGGCATGTCGGCATCCGGTCCGATCGCGTCGTGGTAGTGCGAAACCACCAGGTGCGACAGGCGTTGCGCTTCGGGCAGGTCGGCGCTGGCCTTGAGCAGATCGCCCGCCAGGTCGGCCGCTGCAATGGCGACCTTCACATCCGGATCGGTGATGTAGTGCTTGAGCTCCTCGGCCCGGTTCATGGGGTTGACCGGCACCACCACCGCGTTGGCGCGCAAGATCGCGTAGTGGGCCACCACCCACTGCGGGCAGTTCTGCATGAACAGCATCACCCGGTCACCCGCCTGCACGCCCTGCGCATGGAGGTGCGCCGCCAGGCGCTCCACCTGGTCGTGCAGCTCGCGGTAGGTGGTCGTGCGATCAAAAAACACCAGTGCCGGCTTGTCCGGGTAGCGGCACGCGTTGACCTGCAGGTTGAACCACAGCGAGGTGGCCGGCGGTGTGATGGCGTGCGGCAGGCGCCGGGGCCAGAAGCGGTGGTGCGGCCGAAGGCCTGCCGGAGCCGCCCTGGAGGCAGGTGGGTTCGTCATGGGCTGGTCTCCTGGTGCACTTTTCCCACGGAGCATACGGTCCTGAGGTCCGAAAAGAAAAACAAGCTTGTCGCTGGTGCGACCACCCGAAAACCCGTCATTGGCACGGAACCTGCTGGTACCAGTGGGCGGGTTTGCACGTGCCCCAAAGTCGATGCACTGATACCTTTTTCGCATAGATTTCCCACGTAAACCCCGATGTCAGGGCCTGCACGGCGGACATACAGTCCCCCTGCGGGCCAAAACATGCCCAGTTGTGGTGCAGATAGCCCGAGATACTCACTTTTAAACAGAACCGGAGTGACCGATGAAATTGAATGCCTTGAAATTGAGCGTGATGGGACTGGGCGCCGCGGCGGCCCTGATGAGCCTGCCTGCCCACGCCGGCAAGACTGTGGACGCCATCAAAGCACGAGGCCAACTGGTCTGCGGCGTGAACGCCGGCCTGGCCGGCTTCTCGCAGGCCGACAGCAACGGCGCCTGGTCGGGCCTGGATGTGGACTACTGCAGGGCCGTGGCCGCTGCCATGCTGGGCGACCCGACCAAAGTCAAATGGGTTCCGCTGAACGCCCAGCAGCGCTTTGCAGCCCTGCAGTCGGGTGAGATCGACATACTGGCCCGCAACTCCACCAACACCCTGTCGCGCGACGCATCGCTCGGTCTGCATTTTGCGGGCGTGAACTATTACGACGGCCAGGGCTTCCTGGTGCCCAAGGGCAAGATCACCAGCGCCAAGCAGCTCCGCGGCGCCACCGTGTGCGTGCAGTCCGGCACCACGACCGAAAAGAACCTGACCGACTTCTCGCGCGCCAACAAGCTCAACATCAAGCCTGTGGTGTTCGAGAAAGTGGAAGCCGCCACCGGCGCATACTTCGCTGGTCGCTGCCAGGCCTACACCACCGACGCCTCGGGTCTGGCCTCGGTTCGCGCCAAGGAAGCCAAAGACCCGGCTGCCCACGTGATCCTGCCCGATCTGATTTCCAAGGAGCCTCTGGGCCCGGTGGTGCGCCGCGGTGATGACGAGTTCTTCGCCATCGCCAAGTGGGTACTCAACGGCAAGATCGAAGCCGAGGAGTATGGCATCACGCAGGCCAACGTCGACCAGATGAAGAGCAGCTCCGACCCGCAGATCGGCCGCATGCTGGGCACCACCGAAGACCTGGGCAAACACCTGGGTCTGGACAAGGAGTGGCTGTACCGCGCCATCAAGGCCGTGGGCAACTACGGCGAGAGCTTCGAACGCAACGTCGGCCCCAAGACCGCCATCAACCTGCCGCGTGGCAAGAACAACCTCTGGAGCAAGGGCGGCCTGATTTACTCACCGCCGCTGCGCTGATCCGGTCTCTAACAGCACTTGGCCGTCGCGGGCACAAGTGTTCTATGAACTCGTTTCGTAGGGCACTTGTGCCGTTTTTTTAGGCTCACCGGAACACAACATGTCCCAAAACATGATCGAGGCGCGGCCTCTGCCCGCGAAGAAGCGACGCTCGATGTCGTGGAACAGCCGCGAAGGCCGGGGTGTGATCTACCAGATCGTCGCACTGGCGTCGGTCGTGGCTTTCATCTGGCTGCTGGTGCGCAACACCTTGCGCAACATGCGCGAGCGCGGCATCCAGAGCGGCTACGACTTCATGAACCAGCCGTTTGGTTTTGATGTCAGCGAAACCCTGATTCCGTACGACATCATGAGCACTTACTGGACGGCGTTCGGTATCGGTTTGCTCAACACACTGAAGGTGGCTGTGATCGGCATTGTGCTGGCCACCCTGCTCGGCACGCTGATCGGCGTGGGCCGGTTTTCGGCCAACTACATCGTGCGCAAGCTGTGCTACTGGTATGTGGAGTTCTTCCGCAATGTCCCGATCTATTTGCAGTTGCTGATCTGGTACATCGTCTTCACCGAAATGCTGCCCAGCTTCGAATCGGCTTGGCAGGCAGGCCACTTCTACCTCAGCAAGGGCGGCTTCTCGTTTCCCTGGCCGGTCTGGCAGCTGGGCCAGTCGCTGGCACTGCTGGGCATCGTGGCGGGCATCGCCGCATCGGTCGCCTACGCGCGCAAAGCCCGCAAACACTTCGACCTCACCGGCCAGTCCAAGCCCGTGCTCTGGGTGGCGATGGGGCTCATCGGCGGATTGTCCCTGCTGGGCTGGATCGCCGGTGGCGCGCCGGACGTCTGGAGCCTTCCGGTGAAAGGCGATTTCCAGGTGGAAGGTGGCGCCGCCTTCAGTCCTGAATTCCTGGCTTTGCTGATCGGGTTGGTCATGTACACCGCCTCGTTCATCGCCGAAATCGTGCGTTCCGGCATCTCGTCGGTTTCTCTGGGGCAGCACGAAGCCGCCGCCTCGCTGGGCCTGAACAAGCGCCAGTCGATGCGCCTGGTGGTGCTGCCACAGGCCCTTCGCGTGATCATTCCGCCACTGACCAGCCAGTACCTGAACCTGACCAAAAACTCCTCGCTGGCGGTGGCCATCGGTTACCCCGATCTGGTGTCGATCGCACAGACCTCGCTCAACCAGACCGGGCGCGCCATCGAGGCCCTGTCCATCGTGATGCTGGTTTACCTGACGCTGTCGCTCATCACCTCGGCATTGATGAACTGGTTCAACGCCAGCGCCGCCATCCAGGAACGCTGACCATGCAACAGACCTACCAAAACATTCCCGCCCGCGCCATGCCGGGCCAGAGCGCTGGCGCTGTGGCCTGGATCAAGACCAACCTGTTTTCCAACCTGCCCAGCAGCATCGGCACTCTGCTGCTGCTGGTTGTGGTCGGCTGGGCGTTCTACAACACCTACGACTGGGCGGTTGCGAAAGCTGTGTTCAGCGCCAACCTCGAAGCCTGCAACAGCGCGCGCGGCTTCGGCGCCTGCTGGGGCGTGGTGTCGGAGAAAGGCCGCCTGATCGTGATGGGTCGCTACACCGAAACCGAACACTGGCGCCCGGTCATCGCTACGGCCCTGATGCTCGGCGTGGTGGGCATCAGCTGCATGCCCCGCTTCTGGAACAAGATGCTGCCGCTGATCTGGGTGGTGATGCTGGTGGTGTACTACATCCTGATGAAGGGTGGCATGTTCGGTCTGACCGTGGTCCCGACCGACCAGTGGGGCGGCCTGCCGCTGACGGTGATGCTGACGGTGATCGCCATGACCTTGGCGTTCCCGCTGTCGATCCTGGTGGCGCTGGGGCGGCGTTCCAACATGCCCGCCATCAAGACCCTGTGCACGCTGTACGTGGAACTGATCCGCGGCGTGCCGCTGATCACCGTGCTGTTCATGGCCTCGTTCATGCTGCCGCTGTTCATGCCCGAGGGCGTGAAGATCGACGTGCTGATCCGCGTGCTGGTGGCGATCACCCTGTTCTCGGCCGCCTACATGGCCGAAGTGGTGCGCGGTGGCCTGCAGGCCCTGCCCAAGGGCCAGACGGAGGCAGCCGCCACGCTGGGCCTGACCTACTGGCAGACACAGCGCAAGATCGTGTTGCCGCAGGCGCTGTCCATGGTGGTGCCCTCGCTCATGAACACCTTCATCGGCATGTTCAAGGACACATCCCTGGTCACCATCGTCTCGCTGTACGAACTGACCGGCGCGCTGGCCCTGGCCCTCAATGCCGACGCCGACTGGCGCCCGTTCAAGCTCGAAGCCTACTTCTTCATCACCCTGATCTATTTCGTGTTCTGTTTCGCCATGTCGCGCTACTCGCTCTGGGTCGAGCAAAGAACCGCTGTCAGCAAAGTCCGCTGAGCACAGAACACCTCAAGAAAGCCATTCATGAGCCAACAAGAAGCCCCCATCATCCAGTTCGAAGGTGTCAACAAGTGGTACGCCAGCAATGGGTATCACGTGCTGCGCGATGTCAACCTGAGTTTCGCCAAGGGCGAGAAGGTCGTGATCTGCGGCCCCTCGGGCTCAGGCAAGTCCACGCTGATCCGCTGCGTGAACGCGCTGGAGGAATACCAGGAAGGCAAACTCACAGTCGATGGCACCGTGATCGGTGATGACCTCAAGGGCATCGACAAGGTGCGCCGCGAGGTCGGCATGGTGTTCCAGCAGTTCAACCTGTTCCCGCACCTGACCGTGCTGGAGAACCTGATCCTCTCGCCCACCTGGGTGGCCAAGCTGCCGCGCAACGTGGCGATTGAAAAGGCCATGGTGCAGCTGGAGCGGGTGCGCATTGCCGAGCACGCCAACAAGTACCCGTTGCAACTCTCGGGCGGGCAGCAGCAGCGCGTGGCGATCGCGCGCGCGCTGTGCCTCACGCCCAAGATCATGCTGTTCGACGAGCCCACCTCGGCGCTCGACCCGGAAATGATCAAGGAAGTCCTGGACGTGATGATCGGCTTGGCCGACCAGGGCATGACCATGCTGTGCGTGACCCATGAAATGGGCTTTGCCAAGGCGGTGGCCGACCGCGTGATCTTCATGGACCAGGGCCAGGTGGTGGAACAGAACACCCCGGAGGAGTTCTTCAACCACCCGCAGACCGACCGCAGCAAGGACTTCCTGTCGAAGATTCTGGGGCATTGATCGGACGTTGGCCATCGGCGTCACCACCCTGGAGCTGGACGTGGTGATCACTGCCGACGGCGTTCCGGTGATCTCGCACGATGCGGTGCACTTCAGCAACCTGAGCCAGCACAGTCTGCGCCGAGCCCGCGCGCTGGGCCTTCGCGTGCTGCCCTGAACGGTGAACGAAACCACCGACATGGAGCGCCTGCTCGATGGGGGCGTGGACGGCCTGATCACCGACAGGCCGGATCGCCTGCGCACTTTGATGCAACAACGCGGCATGAGCCTGCTGCCCGGCCTGGTGGTGGTGCCGGCCCAAACCGCAAACGTAGGCGCCACCCGATGATCGGGGCAACCCAGGCACCGATCGACCGCCAGGGAGGCCCGTGGAACTTTGAGCCGGCGCAACGTATCATTCCTCCCATGCGTCACTGGCTGCTGATCCTCATGATCGCCCTGCTTCCCCTTCGCGGGTGGGCGAGCGACGCCATGGCGCTGTCGATGTGGGCGACACCGGCGTCCCCTCAACAGACAGCAGCACCTTGCCACGGAGCCCCGAGTGAATCGGTTTCCCTGCAAACGGTGGCCAGCAGCGGCCACGCTCACGCTGCGCAGGCCATGACACACGGTGGCGATGACGCCGACGGTCAGGCACACAACGGCTGCACCGCCTGCGACATTTGCAACGTGCCCGCTATTTCGCCGGTGACCCACATCGATCGAGCCACAGTGCCCCTGCACACCCACCGGGTGAGCGACGGCGAGCACTTTGCCAGCGCCGTGCCGCAGCGCGGCAGCAAACCCCCCATCGCCTGAGACCACACACCCTTGGTGCGTCCGCTGCTCCCTCCGGGGCTGCAGCCAACGCCGGTTTGTGATGTCAGGAGATCCCCATGACCCCATTGCGGCGGCTTTCACCGCCTGTTGATTCCGTCCGTGGCGCCCGCAGCGCCCTCCACTGGCCTGCGGCCCTGATGCTGGCGCTCGGCCCGCTCATGACCCATGCGCAGACGCCGTCAGACGCCTTGCGCGCGGCCGACCCGCAAAGCCCGGTGGCTGTGCGCAGCGCGGCCCCGCCGTCCCCGGCGCCGGTGCCCTCGCCCGAACTGCCCACCACCGCGGCCGACGCGCTGGCCATCTGGCAACGGGCCAACCAGCAGGTCGCCGCGTTTCCGCGCGGCCACATCGACATCCTGCGCTGGGAAGCCCAGAACAGCGCTGCGAAGACGCCGCCTGCCTCCGGCCCGGCCGCCCCGCCGTTGCTGGCCGCCGAAGCCCTGCGTCTGTCCCTGGCCCAGCGCCCCGCGCTGCTGGCGCGGCCCGGCATGGGCGCGATGGAACGCGCGGCGGTGCAAAGCGCCTGGCTGGAACACGCCTTCGCGGTGCAGCGCGCCTGGATCAACGCGGTGACCAGCCGCGACACCTTGCGCCAGCAGCAGGCGCGCCTGGAGGCGGCCCACAGCGGCGCCGAGCTGGGCCGCCGCATGGTGGTGGCCGGCAGCTGGAGCCAGGCCCGTCTGATGCGCGAGCAACTCGTGCAGGCGCGCGAGCACAGCGCCCAGGTGCAGGCGCAACAGGCGGCGCTGGACGCGCAGGAAAACTTGGCCCGGTTGATGGGCCAATGGGACCCGCAGGTGATCGACGCCCTCATGCAGCGGCTGCCCGCCGCGCTGCCCGATCTGCCCGCCCAGCCGCAGCCCGGCCCCGGCTTGGTCGAGGGCGACCTCGAAGCCGCGGTGCTGCGCAGCCACCCCCAGCTCGCGCTGCAGCGCACCGACACCCAGCGCAAGCTCGCAGCGGTCGACCCGGCGTGGCGCGACACCTGGGCCCAGGCGCTGCAAACCAGCCTGCAAGCCCTGCCGACCGAAGGTCTGCCCACCGCCCCACTGAGGGTGGCTGATCAGCGCCTGGCCAACGACCACGCCCTGCAGCGGGCACTGGGTGCCGAAGCGGAACTGCTGCAACTCGCCGCCGAACGGCGCTCGGCCGCACGCACCGCCTGGGCGCGTCTGCAAACCGCCCACGCGCTCGCGCGCCACGCCCAGGAGACCGTCCTGCCCCTGCAAACCGCGCTGGAGCAAGAAACCCTGCTGCGCTACAACGGCATGCTGCAAAGCACCTGGGAGCTGCTCGAAGCCAGCCGGGAACGCATGCAGGCCGCGAGCGACGCCGCCAGCGCGCGGCGCGACTTCTGGCTGGCGCGGCTGGACCTCGACCACCTGATCGCCGGCGGCGACTACTCGCCCGCCGAACCCTCCGCCGCAGGCGGTGCCCGCGCCACCTCAGCCCAACCAGGACACTGACCATGCAACGACGTCATTTTTTTGCCGGCGCTGCCACCGCCGTGGTGGCCGCCAGCGTGAGCCGCGTGGCCCTGGCCGCCCTGCCCGAAGCCGTGCAGCAAACCTCGCCCGACACCGCCGCACCCTGGACGCCACCCGGCGTGACCGGCGCGGGTCGGCCCTACAACCCGGTGGTCACGCTCAACGGCTGGACCCTGCCCTGGCGCATGAACAACGGCGTCAAGGAGTTCCACCTGGTGGCCGAACCCGTGGTGCGCGAAATGGCGCCCGGCTTCCTGGTCAACATGTGGGGCTACAACGGGCAGAGCCCAGGCCCGACCATCGAGGTGGTGGAAGGCGACAAGGTCCGCATCTTCGTCACCAACCGCCTGCCCGAGCACACCACCATCCACTGGCACGGCCAGCGGCTGCCCAACGGCATGGACGGCGTGGGTGGCCTGAACCAGCCGCAGATCCCGGCGGGCAAGACCTTCGTCTACGAGTTCGAAGCCAAGCGACCCGGCACCTTCATGTACCACCCGCACGCCGACGAAATGGTGCAGATGGCCATGGGCATGATGGGTTTCTGGGTCACGCACCCCAAGGCCAAGCACCCGCTGATCGACGACGTGCAGCGCGACTACTGCTTCCTGATCAACGCGTTCGACGTTGAGCCCGGCAGCATGACGCCGCAGGTCAACACCATGCTGGAGCAGAACATCTGGAGCTGGAACAGCCGCGTGTTCCCGGGCATCAGCCCGCTGGTGGCGCGCCTGGGTGACCGGGTGCGGGTGCGTTTTGGCAACCTCACCATGACCAACCACCCGATCCATATCCACGGCATCGAGTTTGAGGTGACCGGCACCGACGGCGGGCCGGTCCCCAAGACCGCGCGCTGGCCGGAAGTGACGACCGACGTGGCCGTGGGCCAGATGCGGCAGGTCGAGTTCCTGGCCGACGAACCCGGCGACTGGGCCATGCACTGCCACAAGAGCCACCACACCATGGGCGCCATGGGCCACAGCGTGCCCACCATGATCGGTGTGGACCACAGCGGTCTGGTGAAAGGTCTTCAGAAAGCGGCGCCCGACTACATGGTCATGGGCGAGCGCGGCATGGCCGACATGGGCGAGATGCAGATGGAACTGCCGCACAACACCTTTCCGATGATGACCGGGACCGGTCCCTATGGCCCGATCGAGATGGGCGGCATGTTCACCACCCTCAAGGTGCGCGCCGACCAGAAGGCCGGTGACTACAGCGATCCGGGCTGGTACGCCATGCCGCCCGGCACGCAGTCGCGCGAGGTGGCCAGCAACACGGCCAGCCCGGCCCGTTCGGCCCCACCATCGGCCAACCCCACTTCCGCCACACCCGCACAGCCAGCGGCCAGCGCCACCGTGCGCAAGCCCACGGGCAGCGGCGGGCATTCGCATTGACCTCTACGCAAGGAATCCGCATGAACCACATCCGCCGACGAACCCTGTCCCTCCTCGCCCTGGCCCCGCTGGCCGGGCTGCTGCCCCGACTGGCCAGCGCCCACGCTGAACACCATGGCAGCGGTGCCGCCGCAGGACCGGTCGTGAAAGAACAGAAACCCTGGGGCATTGCCGCTGACGCCAAGGAAGCCCGACGCAGCATCGAAATCCGCATGACCGACAACATGCGCTTCACGCCGAGCCACATCGACGTGCGGGAAGGTGACATCGTGCGCATGCGCGCGGTGAACAACGGCAAGGTCATGCACGAGATCGTGATCGGCACCCGCGAAGAACTGCAGGCCCACGCCGAGTTGATGAAGAAGCACCCCAACATGGAGCACGAAGAGCCGTACATGGCGCACGTGTCGCCTGGTCGGCGCGGCGACATCGTCTGGCACTTCAACCGCCCCGGTGACTTCGAGTTCGCCTGCCTGATCCCCGGTCACTTCGAAGCGGGCATGCGCGGCACCATCCGCGTCAAAGCCCGCGCCTGAACCACCCCCTTTTGGAGACCACCATGCAACGACGTTCCTTGCTGCTCGCCACCCCGGCCCTGCTGGCCACCACCGCCCTGCCCGTGCGTGCCACCCCGCCCGCTGCCAGCCCGCTGCCGGTGCTGCAGGTCTGGAAAGACCCCAACTGCGGCTGCTGCAACGACTGGATCAAGTACCTGCAGCGCGACGGCTTTCAGGTCCAGACCTTTGACACCGGCAACACCGCCGTGCGCAAGCGCCTGGGCCTTCCAACCCAGTACGGTTCGTGCCACACGGCGCTGATCGGCGGCTATGTGGTCGAAGGCCATGTGAACGCGCGCGAGATCCGGCGCCTTTTGGCCGAGAAGCCCAAGGCCATCGGCATCGCAGTGCCCGGCATGCCGGTGGGCAGCCCGGGCATGGACGGACCCGAGTACGGTGGCCGCAAAGATCCTTACGACGTGGTGCTGGTGCTGCCCGACGGCAGCAGCCGCGTCTATCAGTCCTATTTCCGCGGCTGATGCAGCCCCCACAAAGGAGAACACACATGAAAACCCGCCTTGCCATTTCGCTTGCCCTGCTTTGCACCCCGCTGGCCAGCCTGGCGCAGCCCCACGACCACGCAGCGCCTCCAACCGCCCAAGCCGCGGCGACCGCCGCGTCCGCGCCCACCGCCAAGGTCCTGCCCATGGCGACGGCCGAAGTGCGCCGTGTGGACGCGAGAGCGGGCAAAGTGACGCTGAAACACGGCGACATCCCCAACCTGGACATGCCGCCCATGACCATGGTGTTCCAGGTGCGTGACCCGGCCCAGCTGGGCGGCCTCAAGCCGGGCGACCAGATCCGGTTCAGTGCCGACAAGATCAACGGCACCTACACCGTGATCGAACTCGAAGCGGCACCCCCCAGGTGACTGCACACCAAAGCATCAAGGGCAGCCGACCCCGACGATGCTTTTGACTGCGTTGCACCCGCCTTGAGCCGGAACGGCAGGCCGTTCATGCCTGTGCTCCGGCTTTTCTCATGGGCAAGGCGAACCCAGACTGGCCACCACCAAACTGTCTCAATTTGAGACGGACGGGATCAAGTTGACGGCTGTTCTGACGAAAACCAGACACAGACTCTACTGGAATCAAAACAAGCCATGCGCAACAACCTTCCCGTTTCCCAGCGAGAGTTCGTCATCCCCGACGGCGTCACCCTGGTCTCCACCACCGACCTGCAAAGCCGCATCACCTACTGCAATCCGAACTTTGTCGCGGTGAGCGGCTACAGCCGTGAAGAGCTGCTGGGACAGCCGCACAACCTGGTGCGCCATCCGGACATGCCGGCCGAGGCTTTCCGCGACATGTGGGCCACGCTGCAAAGCGGATCTCCCTGGTCTGCCCTGGTGAAGAACCGGCGCAAGAACGGCGACCACTACTGGGTCATGGCCAACGCCACGCCGGTGGTGCTAAACGGCCAGCCGGTGGGCTATCTGTCGGTGCGCACCAAGCCCACGCGCGAACAGATTGAACAGGCCGAAGCGCTGTACACCCGGATGCGCACGGAAGCCGAAAGCGGCCACAGCGCATTCGGTCTGAGCAACGGCCAGCTGGTGCGCAGCGGGCTGCGCGGACAGTTGCAACGCTGGATGCGCCCTACCTTGGGGAAGAAGCTGGGTGCCATGGCACTGGCGCTGGCATTTGGCGTGCAGTTTCTCGAGCACTTCACCGAAGGCACGCCCGATTGGGTGCACGTTGCGGCTTTCGGCGTGACCACTGTCATCGCACTGAGTGTGGCGGCGCTGATGCGCCGCACGATGGTGGCGCCGCTGGAGAAGGCGGTCAAATTCGCCAACCTCATGGCGGCGGGGGACCTCTCAGTCCGAATGAATGGACAAGCCAGTGGCGAGTTCGGCGAACTCATGCGCGCGCTCAACCAGCTCAACGTGAACCTGCAGGCGGTGGTGTCCGACGTGCGGCACGAGGTGGAGGGCGTGCAGGTCGCCTCCAGTGAAATCGCCAGCGGCAACCAGGACCTGTCGGCCCGCACCGAAGCGCAAGCGAGCAGCCTGGAGCAAACCGCTGCGTCGATGGAGGAACTCACCAGCACGGTGGAGCAAAGCGCCAACTCGGGACGCGAAGCCAGCGTGCTGGTCAGCCGAGCCGCCAGCGTGGCGAGCGAGGGCAACGCCGCCATGGGCGAGGTGATCGCCACCATGGAGCAGATCAGCCGCTCGTCCAATCGCATCGGAGAGATCATCCAGGTGATCGAGGGCATCTCTTTCCAGACCAACATACTGGCGCTGAACGCCGCGGTGGAAGCGGCCCGCGCCGGCGAGCAGGGCCGCGGCTTTGCCGTGGTGGCCGCCGAAGTGCGCAGTCTGGCTCAGCGCACCTCGACCGCCGCCAAAGAAATCAAGGTGCTGATCGACGAGTCGGCCAGCCAGGTGTCCCGGGGCGGTCAGCTGGTACACGACGCCGGCAAAACCATGGGCAACGTGGTCACCGCCGTGCAACAGGTCAACGGTCTGATCAGCGATATCACCGGCGCCTCGCAGGAACAATCGATGGGTCTGGCGCAGATCAACCAGGCGGTAGGCCAGCTCGACTCGGTGACGCAGCAGAACTCGGCCATGGTCGAAGAGCTGGCAGCGGCCGCCAGCTCGCTGCAGGCCCAGGCGAAGGTGATGCAGGAATCGGTGCAGATTTTCCGCATGTAGAGCGTGTGTGGCCCCCACGCTCCGCCGCTGCGCGGGTCGCTGCCCCCCAAGGGGGCTGATCCACCTTGGGGCGGCCCGGCGGTGGATCCGTTGCCCCCTTGCGTTCTGTCACCGCCGGTGACAGTCCGGGGCTCCGCCGCCGCGCGGGTCGCTGCCCGTCCGGCCGTTTACAGGTGCATGCTAAGGTAGCGGCATGCCCAGAACCATCCGCTACACCTTGCTGTCGCTGCGCGACTTGGCGGTGTCTATCGGCCCCTTCGTGTTGCTCACCGCAGCCCTGCTGGCCCTCACCTACTGGTGGCTCGACCCGAACCCTCCCAAGCGGGTGGTACTGGCCACCGGCCCGGCGCAAAGCGCTTACGACGAGTTCGGCAAACGCTACGCCGACGCACTGGCACGCTACGGGATCGAGGTCGAACTGCTGCCCTCTGAAGGATCGTCGGACAACCTGGAGTTGCTGCGCACCGGCAAGGCCGACCTCGGCTTCGTGCAGGGCGGCAGCGCCGACATCGGCTACGACGACGAAGAGTCGATCGTCTCGCTCGGCAGCCTGTTCGTGGAGCCGCTGTGGCTGTTCTACCGCGAAGACGCTGCGCAACGCCTGCGCCAGACCAGCACCGTGGCCAACCTGGCCGACCTGCAGGGCTGGCGAGTCAATGTGGGCACCGCGGGCAGTGGTGTGCCGCTGCTCTTTGGCACCCTGCTCGATGTCAACCGCATCGACCACCAACAGGTGAAGCTGAGCCAGCTCGCCCAGACGCCGGCCACGGTGGCTTTCCTGGACGGTGAAATCGACGCGCTGGTCTTCGCCTCGGCTCCCGAGTCGCTGATGGTGCAGATGCTGCTGCAGTCGCCCGGCATCCACCTGATGGACTTTGCCCAGAGCGAGGCCTATTCCCGCCGCTTTGGCTACCTCACGCCGGTGGTGATGCCACAGGGCGTGGTGGACCTGTCGAAGAACATTCCCGAGCGCGACATGCGGCTGGTCGCCTCCACCACCAGCCTGCTGTCCAGCGCCAAGACGCACCCGGCCATCCTCCAGCTGTTCGCCCAGACGGCGACCCAGCTGCACGGCGGCGCCAGCTGGTTCAACCGGGCGCGCGAGTACCCGAGCCTGGAGCACAGCGAGGTGCCGGTCTCGCCCGAAGCGGTGCGGGCCATCCAGAGCGGCCCGCCCTTCCTGCAGCGGTACCTGCCGTTCTGGCTGGCCAATCTGGTCGAACGCATGTGGCTGGCCATGGGCCTGATCATCGCGCTGGCGCTGCCGCTCTCACGCATCGTCCCGCCGCTCTACACCTTCCGCATCCGCTCGCGCGTGTTCCGCTGGTACGCCGAGCTGCGCGACATTGAGCAGCGCCACGAGACCGCGGCCAACGACAGCGCCACCTTGCAGGAACTGCTGGGCGAACTCGACGCCATGGAAGCCAAGGTGGAAAAGGTGGTGATGCCGCTGGCCTTCACCGACGAGCTCTACGCGCTGCGCAGCAACATCGGTCTGGTCCGCAAGAAACTGCTGCGCAAGGCCTGAAGAGGGCCCGCCCCAGTTCTGACGATCCGCCGCCGGGCCGCACGAAGTGACGCAGAGGCCCAGGCCAGCGCGGAACCGGCTTTGCCGGGCCGCTGCTGGCGCCCCCTTGAGGGGCAAAGGTGAACGCGGGGCGAAGCGATCCGGCGCCGGGCCGCCCCAAGGCGGATCAGCCCCCTCGGGGGGCAGCGACCCGCGCAGCGGCGGAGCGTGGGGGTTCAATTCCTGCCGGAATTGATCAGCGCCTGGCGGGCCACCGCGTCCAGTGCGTCGTCCACCAGACCGTTCTGCGCCACCACCCGCAAGCGGCCCAGCGATTGCAGGCGCTCCAGGCCGCGCCGGGTCAACGAAATCGTGCGCCCGTTGGCGGCATTGAACAGAAACATGGTGCCGTGCGGACTGGCCCAGGTGAGCTGGCAGCGCACATCGCGCTCGTCTTCGCGCAGATCCACCCAGGTGCCCACCGCGAGCGTCTGCGCCGCCGGCGCAGGACTCCCCTCTTGCAGCGACTGCCAGTCGCCCGGCATCGGCTCGGTGTCCAGGAAGGCCGGCTGGGTCTCGATCAGCAGGTCTTCCATGAAGCCCGAATCGCGGGCCTCGGCCGGCTGCATCCAGGTCTCGGACTCGAGTGCCATCTGGCGACTGGGCAGGCCGTCGGACTCCGCACTGTCGTTGCGCTGGGTCTTGTAGGCCGCTTCGTGCAACCCCATCAAAGCCTGGAAGAACGACTCGGACTGGGAGCGCGGATAGTCGATCGAATCCAGGCCTTCGCGAAGCGTGCGCAGCAGCAAAGGGATGACCTTGATCAGGCGCGGCCGGTTGCGGCTCGCCAGGGCCAGCTGACTCGACCACAGCAGGTCGGGCAACAGGTCCATGTACCGCAACGCGGGCGCTTCGGCCGGCACAGTGGTGCCGGTGCTGGCAGCGTCCATGCGGGCCTGGGCCACCACCTGGGCCCAGGGACCGGTCAGAAAGCGCCGCACCACGCCGGGCGCCCGCTCGAAATCGTTGCGTGCCTTCATCTCCGACGCGACGCGCTCGGCCAGCAGGTTGCGCTGCTCGACCCGCACCAGGGTCTGCATGGCCAGGCCTCGCGCGGGGGCCTGGGCCGAGGCCACCTCGCTGCGGTTCAGGCGCTGGAGCAGTTCGTGCAGCAGGTCGGGCAGGCTCTGCGTGGGCGCCTGCAAAGCCTGCGCGGTGTCTTTCAGCTGCTGAGCAAAAGCAGGGAAGCCGTTGTCCTGCTCGCTGGTGAAGGCCAGGGCACGCGCGGTCAGGGTGTCGAGCAGGCGGCGCGCCGGGTTCTGGCGGTCGGCAAAGAAGCGCGGATCGGTGCGGGCAAGCTGCAGCAGCGCGGGCTTGAGGCCCTGCAGCATCTCGCGCACCGGCAGCAGCAGGCGCGTGTCGTCGGCGATGCGACGCAGCATCAGCGTCACCACCTCGGCGGCCAGCGTGCGCACCATGGCGTTGCCCGAGCCGGAAGCTCCCTGATCGGACACCACCGAACCACCCTGGTCCAGGTTGCCCACCAGCAACTGGTGCAGGTGGTCCAGCGTGAGCAATGCATCGCTGCCGATCAGCGAGGCTGCGGGCACGCTCTCGCTGCGCAGGACAGCAGTGCCTGCAGCGCGGCCCTGCGCCGTCTGCACGACCACGTAGCCCGCAGGCTGCACACCCCAGCGGTCGAGCTGATCGGTCAAGCGCCTGTACAGGCGCTGCAGTTCGTTGCCGAGCGACATGGCGCCCGAGTGCAACCAGCGTGCGCGAATCGCCTCGTCCACATGCAGCCCACTCAGTGCCTTCATGAGCGCAGCCACCACCACGTCCGGGCGCAGCGGGTTGGACTGGCGGCGCACCACGTCCAGGCCCTGGGCGCGGCTCAGGCGCGCGTTGAACGCCACCAGCTCTTCATCGGCCGCCATCTTCACCACCTGCTGCACCCGCGCGAGTTCCACCGTCTCCTGCACCTGCTGGTGGTCCATCAGCTCCAGGTCGTCAAAGCTCAAGCTGCTCAGGCTGCGCGCGCCCGTGGGCCGTGATTCGTTCACCGCAGCGGTGCGCGGCTGCACCCCGTGCAGGGCATCGGCCAGCGCGGACAGAAAGCGTTCGGCCACGATCTCGCGGTGGCTCGCCAGGGCGATGCGCGCCTGGCCAAAGGTCTGCTTCTCGTTCAGGCTGGTCGCTGCGGCCTCGCCTTGCTGCAGCGTGTCGTGCAAGGCACCCAGCCAGCGCGGAACCCACTCGGCCGACAGGTCGAGCGCTTCCTTCAGACAGGCGTCAAAAGGGGATTCGGCACGGGCGTTCATGAAGGGGCGGCGGATCGCATGGCAAGGTGGTCTTGCAAACGATTATGGGCAGCCGCCCCCGGCTGCAATGCCCCGATCAGGGGCCGTAAAGAAGCCAGTTCAGGGCTTCAGCAAGGTCGCCCAGCCGTCGGCACCGAGTTTGCGCAGGGTGGCGATGTTGCGTTCGACGATCAACTCGGCATCGCCAGCGTCCGACGCCACAGCGCGCTCCACACTGTCTTCGCGCAGCAGGTGCAGCGTGGGATACGGCGCGCGGTTGGTGAAATGGCTGGGGTCGTCCTGCCCCTCACCCTCAAACAGAAAGGCGGGGTGGAAGTTGGCTACCTGGATCACGCCTTCAAGTTCGTGCTCGGCCACCACGTCGTCGACCACACCCATGAAGTCGTTGAAGACTTCAAAGTCCGGAAACAGCGCCGGGTGCACCAGCAGCGTGGTGTCGATCTCATCGGCCGGCGTGTTCACCAGCAGGTCCAGCTCCCGGTCCAGCTCGTCGAGAAAAGCATCCAGGTGCCGCGCCCGGCTCACCACGATGCGCACCTGGTTCTTCACATACACCGAACGCGCAAAAGGACACAGGTTCAAACCGATCACCGCCTTCTCGATCCAGCGGCGGGTGTCGGCCAAAACGGTGTCGTCAGAGAGTTCCATGAGGCTACGAGTGAGGGGGAGTTGATCGAGGATGCGGCGGGTCCGGGTTTCCCGGCCCGCACGCATCGCCCCCCATTGGGGGGTGACGCGCCGCAGGCGCGGCGCGGGGGGGCGTTCAATCAAATAGTCTTGAAGCGCGCGCGCTTCGGACGAGCACCCTCTTCGCCCAGGCGGCGCTTCTTGTCCACCTCGTACTCCGAGAAGTTGCCGTCAAAGAAGTACCACTGCGAGTTGCCTTCGCAGGCCAGGATGTGGGTGCAGATGCGGTCCAGGAACCAGCGGTCGTGCGAAATCACCATGGCCGAGCCGGCGAACTCCAGCAACGCCGCTTCCAGCGCGCGCAGGGTTTCCACGTCCAGATCGTTCGAAGGTTCGTCGAGCATCAGCACGTTGCCGCCCTGGGCCAGGGTCTTGGCCAGGTGCAGGCGGCCGCGTTCACCGCCCGAGAGGTTGCCCACCAGCTTCTGCTGATCGTTACCCTTGAAGTTGAAACGGCCGATGTAGGCGCGGCTGGGCATGACGAACTTGCCGACCACGATGTTGTCGAGGCCACCCGAGACGTCCTGCCAAACGGTCTTGCTGCCGTCCAGACTCTCGCGGCTCTGGTCCACAAAGGCCAGCCGGGCGGTCTGGCCGATGTCCACGACGCCCGAGTCCGGCGTTTCCACGCCCTGGATCATGCGGAACAGCGTGGACTTGCCGGCGCCGTTGGGGCCGATGATGCCGACGATGGCGCCCGGCGGCACCGAAAAGCTCAGGTTGTCGATCAGCACCCGGTCGCCGAAGGACTTGCTGACGTTCTTGAACTCGATGACCTGGTTGCCCAGGCGCTCGGCCACCGGGATGAAGATTTCGTTCGTCTCGTTGCGCTTCTGGTATTCGACGTCGCTCAGTTCCTCGAAGCGGGCCAGGCGGGCCTTGCTCTTGGCCTGGCGGCCCTTGGCGTTGGAGCGCACCCACTTGAGTTCTTCCTTCATCGCCTTGGTGCGGGCGTCTTCGGATTTCTGCTCGGTCTCCAGGCGCTTTTCTTTCTGGTCCAGCCAGTCGGAATAGTTGCCCTTCCACGGAATGCCTTGGCCCCGGTCGAGTTCCAGAATCCACTCGGCCGCATTGTCCAGGAAGTAGCGGTCGTGGGTGATGGCCACCACAGTGCCGGGGAAGCGCTGCAGGAAGTGCTCCAGCCACTCCACCGACTCGGCGTCCAGGTGGTTGGTGGGTTCGTCCAGCAACAGCATGTCGGGCTTGGAGAGCAACAGGCGGCACAGGGCCACGCGGCGCTTCTCACCACCCGACAGGTTCTTGATCATGGCGTCCCAGGGCGGCAGGTTCAGCGCGTCGGCGGCCAGTTCCAGTTGCAGGTCGGCGTTTTCCGAGCCCGAGGCGGCGATGACGGCTTCCAGCTCGGCCTGCTCGGCGGCGAGGGCATCGAAGTCGGCGTTTTCGTCGGCGTAGGCGGCGTACACCTCTTCCAGGCGCGCCTTGGCCTTGAGCGCGCCGCCGATGCCCTCTTCGACCGCCTGGCGTACCGTCTGCTCGGGATCGATATGGGGTTCCTGCGGCAGGTAGCCGATCTGGATGCCCGGCATGGCGATCGCTTCGCCCTCGATCTCCTTGTCGATGCCGGCCATGATCTTCAGCAGCGTGGACTTGCCCGAGCCGTTCAAACCGAGCACGCCGATCTTGGCGCCGGGGAAAAAGCTGATGGAGACGTTCTTCAAGATCTGCCGTTTGGGCGGCACGGTCTTGGTGACACGGTTCATGGAAAAGACGTATTGGGCCATGGCAGCTCGGTGGGGATGTTCAGGTGGGGCGCGTCAGCCCGCTGGGCTGGCTGGCGGCACGCTCCCGGAATCGGGAAGGCCGCTGCCAAAAACTTTAATTATCGCCGTTCGGCGTTTCGGGCGCTCCATCGGCACCGCCGCCACCCCGGGTGTTGCGCAGGGCCTGCTGCGCCACGGCATCGAGCGCGCTCTCGACCACCCCTCCGCGGGAAACGATGCGCAGCGCGTCGTTGCCGAACAGTCGGTCGAGCGTGCGCCGGGTCATGGAATGCGCCGATCCCCTGGACGAGATGAACATGTAGAGGCCACCCCGGGGACTCTTCCAGGTGAGCTGCGCACGCACCCACTGACCCTGCACCTTCAGGTCCACCCAGGCACCGGTGTCCAGATCGGTCGGTGCCAAGGGCTCCAGCGGCATGGGGCCGGAGACAGCGTCCACGTAGCCCGCGTCTTCGGCCGCTTTTCCAGAGATCCAGAAGGTTTCGGGCGCGGGCTTCGCCACCGGCTCGGGAACGACCTCGGTTTCGTCCGCCGGCCACTCGAATTCGCTCGTAGCTTCACGGGCCTCGTGCCGGGGCTCGGCTTCGAGCGCGGGCTCCACCACGTCGGTCAGTTCGATGAACGGGACCGCGGTGAGCGTGGGCATGTCGAAGGCTTTTTCGTGCAGGGCCACCAGCGCGTCCAGGAACGGCCCGGTGAGCTCCGCCGGGTAACCGATGCGCTCCAGCCCCTCGCGCAGCTGGGTCACCAGTCTGGGCACCAGCCAGCCCAGGCGGTCCACGTCCCGGCGGATCAGCGCCGGTTGCACGCTCCAGATCAGCTCGTCGGCCACACCGTCCAGCGGTTCGACCGCCTCGCCCGCGGGCGCCGGATCGAGCTGCGACTCGGCCACGGCCTGTGCCCAGGGGCCGGTCAAGAAACGCTGCACGAACTCGGGCACCTCCTTGCCGTGCAGTCGCTGCAGGTAGTCCGCCGCCAGGCGCTCGGCCAGGATCTGGCGCTGCTCGGCGTGCAGCAGGGCGCGGGCGGCGTCGGCGCTGCGCTGCAGCTTGCGGGTGTCGTCCTGCTTCCAGCGCTGGCGCAGGCGCTTGAGCAGGCGGGCAAAGATTTCGCCCGACACCTCCACGCGGTTGATGGATCGCACCGCGGCGCGCACCGACTGCAGCAAGGGATCAAACCCTTCGTCGGCGTGGCTCTGGTAACCCAGGCTTCGCTGGGTGATGGCTTCGAGCAACAGGCGCGCCGGGTGCTGGCGCTCGCTGAAGAAGCGGGGTTCGGCCAGCGACAGGCGCACCAGCGCCGGCTCCAGCAGGCCGACCTGCTGGCGAATCGCCGGCAACAGCCGCTGGTCGTGCGTCAGAGCCTCCAGCATGAGACGCACCACCTCCTGCCCCAGCAGGCGGCCCAGATTCTGACCGTTCACCACCGGCAGTTCGGGCATGGCCGCCGCCGGTGCACCGCTTTCCGGTGTCGGCCGCTGGCGCAGGCGCAGCAGCAGCGGCTCGATCAGGTCCATGTCTTCCAGCGCCGTCATGGAAGCCGGCACGGTGTGCAGGAACGCCGGACCACCGTGGGCAGGCGTGTTCAGGTCACCGGCCAGCAACTGGCGCAGCCGGCTGAGCGTGAGCAGTGTGCGGCCCACCGCCTGGCTGGGCGGCTGGTCGGGGGTGTGCCGCGCGTTCGCCGCCAGCAGTGGTTCCACGCCGTGGGCCAGCAACCACTGGGTGAGTTCGCGGTACACCAGCCTCAGGCTCTCGCCCAGGATGCTGGCCACCGGCGCGAACAGCGCGCTGCGCTGCCGGGGATCGGGCACGTGCAGCGCCATCAGCCCGCGCAGGGCCAGCGCATAGGCCTGGGGACGCAGCGGGTTGAGATCGGGCTGGACCGTGAGCCAGCCCATGAGGTTGCTCACCAGCGCGTTCAGGCGCGGCAGCACGTCGGCCGCGGCACCCAGCAAGGCCTGCTCGGCCGTGGCGAACTCGATGCTGGCGTTGATCTGCCGGTCGTCCAGCAGGCGCAGGTCGTCGAAGCGCACGCCGGGCGCCGCGGCTTCGGAGCCCTGCCCCTGGTAGAACACGTGGCGCAACTGCTGGTGCCAGTCGCGCTTGAGCTGGTCGGCGCTTCGGATCAGGCGCTCGACACGCGCCACGTCCACCAGCTCCAGGCCCAACGGGAGCGCGGCCTGGCGGTCCAGGTCGCACACCGGCGCCAGCCCCGCCAGCAACTCGTCGATCATCGCGTCGGAAATCGACAAGGCCGCCTCCAGCGTGTGCTGCAGCGTCGGGCGCAGCCGACCGGTGTCGTTGGCGACACCGGAGCGGATCAGCTGGGGCGTGTGGAGGACGGCGGACATGGGGCGTGCTCGGGGGAAGAACATTATGGAATCACACCCGACCAGCGGGTGCCGGCAGGCGTCAAACGGCCGTTCCGGGCAGACAGGGTGCAAGCCGTGCGACAATACGGACTGTTCGGGCACTCCAGTCGGCCCGTCACCAGCGATCTCGCTGGGGCGCTTACCCCACCCAAGGTGGCGCCCATCCTTGAATCCATCTGTCCGTTCTGGCCCATTGGCACCTTGCCATCGGGAGTGGCAGATGCCCCCAGCGCCCTGGACGGGCGCCTCATCTGAATGAACTTTGACGAACTGAACCTGGCCCCGGCCATCGTGCAAGCTGTGCGCGAGCACGGTTACGAAACCCCCACCCCCATCCAGGTCGAAGCGATCCCCGCCGTGCTGGCCGGGCGCGACCTGCTCGGTGGTGCCCAGACCGGCACCGGCAAGACCGCCGCCTTCACCCTGCCCATGCTGCACCGGCTGAGCGTGGGTGAGCGGTCCAAGAACCGCTTTGGCGGCATCGCCATCCGCGCACTGGTGCTGACGCCCACCCGCGAACTGGCGGCCCAGGTCGAAGAATCGGTGCGCACCTACGGCAAACACCTGTCGCTGACCTCCACCGTCGTGTTCGGCGGCGTCGGCATGAACCCGCAGATCAACGCGATGAAGCGCGGCGTGGACATCCTGGTGGCCACGCCCGGCCGCCTGCTCGACTTGCAACAGCAAGGTTTTCTGGACCTGGCCGGCGTGCAGCTGCTGGTGCTGGACGAGGCCGACCGCATGCTCGACATGGGCTTCATCCACGATGTGAAGAAGATCCTGGCCCTGGTGCCCAAGGAAAAGCAGAGCCTGCTGTTCTCGGCCACCTTCAGCGACGAAATCCGCGACCTGGCCAACAACCTGCTCAAGGACCCGCTGAGCATCCAGGTGACGCCGCGCAACACCACGGTACAGCGCATCACCCAGGTGATCCACCCGGTGGGCCGGGGCAAGAAAAAAGCGCTGCTGGTCCACATCATCAACCAGCACAACTGGAGCCAGGTGCTGGTGTTCACCCGCACCAAGTTCGGCGCCAACAACGTGGCCGAGTTCCTGACCAAGAACGGCATCCAGGCGATGGCGCTGCACGGCAACAAGAGCCAGGGTGCCCGCACCCAGGCGCTGGCCGGTTTCAAGAGCGGCGACATCCGCGCCCTGGTGGCGACCGACATCGCGGCGCGCGGCATCGACATCGACGAGCTGCCGCACGTGGTGAACTACGAGATCCCGAACGTCAGCGAAGACTATGTGCACCGCATCGGCCGCACCGGCCGCGCGGGCAAGAGCGGCGAAGCCGTCAACCTGGTGAGCCTGGACGAAGAAGGCTTCATGATGGACATCGAACGCTTCACCAAGCAGCAGATTCCGGTGCAGATCTTCCAGGAGTTCATGCCCGAGCCCGGTGAAAAGGCCGAGCCCATCGCCATGGGCCGCCAGACCATCTGGGGCGGCGCCGGCAAGCCGCCGAGCCGCGACGTGATGGCCGCGGCCGCCAAGGCCGCGCGCACCGAGATGCTGCAGCGGGTGCGCGAGAAAAAAGCCGATGCGCCGCAAGGCGCGCGTGGGAACGGTGGCGGCAACGGCGGTGGCCAGCGCCAGCGCCCGGCCGCACAAGGTGACGGCCAGCCGCGTGGCGAAAGCGCCCGCGACGGCCAGCGCGCCGACGGTCGCCGCAGCGGCGGCCCCGGCCGCAACGGCCCGGCCAACGGACCCCGCAATGGCCCACCACGCAGCGGCAACGCACCGCGCAACGCCGACCGCCCCGCGCGCGGCCCGCGCGAAGACCGTGGCCCGCGTGAAGAGCGCGGCGACGGCAGCGAGCGCCAGCCCGGCCCGAACGCCCACCTGGGCAGCCTGCGCATCCGCGAACCGCGCGTGAACAGCAGCGCCCCCGGCGGCCAACCCGACCCGCTGCGCACCAGCATCGATTCGATGCGCAGTGGCAACCGCAACAAGAACAAGGGCGGTGGCGGTCAGCGTGGGGGTGGCGGTGGTGGCGGTGGCGCCGATCCGCTGCGCACCAGCTACGGCCGCATCCGCTGAGGCAGCGGCCAGCCCGGCAAGAACATGGCGGACTTCGGTCCGCTTTTTCTTGGGTGGGCCGGTTTCACGCCGGGCAAACGGCTGTGCCGTGGCCCACGCTCTCGCACAGTTCACCCCCAGGCACCAACTGCACCGCGCAGTACTTGAATTCAGGGATCTTGCCGAACGGGTCCAGTGCCGGATTGGTCAGCAAGTTGGCCGCCGCCTCGGCGTAGGCGAAGGGAATGTAGACCGTGCCGGGCGGCGTGCCATCGTCGCGGCGCGTCTGCAGCACCACACGGCCGCGACGCGATCGCACCGTCACCACGTCACCGGCCTGCAAGCCCAGACGCTGCAGCTCGGCGCCGCTCAGGCTGGCGGTGGCGAAGGGTTCCACCGCGTCCAGCACTTGGCTGCGGCGCGTCATGCTGCCGGTGTGCCAGTGCTCCAGCTGGCGACCGGTGATGAGCACAAAGGGGTAGTCGGCATCGGGCAGTTCGGCCGCTGGCTTGAAGGCCGCCGGCACCAGTTGCACGCGGCCGTCTGCCGTGGCGAAGTGGTCGGTGAAGACGATGGGCTGACCCGGGTCCTCTTCGCTCAGGCAGGGGTAGGTCACGCTGCCCTCGCGCTCCAGACGCTCCCAGCTCACGCCAGCGATCACGCCGTGCATGGCCTGGCGCATCTCCTCATAGACCGCCGCCACGCCGGACTCCGGGCCTTCGTAGTGCCAGTTCAGGCCCGCCGCGCCGCCGGGCCGCCCCAAGTCGTCGGCAACCCCCTCGGGGGGCAGCGACCCGCGCAGCGGCGGAGCGTGGGGGCCCATTCGATCAGCGATCTGCTGAATGATCCACAGGTCCGGCTTCGCATCCCCCGGAAGGTCCAGCGCGCGGCGGCCCATCTGCACCATCCGGTCGGTGTTGGTCACCGTGCCGGTTTTTTCGGGCCAGGCGCTGGCGGGCAGCACCACGTCGGCCAGCCAGGCGGTCTCGGTCATGAACAGGTCTTGCACCACCAGGTGCTGCAGGCTCGCCAGGCCTTCGCGCGCGTGGTTCAGGTCGGGGTCGCTCATGGCCGGGTTTTCGCCCATCACGTACATGCCCCAGATCTTCTGCGGGTCGTCGGCCGAGGCCTGCGCCTTGTGCAGGATCTCCACCACCGTCAGGCCGGGCTGGCTGTCTAGCGGCATGCCCCAGAAGTCCTCGAACCAGTGGTGAACGTCGGGGTTGTTCACCCGTTGGTAGTTGGGGTACATCATGGGAATCAGGCCCGCATCGCTCGCGCCCTGCACGTTGTTCTGCCCGCGCAGCGGGTGCAGCCCGGTGCCGGGCCGGCCGATCTGACCGGTGAGGCTGGCCAGCGCGATCAGGCAGCGCACGTTGTCGGTGCCGTGGGTGTGCTGGCTCACGCCCATGCCCCAGAGGATCATTGACGCCGGGCTCTTGGCGTAGGCGCGCGCCACTTCGCGGATGGTCTGCGGATCGATGCCGCAGATCGGCGCCATGGCCTCGGGCGTGGTGTGTTTCACCTGCTCGCGGATGGCGTCGAAATTGTCCACGCGGCGGGCGATGAACTCGGCGTCGGTCAGGCCTTCTTCAATCACCACGTGCAGCATGGCGTTGAGCAGGGCCACGTCGGTGTCGGCCTTGAACGGCAGGTGCCGCCAGGCGTGGCGGTGCAGGTCGGTGCGACGCGGGTCGGCCAACACGATCTGCGTTCCGCGCGCCGCGGCGTTCTTCATCCAGGTCGCGGCCACCGGATGGTTGTTGGTCGGGTTGGCACCGATCACCAGCACAAAGGCCGCGTGCTCCACATCGCCCACCGGGTTGCTGACCGCGCCCGATCCCACGCCTTCAAGCAGCGCGGCCACGCTGCTGGCGTGGCAGAGCCGGGTGCAGTGGTCCACGTTGTTGCTGCCAAAGCCGGTGCGCACCAGTTTCTGGAACAGGTAGGCCTCTTCATTGCTGCCCTTGGCCGAACCGAAACCGGCGAGCGCCTTCTTGCCGTGCGTGTCGCGCAGCGCTTTCAAACCACCGGCGGCGAGGTCGAGTGCCTCTTCCCAGCTGGCTTCGCGGAACACGTCGCGCCAGTCGTCTGGTCGAGCGGTGCTGCGCGGGTCTTTGGGCACGCCGAGCTTGCGGATCAGTGGCTGGGTCAGGCGCTGCGGATGGTGGGCATAGTCGAATCCGAAGCGGCCCTTGACGCACAGGCGGCCCTGGTTGGCTGGGCCGTCGCGGCCATCGACCGCCACGATGGTGTTGTCCTTGACCTTGTAGGTCAGCTGGCAACCGACGCCGCAGTACGGACAGACCGAATCCACCGTCTTGTCGACCCGCTGGTCGCCCATCAACGTCTTGGGGCTCAGCGCACCGGTCGGGCAGACCTGCACACATTCGCCGCAGCCCACACAACTGCTCGCACCCATGGGGTCGCCGAGATCGAACACGATCTGGGCATGACCACCCCGGTGCGCCACGCCGATCACGTCGTTCATCTGCGTTTCGCGGCAGGCGCGCACGCAGCGGGTGCACTGGATGCAGGCGTCCAGGTTCACCGCCATGGCGGGGTGGCTCAGATCGGCCTGCGGTGCTGGCACCCGCAGGGCTTGGAGTTCGGGGCGGGCCTGCACACCCAGGGCATCGGCCCACTGACTCAGCTCGCCGTGCGGCTGGTCTGGCTGCCCATCGACCCACTGGTGGCCCGCATCGGGCCGGTCGGCCAGCAGCAATTCCAGCACCATCTTCTGGCTCTTGAGCGCGCGCTCGCTCTGCGCCTTCACGTCCATTCCGGGCGTGACGGCGCGGCAGCACGACGGCGCCAGAGCGCGCTCGCCCGCCACTTCCACCACGCAGGCGCGGCAGTTGCCGTCGGCGCGCAAGCCGTCGCTGTAGCAGAGATGCGGAATGTCCACGCCGTGGCGCTGGGCGGCCTTCAGCACGGTCTCGCCCTCATGGGCCTGCATTGGCACGCCATCCAGCGTGAAGGGAACGCTCATGCCAGCTCTCCAGAAACTTCGTGCGGGAAGTACTTCACCACGCAGCGCAGGGGGTTGGGTGCGGCCTGTCCCAGGCCGCAGATGGAGGCATCGGTCATGACCACGGCCAGGTCTTCCAGCGTGGTCGCATCCCAGTCGCCGGGTTGCGCCATCAAGGCCGCCGCCTTTTGCGTGCCCACGCGGCAGGGCGTGCACTGACCGCAGCTTTCGTCTTCAAAAAAGCGCATCGCGTTGAGCGCGGCATCGCGCGCGCTATCGTGCTGGCCCAGCACCACCACCGCGGCCGATCCGATGAAGCTGCCGTGCGGCTGCAGGGTGTCAAAGTCCAGCGGCTCGCCGGCCAGTGCGGCGGGCAGGATGCCACCCGACGCACCGCCGGGCAGGTAAGCGTAGAGCGTGTGGCCGTCGGCCATGCCACCGCAGTATTCGTCAATCAGTTCGAGCAAGGTGATGCCCGCCGGTGCCAGCTTCACACCGGGCTCACGCACGCGGCCGCTGACGCTGAAAGAACGCAAACCGGTGCGCCCGTGGCGGCCGAAGCCGCTGAACCATGCCGGGCCGCGCTGCACGATGTCGCGCACCCAGTACAGCGTCTCGAAGTTGTGCGCCAGCGTGGGTCGGCCGAACAGGCCGACCTGCGCGATGTACGGCGGTCGCAGGCGAGGTTCGCCGCGCCTGCCTTCGATGCTTTCGATCATGGCGGACTCTTCGCCGCAGACGTAGGCGCCGGCGCCGCGCCGCAGCTCGATGGCCGGCAGCGGGCACGGCGGGTTGGCCATCAGGTCGGTCAGCGCCCGCTGCAGGATGGCGCGCGCGCCGTGGTACTCGTCGCGCAGGTAGAGGTAGACCGCTTCGATGCCTACCACCTGGGCCGCGATCAGCACGCCTTCCAGGAAACGGTGCGGATCGCGTTCGAGGTAGGTGCGGTCCTTGAAGGTGCCGGGCTCGCCTTCGTCGATGTTGACGGCCATCAGCCTTGGAGAGGGTTGCTCGCGCACGATGCGCCACTTGCGCCCGGCCGGGAAGCCTGCACCACCCAGGCCGCGCAGGCCCGAGTCTTCCATGGCCTTGAGCACGACCTCAAGGTCTTGTTCGCCACCGATCACCGCCGCCGCGAGCGCATAGCCGCCGCGTGCGCGGTAAGCGGCGTAGCCCACGGTGGCCGGTGCCACGGCTTCCGGCCCGGTGGTGATGGCACACGGCGCCTGGGCGGCGGGGTCGAACGCGCCGTCATCACCCGCAACCGGGTGTGTGTCCGCACCGGCGGCACAGGCCGCTTGCACCGCAGCGGCATCCGCCCGCAACACCGGGGCCTGCCCGACCACCGCCACCGGCGCCTGCTCGCAGCGGCCCACGCACGGCGCAGGGATCACGCGAACGGCGGTGTCCAAGATCGCAGGCAGCCGCTCCAGCAGCGCGTTTGCACCGGCCATGCTGCAGCTCAGGCCGTCGCACACCCGCACGGTGAGCGCGGGCGCAGCGTCGCCCTCGCGCAGGATCTGGAAGTGGTGGTAGAAGCTCGCGACCTCGTACACCTCGGCCATGGGCAGGCGCAGCTCGGCCGCCAGCGCCACCAGGTGCGCCTCGTGCAGGCCACGGTGCGCGTCGTTGAGCACATGGAGCAGTTCGATGAGCTGGTCGCGGCGGTGCGGGCCGGGTCCGATGAGGGCTCGCACCTCGGCGCGTGCCGTGTCGTCGGGCTGGCGCCCCTTGAGGTGGCTGCGACTTCGCGCGGTGGCACGGAGGGCTTCCGGGCTGATCGACGCGGAGATGGACGCGATGATGGGTGGGGCGACAGCGGTGTGGGTGTTCGACATGGGAATGCGATGGGCACAGCGTCGGAACAGGGTGCGCCGTGCATGGACAATGGTCGCCTGCGACGCCCCCCTTGGCAATATGCGAGGCGGCGCCACAGCCATATGAGCCGCACCGCATATAGACAGACCCGAGAAGACAGCCGACATGCCCCAGATCACCCTCCAGCCGGTGTGGACCATCCAGCGCGATGAACAGGGCAGCCTGTCGCCGCGGCTGATCGAGCTGCTGTGCCTGGTGCAGCAACAAGGCAGCCTGATGGCGGCCTGCCAGGCCATGGGCCTGTCGTACCGCCATGGCTGGGACCTGGTGCGGGGGGGCGAAACCCTGTTCAACACCACGCTGCTGCACATGGAGCGCGGCAAGGGCTCCACCTTGTCGCCGCTGGCCGAAAAACTGGTCTGGGCCGATCACCGCATCCGAGCCCGCCTGCAACCGGTGCTGGATTCGGTGGCCTCCGAGCTGCGCAGCGAAATCGAACGCATCACGTCGGAGACCAAGGACGCTTTCCGCATCCACGCCAGCCACGGCTTTTCCATCGAAAAGCTGCTCGAAGCACTGATGACCGAGGGGCAGCCGGTGGCCCGGCGCTACGCCACCAGCACGGCCGCCGCTGCCGCGCTGCGCGACGGCCAGTGCGACGCCTGCGGCGTGCACGTGCCGCTGGGCGCCCAGCAGGGCCGCATGCGGGCGCACCTGGGCCAGTGGCTGCAGGCCGACGACCTGCAGGTGATCGACATCGCCACCCGGCGCCAGGGCCTGATGGTGGCGGCCGGCAACCCGCAGAAGGTGTACGAGCTGGCCGATCTTGCGCGCGACGAGGTGCGGTTCATCAACCGCCCAGCCGATTCGGGCACGCGCTTCTTGCTCGACGGCTTGTTGCAGGACCAGGGCATCGCCGCCCAGCGCATCCGTGGCTACGAACAGAGCGAGGCCACCCACGCCGCCGTGGCCGCCTGCGTGGCCAGCGGCCTGGCCGACGTCGGTTTCGGGCTGGAGCGACCGGCGCGCTATTTCCAGCTCGACTTCATGCCGATGGTGACCGAGCGCTACGTGCTGGTCTGCCACCGTGCCGCGCTGGACCACCCGGTGGCCCAGGCATTGCTGCGGCTGCTGGCCGACCCAGCGTTCCGTTCATCCATCAACGCCCTCCCCGGCTACGACGCCCGCGCTGCTGGCAGCATCACACCCTGGGCCAACGCCTTCATCTGACGTACACCATGAACGACAGCCCTTCAGCTGACGCACCGCCCCGCTATGCCACCCTGATGGTGGCCACAGCCAATGTGCTGAACCTGGCGCAACCCGGGCGGCACTTCTACGACGGGCAGGACCCCTACAGCCAGCACGAGTTCGACCGCAAGGCCGACTGGCTGGGCAACCGCTTCAAGGCGCTCAACGCCGACGTGCTGGCGGTGCAGGAGGTGTGGGACGAACTGGCGCTGCGCGCGGCGGTGACGCGCAGCGGCCTGCAGTACGGATTTGTGGGCGTGCCCGGCGCGGAAAACGGCCCGGGGCAACACGGTGCGCAGGGCACGCCGCGGGTGGGCATCGTCACCCGGCTCAAGGTCGAGTCGGTCGAATCGCTGGCCGACTTCCCCGCCGCCGCGGTGGTACAGGTACCGGGCATCGGCGCACACACCCGCTTTGAACGCCCGCCCCTGATGGTCACGCTGCGCATGAAACACGGGCAAGACATTGCGATCATCACCGCCCACCTGAAAAGTAAGCGACCCAAGTTTTTGCAAGATGCGCAAGGGAACGCGCTGGAAGACAAAGACGACCCGGCCGTGCAGGCGGTGGCGTCGCTGCGCTCGCTGATCATGCGCGCGGGGGAAGCTCTGGCGCTGCGCCTGAAGGTGGTGGAACTGCTGCACCGCACCCGGCTGCCGCTGGTGCTGATGGGCGACCTCAACGACAGCCCGCACAGCGTGACCACCCAGCTGATCGCCGCCACCTCGCAAGTGGCTTACGACAAAGGCGCGCGTGACCACGCGCTCTACAGCGCCTGGGACGTGCAGGGCGAAGGCGCGCTGCGCCGCGACGTGGCCTTCAGCCACATCCACCAGGGCTACCCCGAGGTGCTCGACCAGGTGCTGGTGAGCGAAGAATTCGTGGCCACCAGCCGCCGCGCCATCGGCGACGTGCGTCGCGTCGAGGTCTTCAACGACCACCTGTTCGAAGGCCGAGACCGCAGCCGCAGCGACCACGGTTTTGTGCGGGCGCTGCTGCGGCTGAAACTGGAATAACCCCTCGCGCCGCTTCGCGTCACCCCCCTCAAGGGGGGCGGCACTGGCCGTCCGTCCTGAGCCTGCCGAAGGGCGGCCCGGCGGTGCCTCTGGCGAAGGCAGCTCGCGCGTTGTGCGGCGAAGGGTGGGCGCTTTCAAGCCCTCACAAAAGCGGTCACCAGCGGCTCGTCGCCCACCTGTCGGCTCCAGTGGCCGTGCACCGCGGGGTCGAACGTGGCGCCTTCGGGCAGGGTGTCGGCGGAATAGAAGTGATCACCGGGGCCGAAGATGCGCGAGCTGCCGTCCTGCAGGCCAATCTCCATCTGGCCCTTGAGCACAAACAGCCACTGGGGTGCGCCGGTGCAGTGGAACTGGCTGCGAAAACCCACGGGGCTTTCGCGTAGCTGCAAACCACCCGAGGGCATGAGCGCTGACAAGCGCGCGGCGGGCGTGCCTTCGCTCAGTGCCACGCTGTCGTCGCGGAAATTCGCGCGACCATCGGTGTCGGTGTACAGCACCACTTTGTTAAAAACGCTCATCTTGCTCACTCCAGTTGCTCGGGTTGTACCAGAGACGGTTCCGCCAGCACGCCAAAAAGCCCGGCGCCGCGAGGCGGCCGGGCTGTCAAGACCTTGGAGAACCGAAATCGCAGACGCGATCAGTTGGTGCGCTGGGCTGGGTAACGCTGCGGGAACAGCTGGTTGAGTTTCTGACCGGTGTCGCCGTCGGCCACCAAGTCACCGGTGCGAAGGGCTTCGGCGAGCTCGGCCTTCACGTCGGCGCGGGTCTTGCCCTGGGCCACAGCCACGGCGGGGTATTGGCCGGGGAACAGCTGGCGGAAGGTGGAACCGGTTTCGCTGTCGGCCACCATGTCACCGTTGCGCACGGCTTCGGCCAGCTCGGCCTTCACGTCGGCGCGGGTCTTGCCCTGGGCCACAGCCACGGCGGGGTACTGGCCGGGGAACAGCTGGTTGAGCTTTTGGCCGGTGTCGCCATCGGCCAGGATGTCGCCGGTGCGAACCGCCTGGGCCAGCTCGGCCTTCACATCGGCCCGACTCTTGCCTTGGGCCGTCACGGTGGCGGCGGGGTAGCTGCCAGGAAACATCTCGTTGAGCCTCTGGCCGGTCTCGCCGTCGCCGATGATGTTGCCGGTGCGAAGCGCTTCGGCCAGCTCGGCGCGGACTTGTTCGCGGGTCAGGGCGCCGTCCTGGGCGAAGGCGGGGGCAGCGGTGACAGCGGCAATGGCCAGTGCGATGGCGGAGAAGGTGGCGGATTTCATGGTGAGTTTCCTTTGAAGGAGTGGTTGGGGTGAAACGGATGGTGCCGTCGGGGCACCGAAACGTGGTTTCGAGGCGGTTGCAGTTCTTTTCGCTGTGTTTCGAAGGCGGAAGAAGTGATCTCGCTGCGATGGGTTGAACTTTAAAGTTTCTATTTCAGAAGAAAAACGATCAATTCATCGACGATGTGTTTCTATTTCAGCAACAATAGAGGCCTTGAGTGGGGAGAATCCATGGACAGACTGAACTCGATGCGCGTTTTTCAGCGCGTGGTGGACGAAGGTGGATTTGCCGCTGCTGCGCGGGCACTGGACATGTCGCCCGCCGTGGTGACGCGCCTGGTGGCCGACCTCGAAGGCCATCTGGGCACGCGCCTGTTGCACCGGACCACGCGCCGGCAGTCGCTCACCGACGCCGGCGAGGCCTACCTGGAGCGGGTGCGCCCGCTGTTGCAGGACCTGGACGAGGCCGACGCGCTGGTCAGTTCGCGCACCCGCGATCTGGCCGGCGTGCTGCGGGTGATGGCGCCACCGGTGCTGGCCACCCACGTGCTGGCGCCCCTGGTGGCGGGCTTCCACGCGCGGTACCCCAGCGTGCAGCTCGACATCGAGGTGGACACCCAGCGCGACCCGCAGATCGAAAACTTCGACATCACCTTGCTCGGCACCAACGCGGACTTCGACGCCAACGTGATCGCGCGCAAGATCAACTCGACCGAAGCCATCCTGGTGGCTTCGCCCCTTTACCTGGCGCGCCGTGGTGTGCCCGGCGCGCCGGCCGACCTGCGGCAACACGATTGCCTGCGCCTCAAGCCCGACAGCCTGCGCCAACGCCACTGGGTCCTGTTCAACGCCGAACAGAACGACCGCCGCGTCGAGCTCGATGTGCTGCCGGTGCTCTGGGCCAACCACACCGACACCCTCATCCGTGCCGCGATGGACGGCGCGGGCATCACCTCCACCGCGGTCGAACTGGCCGCACCGCACCTGGCCAGCGGCGCCCTGGTGCGGGTCCTGAAGCCCTGGATCACCGGGCGCTTCACGCTCTACGCGGCCCTGCCCAGTCGCAAATTCCTGCCGCAGCGCACGCAGGTGTTTCTGGAGCACCTGACCGAGCAGACCCGGCTCGGCGTGGCCAGCGCGCTGGCCGCCTGCGAAGCCTGCTGACGCTGCCGCACCCACGCAGTTACAGGCTGTTGCACAAAATCCTCTCTCGGTTCAACCCCGTTGGCGCGGGTGGTTCGTTTCAGTCAGCTCCTTCCACTTTTTTGACGGAGCCACCATGAAACCCCTGTCCCTGCGCCGCCTCGCTCTCACCGCCCTGGCCAGCGCGGCCTTGCTCGGCGCCCTGCCCGCCCACGCCCTGGGCCGCCTGGCCGACATCCAGGTGATCGACCGCGACAGCGGCGAAACCCTGCCGGTTTACAGCCACCGCGGAGACCACTGGGTGGCCGGGCGCCCGGGCGCACGCTACGCCGTGTCGGTGCGCAACGCCACGCGCGGCCGGCTCATGAGCGTGGTCTCGGTCGACGGGGTCAACGTGGTCTCGGGCGAAACCGCTTCGGTGGAGCAGACCGGGTATGTGCTCGGCCCCTGGCAGCAGTACAGCATCACCGGCTGGCGCAAGAGCAACAGCGAGGTCGCCGCCTTCCACTTCACCGCGTCGCCCGCGTCATACGCCGCCCGCACCGGTCGGCCCGAGCAGGTGGGTGTGATCGGCGTGGCCGTGTTCCGCGAGAAAAGCGCCCCGCCACCGGTGTTGGTGCCGCAAGCTGTGCCCGAATTCCAAAGCCAGCACCAGGAGCGGTCGACCGACGCCGCACCCGCCGCCAGGAGCCGTGCCGAAGCGGGCAGCGCTGCATCGGCCACGCTGGGCGCGAACGACAGCGCCGCGCCTGCAGAGTCCATGGCTTCGCGGCGCATGGCGCCCGCCAGCCCGGCACCCCGCCTTGGCACCGGCCACGGCGAACGCGAAGGCTCGTGGGTCGGCCAGACCAGCTTCGAACGCCGCAGCCACAAGCCCGACGACCTGATCCGCATCCGCTACGACAGCCTGGAAAACCTCATCGCCATGGGCGTCGTCCCCACCTCCGCGGTGCCGCCGCGACCGAACCCGTTCCCGGTCCCGACCTATCCGCGCTACGTGCCCGACCCCAGTTGAGCATGGCCTTCCGCTTCCCGTTGTTGCACTGGCCGCCACCCATAATTCGCGCATGACCCTTGCGGCCAGCGAAACCACCGACGAACAACTCATGCAGGCCTTTGCCAGCGGGGACGCCCACGCCTTCGAAACCCTGTACGACCGCCATGCCCTGCCGGTGTGGCGCTTCGTGCAGCGCAGCGTGCACAACAGCGCGCTGGCCGACGACCTGGTGCAGGACGTGTGGTTCGGCATCGTGCGCCAGGCGCCGAATTACCAAGCCCGGGCGAAGTTCCGCACCTGGCTGTTCACACTGGCGCACCACCGCCTGGTGGACCACTGGCGCACCCACAAGCCCCACGCCAGCCTGGACGCCGAGACCGAAGACGGCGCCGCCCTGGCCGACACACTGGCCGCCGAATCGGGCTTCGGCCCGGAACGCCAGCTCAACTCGCGCGAACAGGCGCAGGCTCTGCTGGACGCGCTGGCCGCCCTGCCCGCGGTGCAGCGCGAAGCCTTCCTGCTGCAGGCCGAAGCCGGCATGAGCGTGGCCGAGATCGCACAGGCCACCGGCGTGACCAGCGAGACCGCCAAAAGCCGCCTGCGCTACGCCCGCGCCCGCTTGCGCGAGACCCTGGAGGCGCACGCATGAACAGCCGCTCACACAACCCGCACGACGGAACGCCCGGGCCCGACGACGCGCTGCTCAAGCGCTACCACGAGGCCAACGCGCTGGACGATGCACGCCCCTCGCCCATGCTGCGCGATCGGGTGCTGGCACAGGCGCGTGCCGCGGCTGGACGGCCTGCACAGGGCACCGCACCCACGCGCGCGGCCGCGGCCAACGACAGCGCCTGGAAACTGCGCGCGCTCGGCGGCCTGGCGGTGTTCGGCCTGGTGGGTCTGCTGGCCCTGCAGTTCGATCGCGGCACGCCCGAGGAACGCGAAGTCGCTTTCGGTCAGGCCCCGCGGCCATCGGCGCCGGCAGCCCCACCAGCTGACGCATCCGGCTCTGTCGCACCACTGGCCAAAACCGACGAGCCGGCATCGCTTCCAGCGGCCACCGTCGCGCCCCCTGTGACACCTCCTGCGGCACCTCCTGTGGCACCCCGTGCGGTTGCGTCCGGACCGCTGCCGAAATCGGAACCGGCCACCGAGCGCGCCGCCCAAGCCACGGCACCGGCGACCGCGGTACGTCCCGCGGCACCTCCCGCTGCATCGCCCAGGCGCCAAGCCGCCGAACTGCCCGCGCTGGTAAGCCCCGATCCCTTCCCGGCTTCCGCATCGGCATCTGCACCGGCTGAGCCGAGCTCGGCGTCCGAGCCCGCCGCTGCACCCGCCACAGCAGCGCGCCAGCGCGCACCCGCGGCGGCGGCCACCCGGAACGCCACCGATGCGTCAGCCATGGCACCGGAACGGAGCGAGGCCGAGGCCACCGCGCCACCCGCCGATGCGGCGGGCCGCTCCGCCCTCGCCCGACCCGCCGCCAGGCAGACAGTCGACGCCTCACCCTTGACAGCAGCCGCTGCGCGCGGCGACGCCGAAGCGGTGCGCGCCCTGCTCGCGCAAGGGGTGGATGTGAACGGCCGCGATGCCAGCGGCCGCAGTGCGCTCATGCTGGCCGCCCAGCGGGGCGACGTGGGATTGGTGCGCCTGCTGCTGGGCGCAGGAGCCGACCCGCAAGGCCGCAACCCGCAGGGGCAGACCGCTGCCGACCTGGCGCGTGCCGCCGGTCACCACGCCGTGCTGGACCTGCTGGAACCCGCGCCAACACGCTGAACCCGGTCACTCCGCTGCCGGGTCGGCGGGCAGCAGCAATTCCATGGCTTCGTCCATCAGCGCGTGCAGCGCCAGCACCCGCGGCACGCCAAGCGCGCGGTTGATGCCCTCTTGCGCCACCCGCCAGCGCCGTTGCGCTTCGCTGCGTTTGGCCTGGCCGTCAGGGGTGGCGCTGATGAGGCGGCTGCGCGCGTCCGCGCCCGGGCCCACCCGCAACCAGCCGGCCAACACCAGCGGCTGCAGGTTGCGCGAGAGCGTGGAACTGCTCATCTTCATCTCCGCCGCCAGGTCCACCGCACGGATCGGCCCGAGCTTGACCACGTGCGACAGCAACGAATACTGCGTGGTCTTCAGGCCTGACTTGGCCAGCTCGGCGTCGTAGTGGCTGGCCACGCGGCGCATCAGCTGGCGCAGCTTGAGGTTGGTGCAGCCCTGCGGCTTCACCGCAGGCGCTGCGGGACTTGACGCGGTGGTGACAGGGCTCATGCAAAGCATTGTATCTACAATCAATGCATATACAACTTTGATGGAAAAAGCCATGAGCGCGAATCACACCCTGGAAGCCTGGCTGGCGCAGGAGCGCGAGATCCTGCAGCGCCTGGCCGCCGGCCCGGGCCCCGGCGTGGCCCGTCCTGAGCAGATCGCCGGCAAGACCGGGCTGGAACAGATGCAGGCTCTGCTCCAGGGCGAAATCCCCTTCGCGGCCATCGCCCGGACGCTGGACTTCCTGATGGTCGAGGTCGGTGATGGTCTTGCCACTTTCCAGGGCACGCCCGGGCCTCAGCACTTCAACCCCATGGGCACGGTGCACGGCGGCTGGTTCGCCACCTTGCTCGACTCCGCGCTCGGCTGCGCGGTGCACACCAAGATGCAGCCAGGCCGGGCCTACACCACGGCCGAGCTGAGCGTGAACATCGTGCGCGCGCTCACCCCCAAAGTGCAGCGCGTGCGCGCGCTGGGCCGCGTCATCCACTGCGGCCGCCAGCTCGCCACCGCCGAAGCCCAGCTGATCGGCCCCGACGGCACGCTGTACGCCCATGCCACGACGACCTGCCTGGTCTTCGACATGCAGCACAAGCCCGCGGGCGGTGCGACCACATAATCGGTGCCCTCCTCCAGCACACCAAGGCACACCGATGCGAATCCTCCACACCATGCTGCGCGTGGGCAACCTTCAGCGCTCCATCGACTTCTACACCCAGGTACTGGGCATGCAACTGCTGCGCACCTCGGAAAACCCGCAGTACAAGTATTCGCTGGCGTTCCTCGGTTTCGAGGGCGGCAACCCCGGCCAGGCCGAGATCGAGCTCACCTACAACTGGGGCACCGAGCGCTACGAACTCGGCACCGCCTATGGCCACATCGCGCTGGGCGTGCCCGACGCCTACGCCGCCTGCGAGAAGATCAAAGCCGCCGGCGGCAACGTCACGCGCGAGGCCGGCCCGGTGGCGGGCGGCAGCACCGTCATTGCGTTCGTCACCGATCCCGATGGGTACAAGATCGAGCTGATCCAGCGACCCGAGCACGCGGCCGGCGTGGGCCTGAGCTGACCCCGCGCGGCGCACAAAAAAGCCCGGCCAAGCCGGGCTTTTTGCTGGGTCGTGAATCCCGTGGGGTTCAGGGCGCGATCACCACCTCGACCCGGCGGGCTTCGGCATTGGCGCCCGTGCCCGCTGCGGTTTCCTCAGGCTTCTTCAGCTCCATCGCGGCCTCGTCCACACCGGCGCCCTTGAGCGCATCGCGCACGGGAAACGCACGCTGCTTGGCCAGTTCGGCATTCATGGCCGGATCGCCGGTGGTGTCGTGAAAGCCGGAAATCACCAGCTTGCGACCGGTCTTGGCAGCGGCCACCGCGTCGCCCAGCGCCTCCAGCGCGCCGGGGGCCAGATCGGCCTTGCCGGAGGCGAAGTAGAACTTCACCACGCCGTTGTCCACCACCACGCTGGCGTCGTTGCCCGACGGCGCGGGCGCCACGGCAGCGGCCGGGGCATCAACCACCGCGGCAGCGGCTGGCGCGGCGGCCTCCTGGGCACCACCACCGCGCGACTTGCTGATACCGAAGCCGATCGCCACGCCAACGGCCAGCAAAATGGCGGAAATCAGCACCGCGGCGACTACGCGAACGTCCTGGTCGTTATCTTGGGAAGACATGGGCAATACTCCGTGCAATTCAATGAAAAAAGAAAGTAGGCCGACGTCAGCGGCTGGCATCCAGATGAATGAAAAAGACTGACGCGAACAACCCCGCATTGTAGATGCCTCCCACCCCCCGCACCCCGCTGCCACCACCGCCCCGAACGCGCCGCCCCACCACCTGGGACCCGGCCCTGCGCAACGGCGCGCAGATGATGGCCGACACCCTAGCGCAGTGGCGCAGCATGGGCCCGCGTGCCGACCTCTGGCTGTTCGGTTACGCCTCGCTGGTCTGGCGCCCCGAATTTGACACCGCCGAACAACGCCTGGCCCGGGTGCACGGCCACCACCGCTGTCTGCACATGTGGAGCCGCGTCAACCGCGGCACCCCCGAACGCCCAGGCCTGGTGTTTGCGCTCATGTCCGGCGGCAGCTGCACCGGCCTGGCCCTGCGCGTGCCCCATGCGCAGGTGGAAGCGCTCATGCCCCAGCTGTGGGCGCGCGAAATGCCCAACCCGGTCTACGACCCCAAATGGCTGCGCTGCGAAACCGCGCTGGGCCCGGTGCATGCGCTGGCCTTCACCCTGTCGCACCGCAGCCCGAATTACACAGGAGCCCTTAGCGAAGAGCGCTACCGCGACATCTTTGCCCACTCCCACGGCCGCTACGGCAGCACGCTGGACTACGCCCGCCAGACGCTGCACGGCCTGCGTGCCCACGGCATTGAAGACCGGGCGCTGGCCCGGCTTCTCAAAATCGCCGACGATCCCCGCTGAACCCCACAAGCCCACACACCATGAACATCGCCGACCTGCGCAAAAGCTACGAAAAAGCCGAACTCAGCGAGACCGCTTCCGACCCCGATCCGCTCAAGCAGTTCGAACGCTGGCTCACCGAAGCCATCAGCGGCGAAGTGCCCGAGCCCAACGCCATGACACTGGCCACCGTCGGTTCCAACCTGCGTCCCAGCACCCGCGTGGTGCTCATCAAGGGCTACGACGAACGGGGCATCGTCTGGTACACCAACTACAACAGCCACAAGGGCCGCGAGCTGGCGGGCAACCCCTTTGCTGCCTTGCAGTTCCACTGGGTCGAGATGGAACGCGTGGTGCGGATTGAAGGGCTCGTTGAAAAAGTCAGCGACCAGGAAAGCGACGAGTACTTCCACAGCCGCCCGCTGGACAGCCGCATCGGTGCCTGGGCCAGCCCCCAAAGCGAGGTGATCGACAGCCGCACCGTGCTGGTGACCAACGCGGCCAAGTACGGTGCGCAATTCCTGTTGCAACCGCCCCGACCGCCGCATTGGGGCGGCTATCGCCTCAAGCCCGACAACTGGCAGTTCTGGCAGGGCCGCAAAAGCCGGCTGCACGACCGGCTGCGCTACACACTGCAGGGTGATGGCGGGTGGCTGCGGGAGCGGCTGGCGCCTTGAAGGGACTCCCCCCGCGCCGCCTGCGGCGTCACCCCCCGGGGGGCGATGCCTGTGGCCCGGTGAAGCCGATTCCACGGCATCCTGGGTTCAGGCATGTCGCTTCGGCACCGCCCTCACAGGCGCTGGATCGCTTGCCCTGACACCCTGGTCAACACGTCGTCGTTGACCAGTCCCGGCGCAATCTGATGCAGCGGCACCAGCACAAACGCACGCTCCCCCATGCGTGGGTGTGGCACGGTCAGGTGGGGTGAATCGATGCGCGCACTGCCGTACAACAGCAGGTCCAGGTCGAGCGTGCGGGGTGCGTTGCGGTAGGGGCGTTCCCGTCCCGCACCGTTTTCGATGGCCTGCAGGGCGGCCAGCAGATCGGGGGCGGTGAGCGTGGTGGCCACTTCGGCCACGGCGTTGATGTAATCCGGCCCGCTGGCGCCGACCGGGGCCGTGCGGTACAGGCTGGACGCCTGCACCAGCCGGATGCCGGGCGCACAGCCCAGCGTTTGAAGCGCATCGCGCAGGGTCTGCGCGGCATCGCCGAGGTTGGCACCCAGCGCCACAAAGGCCGTGACCTCGGGGCGCTCGGCCAGTGTCACGTCAGTCGCCCGCGGGAGCGCTGCCGCTGTCACCGGATCCACCACCGCCCGAGGGTTTGCGGCGGCGGCGGCGGCGCTTTTTGGCAGGTGCGGTGCCGTCGGCTGCAGGGGCTTCGCTGGCTTCATCGTCACCGACTTCGTCGTCTGCCTCGGGTGCGCGGAAACGGGGATCGGCCGCGGGCGCAAGTTGAGCGCTCTGCTCGGGGTGTTCGCTGTCGCTGCGTTTCACCCGGCGCGCGCCACCGCCCTTGGGCTGGTTCACCTGGCGCTGCGCGTCGACCATGTCTTCGCGCACTTCGTCGCTGGCCATGCTGAAGGTTTCCCACCAGTGGGCGAGTTCTTCGTCCACTTCACCGGTCTGCGCACGCAGGCGCAAAAAGTCGAAGCCGGCGCGGAAGCGGGCCTGGTCCACCAGGCTGAAGGGCGAGGTGCCGACGCGCTTGTCAAAACGCGGCTGCATCATCCAGATCTCGCGCATGTCGGCGCCCAGCTTGCCGCGCCCCGACACATCACCAATGCGGCTCTCGAACACATCGTCCACCGCGTCCTGCAACGCGCCAAACGGTGGCGGCGGGCGCTGGTTACCACGGGGCTGCAGGCGCTGGCTCCAGCCCTTGCGCACGTCTGCCCACAACACGCAGGCCAGCAGAAAGCTCGGCGCGACCGGTTTGTTTTCGCCCACGCGGCGGTCGGTGTCCTGCAGCGCGAGCTTCACAAACTCGTCGTCGGCGCGCTCCACCACCACATCGAGCAGCGGGTAGATGCCGGTGTTGAGCCCCACCGCCTTGAGCTGGGCCACGCTGGCCAGCGCATGGCCGGTCTGCAGCAACTTGAGCATTTCGTCAAACAGGCGGCTCTGCGGCACGTCGGCCAGCAGTTTGTGCGACGAGGCCAGCGGCTCCAGCGTCTTGGCGTCGAACTTGAAACCCAGGCCACTGAGCTTGGCGGCAAAGCGCACGGCGCGGATGATGCGCACCGGGTCTTCGCGGTAGCGCGTGGCGGCGTCCCCGATCATGCGCAGGGTGAGCTTTTTCGCGTCGCGGATGCCGTGGTGGAAATCGACCACGGTCTGCGATTCCGGGTCGTAGTACATGGCGTTGATGGAGAAGTCGCGCCGCGCGGCGTCGTGCTCGATCGGACCCCAGACGTTGTCGCGCAGCACACGGCCGCTGGCGTCCACCGCGTGCTTCATGCCCGAGAGCTCGCCCTTGCTGGTGCGTTCGTTGCCCGCCACCTGTTCAGCGTCGGCGCTGTCCAGATAGGCCCGGAAGGTCGAGACCTCGATGACCTCGTTGTCGCGCCCGCGCCCATAAACCACGTGCACGATGCGAAAGCGCCGGCCGATGATGAAGGCACGGCGGAACAGGCTTTTGACCTGCTCGGGCGTGGCGCTGGTGGCGACGTCAAAGTCCTTCGGCCGCAGGCCGAGCAGCAGGTCGCGCACCGCACCACCGACGATGTAGGCCTCGTACCCGGCCTGCTTGAGTGTGTGCACCACGTCGAGTGCGCGCTGGTCCACCAGCTGGGGATCGATGCCGTGCACCGACACCGGCACGTCTTCGCGTTTGCCGAACTTGGAAACCGGGGCGTTCTTGCTTGCGCTGGTTTTGCCCAGCAGCTTGTCGATGAATTTTTTGATCATTCGAATAGGTTCAGGATGCGCCAGCCACGCTCGGCGGCGATGGCCTGGAGCCGGGCGTCCGGGTTGGTGGCCACGGGCTCTTGCACTTGGTCCAGCAGCGGCAGGTCGTTGATGGAGTCGCTGTAGAAGGTGCTGTGGGTCACGTTGGCCCATGACAGGCCCCGCGCAGCCAGCCATTGTTCCACACGCGCGACCTTGCCTTCGCGAAACGAGGGGGTGCCGTGGATCGCACCGGTCGGGTTGCCCTGGCCGTCGCGCTCCAGGTCGATGGCGATCAGCTCGGACACGCCAAAGGCCTGCGCAATCGGCCGGGTGACGAATTCGTTGGTGGCGGTGACGATGATGACCTCGTCGCCAGCGGCCTGGTGCCGCCGCACCAGTTCAAGCGCCTGCGGCTGTATGGCCGGGCGGACGATCTCGTCCATGAAGCGGCGGTGCGCCGCATCGGACCGTTGCGGCCCGTGCTCGGCCAGCGGCGCCACCGAGAAGCGGATGTACTCGTGGATGTCCAGCGTGCCGGCCTTGTACTGCTCGTAAAAGGCGTCGTTGGCGCGGGTGTGGGTCTCGGCGTCGCGCCAGCCGAGCTGCACGGTGAATTGGCCCCAGGAATAATCGGAGTCGATGGGAATCAGGGTGTGGTCGAGATCGAAAAGAGCGAGGCGCATCGGAGGTCTATTCGTTTTCCAGCATGGACTTGATCAGCGGGATGGTGATCGCGCGCTGGGTGCGCAGGGCGTAGGCGTCGAGCTGGTCGAGCAGCAGCATCAGGCTGGAGAGGTCGCGCGCGAAACGGGTGAGCATGAAGTCCATGACCTCGTCGCCCAGGAACACGCCGCGTTCGTCGGCCGCCCGGCGCAGCACGGCGCGGCGCTCGGTTTCGCCCAGTGCATGCAGCTGGAACACATGGCCCCAGCCCAGCCGGGTGCGCAGGTCTTCGCGCAGCCGCAGGTCGGCCGGCGGTCGATCGGCCGAGGCCAGCACCCAGCGCGCCGGTCCATGCGTCGGCGTCTGGGCATTGACGAACCAGTTGAAAGCAACGGCCTGCTGCTCGGCGGTGTAGAGGTGGCAATCATCGAGAAGCACCACGTCCCAGTGCTCCTGGTACTCGGGCGGTTGCAGGGTGGCTGCGTCCAGCCAGCCGACCTGGCTGCCGTGGTCGCGCAACGCCTCGCGCACCGCGCGCAGGAGGTGGGTTTTGCCGCTGCCGCCCTCGCCCCACAAGAAGGTGGACACCGGCGAACGCAGCGGGTTGCCAGTCCACAGGCGCAGATGATCCACCACGGCTTCGTTCCCCGCGGCCACGAAGTTGTCCAAGCTGGGCACCGGCGCCAGGCCGATGTCCAGTGCCATCTGTTTCATGGGCGGCTGACCGCTGGTCATGCGGTTTTGTCCCGTTCGGGAACGGGTGCGGTTGCCACCGACACATCACCCTCGATGTAGAGCTGGCTCGCCATGTAGCGGGCCTTGGCTCGGCGGATGCCCACCAGCAACACGGCGCTGGCCGGCAAAGCGATCAGCACCCCCACAAAACCGAGCAGGTGGCCAAAGGCCATGAGGGCAAAGATGACAGCAATCGGGTGCAGGCCGATGCGCTCGCCGAGCAGCTTCGGGGTGACGTACATGCTCTCGACCACCTGCCCCACCGCGTAGACCGCGCCCACCAGCGCCACGCCCAGCAGGGCCTGGAACTGCAGCGCCGCGGCCATCAGGGCGAGCACCAGACCGAGACCAAAACCCAGGTAAGGAACGAACACCGCCAGACCGGTGAACACGCCGATGGGCAGCGCCAGCTTGAGCCCCACCAGTGCCAGCCCCACGGTGTAGAAAACCGCCAGCACCACCATCACCAGGAGCTGGCCGCGCAGGTACTGGCCCAGCACCTGGTCGGTCTCGTCCAGGAAGTCCTGCACCGAGACACGCCAACGCGGCGGGATCAGGCCCTTGCTGCGGTCCACCACGTTGTTCCAGTCCAGCAGCAGGTAGTAGGCAACGATGGGCGCCAGCACCAGATTGCCGGCCACCGCCATGAGCGCGCTGCCGCCGATGCGCAGCGAGGACAGCAGGCCGTCGATGATCTCGCCTTCGTGACCGGAAATGAGCCTTTGCAGCCAGCCGCGCACCTGCGCCACGTCCACCTGCAGCTCCACCCCGAAGCGGCCGAGCACCGGCACCAGCCATTCGTTGAACTTGTCGAGCAGCACCGGCACCTGCTCCTTGAGCAGCGGCAGCTGTTTGGTGATCACCGGCACGATGAGCAGCACCACCGCCAGCATCACCAGCATCAGCAGGGTGATGGCCAGACCGGCGCCCAGCCAGCGTGGCACGCGCCGGGCATGCAGGCGCTCCACCAGCGGGTGCAATGCGTAGGCCAGCACACCGGCCAGCACGAAGGGCATGAGCACCGGCGACAGCAGCGACAGCAGCAGCCAGACCACGAGCGCCAGCGAGGCCCAGGTGGCCGCGCGGATCTGGTTGGGGGTGAAGGTCATGGGGTGCGGTGTCTTTGAGAGCGAGTCGGGCGGGAGAAGCGAGCCCTTAAAATCTGGGCAAATTCTAGTCGTCCACCCCCTTGGACAACGCAAACGCCCGCCGGACCCCCATTCCCGACACCGGCACCCGGCCACAACCGTCCTCCAGACCCTTTCGCATGACCTCCAGCACCACTCCCCTTTCGTACAAAGACGCCGGCGTTGACATCGACGCTGGCGACGCGCTGGTCGAGCGCATCAAGCCGCTGGCCAAGAAGACCATGCGCGAGGGCGTGCTGGCCGGCATCGGCGGCTTCGGCGCGCTGTTTGAAGTGCCCAAGCGCTACAAGGAACCGGTGCTGGTGAGCGGCACCGACGGCGTGGGCACCAAGCTCAAGCTGGCGTTTGAATGGAACCTGCACGACACCGTGGGCATCGACCTGGTGGGCATGAGCGTGAACGACGTGCTGGTGCAAGGCGCCGAGCCGCTGTTCTTCCTGGACTACTTCGCCTGCGGCAAGCTCGACGTGGACACCGCCGCGGCCGTGGTCGGCGGCATCGCCAAGGGCTGCGAACTCAGCGGCTGCGCGCTCATTGGGGGCGAAACGGCTGAAATGCCGGGCATGTACCCGGCCGGTGAATACGACCTGGCGGGCTTCTGCGTCGGCGCGGTGGAAAAAAGCAAGATCCTCACCGGCCAGAACGTGAAGCCCGGCGACGTGGTGCTGGGCCTGGCCTCGCACGGCGTGCACTCCAACGGCTTTTCGTTGGTGCGCAAGTGCATCGAACGCGCCGGCAGCGACCTGCCCGCCACGCTGGACGGCCAGCCGTTCAGGCAGGCGATCATGAAGCCGACCCGCCTTTATGTGAAAAACGTGCTGGCGGCGCTGGCAGCCCACCCGATCAAGGCCCTGGCCCACATCACCGGCGGCGGTCTGCTGGAGAACATCCCGCGCGTGCTGCCCGAGGGCACGGCCGCCCATCTGAAGAAGGGCAGCTGGCCGCAGACCGAGCTGTTCGCCTGGCTGCAGAAGGTCGCCGGCATCGACGACATCGAGATGAACCGCACCTTCAACAACGGCATCGGCATGGTGGTGGTGATCGCCGCCGAAGAAGCCGCCGCCTGCGCCGCCACCCATCGGTGCCATCGCCGCCAAGGGCGATGGCGCTGCCGTGGTCGTGGCCTGAGCCGCCCCACCCGGCCCGGTCGCTCAGAGCAGTTGCTCTGACATCATGACCCGCACGCCGGATGGAGCCGCCAAAGCGGCTTCGAGCAGGTGGTGGGCAATGCGCTCGGCGGGCACCACCCGGTAACGCGGCGGCAACAAGGGCCGCAGCGCTTGCCCGAGCAGCACCCCGAACCGTTCGCCAGGCCGCATCGTCTGGCGGTCACCGCCGATCAGGCCGGGCCGCACAAAGGTCAGGGAGGCGTATCCGAGCAACTGAAGGTCGCGCTCCAGTTCGCCTTTGGTGCGCGAATAGAACACGCTGGAGGCGGGATCGGCACCGAGCGCGGAATTGAGCGCGTAGGCCTTGGCGCCGTGTTGCAGCGCGAGTTGCGCCACCCGAAGCGGCAGGTCGTGGTCGACGCGGTAGAAGACTTCTTTCGACCCGGCGATCTTGATGGTCGTGCCCAGGGTGCAGATCACCGCATCCACCGCCCACCAGTCGGCGTCTTCTGGAAGGTGCGCGAAGTCCACCACCGGATTGAGCAGCTTCGGGTGCGCAGCCAGCGCACGGCGCGTGGGCGCCACCACCCGCCCGACCGCGTCGCTGGCCAGCGCCTTTTGCAGCACCGACTGCCCCACCAACCCGGTCGCACCGACCAACATCACGGTTTTCATAGACCCTGATTAACGCATGCGCTGCTCGATCTGCTGTTGCAGGCGCTGGTATGAGGCCAAGCGCGGGCCGCCCAGCGCCACGGCGCGGGCAACGGCTTCCCGGGCAGCGGGAAGTTGCGCCAGCTCCAGCCGCACTTGGGCCAGATTGTTCCAGGCGTCGGCGAAATCGGGATGGGCCTGCGTGGCGGCCTCGTAGGCCTGCGCCGCGCGCCCGGTCTGCCCTATGGCGTACGCCGCATTGCCCAGCCCGAACATCCCGATGCGGTCACCGGGCCAACGCTGCAGCCCGGTGCTCCAGGCGGTGTAAGCGGCGCTGGCATCCACCCGCTCCAGCGCCGCAACCGCAGACGCCCAGCCCTCGGCCGTGGCGGTGGCGGGCAGCTGCGCGGGAGCAGAAACACGCACCGCCCAGCGGTCCGAGCGCGCCCAGGTGTGTTCAAAAGTGGACAGCGGCATGACGAGCCGCGCCGTGGTGCCGGAATGCAGCACGATCTCCCGGCGGGCGCGGTCGTAACCCACGACGACCGCGTAGTGCCACATCGGCGAGACCGGCAACGACAGGTTTTGCAGCACCAGCACCGGCTCGCCCGCGGCCACTTCGGCCAGCAGGGCCTGCAGCCGCGGCGCCAACACGTAGGCCACCAGCCCTTGGCGCCGGGCGGCGGCCAGCATCTCCACTTGCAGCGATCCCTGGCGCCCCGGCAGGTAGACCTGGGGCGTCAGTTGCTCGGGGGTCACCGCCAGGCCCGCCGCTTGCGCCACCATGGCCAGCGAAGCCGGGCCACACAACTGGTCTTCCTGGGCGAAGAAAGGCACCGTGGTCAACAGCACGCGGTCCTGCCATTGGGCAGGCCATTGACGCTCCAGGGCCGACATCTGTGGTGCCGTGGCACAGCCAGCAAGCAGCCAGGCCGCACAAAGCACAAGCCCCGCCAGGGCGGGGCTTGTGCCGCACCGCTGGCGCGGCTTCATCGGATCGCGCGGGTGAACGAAAAGACTTTGGTGAAACCCAGGATATCGGTCACCAGCAGGATCACAAACACTGTGAACAGCACACCGATCACACCCGCACCCGCCGGAGCCTGGTCCACACGCTGAGCGATCTGCGCCACTTCGGCGTCCGACATGGCTTGCACGCGAGCGATGGCGTCGTCTGCGCTCACGCCCTGGGTCTGCAGCTCGGCGCGCACGTCGTCGCGGGACAGGAAAGCCGCGACGCGCTCACGGCTGGCGTCGCCCGCAGGCGTGACCATGGCCTGCTCTGTGGAGACGATGGAAGCCTGCGCGGTCAGGGGCATGCCCACCAGCGTGACACAGGGTATGAGGACGGTGGCGATGAAACGGTTGACGGTTTTCAGCATGATCTTCGATCGTGGTCAGAATGAATGCCTTGGCAAAACCCAAGCGGCGAATCCGTATCGTGTTCAGGGAACTCAGGGGCGTCAACGTGAATTACACCGCGATACAAGCGCGTTGATCCCGCGTGCTGCAGCGCACAGACAAGCCATCTGCAGCTCAGCTCAGGGCGCGGCGCAATTCCTGCAACCGCTGGACCATGGCGTCACGGTCCAGAGCGTCGTCGGTGTGGGCGATATAGACCTCAAGGTCTTCAACCGCCAGGCGGGCATCGCCCATCTCGGCCCAGGCCAGGCCGCGGTCCCGGTACTCGAGCCAGGCATCGGGCAACAGCACCAGCAGGCGGTCCTGCACCGCGATCAGGCGCAGCCAGTCTTCTTGCGTGCGGTGGATTTCTTTCAGGTTGCGCAACATGCGCGCCAGGATCTCGCGCGAGGGTGCGGGCTGCAGGTACAGGCCCACCGGCACATCGAAATCGTCCACCAGACCGTTGCGCCGCTTGTACGGCTCCAGCCGTTCCGAGAGGTCTTCCCGGCTGAGCGACTGGCCGGTGAAGGGATCGATCACCACCTGGCCATTGGGCAGGTTGACCTTGACCATGAAGTGGCCGGGGAAACTGATCCCACGTGCCTTGAGGTTCAGGCCCTGTGCCAGCTCCAGCCAGAGGATCGCCAGCGTGATGGGAATACCCCGGCGCGTCTTCAGCATGACGTTGAGGTAGCTGTTGTCGGGGTCGTAGTAGTTGTTGACGTTGCCGCCGAAACCCATGTCGCGGAAGAAAAACTGGTTGAGCACCCGCAGGCGCTGCAATGGATCGGCGTCTTCGGCGCAACGCCGCCGCAGGCGGGCCAGCAACTGGTCCACATCGCCCAGCACTTCCTGCACGTCCAGATCGGGATATTCGTCCTGTGCGATGGCGGTGGCCGCTTCGAGCAGGGGCAGGCTGTCGTCGTCGCCCACCAGTGCGGCGAAATAGCCCAGGGGTGTGGGCGCAGAAAGGTCGAATCCGGTGGGCATGGTGCGGGCTGTGGTGGCGCGTCCGTGGGGCGAATGCAGGCTATTTTCGGACGAATTGGCGCAGCTTCAAACCCGCCAGCAACAGGCTCGCGAAATACAGCAGTGCCGCGCCCAGGATGCACAAGGCCAGCAGACCCACCCGCGACAGCTTGGCGTCTTCGAAGCCGAGCCAGTCGACGCGCCCGGCGGACCACATCAGGTACACCGCGAGCAAGGCACTCGCGGCCACCACCTGCAACGCAAATCGGGCCCAGCCGGGCGAGGGTGTGTAGGCGCCGCGCCGCATCAGACCGATCAGCAGCCACAGTGCGTTGACCATGGCACCGATGCCGATCGCCAGCGCCAGCCCGGCGTGCGCCAGGTAGGGCACCAACACCAGGTTCAATGCCTGGGTGAGCAGCAGCACCACCACCGCGATCTTCACCGGCGTCCGGATGTCCTGGCGGGCGTAGAAGCCGGGCGCCAGCACCTTGATGGCGATCAAGCCCACCAGGCCCGCCCCGTAGCCCATGAGGGCGGTGGTGGTCTGCTGAACGTCCGCCGCGGTGAAGGCCCCATAGTGGTACAGCACGGCCACCAGGGGTTTGGCAAAGGTGAGCAGCGCCACCGCCGACGGCACGGCCAGCAGCACCACCAGGCGCAGCCCCCAGTCCAGCATGGCGCTGTATCGCACCCCATCGTCGGCCGCCCGCGCCGCCGCCAGCTGGGGCAACAGGACCACGCCCAGCGCCACGCCCAGCATGGCGGTGGGAAACTCCATCAGACGGTCGGCGTAGGTGAGCCAGCTCACGCTGCCGGTGGCCAGGTGCGACGCGATCTGGGTGTTGATGAGCAGGGAGATCTGCGCCACGCTCACGCCCAGCAGCGCCGGCAGCATGAGGGTGGTGACGCGGCGCGTACCCGGGTGGCCCCAGGCGGCCTTGAGCGCCGACCACCGCAGGTTGATGCGCGGCAGCATGCCCAGCCGGTACAGCGCCGGGATCTGAACCGCCAACTGCAGCGTGCCGCCGACCAACACGCCACCGGCCATGGCGTAAATGGGTTCGATGCCCAAGGTCTTGAACCATGGAGCGCCCCAGTAGGCGGCTGCGATCATGGCCACGTTCAGCAGCACCGGCGTGGCGGCCGGCACGGCGAACCGCTTCCAAGTGTTCAGGATGCCGGCCGACAGCGCGACGAAGGACATGAAGGCGATGTAGGGAAACATCCAGCGCGTCATGAACACGGCGGCCTCAAAACCCTGCGGGTTCTGCTGCAGGCCGCTGGCCATGGCCCACACCAGCACCGGAGCACCGGCCACGCCGAGCACACAGGTGGCGGTCAGCGCCCAGGCCAGCACAGTCGCGATCTGGTCCACCATCTGGCGGGTGGCCGCGTCGCCTTCGGTCTCCCGCACCCCGGCCAGCACCGGCACGAAAGCCTGGCTGAAAGCGCCCTCGGCAAACAGCCGGCGCAACAGATTCGGAATGCGAAAAGCGACGTTGAAGGCGTCGGTGAGGGCGCTGGCGCCGAAGGTGGACGCCATCAGCAGCTCGCGCGCCAGCCCGGTGATGCGCGAGGCCAGCGTCAGCAGCGAAACCAGGGAGGCGGATTTGAACAGGGACACGCCGTCAGTGTAACCACGGCACCCCGGGCGGTCTGCCGCTGGTTGGTGCTTCTGTACCGGCGTGCTAAACTCGCGGGCTTTGCTGGCATCATCCCCAAACACTTAAAGGATACCGAACATGGCAACCAAGCCGAAGAAAAAGAACCCCCGTCTGGCGTCCGGCCGCAAGCGCGCCCGCCAGGACGTCAAACTGAACGCAGCCAACACCTCGCTGCGCTCCAAATACCGCACCGCCGTCAAGAACGTCGAAAAGGCCGTTCTGGCCGGCGACAAGACCAAGGCGACCGAACTGTTCGCCAAGATGCAACAGGTGGTGGACATCGTTGCCGACAAGGGCATCTTCCACAAGAACAAGGCCGCTCGCGACAAGAGCCGCCTGTCCACCAAGGTCAAGGCACTGGCCACCGCTGCCGCCTGACACCCCATTGGCCTGAGCCCTCAGGCCAACAGCCCGGACCCCTCGGGGTCTGCCGTTTGAAACCGGTGCGCTGCCAGCAAAAAAGCAAAAAACCGCCTTCGGGCGGTTTTTTCATGGGTGGATCCTGCTGCTTCCGGTTCGCTGCACGGACAACAGCCACTGCAAGATGGTTTGCCTTGCGGCAGGGGCCTCAGCTCAGCCCCGGGCCGGCGGGTCCGGCATCAGGCAGGCTTCGACCACCTGGAGATCGTTGTCGCGCGCGAAATGCATGACGAAGTCCCAGGCCATGGGCTCGGCCTCGCGCAAGTCGGTGTGGACCACGACCACTTTCACGCCGTTCATCACCGTGGGCACGCACCAGGGCGAGTAGGCAATGTGGCTGCCGATGCGGGCAGAGCCCCCACCCGGGCGGAACTGGCTCATGACGCCGGCCAAGCGCTCGGCCCAGTCGCTGGGGCGGAAGGTGCGCCCAGCGCTGGTGACGCCCTGGATGAACACTTGCTTGGCGGTGGGGTTGGCCATCGGTGGAGCGTTGTTGGGCCTTGGGATGGAAGGCACTGACGGGGGTACAGACCATCGGACGACCGAGGATCGCTCGGCGCTGTGGGTGACAGGTATTCTATCTTATATAAGACTTGAAACAAGGGAAAACCCGGACTCACCAAGAGTGAGTGTGCCGCATGGCTCTGATGCCCAACAAGCAAAGATGATGCCGATTCCTGCGCCTAAAATCGCTTTTCAACGGCTCAACCTGCGTTGAGCCGCTTTCTTTTTGGTCCTTCCCCACCGGAGTCCCGCATGAACGCCGCCGCCACCGCCATCCCGTCGTCGCCCCACGTGATGAACACCTACGGCCGACTGCCGATTGCCCTGTCGCACGGCAAAGGCTGCCGCGTCTGGGACGTGAACGGCAAGGAATACCTGGACGCGCTGGCCGGCATTGCCGTCAACACCCTGGGCCATGGCCACCCCAAACTGGTGCCCGCCCTGCAGGACCAGGTGGCCAAGATGATGCACAGCTGCAACTACTACCATGTGCCCGACCAGGAACGCCTGGCGCAGATGCTGGTGGAACGCTCGGGCCTGACCAACGTGTTTTTCTGCAGCACCGGCCTGGAAGCCAACGAGGCCGCCCTGAAGCTGGCGCGCAAATTCGGCCACGACAAGGGCATCGAACGCCCGGAGATTGTGGTCTACGAAAAGGCTTTCCACGGCCGCTCGATCGCCACGCTGTCGGCCACCGGCAACCCCAAGGTGCAGGCCGGTTTTGGCCCGCTGGTGGAAGGCTTCATCCGCGTGCCGGTGAACGACATCGAGGCGCTTCGGAAGGCCACCGAAGGCAACCCGAACGTGGTGGCGGTGTTCTTCGAGACCATCCAGGGCGAAGGCGGCGTGAACCCGATGCGTGCGCAGTACCTGCAGGACGTGCGCGCGCTGTGCGATGAGCGCGACTGGCTGCTGATGATCGACGAGGTGCAGTGCGGCATGGGCCGCACCGGCAAGTGGTTCGCGCACCAGTGGGCCGGCATCAAACCGGACGTGATGCCGCTGGCCAAGGGCCTGGGCTCGGGCGTGCCGATCGGCGCGGTGGTGGCCGGTCCCAAGGCCGCGAACATATTCCAGCCGGGCAACCACGGTACCACCTTCGGTGGCAACCCGCTGTCGATGCGCGCCGGGGTCGAGACCATCCGCATCATGGAAGAAGATGGTCTGCTGGAGAACGCGGCCAAGGTGGGCGCGCACCTGCGCGGCGTGCTCGAGAAAGCCCTCCTGGGGCGACCGGGCGTGAAAGACATCCGCGGCCAGGGGCTGATGATCGGCATCGAGCTCACCAAGCCCTGCAGCGTGATCACCCAGCGCGCGGCCGACGCCGGGCTGCTGCTGTCCGTCACCGCCGACAGCGTGATCCGCCTGGTACCTCCGCTGATCATGACCACCGCCGAAGCCGACGAGGTGGCCGCCATCCTGTTGCCCATCGTCACAGGTTTTCTGGCGGAGCAACCATGACCACGAGCATCCGCCACTACCTGCAGTTCAAGGACTTCAGCGCCGACGAGTACAGATACCTGTTCGAGCGTGCCGCCTTCATCAAGGCCAAGTTCAAGGCGGTGCAGAAGTACCAGCCCTTTGCCGACCCGGACCGCACGCTGGCCATGATCTTCGAGAAGGCCAGCACGCGCACCCGCGTGAGCTTCGAAGCCGGCATGTACCAGATGGGCGGCTCGGTGGTGCACCTGACCACCGGCGACAGCCAGCTCGGCCGGGCCGAGCCGATCGAGGACAGCGCGCGCGTCATCAGCCGCATGGTCGACCTGGTGATGATCCGCACCTACGGCCAGGACAAGCTGGAGAAGTTCGCACAGTACTCGCGCGTGCCGGTGATCAACGGACTGACCAACGAGTTCCACCCGTGCCAGATCCTGGCCGACCTGTTCACCCTGGTCGAGCACCGCCCCGCCGCCAGCGGCCACCCGCTGGAAGCGATCAAGGGCAAGGTCGTGGCCTGGGTGGGTGACGGCAACAACATGGCCAACACATGGCTGCAGGCGGCCGAACTGCTGGGCTTCACTGTTCACGTGAGCACACCCAGCGGCTACGAGGTGGACCCGAAGCTCGCTGGCATCAGCAACGCAGCTTGCTACAAGGTTTTCAAAGACCCGAAAGAAGCCTGCCAGGGCGCCGACCTGGTCACCACCGACGTGTGGACCAGCATGGGCTTTGAAGCCGAGAACGAGGTGCGCCGCACCGCTTTCAAACAGTGGTGCGTGGACGAAGCCATGATGGCCGTGGCCCGACCCGACGCGCTGTTCATGCACTGCCTGCCTGCGCACCGCGGCGAAGAGGTGAGCGCCGAGGTGATCGACGGCCCTCAATCGGTCGTCTGGGATGAGGCCGAAAACCGCATGCACGTGCAGAAGGCGCTGATGGAGTACCTGTTGCTGGGCCGCTTGGCCTGAACCGCCTCGTGAGCGCCTGCACCACCTGCGGCGCCTGCTGCGCGAGCTTCCGCGTGGACTTCTCGGTATGTGAGACCCAGACGCTGGGCGGCAGCGTGCCCGACGGCCTGTGGGTCACGGTGACGGACAGCATCAGCCGCATGCGTGGCACCGACCACGGCCGACCGCGTTGTGCCGCGCTCTCGGGCCGCATCGGCGAAAAAGCCACCTGCGGCATCTACGAGTGGCGCCCCAACCCCTGCCGCGAATTCGAAGAAGGCAGCGACGCCTGCGCCCAGGCGCGCCGCCGCCATGGGCTGGAACCGTTGGACAAATCCTTCGGCGGCTGACCCGCCCCCATCACATGCAAGCCCTGTTCGACACCATCGCCACGATGGTCATGCCCACCGAAGCGCAGCGGATCTTTCACGGACGCGGCGGCTTGCACCCGGGCTGTGAGGCCTGGACGCTGGACGCCTTCCCGCCCGTGTGGCTGATCACCAAGTTCGGCGAGGCCACGGCCGAGGAACAGGCCGCACTGACCGTCGCACTCCAAGCGCGGCAGGCGCAAATCGCACCCGGCGAACCGCTCAACGCCGTGCTGCAAACGCGGCACGAAGGCCGCAGCGATACCACCGTGCTCGCCGGTGCCGTGCCCGAGCCTCACGTGGTCACCGAAGATGGCGCGAAGTACCGCATCAACCTGCTGCGCAGCCAGAACCACGGCCTGTTCCTGGACATGATCGAGGGCCGGCGCTGGGTGCGCGCGCACGCGCAGGGCCACAAGGTGCTCAACCTGTTTGCCTACACCTGTGCGTTTTCGGTGGCGGCGCTGCAGGGCGGCGCGAAAGAGGTGGTGAACATCGACATGGCGCAGGGCGCGCTCACCACCGGTCAGCAGAACCACCAACTCAACGGCATCACCAGCGGCGCCAAGTTTCTTGCACACGATCTGTTCAGCTCCTGGGGCAAGGTCAACCGCATGGGGCCCTACGGTCTGGTGATTGCAGACCCGCCGAGCCACCAGAGGGGCAGCTTCGTGGCCAACAAGGACTGGCCGCGCCTCGTGCGCCGCCTGCCCGACCTGCTGCGCCCCGGCGGCCACGCGCTGCTGTGCCTGAATGCACCGCAAATCCCGGAGAGTTTCCTGCACGACCTGCTGGCCGCCGAAGCGCCCGAGCTCGAACTGCTGCAACGCCTGCCCAACCCGTCGGCGTTTGCCGACGTCTCTCCAGACCGCGCGCTGAAGGTGCTGATCGCCCGTCTGCCCCCCTTGGCCTGATCCACATTTGCTTGAGGTCTGAAGTATTTTTCAAGGTCGTTGGAAAATACCGACACCACGGTTTTTTCGCCGGTGCTACCTTCGCCGGACCATGAAAAAGCTCTGGGACATTTCCCCACCCATCCACGCGCAATCACCTGTTTTCCCGGGCGACACCGCCTACGCGCAGCAGTGGGTGGCGAACATCGGGCCCGGCTGCCCGGTCAACGTCAGTGCCATCACGCTCTCGCCGCATGTGGGAGCGCACGCCGATGCGCCGCTGCACTACGACCCGGCGGGTGCGGCCATCGGCGCGGTGGACCTGCAGGCCTTCATCGGCACCTGCCGCGTGATCCATGCCATCGGCTGCGGGCCGCTGGTGCAGCCTGAGCATTTGGCTCACGCCATGAAAGAACTGCCTCCTCGGGTCTTGGTGCGCGTTTACGAGCGCATGCCGCAGGACCGTTTCGACACCGCCCTGCCCGCTTTCGCGCCCGAGACCGTGGCCCTGCTGGCCGACCGCGGCGTGCTGCTGATCGGCATCGACAGCGCGAGCATCGACCCGGCCGAGAGCAAGACACTGGACAGCCACCAGACCATCCGCCAGCGCGGCCTGCGCGTGCTGGAAAACCTGCTGCTGGACGACGTGCCCGAGGGCGACTACGAGCTGATCGCCCTGCCCCTGAAGCTGACCACCGCCGACGCTTCTCCCGTGCGCGCAATCCTCCGAGAACTGTGACCCGAAAGAGACCCCAATGACGACTCGACAAGACTGCCTGGTGCTCGACGCACAAGACCCACTGCGTTCGCTGCGAGATCAATTCAACATCCCCGCCCACACCATCTACCTCGACGGCAATTCGCTCGGCGTGATGCCGCGCGCCACGCCGGCGCGTGTGGCCGACACCGTGACCCGCGAGTGGGGCACCGACCTCATTCAAAGCTGGAACAAAAACGGCTGGTTCCAGATGCCGCAGCAGGTGGGCGACAAGATCGCGCGCCTGATCGGCACCGGTGCGGGCGAGGTGGTGGCCACCGACAGCACCTCGGTCAACCTGTTCAAGGTGCTGAGCGCGGCCATGAACATCGCCGCCGCTGATGCACCGCAGCGCAAACGCATCGTCAGCGAGCGCAGCAACTTCCCGACCGACCTGTACATCGCAGAAGCACTGTGCAAACAGCACGGCATGCAGCTCGTGCTGGTGGAGCCCGAAGCCATCGCCGCGTCGCTCACCGCCGAGGTCGCCATCCTCATGCTCACGCACGTGAACTACCGCACCGGCGCGATGCACGACATGGCCGCCGTGACCGCTGCCGCACATGCCGAGGGCATCCTCACCGTGTGGGACCTGGCGCACAGCGCCGGCGCCGTGCCGGTGGATCTCAAGGCTGCCAAAGCCGACTTCGCTGTGGGTTGCGGCTACAAGTACCTCAACGGTGGTCCCGGCGCTCCGGCGTTTGTGTGGGTCAACCCGCAACACGCCGACCGCTTCTGGCAACCGCTGGCAGGCTGGTGGGGTCACGCCGCACCGTTCGCGTTCACCCCCGACTACCAGCCCGCGCCGGGCATCACGCGCTACCAGTGCGGCACGCAACCCATCATCAGCCTGGCCGCGCTGGACTGCGGTGTGGACACGCTGCTGGCCGCCGAGCCGCTGGGGGGCATGGCGGCGCTGCGCGCGAAGTCGCTGGCACTGACCGATCTGTTCATCCAGCTGGTCGAAGAACGCTGCGCGGGCCACGGCCTGGGCCTGGCGACGCCGCGTGAACACGCGCAACGCGGCTCGCAGGTGTGCCTGACCAAGGACGAAGGCGCTTACGCCATCGTGCAGGCGCTGATCGCGCGCGGTGTGATCGGCGACTACCGCGCCGGCGACGGTGGGCGGCACAAGGACATCCTGCGGTTCGGCTTCACGCCGCTGTACATCGGCTTTGCGGATGTGTGGAACGCGGTCGAGCACCTGAAACAGGTGCTGGAGTCGGGCGAATGGCAACGTCCCGAGTTCAACCGCAAGCACGCGGTCACTTGAAACGGAGCGCGCCATGTCCTGCCCTTACCACCCGAGTTCTGACAGCACGCCCACCTCGGCCACCGAAGCCATCGTGCGCGACGAAAAGGCCCAGCTCGATTTCAGCCGCGACATGAGCTACGGCGACTACCTGCAGCTCGACGCCATCCTGAGCGCGCAGAAACCGCTCTCGCCGGCGCACGACGAGATGCTGTTCATCGTGCAGCACCAGACCAGCGAACTCTGGATGAAGCTGATGCTGCACGAGCTGCACGCCGCGGTGAAGCACATTGCCAACGACGAGCTCAACACTGCCTTCAAGATGCTGGCGCGCGTGAGCAAGATCATGGAACAGCTGGTGCACGCCTGGGACGTGCTCGCCACCATGACACCGCCCGAGTACAGCGCGTTGCGGCCTTACCTCGCGCAGTCCAGCGGCTTCCAGAGTTTCCAGTACCGCTGCATCGAATTCGCGATGGGCAACAAGAACGCCGCCATGCTCAAGCCCCACGCGCACAGCCCCGACCGGCTGGCGATGGTGCAGGCCGCGTACGAGGCCCCGTCGCTGTACGACGAAGCGCTGCGACTGCTGGCGCGCCGCGGCATCGCCGTGCCCGCTTCGCACCTGGAACGCGACTGGACCCAGCCCTACGAAGCCAGCGCCGCGGTCGAGCAGGCCTGGCTGCAGGTCTACCGAAACCCCAAGGAACACTGGGACCTGTACCAGCTCGGCGAAGAACTCACCGACCTCGAAGACGCGTTCCGCCTCTGGCGCTTCCGCCACGTGACCACCGTCGAGCGGGTGATCGGGTTCAAGCGCGGCACCGGCGGCACCGGTGGTGTGAGCTACCTGCGCAAGATGCTCGACGTGGTTCTTTTCCCGGAAATCTGGACGTTGCGCACGGCACTGTGACGTAGCCTCCGCCATCATTCGTTGATGCCGTCGCTGACCCTCTCAACCCTGCGTCGCCACGCCGTCGCGCGCAGCCTCTTCGCGCCCACCACCCTGCCCAAAGCCATGGAGCGCCTGGGTTTTGTGCAGGCCGACCCGATCCGTTCGCCCGCCCGCGCGCAGGACCTGACGCTGCGCCATCGGGTCAAGGGCTACCGCGCCGGTGATCTGGAACGGCGCTACGCGTCACTGGGCATCGAAGAAGACTTCTTCGTCAACTACGGCTTCGTCACGCCCGGGCTGCACGCGTGCATGCACCCGCGCAGCGCGCTGCGCGAGTGGCCCGCCGAGCGCTGGGCACAGGCCGAAGCGGTCTGGCACTTCGTCAAGCAGCGCGGTGAAGCACACCCGCGCGAGGTCGATGCCCACTTCGCCCACGGCCACGCCACCAACGGCTTCGGCGGCCGGTCCAAGGCCAGCACGCAACTGCTGGACGCCATGCACCACCGCGGCCTGCTGCGCGTGACCCGGCGCGACAACGGCATCCGCCTCTACGCGGCGCACCTGCCGCAGACAGCCCCCGACGACGTTTCCGCCGTGCTGGACCGGCTGGTGGATGTGCTGGTGAACACATACGCTCCCCTGCCGCAGCCCGGTTTGCGCCAGCTGGTGGCCATGCTCAGGCATGCGGTACCGCAATGGCAGGACCGGCTGCGGCCCACGCTGCAGCGCGCCGTGCAACGCCTGCCCCATGCCGAGGTGGAAGGTGCCGTGTGGTTCTGGCCGGCGAATGAAGACCCGCTCGCGCGCCGCTGGACAACGCCGGAAAAAGTGCGCCTGCTCGCCCCCTTCGACCCTGTGGTCTGGGACCGCGACCGCTTTGAGCGCCTGTGGGGCTGGGCCTACCGCTTCGAGGCCTACACACCACCGGCCAAGCGGCTGCGCGGTTACTACGCGATGCCGCTGCTCTGGCGCGATCAGGTCATCGGCTGGGGCAACCTGTCGGTGGTGGATGGGCGGCTGCAGGCCGATATCGGCTACGTCAGCGGACAGGCTCCGAACGACGCAGGCTACCGTCCGGCGCTGGATGCCGAACTGGCTGACATGGCCGCTTTCCTCGGGGTCAGTTCGGCTTGATGTTGTTCTTCTGAATGACCTCGGCCATCGCCGCCGTGTCCACCGCGATGCGCTTGGCCAGGCCCTCGGGCGAGGTGCCCGCCACCTGCCAGCCCTGGTTGAGGATCTTCTGGCGCACATCCGGGCGGCGCACGATCTCGGCCAGCAAGGTGGCCAGCTTCTGCACGTGGGCCTTGGGCAGGCTGTTGGGCGCGGCCACCGCGTTCCAGATCTCCAGCTGCAGGCCCTGCACGCCCGCGTCGGCCAGGCTGGGCACTTCGGGCACCACACTGCTGCGACCAGCCGACGTGACACCGACGGCCTGCAGCTTGCCGCCCCTGACCTGAGCCATGGCCAGACCCGGCGGCAGCAGCGCCATCTGCACCTGGCCGCCGATCAGGCCCGTGATGACCTGCGGATTGCCGGGGTACGGCACATGCACCGGGGCGATGCCGGCCTTGGCCTTGAGCAGCTCCATGCCCAGGTGGGCCACGGTGCCCACGCCCGGCGTGCCGTAATTCAGCTTGTCGCCCTGGACCTTGGCCTGGTCGAAGAAAGCCTTGCCTGTCGGGGCGCCCATCGGCACCGCCAGCACCAGCGGCGACACCGCTATCAGCGACACCGGTTGCAGGTCCTTGAGCGGGTCGTAGGGGGTGGCCGGGTTGAGGATCTTGGCGATGGTCAGGTTGCCGTTGATCATCAGGCCGATGGTGTGGTTGTCGGTCGCTCGGGCCACGGCATCGGCGCCGATGTTGCCGCCCGCGCCGGGTTTGTTGTCGACGATCACCGGCTGGCCCAGCGCCTGCGACAGCGGTTCGGCCAGCAGGCGCGCCGTGAGGTCAGGCGATGACCCGGCCGGAAAACCGACCACGATCTTCAACGGCTGACTGGGCCAAGCGGTCTGGGCGAACACGGAGGGCGCGCAGCAGGCCAGTGCGATGGCGGAGGCGATGGCTTGACGGCGTGTGGACTGGAACATGGGACTTTTCCCTTGAAGGTGATAACACATCGGCAGGTTAGCAGCCCGAGCGCAGGAGCGCGCACAGCACACACCGTGGAACCGGCTCCGCCAGGCCACGGGTGTGGTCCCCCTTCAGGGGGAAGATGCGAAGCGGCGCAGGGGGTTAGCCTGGTTCCGGCGGTCCGCCGTACAGCCAGGGATTGTCCAGCAAAGATTCGCCCAGCAGCGCCATCGCCATGTTGCGCCCCAGACGCAGCACACCGCTGGCGTGAAAAATGGTGCCGTTGCGCTCGGAACGCCGCTGCACCAGAGCGTTGCGCTGCCAGCGGGTCTGGGCGTAACGCGCCAGCACCGACGGCCAGTCGGGCGCGGTCCCGGGCTGGGTGGCCGTCACCACACGCCCGAGCGTCCAGGCGTCCTCCAGGGCCATGGCCGCCCCCTGAGCCAGGTAGGGTCTCAGCGGATGTGCCGCATCACCCAGCAGCGCCACACGGCCCTGTGCGTGCTCGCTCGCACTGGCCATCGGGACGCGGTCGTTCAATGCCCAGAGTTTCCATTCGGAGACCGCGCCCAGCATGTCCATGAGGTCGCGACAGGCCGGTCCCAAGGCGCCTTGCAGGTCGTTCCAGCGGGCCTCATGGCTCCAGCTTTGCGGATCGCTGCCGGGCGGACCGCCGTGGCCCTGGCCGAGCACCCCGTGCACCACGGCCACCACGTTGAACCAGTCTCCTCGCCGGACCGGGTAGTGCACCACGTGCAGACGCGGTCCGAGCCAGACGTTCACACACGAGCCGCGCAACGCGGCGGGAACCTGTTCGGCCGGCACCATGCCGCGGTAGGCCAGGTGGCCACTGGTGCGCACCGGATGAGCGCCGAGCAACTGGGTACGCACCCGGCTCCACAGGCCATCGGCGCCGATCAGCGCCGCTCCCTGAAACACCGAATCGTCCTCGCAGACCACCCGCACCGACTGGGACGAAAGCCCGTAAGAGGCCAGTCGCGCGCCCAGGTGAAGGCGCACACCGCCCTGACGCTGAACCGCACCCAGCAAAAGGCTGTGCAGGTCGGCTCGGTGGATGGTGGCATAGGGCTGACCGTAGCGGGCGCGCACCAGGGGCCCCAGCCGCAAGTGGCCCAGCTGGCGGCCGCCGTGGGCATCGCGCACGCGCAGTTCGTCCGGGAAAGCGGCTCGGGAGTGCAGCTCGGGCAGGAGGCCCCAGTCGTCCAGCACGCGCACCGCATTCGGCCCCAGCTGCAGACCGGCCCCCACCTCGCCGAAAGTGCCGGCCTGCTCCAGCAAGTCCACGGTCACCCCGGTGCGGGCCAGGGACAGCGCACAAGCCAAACCTCCGATCCCTCCACCGGCGATCACCACATGTTGTGTCATGGCTGCGCATTGTGCCCGCGGCACACGACCCTGCCTTGATGCATCGCAAGTAAACGGGCGCGGGAGACAGCGACCCGGCGCTGGTCCACCCCAAGGCAGGCCCAGCCCCTTCGGGGGGCAGCGACCCGCGCAGCGGCGGAACGTGGGGGCTACAGCACCCGGTTGAACCAGAACAGCGAGAAGCCGGCGGACATGAGCACCAGCAGCGCCGCGACCAGCGCAAGAAGGCCCGAGACTTCGGTTTCCTTCTTCTCCACGGTGAGCCGGGTGCTCAAGGTCTCGTAAACCTTCTTCAGGTTTTCCGCCGTACCGGCGTAGAAGTACTCGCCCCTGGTCTCGCGGGCGACGCTCTTGAGGGTCTCCTCATCCAGCCGCACGCGCATGGACCAGCCCTCGAAACCGATCACCTCGCCGTCCACCGTGCCCACGCCCACGGTGTAGACGCGCACACCGCGCTCGGCCGCGAGCTTGGTGGCTTCTTCGGTGTCCACCCCGGTGGTTCGCTGGCCGTCGGTCAGCAGGATGATCGCCGCCGATCCGTAAGACCCGGGCGGTACCGGTTCGAACGGTTTCTTCTCTGTCTGCTTCTGGTCGATGGCCTTGCCCTGCGGTGCAAAGGGATCGTTGTTGCGGGCGTAGGTCAGGCTCGCGAGGTCGATGCCCTGGCCCGGGAAAATCTCGGACAGCGACACCACGATGGCGCTGCCGATGGCGGTGGCCCGCTGCATCTGGAACTTGTCGATGGCCGCCACCAGGTCTTCACGGCTGAGCGTCACCGGCTGCACCACCTGGGCACTGCCGGCAAAGGCCACGATGCCGACCTTCACATGGCGCGGTAACTCCGCCAGAAAGGCCTTGGCCGCGTTCTGCGATGCCACCAGGCGGTTCGGCAACACATCGGTCGCGCGCATGCTGCCGGAAACGTCCATGGCCAGGATGATGGTCTGCTGGGTCGACGGCAGCACGATCGTGGCCATGGGCCGGGCCGAGGCCAGCAACATGGCCGCGAACGCCAGCAGCAGCAGCACCGGCGGCACGTGGCGGCGCCAGCCAGGGCCTTTGCCCATGGCCTCGCGCACGATGGACAGGCTGGCGAACCGCAGGGAGGCCTGCCGCCGACGCCGCATCAGCCACCAGTACAGCAACACCAGCAACGGCAACAGCAACAGTGCCCACAGGAATTGCGGCCACAGAAAGGTCATCGGCAAGGTCTGCAAGGCATTCATGCACGGGCTCCCAGGTGCGCGGGCCACGCCGCATGCTGGCCGGGGCGCAGGCTGTGGCGGCGTTTGCGCAGATCCACGAAACGAAGCACCGCATCGGCCAGATCGTCGTCGGTGCTCAGCTCCAGCGTGTCCACGCCCGCGCGGGTCAGGCTCTCGCGCAGCTGAGCTTCGCGCTGCGCGGCGATGCGCGCAAAGCGCTGGCGAAAACCGCTGTCGTGCGTGTCCACCAGCAACTGTTCGCCGGTCTCGGCGTCGCGCACCGTCACCAGCCCCAGATCGGGCAGGTCCAGCTCCAGCGGATCGATCAGGCGCACAGCCACCACGTCGTGGCGCCGCGCCAGCTCACCCAGCGGCTGCTCCCAGCCGGGTTCGCTGATGAAGTCGGACACCACGAACACGGTGCAACGCTGGCGCACGCTGTGGGTGGCGGCACGCAACAGGTCGGACAGCCGGGTCGGGCCATCGGCTCCGGGCCGGGAGACCTTGGCCAAAGGCTGCTGCATGAGCTGCATGAGGTGGAGCACCTGCGTGCGCCCACCGCGCGCAGGCAACACCGCGTCCACCACCGGCCGGCCGCGCGAGCCGTACAGCACCGCACCCACCCGGTTGCCGTGGCGGCTGATGAGTCGTGCGAGCACCGCCACAAACCCTGTGAGCAGCCCGCTTTTGCGCTGCTCACCCGAACCGAAGTCGACCGACGGACTGAGATCGAGCAGGAACCACGCGGCCATCTCGCGGTCTTCGGTGAACACGCGCACATGCGGCTGTTGCAGGCGCGCCGTCACATTCCAGTCGATGTGCCGCACGTCGTCGTGGTGCTGGTACTCGCGCAGATCGGCCAGATCGAGCCCGCTGCCGCGCATGAGCGTGCGGTAGTCGCCCTGAAGCAGGCCATCGAGCCGGCGGATCACGGTCCACTCCAGCCGGTGCAACAGCGCGTCGGCTTTCTCGACCGGTGCAGCCACAGCCGGTGGCGCTTCCGCCGCGCGGGATTTGAAGAGGCCGAACAGCATGGTGATGCTCCGTTCAGGCGGCGCGCTTTTCGTGCTCCAGCGGCTTCGCCGGTGGCGTGACCGCGGCCATGATCCGCGCGACCAGCGCGTCGCTGTCCAGACCTTCGGACAGGCCTTCGTACGAGAGCACGATGCGGTGGCGCAGCACGTCGGGCACCAGATCGCTCATGTCTTCGGGCAGTGCGTAGGTGCGCCCGCGCAGCATGGCGAGCGCCCGGGCGCCTTCCACCAGGCCGATGGTGGCGCGCGGGCTGGCGCCGTAGGTGATCAGCCGTGCGGTGTCTTTCAGCCCGTGCTTTTCGGGGGTGCGCGTGGCCGACACCAGCCTCACCGCGTACTGCACCAGCGAGGGGTCGACATACACTTGGCGGCACTGGGCCTGCAGCGCGGCGAGTTGGTCGGTGGTGGCCACCGCCTGCACCTGCACCGCCGGGCCGGTGACCCGCTCGACGATGACGAACTCTTCCTCGTCGGTCGGGTAGTCCACCAGCACTTTCATCATGAAGCGGTCCACCTGCGCTTCGGGCAGCGGGTAGGTGCCTTCGGTCTCGATCGGGTTCTGTGTGGCCATCACCAGAAAAGGCACGGGCACCTTGTGCGACTCACCGGCAATCGTCACCTGTCGCTCCTGCATCACCTCCAGCAACGCGCTCTGCACCTTGGCCGGAGCGCGGTTGATCTCGTCCGCCAGCAACAGGTTGGCGAAGACGGGACCGAGCGAGGTGGAGAAATCACCGGTCTTCTGGTTGTAGATGCGCGTGCCCACCAGATCGGCGGGTACCAGATCGGGCGTGAACTGGATGCGCTTGAAACGGCCCTGCACCACGTCGGCCAGCGTCTTCACGGTCAGCGTCTTGGCCAGACCGGGCACGCCTTCCACCAGCAGGTGACCGCCGGCCAGCATGGCGACCATGACGCGCTCCAGAAAACGGTCCTGCCCGACCACCACGCGCTTCACCTCGTAGAGGATCTGCTCCATGAGTTGGGCGGTGTCGGGGCTGTGGCTGTCGCTCATGCGTCGCTCCTTGTGTTCAGAAGGGGGGCAGGCCTGCCGCGGCGGCGGCGCTTTCGATCGGCACGGCAAACCCGATGCCGACAAAGGTGCGGTGGGTGGTCGGGTTGAGGATGCCGGTGACAATGCCGACCACCTCGCCGTCCATGGTGACCAGGGGTCCACCCGAGTTGCCGGGGTTGGCCGCGGCGTCGAACTGGATCAGGTTTTCGATGTCGTTTTCACCCTCGGGTGCGCGGAACGATCGCCCGAAGCCGGAAATGACCCCAGCCGAGGTGGACGGCCCGATGCCGAACGGAAAACCGACCGCCACCACCTCGTCGCCCGGCACCAGGTCGCCGGTGCCCCTCAGCGTGGCGGCGTGCAGGTCGTCGGGAATGGTCTGAGCCTGCAGCACCGCCAGATCGTTCTCGGGCTGCACCGCGGTGACCTGGGCGCCCGAGACGGACCCGTCGGCAAACACCAGCTTCACCGTCTGGGCGGTCTGCACCACGTGCAGGTTGGTGAGGATCACCCCTTTGTCGGTGATCACCACGCCGGTGCCCACGCCGTGTTCGACTTCTTCGCCTTTCCTGTTCTTGCCGTACGAGACCACCCGCACCACCGCGGGGCGGATCTTTTCGGCCGCGCGCGCTGCGGCCGAAGGCAGGTTCTTCGTGGACAGGGTGTGCAGCACCGCCGCGTCGATGTCCTTCTGCGTCAGGGGCTGCTGCGTCACACGCCCGTTGTGCAGCACGCTGGCCAGCAACAGGGCGCCCAGCAGGGCCATCGCCGCCCACATCGCCCGCGGATTGACCGCGGCCAGGGCCAGCCAGCTCCGCAGCTTCTGGCGGCGCCCGGGCACCACGATGTCGTCCACCGCGGCCGCCGCAGGCGCAACGGGCTGCGTCCTGCCGGTGCGGCTCGATCGGCTGTAGAGAGCAGGCTTTCGCACGACAACTCCGGTTGCGCCAGGATGGGCGAGGTCACATCATGCCGCGTTGCAGCGCAGGGCTCAAGCACCCAGCAATTGCCGCAGTACGAAGGGCAGGATTCCCCCTGCGCGGTAATAGCTCGCCTCGACCGGCGTGTCGATGCGCAGCGTCACCCGCAGCTCGCGGATCGAGCCGTCGGAACGGGTGATGACCAGCACCGCCTCGCTCTGCGGAAGCAGCTCCGGGTGCGGCAGCACGTCGATGGCTTCGTCCCCTTTGAGGTCCAGGCTTTCCCAGGAGTCTCCGGGCATGAACTGGAGCGGCAGCACGCCCATGCCCACCAGGTTGCTGCGGTGGATGCGTTCGAAACTGCGCGCCACCACCGCGCGGATGCCCAGCAGCTGGGTGCCCTTGGCAGCCCAGTCACGGCTAGATCCGGTACCGTATTCCTCGCCCGCAAAGATCACCGTGGGCACACCGGCCGCCTGGTAGCGCACGGCGGCATCGAAGATCGACATCTTCTGGCCCCGTCCCATGCCCTCACTCTGGTAGATCGTCCAGCCACCTTCCTCGCGCGAGCCCTGGGCATCGGGCGCGAGCATCAGGTTCTTGATGCGCACGTTGGCAAAAGTGCCGCGCACCATCACATCGTGGTGACCCCGCCGCGCGCCGTAGCTGTTGAAGTCGGCCTTCTGCACACCGCGCGCCAGCAGCCACAGGCCGGCGGGTGAACTCTCCTGGATGGAGCCGGCCGGCGAGATGTGGTCGGTGGTGATGGAGTCACCGAACAGCGCCATGATCCGCGCCCCGCGCACCGCCGGCGCCTGCTCGGCCGGCGCTGCGAGCTGAAAGGCATTGAAAAAAGGCGGTTCGGCGATGTAGCTGCTGGCGGGCCAGGTGTAGGTGTTGCCCTGAACGCCCAGGATGTGCTCCCAGAGTGCGCCGGGCTCGCTGTGCACGCGTTCGTAGTTCTCGCGGTAGGCCTTGCCTTTCATCGCGTACTTCATCAGCGCATGGATCTCTTCACTGCTGGGCCAGACGTCGCCCAGGTACACCGGCTTGCCTCCGCGACCTTTGCCGAGCGGCTCGGTCATGAGGTCCTTGCACACCGTGCCGGCGATGGCGTAGGCCACCACCAGCGGCGGACTGGCCAGGAAGTTCGCCTTCAGGTTGGGATGGATGCGCGCCTCGAAGTTGCGATTGCCCGAAAGCACGGCGGCACAGACCAGGTCGTTCTGCGCGATCAGCGCGTTGAAGTCGGGCCGCAGGTCGCCTGCGTTGCCGATGCAGGTGGTGCAGCCGTACCCGGCCAGCGCGAAGCCCAGCTTCTCCAGATAAGGCATCAGGCCGGTCGCCTGGAGGTACTCGGTGACGATGCGCGACCCCGGCGCCAGCGAGGTCTTGATGTGGGGCTTCACCTTGAGCCCCGCCTCCACCGCCTTTTTGGCCAGCAGGCCAGCGGCCAGCAACACGCTGGGGTTGCTGGTGTTGGTGCAGCTGGTGATGGCGGCGATCAGCACGTCGCCGTTCTTGATCGGCAATCCGCTGGGCGTGGCGAAGACCTGCGAGAGCTTCTCGGCCGGTTGGTTGTAGCCGTTTTGCGCGTTGGGCTGGCTGAACAGCGAGGTGAACCGCTGCGCCACCTGGCCGAGCTCGATGCGGTCCTGCGGACGCTTGGGGCCGGCCAGGCTCGGCGTGACCGCGCCCAGGTCCAGCGTGACCACCTGCGAATAGTCGATCTCGCCCGGGCGCGACACGCCGAACAGGCCCTGGGCCCGGAAGTAGGCCTCGAAGGCCTCGATCTCTGCCCGACTGCGGCCGGTGCCGTGAAAGTAATCCAGCGTCTTCCCGTCCACCGGGAAGAATCCCATGGTGGCACCGTACTCCGGTGCCATGTTGGCGATGGTCGCGCGATCGGGCAGAGCGAGCGAGGCGGTGCCTTCGCCGAAGAACTCCACGAACTTGCCCACCACCTTGTGGCGGCGCAGGATCTCGGTGACGGTGAGCACCAGGTCGGTGGCGGTGCAGCCTTCCCGCAGGCGGCCGGTCAGTTCAAAGCCCACCACGTCGGGTGTGAGGAAGTACACCGGCTGGCCCAGCATGGCGGCCTCGGCTTCGATGCCGCCCACCCCCCAGGCCACAACCCCGATGCCGTTGATCATGGTGGTGTGGCTGTCGGTACCGACCAAGGTGTCCGGGTAGTAGAGCCCGCCCTTCAGATGCACACCGCGCGCGAGGTACTCCAGGTTGACCTGGTGCACGATGCCAAAGCCCGGCGGCACCACACCAAAAGTTTCAAAGGCCTGCATGCCCCACTTCATGAACTCGTAGCGCTCGCGGTTGCGCTGGAATTCGAGCTTCATGTTGAGGTCCAGCGCGTTCTTGGTGCCGTAATGATCGACCGTCACCGAGTGATCGACCACGAGGTCCACCGGCACCAGCGGCTCGATCTTCTTCGGGTCGTGGCCCAGGCGCTGGGCGGTGCTGCGCATGGCGGCCAGATCGGCCAGCAGCGGCACCCCGGTGAAGTCCTGCAACACCACGCGGGCAACGGTGAACGGGATTTCGTCGGTCCGCGGCGCGTTGGGCTGCCAGTTGGCCAGCTGCTCCACATGTGCTGGCAGCACCCGCTCGCCATCGCAATGACGCAGCACGCTTTCCAGCACGATGCGCAGCGAAACCGGCAAACGTTTCACATTGGGGTAGAGCTTCGCCAGCTCGGGCAACGAATAGAAGCGGCCGCTTTTGCCCGATGCCGTCCTGAAGGATTTGACCGTGGACGCGAACGGATGGGAGAAGGCGGTGCTGGGTGCCATGGCGGATTCCTGACGGGATCATGCGGGACGGAAATTCATTCTGGCAGCAGCCCGCTTCACCGTGCTGGCAGTAGTGGCTTGCCCCAGTGAAAACGCCCCTTCCGGATCCACCGTCAGGGGCGCCATGGGTGCGCGGCCCGGGGTGGCCGCGCTGGCCCCGCCAGGTCCGGAAAACCGCGGGGCAGGCCCGCGCTCAGTCCTGCTTCTGCCGGCCTTTGGCCTTGTCCTTCGGCAACTCGATGCGACACCCGGGCGTTCCGGGCTTGCACTCCGCATGGGGCTGCACACGGCCGGGTGCTCCCGCCTCGCTCACCGGCGGCTGGCGCGGCGCAGCGCGCGGTGGCACCGCCGGGGCCCCGTTCTTCAGGTGCTCGCGGGTCACAGCCTCCCGCGGCACATGGCGGTAGTTGTCCCGGAGGATCTCGCGCTGCCGCTCCACCGCGGTGGGGTAACGGTCACTCGGGTATTTCTGCTGGTAGCGCGGCAGGGGCGCGGGCGCCGGGGTCTTGCGGCGGTCCCAGCGGTCCCAGTCCGGGCGACGCTGTTCCCACTCGCGGCCCCAGTGCTCGGCCCAGCGCGGCGGCGCGTCCCTGCTCCAGCCGCTGAAATACACCGGCGGCTGGCGGTAGTAGCGAACCGGGATGCGCAACACGTAGAGGGGCACGTAGTCCCGCCCGGTCAGTTCCCACGGGCCGTTGTACCAGCTGCTCGCGTACCAGTTGTCGTTGGCATAGACCCAGTAAAGGCCGTCGTAGAAAAAGTAGTTGTTGCTCGCCTGCGGGTCGTAGTAGACGGGGTAACCCGGCACCCGGACCAGCTGAGGGTAGGTCGGCATGTTCACGCCGATCTGGACGCCGGGCAATCCGATCTGGATGCCCACGCTCACCTGGGCCTGCACCGCCGCAACCGGCGCAAAAGCCAGCAGCACGGCCAGGCCCAGCGTGCGCAGCGGAGCGCGGTCAGGGGCGGCCATCAAAAACGCCCCGTCAGCACCAGCACCAGCAGGATGACGACGACCACGCCGAGCAAGCCACTGGGACCGTAGCCCCAGCTCTTGCTGTGCGACCAGGTCGGTATCGCTCCCACCAGCATCAGGATCAACACGATCAGCAGAATGGTTCCAAGACCCATGACGTTCTCCTTGTGTGAATGCGGCGGTCTTCAGTTCGTGGGCGTGGTGGACGGCGGGATCACGATGACGTTGGTGACGTCGCCCGTCTTGCCGACCTCGCCCTGGCTGCCGGTGTTGCCCTGGCTGCCGGTATAGCCCTGCTGGCCGGTGGCGCCAGTGGCACCCGCTTCGCCGGCGGGACCGGCGGGGCCAGGCACCGTCACCACGGTGGGCGGCGGGTTGACGACGACGGGCTGGCGGTCGCAGGCGGCCAGCCCGAGCGTGGACAGCAGGGCCAGCAGAATGAGGGTGTGTTTCATGGGGATTCCTTGGTGATTGAACGCAGGCGGTTTGCACGGACGTGAAAACCACACAGATCGACCGGCCCGACCAATGTGTCTGACCGGCAGGGACCCAGCTTAGGGCGGCGCCCGCGCGGGGTCTGTGCGTTGGCGAACACGCGGCGAACGGCCGGCTGCGCTCCCGCTTGCAGGACAATTCGAGGGTGAACACCAAACCCCCCGAACTCCTGCTCCCGGCCGGCACGCTGCAGCGCATGCGCGCCGCCTACGACTTCGGCGCCGACGCCGTCTACGCCGGCCAGCCGCGCTACAGCCTGCGCGCGCGCAACAACGAGTTCCGCCTGGAACAGATCGCGCAGGGCATTGCCGAGGCGCACCAGCGCGGCAAGAAGTTCTTCGTCACCAGCAACCTGATCGCCCACAACGACAAGCTGCGCACTTACATCCGTGACCTGCAGCCGGTGGTGGAACTCAAGCCCGACGCGCTCATCATGGCCGACGCCGGGCTGATCATGCTGGTGCGCGAGCAGATGGACAAAGGCCTCTGGCCCGAGGTGCCGATCCACCTCTCGGTGCAGGCCAACACCACCAACAGCGCGGCGGTGAAGTTCTGGCAGAAGCAAGGGGTCAGCCGCATCATCCTGAGCCGCGAGCTGAGCCTAGATGAAGTGGCCGCGATCCGCAACGACTGCCCGGACATCGAACTGGAAGTCTTCGTGCACGGCGCGCTGTGCATCGCCTATTCGGGCCGCTGCCTGCTCAGCGGCTATTTCAACCGCCGCGACCCCAACCAGGGCACCTGCACCAACGCCTGCCGCTGGGAGTACAAGACCCAGGCCGCCACCACCGACACCGACACCGGTGACGCCGCCCCGGTCGCCCAGCTCGATGGCTTCAATTTCGCGCAGGAGGACGAGGAAGCGGCCAGCGCTTTTTCAACGGTCGGAGCGGGCCAGCGCCACCCCGAGGCCAACAAGGTCTGGCTGATCGAGGAAGCCGGCCGCCCCGGCGAGCTGATGCCCATCATGGAAGACGAGCACGGCACCTACATCATGAACAGCAAGGACCTGCGCGCCGTCGAGCACGTGGGCAAGCTGGCGGCCATGGGCATCGACTCGCTCAAGATCGAGGGCCGCACCAAGAGCCATTACTACGTGGCGCGCACCGCGCAGGTCTACCGCCGCGCCATCGACGACGCCGTGGCCGGCAAGCCCTTCAACCCCGAGCTGCTGCTCGAACTCGAAGGCCTGTCCAACCGCGGCTACACCGGCGGCCTGATGGAGCGCCGCCCGGCGCAGGACTACCAGAACTACATCACCGGCCACTCGACCAGCCAGCGCAGCCAGTTCGTGGGCGAGGTGCTGCAGGTGCGCGAAGACGGCTGGACCGAGGTGGAGGCCAAGAACCGCTTCGCCGTGGGCGACCGGCTGGAGGTGATCCACCCGAGCGGCAACCGCGTGGTGCAGCTCGACGCCATGCGCAACCAGGACGGCGAGGACATCGAGGTCGCGCAGGGCAGCCCGGTCCGCGTCTGGGTCCCGCTGGGTGCACCCAGCAAAGGCGCGCTCATTGCCCGCGTGCTGTGAGCGACTGACCACTCAGGCGGCCGCCAGCCCCAGGGGTCTGCGTGAGCCGACCCACTCCAGCTCGGCCATGACCAGCACCGTCGCTGCCTGGAGCAGCACCCAGCCCACACCCAGTACGGTCAGCGGCAACCCGGCGCCCAAGGCCAGCCAAGCGCTGGCGACCACCCACACCAAGTTGATCACCGCGAGCAGGCGCACCCTGGCCGGAGGCGGTGACGTTCGCGAGGCAAGCCAGGCCGCCAGCGACGCCGCACCGAACACCAGCACCGCCGACGCCAGCAGCCAGGTGGGCGGTATGCCGGTCCAGACCGACAGCAGGTCGGCGAACAGCAGATGGGACAGGCCCATGCCCAGGCCGCTGGCGGCATCGAGCCAGAGCACGCGGCGCAGGGCCGATTCAGTCACTGTGAACATGGGGAACTCCTTGAATGGGAACGATGGGAGTGCCGATGGTGGCCAGACCCCGGCATGCCGTCCATGACCCCGCAGGTCATGGTTGGCGGCGTCGCCGGGCCTACCATGTGGCCATGCAAACGACCTCCACCCCACCGAACGCAAGCCGCCGCCAGTCGGTCGGCGACCATCTGCGCCACTGGCGCCGACTGCGCAACCTGAGCCAGCAAGACCTGGCGCTGGACGCCGAGCTGTCGACCCGGCACCTGAGCTGCGTGGAAACCGGCAAGGCCAGCCCCAGTCGCGAGCTCTTGCTGCGCCTGTGTGAAAGGTTGTCGGTACCGCTGCGCGAGCGCAACGCCTGGCTGCTTTGCGCCGGTTACGCACCGATGTACCGCGAATACGGGCTCAACGACCCGGACATGCAGGCCGCCCGGCAAGCCATCCAGCACATCCTCGACAGCCACGAACCCTGGCCCGCCATCGCCTTTGACCGGCATTGGAACATGGTCCTGCACAACCGCATGGTGGCCCCGTTTCTCACAGACATCGAGCCGGCCCTGCTGCAAGGGCCGGTGAACCTGCTGCGCATCAGCCTGCACCCCGGTGGGCTCGCGCCGCGCATTGCCAATCTCAACCAGTGGCGCGAGCACCTGTTCGCGCGGCTGCAGCAGCAAATCCGGACCACGGGCGACACGGGTCTGGCGAACCTGCTGGCCGAGCTGCAGCGCTACCCGGGACAGCCGCCCGACCATGCGACCCGGCTGGAAGGTGCGCACCATGGCGTGCTGATGCCGTTCCTGGTGCACACGCCCGCCGGTCTGCTGCACCTCATCAGCACCACCACGGTGTTCGGCTCACCGACCGACATCACGCTGCAGGAACTGGCGCTGGAAACCTTTTTCCCCGGCAACGAAGACACAGCAAAGGCCTTGCGGACCCTGGCTGGGCAGGCGCAATGACCAGCAGCCCACTTTCCGCATCGGCTTCCAAAAGGTTCTGGGCGGACCTCAGCAATTCGAGCGCTGTGCCGATACAGAGGTGATGCAACCTCGTTCGAACACCTACGGCAACACCTTGCGGCGCGCCTGCGCCTGGCTTTTGCTGTGGTCGGCCGGCTGGCCGGCCCTGGTGCCGGCCGCGGAACCCTTGCCGCGGGAAGCGGAATGGACCGCATCCGCCGACGGCCAGTGGCTGCACCAGCGCAGCACCGGTCTGGTCTGGCAACGCTGCGTGCTGGGCATGCGCTGGAACGGCAAGGACTGCACCGGACAACCCGAATGGGTCGACCATATCCAGGCAGCGGCCATGGCCCGCCAGCGAGCCCAGACCGACAACCTGGCGTGGCGCCTGCCGCATCTCAAGGAGCTGCAGCAACTGTCCCGGCTGGGAACACAAGGCAAGCCCGCGCTGCTGCCCGAGTCCACCCAGGGCTGGGTCTGGACGGCGACCGTTCCCATCGAAGTCCGCAAGGTCAATCCCTTCAGTTACGGCAACGTGATGAACGGGGTGACCGGCAGAAGCGCAACCGAGATGAAATTCCTGCACGCCTGGGTGGTCAACACCGCCACCGGCGAGTCGCGCGACGACGTGCTCAAGCGCACGCCCATGTTCGTGCGACTGGTGCGCAAGTCCGACGAACCCTGAAGCCATCCAGGCCCGCGGCGTGTCACCATGGGCGGGTGTTCAACCCTCCCCAGGAGCCTGTCATGAGCGACCTCAGCACCCAGATCAGTGGCCACCACGAACGCAGCGTGGACGGCAGCGAAACCCTCGCGGTCGGCACCGACCTGAGCATCGCCATCGGCCGCAACCGCATCGAGACCGTGGGCAAAAGCAGCCTGCTGACGGTCGGCAACAAACTGCGGCTGGAGGCGGCCGACGAGATTGCCCTGGTGGTGGGCGCCGCCAGCCTAGTGCTGAAGAAAGACGGCAGCATCACGATCAAGGGCAAGAACATCGACCTGACCGGCTCCGGCAAGATCAACGTCAAGGCCTCCAGCGACCTGACGCTCAAGGGCAGCAAGATCCTGGACAACTGACCGCGGCTCGGCGGCGGGCAGGCCAGCGGCCGCTACCATCGGGCCATGACCCTTCGCCCGACCACTTCGGTTGCCAGCGCCGTGCTGTGGCAACTGGCCACCATCGCACAGCGCCACGTCAGCCCGCGCGTGCGCCGGCTGCACCTGCCAATGCGCGCGACGCAGGGTGCACCGGCCACGGGCGAGCACGACGCCGCGTTCTGCGCCATCGAGCTGGACGACGGCGCCTTCGGCCTGTCGTACGTGATGCTGGGCGACACGCTGAACGCCCTGCTGGTGGCGCACGGCTCAGCCACCGCCGCGCCGCTGCAAGGCGCCGACCCGCTGGCACTGGCCCAGCGCCTGGTCGATGGCAGCCCGGTCGAGCGCGCCATCGCACTCGCCGCCATCAACGCGCTGACCGATTCGGTCTGGCGCCGCCTGGGCTACGAGCCTCCACCGGCCGGCAATTCGCTGGGCGACGTGGTGCTGGGTCCCAAAGACCACCTGGGCATGATCGGCTTCTTCCCGCCGCTGGTGCAGCGCGTGTCCGAAACCGGCGGGCGCCTGAGCGTGGTCGAAATGAACGCGGCCATGGTGGCGCGCCAGCGCGAGCGCTACCCGCACATCACCATCGGCCTGGACCGGGCGCTGCTGGCGCCGTGCAACCTGGTGGTGGGCACTTCCACCATGTTGCTGAACGACACGCTGGACGAGATGCTGGCCGCTGCTCCGCAGGCCACGCGGTTTGCCGTCATCGGCCCGTCCGCCGGGCTCTGGCCTGACGCGCTCTTTGAACGCGGCGTCACCCTGCTCGGCGGCACCCGCGTGACCAACCCGCCCGCCTTCGCCAACGCCATGGCAACGGGCGAGAGCTTCAGCGCCAGCACCCGCAAATTCGCCATCACCCGTGAAACCTGGCCAGGCTGGCGAGCCATGACAGGCTGTTGAATCGGCTCTCCCGCAGCCCATGAAAAACGGCCCCGAAGGGCCGTTTCTATTCGCTCAGCGAAAACCCGCTCAGGCGGTCGCTTCCTTCGCGTTCTCCACGTACTCCTCGATCTGATCGAAGTTCAGGTACTTGTAGATCGCTGCGCCGTCCTTGTTCACGATGCCCATGGCTTCGTGGTATTCGGCCACCGTCGGAATCTTGCCCAGCTTGGATGCAATCGCCGCCAGCTCGGCCGAGGCGAGGAACACGTTGGTGTTCTTGCCCAGGCGGTTGGGGAAGTTGCGGGTGCTGGTGGACACCACGGTCGCGCCTTCGCGCACCTGCGCCTGGTTGCCCATGCACAGCGAGCAGCCCGGCATTTCGGTGCGGGCACCGGCGGCGCCGAAGCTGGCATAGTGCCCTTCCTTGATCAGCTCGCTCTCGTCCATCTTGGTGGGCGGGGCCACCCACAGCTTGACCGGGATGTCGCGGCTGCCGCCGAGCAGCTTGGCCGCGGCGCGGAAGTGGCCAATGTTGGTCATGCAGCTGCCGATGAAGGCCTCATCGATCTTGGTGCCGGCCACGTCAGACAGGAACTTGGCGTCGTCCGGATCGTTGGGGCAGCACAGGATGGGCTCCTTGATGTCGGCCAGGTCGATCTCGATGACGTGCGCGTATTCAGCGTCTTTGTCAGCCTCAAGCAGCTCGGGGTTGGCCAGCCAGGCTTCGACTTTGTCGATGCGGCGCTGCAGGGTGCGTGCGTCGGCGTAGCCGTCGGCGATCATGTTCTTCATCAGCACGATGTTGCTGGTGAGGTATTCCTTGATCGGCTCGGGGTTGAGCTTGATGGTGCAACCCGCAGCGGAGCGCTCGGCCGACGCGTCGGACAGTTCAAACGCCTGCTCCACTTTCAGGTCTGGCAGGCCTTCGATTTCCAGGATGCGGCCCGAGAAGGCGTTGATCTTGCCGGCCTTGGCCACGGTCAGCAAACCTTGCTTGATGGCGTACAGGGGAATGGCATGCACCAGGTCGCGCAGGGTCACGCCCGGCTGCATCTGGCCTTTGAAGCGCACCAGCACCGATTCGGGCATGTCCAGCGGCATCACGCCGGTGGCGGCGCCGAAGGCCACCAGGCCGGAACCGGCCGGGAAGGAGATGCCGATCGGGAAACGGGTGTGCGAGTCACCGCCGGTGCCCACGGTGTCGGGCAGCAGCAGGCGGTTGAGCCAAGAGTGGATCACGCCGTCGCCCGGGCGCAGCGCAACGCCGCCACGGCTGCTGATGAACTTGGGCAGTTCGCGGTGGGTCTTGACGTCCACCGGCTTCGGGTAGGCCGCGGTGTGGCAGAAGGACTGCATCACCAGATCGGCACTGAAACCCAGGCAGGCCAGGTCCTTCAGCTCGTCGCGGGTCATCGGGCCCGTCGTGTCCTGTGAACCCACGGTGGTCATCTTGGGTTCGCAATAGGTACCGGGGCGCACGCCCTGGCCTTCCGGCAGGCCGACGGCGCGGCCGACCATCTTCTGAGCCAGCGTGAAACCGGCCTTGGTGGCGACGGGCGTGGACGGCAGGCGGAACAGGGTCGAAGCGGGCAGGCCCAGGAACTCGCGCGCCTTGGCGGTGAGCGAGCGGCCGATGATCAGGTTGATGCGGCCGCCGGCGCGCACTTCGTCGAACAGCACGTCGCTCTTGAGCTTGAACTGCTTGCCGTCGTAGGGCAGCACGTCGATGACGTCGCCCATTTCCAGCTTGCTCACGTCCACTTCGATCGGCAGCGAGCCGGAGTCTTCCTGCGTGTTGAAGAAGATGGGGGCGATCTTGCCGCCCAGGGTGACGCCGCCAAAGCGCTTGTTCGGCACGAACGGAATGTCCTGGCCGGTGGCCCAGATCACCGAGTTGGTGGCCGACTTGCGCGAAGAACCGGTACCCACCACGTCGCCCACGTAGGCGACCAGGTGGCCCTTCTTCTTCAGGTCTTCGATGAACTGCATCGGGCCGCGCTTGCCGTCTTCCTCGGGCTTGAAGGCCGCGTCGGGGCGGGTGTTCTTCAGCATCGCGAGGTAGTGCATCGGGATGTCCGGGCGCGTGGTGGCGTCCGGCGCGGGCGACAGGTCGTCGGTGTTGGTTTCACCGGGCACCTTGAACACGGTGATGGTGATCTTCTTTTCGACTTCGGGGCGGCTGGTGAACCACTCGGCGTCGGCCCAGCTCTGCATCACTTCCTTGGCCACGGCGTTACCGGCCTTGGCCTTCTCGGCCACGTCGTTGAAGTAATCGAACATCAGCAGCGTCTTCTTCAGCGCTGCGCCGGCCACGGCCGCCACGTCGGCGTCGTCCAGCAGTTCGATCAGGGGATGCACGTTGTAGCCGCCCACCATGGTGCCCAGCAACTCGGTGGCCTTGGCCTTGGAGATGAGGCCGACCTTCTCGTCGCCATGGGCGACGGCGGCCAGGAAGCTGGCCTTGACCTTGGCGGCATCGTCCACGCCCGGGGGCACGCGGTGCGTGAGCAAGTCCATCAGGAACGCATCTTCGCCGGCGGGCGGGTTCTTGATCAGTTCGATCAGGGCAGCGACCTGCTTGGCGTCGAGCGGCAGGGCGGGAATGCCCAAGGCAGCGCGTTCGGCAGCGTGGGCGCGGTAGTCGGTCAGAAAGGTCGACATGGCGTTCTCCGGTGGGGTGGGTAATGTTGAGTAAGGGTTCATGCAAGAAACCAGCCACGCACCGGTTCGGGCAAAGGGTGCCCGGTCTGGTGCGCGCGTTCGATCACTTGCCAGTAGTAGCGGTAGCTGGCGCGGTCGTGCAGGCGCCCCTCAAACTGCACCGGCGCCCAGTCGGCGGCGCCAGCGGCTTCGATGATGGCCACAGCGGTATCGATTTCAGCCTCGGCGGGTGAAAACGCGGAAACGATGGTCCGGATCTGGTCCGGGTGGATGCTCCACATCCGCGTGTAACCCAGTTCGGCAGCGGCCTGCCTGGCCGCATGCTGCAGCGCGGGCAAGTCCTTGAACTCGGTGACCACGTTGTGCGAAGGCACCTTGCCGTGGGCATGGCAGGCGGCGGCCATCTCGACCTTGGCACGCAGCACGTGCGGGTGGCTGAACTGGCCGGCCAGCGTCATGGCCGAGGCGGGGATAGCCCCGCCGTGGGCCGAGACGAAGTCCATCAGGCCGAAGCTCAACGACTGCACGCGCGGATGCGCGGCGATGTCGAAAGCGCGGTGCACCGCGGCAGGCGACTCGATCAGCACATGCAGAGGCAACGCAGTGGCGCCGGCAGCATCCATCGCCGCCACGGCGCGCTCGACGTCGGACACCGACTCGACCTTGGGCACCATCAGGTGGCATAGCCGATGCCCCGCCCGACCGGCGATGGTGGTCACGTCGGCTTCGAAATGCAGGTGGTCCACCGGGTGGACCCGGGCCGCCACGCGCGCACCGGTCGAAGCAGCAAGCGCCAGTTCGGTGACCAGCGCCGCGTGTTCAGCCTCGCCACCGACGGGGGCGCCGTCCTCGCAGTCCAGCGTGACGTCAAAGACGCAGGTGCCGAACTCGGCCGTCAGCTCGGCCTGCAACTGCAGGCTTTTGCGCATCCGCGCGGGCGCACCGCTGTAGTGGTCACAGACCGGCAGCGCGAACGCGCCGGCCTGGGCCCCAACAAGGATGTCGCGCGGGTGCGGTTTCACCGAGTTACCAAGCGGTTACCAGCTCAGAGCAGGTGTTTGACACCGTCTTGCTCGCCCTGCAGCTCGGCCAGGGTCTTGTTGATGCATTCTTGCGAGAAAGCGTCGATCTCCAGGCCTTCGACCACCTTGTACTCGCCGTTGGCGCAGGTGACGGGGAAGCCGAACATCACGTCCTTGGGGATGCCGTACCAGCCCTGCGACGGGATGCCCATGGTGACCCATTCGCCATTGGTGCCCAGGGCCCAGTCGCGCATGTGGTCGATGGCGGCGTTGGCGGCCGAGGCAGCGCTGGACAGACCGCGCGCTTCAATGATGGCGGCACCGCGCTTGCCCACGGTGGGCAGGAACACGTTGGCGTTCCATTCCTGGTCGTTGATCATGTCTTTGACCGAGGCACCGTCGATGGTGGCGAAGCGGTAGTCGGCGTACATGGTGGGCGAGTGGTTGCCCCACACGGCCAGCTTCTTGATGCTGGACACGGCCTTGCCGGTCTTGGCGGCCAGCTGGCTGGCGGCGCGGTTGTGGTCCAAGCGCAGCATGGCGGTGAAGTTGCCCGGCTTGAGGTCGGGAGCGGCCTTCATGGCGATGTAGGCGTTGGTGTTCGCGGGGTTGCCGACCACCAGCACCTTGACATCGCGGCTGGCGACGGCGTTGAGCGCTTTGCCTTGCGTCGTGAAGATGGCGCCGTTGATGGCGAGCAGCTCGGCGCGCTCCATGCCGGGGCCACGGGGACGCGAACCGACCAGCAATGCGTAGTCGGTGTCCTTGAAGGCGGTCATCGGGTCGCTGTGGGCTTCCATGCCGGCCAGCAGCGGGAAAGCGCAGTCATCGAGTTCCATCATCACGCCCTTGAGCGCTTTCTGGGCCTTCTCGTCCGGAATTTCCAGCAGCTGCAGGATCACGGGCTGGTCCTTGCCCAGCATTTCGCCCGAGGCGATGCGGAACAGCAGGGCGTAACCGATTTGACCTGCGGCACCGGTGACGGCAACACGAACGGGCTTCTTGCTCATGGTGAAAACTCCAGAAAAGGACAGTGGGTAAAGAAGGAAATCCTGCCGGGGGTGGCCCCGAGGAACGGGCCTGGACATCCGGGTAAACCCGGGAATCGAAGCCGGCTCAGACAACGAGTGTACCCGTGCAAACAGGGTTCAGTCAATTTGTCTTATGTCTTATATAAGATATGATTGAGTGCGTCGCCGGTGGAATCTGGCGGTACCATCCAGTCCAGCAAACCATGGCCACCCAGCCCGCCCTTCCGACCGATTCAACCCCGCAGGATGTCCGCCCTGCGGGGGACCTGACTGGCGCGCCCGCTGGCGATTCGACGGCGCCCGGTGCGCCTGCTTTCAGCCCGCTCTACCAGCAGATCAAGACGCTGATCCTGCGCAGCCTGCAGGCCGGCGAGTGGAAACCGGGCGACATGATTCCCAGCGAATTCGACCTGGCGGCCCGCTACCGCGTGAGCCAGGGCACGGTGCGCAAAGCGATCGACGAGCTGGCCACCGACAACCTGCTGGTGCGCCGCCAGGGCAAAGGCACCTTCGTCGCCACCCACGCCGAACAACACATCCAGTACCGGTTCCTGCGCCTGCTGCCCGATGCCGGTTCGATCGAGGCCCAGGGCCCGGCGGAACGCAGCATCATCGAATGCCGCCGCCTGCGCGCGCCCGCCGAAGTGGCGCGACAGCTGGCGTTGCGCACCGGCGACCCCCTGCTGCAGGTCAAGCGCGTGCTGAGCTTCTCTGGCACGCCCGCCATCCTGGAGGACATCTGGCTGCCCGGCGGCCCTTTCAAAGGGTTGACGGTCGAAACCCTGTCGGACGACAAGGGCCCGATGTACGCGCTGTTCGAAACCCAGTTCGGTGTGCGCATGGTGCGCGCCGTGGAAAAACTCAAGGCCGTGAGCGCCGATGCCGATGCAGCTGTGTTGCTAGGCGTCGAAGTCGGGCAACCCCTGCTGAGCGTGGAACGCCTGGCCTACACCTACAACGACGTGCCGATGGAACTGCGCCGCGGGCTGTACCGCACCGAATCCCGTCACTACCACAACGAACTGAGCTGAAACCCTGGGTCCGAGCCCCGCAGACTGCCAACGGGATGGCCACGCGTCAGCCTCCGGTATGCTGCGTTGCAATAGAATTTGACTCCCCGAGATCTGAGTTACCACCGGGTTACAACCCACCCTTCCATCCCGAATCCACCCCCGGAAGAAAGCCCACACCATGACCGAGTTGACCAAGAAGCGGCCCGAGTTCCGCAACATCAACGCCTTCAAGGACCTGACCACCTATCGCCTGCCCCCGGCTGGCTGGGTGTCGATCCTGCACCGTGCCAGCGGCGGCCTGATGTTCATCCTGCTGCCCCTGATCGTCTGGATGTTCGACACCTCGGTGTCGTCCGAACTGTCGTTCGAGCGCTTCAGCAGTGCATTTGCAGCGGGTGTCGGCTTCGTACCGGGCTGGTTCTTCAAGCTGGTGGTTCTGGCCCTCATCTGGGCCTACCTGCACCACCTGATCGCGGGTGTGCGCCACCTGTACATGGACGTGGCCCATGCCGTCACCAAAGAATTCGGCAAATCCTCGGCCATCGTCACGCTGGTCCTGAGCATCGGGCTCACGCTGGTGCTGGGCGCCAAGCTGTTTGGCCTGTACTGAGCGCGAGAAAAGGAAACCCCATGTCTGTCAACTACGGATCCAAGCGCGTCGTCACCGGCGCCCACTACGGCCTGCGCGACTGGCTCGCGCAGCGCGTCACCGCTGCCCTCATGGTGCTGTTCACCCTGGTCGTTCTGCTGCAGGTGCTGTTCACCAAGGGCCCCATTGGCTACGAAACATGGGCCGGCATCTTTGCCGCCCAGTGGATGAAGGCATTGACCTTCGCCGTGTTCCTGGCGCTCGCCTACCACGTGTGGATCGGCATGCGCGACATCTGGATGGACTATGTCAAGCCCGCCGGCATCCGTCTGGTGCTGCACGTTTTCACCATCGTCTGGCTCCTCTCCTGCCTGGGCTGGGCTGTTCAAGTTCTCTGGAGACTCTGATTCATGACCACCACCGCATCCCTTCCCAAGCGCAAGTTCGACGTGGTCATCGTCGGGGCCGGCGGCTCCGGCATGCGTGCCTCCCTGCAGCTGGCGCGCGCCGGACTGAAAGTGGCCGTGCTCTCCAAAGTGTTCCCCACCCGCTCGCACACCGTGGCCGCTCAGGGCGGCGTGTCGGCGGCACTCGGCAACATGAGCGAGGACAACTGGCACTACCACTTCTACGACACCATCAAGGGCTCTGACTGGCTGGGCGACCAGGACGCCATCGAGTTCATGTGCCGTGAAGCCCCGAAGGTCGTGGTTGAACTCGAACATTTCGGCATGCCGTTCGACCGCAACCCCGACGGCACCATTTACCAGCGCCCGTTCGGTGGTCACACCGCCAACTACGGTGAAAAGCCGGTGCAACGTGCTTGCGCCGCCGCCGACCGCACCGGCCACGCCATGCTGCACACGCTGTACCAGCAAAACGTGGCCGCCCGCACCACCTTCTTTGTCGAGTGGATGGCACTGGACCTGGTCCGTGACGCCGACGGCGACGTGGTGGGCGTGACCGCGCTGGAAATGGAAACCGGCGACACCTATGTGCTCGAAGCCAAGACCACGCTGCTGGCCACCGGTGGTGCCGGCCGCATCTTCGCCGCTTCGACCAACGCCTTCATCAACACCGGTGACGGTCTGGGCATGGCGGCGCGCGCGGGCGTACCGCTGCAGGACATGGAGTTCTGGCAGTTCCATCCCACCGGCGTGGCCGGCGCGGGCGTGTTGCTGACCGAAGGCTGCCGCGGCGAAGGCGCCATCCTGCTCAACAGCAACGGCGAGCGCTTCATGGAACGCTACGCGCCCACCCTGAAGGACCTGGCGCCGCGCGACTTCGTGTCTCGCTGCATGGACCAGGAAATCAAGGAAGGTCGCGGCTGCGGTCCCAACAAGGACTACGTGCTGATGAAGCTCGACCACCTGGGTGCCGAGACCATCCGCAAGCGCCTGCCTTCGGTGGAAGAGATCGGCCACAACTTTGCCAACGTGGACATCACGCGCGAGCCGATTCCTGTGGTGCCCACCATCCACTACCAGATGGGTGGCATTCCGACCAACATCCATGGTCAGGTGGTCGCACCCGACGGCAGCGGCTCGCAGAAGGTCGTCAACGGTCTGTACGCGGTGGGCGAATGCGCCTGCGTATCGGTGCACGGTGCCAACCGCCTGGGCACCAACTCGCTGCTTGACCTGCTGGTGTTCGGTCGAGCCGCGGGCAACCACATCGTCGAGTTCAATGACAAGAACAAGACCCATAAGCCGCTGCCGGCAGACGCCGCCGACAAGACCCTGGCCCGCCTGGCCCGCCTGGACAACACCACCAGCGGCGAGTACGCGCAAGATGTCGCCAACGACATGCGCGCCACCATGCAGCAGCACGCCGGTGTGTTCCGCACCCAGGCGTCGATGGACGAAGGCGTGCGGAAAATCAACGCCCTGCGCGAGCGAGTGGCCAACATCACCCTGGGCGACAAGTCCAAGGTGTTCAACACCGCGCGCATCGAGGCGCTGGAGGTGGACAACCTGATGGAAGCCGCCCAGGCCACCATGACCTCGGCCGCCGCCCGCCGCGAATGCCGTGGCGCCCACACCGTGAACGACTACGAGCGCCCGGCCGACGACGCCCAGTTCCCGCTGGGTCGCAACGACGCCGAGTGGATGAAGCACACGCTGTGGCACAGCGCCAGCAACAGCCTGTCGTACAAGCCCGTCAACCTGAAGCCTCTGACCGTGGACTCGGTACCCCCGAAAGTTCGCACTTTCTAAGCCACCGCCCCGAACAGAACACGCCCGGAGAAACACACCATGGCCCTTCGTACATTCAAGATTTACCGCTACGACCCGGAAAAGGACGCCAAGCCCTACATGCAGACCATCGAGGTCGAACTCGACGGCCAGGAACGCATGCTGCTCGACGCGCTCATGAAGCTCAAGAAGGTCGATCCCACGATTTCCTTCCGCCGCTCCTGCCGCGAAGGCGTCTGCGGCTCGGACGCGATGAACATCAACGGCAAGAACGGTCTGGCCTGCCTGACCAACATGAACACGCTGCCCGGCGTGATCACCTTGAAGCCACTGCCCGGCCTGCCGGTGGTACGTGACCTGATCGTGGACATGACGCTGTTCTTCAAGCAATACAACAGCATCAAGCCCTACCTGATCAACGACACGCCGGCACCGCAGACCGAACGCCTGCAGAGCCCGGAAGAGCGTGACGAGCTCAACGGCCTGTACGAATGCATTCTGTGCGCGAGCTGCTCGACCAGCTGCCCCAGCTTCTGGTGGAACCCGGACAAGTTCGTCGGCCCGGCCGGCCTTCTGCAGGCCTACCGCTTCATTGCCGACAGCCGCGACCAGGCCACCGCCGAGCGACTGGACAACCTGGAAGACCCGTACCGCCTGTTCCGCTGCCACACCATCATGAATTGCGTCGACGTCTGCCCCAAGGGCCTGAACCCGACCAAGGCCATCGGCAAAATCAAGGAAATGATGGTGATGCGCTCGGTTTGAGCGCATCACCTGTGCCACCATGGAAACCAGCTCCAGTGACGCCCTGCTCGATCAACGGGCTCTGAGCAAGCTGCGCTGGCGCTGCCGCCGTGGACTGCTGGAGAACGATTTGTTCATCGAGCAGTTCTTTGCCAGGCACGAATCTGGCTTGACTGTCAGGCAGGCTGAAGCCTTGGGTGTTCTGATGGAGCTGTCCGACAACGATCTGCTGGATCTGTTGCTGGGCCGCACGACCCCCGAGGGCGATATTGCCCGTGAAGACGTCAAGCATGTGTTGGGCCTGCTGCGCGCAGCCCGGTCCCCCGTCTGAGAAGCACCCGTTCAAAGGAAACCGCATGAAACTCGTTGACAACAAAGCCACCCTGTCCTTCTCCAACGGCAGCCCCAGCGTCGACCTGCCGGTCTATGCCGGCAGCATCGGCCCGGACGTCATCGACATCCGCAAACTGTATGCACAGACCGGCATGTTCACCTACGACCCCGGTTTCCTGTCCACCGCTTCGTGCCAGTCGGCCATCACCTACATCGACGGTGACAAGGGCGAGTTGCTGTACCGCGGCTATCCCATCGAGCAACTGGCCACCCAGTGCGACTACCTCGACACCTGCTACCTGCTGCTCAACGGCGACCTGCCCAACGAGAAACAGCGCGGCGACTTCCACAAGCTCGTGATCAACCACACCATGGTCAACGAGCAGATGCAGTTCTTCCTGCGCGGCTTCCGCCGCGATGCGCACCCCATGGCCGTGCTGACCGGTCTGGTGGGCGGCCTGTCGGCCTTCTACCACGACAGCACCGACATCAACAATCCGGAACACCGCCACGTCGCGGCGATCCGCCTGATCGCCAAGATGCCCACCCTGGTGGCCATGGCCTACAAATATGGCATTGGCCAGCCCTACATGTACCCGAAGAACGACCTGAGCTACTCGGGCAACTTCCTGCGCATGATGTTCGGCACACCCTGCGAAGAGTACAAGGTCAACCCGGTGCTGGAACGCGCCCTGGACCGTATCTTCATCCTGCACGCCGACCACGAACAGAACGCCTCCACCTCCACCGTGCGACTGTGCGGAAGCTCGGGCACCAACCCGTTCGCCGCCATCGCAGCCGGTGTGGCCTGCCTGTGGGGCCCCGCACACGGCGGCGCCAACGAAGCCTGCCTGAACATGCTGGAAGACATCCAGCGCCAGGGCGGCGTGGCCAAGGTCGGCGAGTTCATGGAGAAGGTCAAGGACAAGAACTCCGGCGTCAAGCTGATGGGTTTCGGACACCGTGTCTACAAAAACTACGACCCGCGCGCCAAGCTCATGCAGGAGACCTGCAACGAGGTTCTTCAGGAACTCGGCTTGCAAAACGACCCGCTGTTCAAGCTCGCCAAAGAACTGGAAAAGATCGCTCTCGAAGACGAGTACTTCGTGTCGCGCAAGCTGTACCCGAACGTGGACTTCTACTCCGGCATCGTGCAGCGCGCCATCGGCATTCCGGTGAACCTGTTCACCGGCATCTTCGCGCTGGCCCGGACGGTCGGCTGGATCGCTCAGCTCAATGAAATGATCAGCGACCCTGAGTACAAAATCGGTCGCCCGCGCCAGCTGTTCACCGGCTCGCCGCGCCGCGACGTTCAGCCCCTGGCCTCACGCTGAACCCCGGAGCGGGCTGGCCCAACGGCCGCCCGCACACCGGTCACGCCCGCACGCTTGCCCGCGCTGCGGGCGTTTTCTTTGCGCAGCACCTAAAATCAGGGGTTCCACAGACCCCGCAGGACCTCCATGGGACGCACGCTCTACGACAAGATCTGGGACGAACACATCGTCCACACCGAAGAAGACGGCACGTCCGTTCTGTACATCGACCGCCACCTGGTTCACGAGGTGACGAGTCCGCAGGCTTTTGAGGGACTGCGTCAGGCAGGCCGCAAGGTCTGGCGTGTCAGCTCGGTGGTGGCCACGGCCGACCACAACACGCCCACCACCGGTTGGGAACTGGGCTACGACGGCATCACCGATCCGATCAGCAAAGAGCAGATCACCACGCTCAACAGCAACATCGCCGAATTCGGCGCTGCAGCCTTCTTCCCCTTCATGTCCAAGCGCCAGGGCATCGTGCACGTGATCGGCCCGGAAAACGGCGCCACCCTGCCGGGCATGACGGTGGTCTGCGGTGACAGCCACACCAGCACCCACGGTGCTTTTGGCGCGCTGGCACACGGCATCGGCACCAGCGAAGTCGAGCACGTCATGGCCACCCAGACGCTGCTGGCCAAGAAGGCCAAGAACATGCTGGTGTGCGTCAACGGGCAGCTCGCCAAGGGCGTGACCGCCAAAGACATCGTGCTGGCCATCATCGGCAAGATCGGCACCGCCGGGGGCACCGGCTACACCATCGAATTCGGGGGCTCGGCCATCCGCGCGCTCAGCATGGAAGGCCGCATGACGGTGTGCAACATGGCCATCGAAGGTGGCGCGCGTGCCGGCCTGGTGGCGGTCGACGACAAGACCATCGAGTATGTCAAAGGCCGCCCGCTGTCGCCCACCGGCGTGGAGTGGGACCAGGCCGTGGCCTACTGGAAGACGCTGCAGTCCGACGCCGATGCGGTGTTCGACTCCGTGGTCGAACTCGACGCGAGCCAGATCCTGCCGCAGGTCACCTGGGGCACTTCGCCCGAGATGGTGCTGGGCATCGACGCCCGCGTGCCCGACCCGGACAAAGAAAAGGATCCCAACAAGCGCGGTGCCATCGAGCGCGCGCTGACCTACATGGCGCTGGAGCCGGGCAAGGCATTGAACGACATTTTTGTCGACAAGGTGTTCATCGGTTCCTGCACCAACAGCCGCATCGAAGACATGCGCGAAGCCGCTGCCATCGTCAAGAAGCTGGGGCAGAAAGTGGCGAAGAACATCAAGCTCGCCATGGTCGTGCCTGGCTCCGGCCTGGTGAAAGAACAGGCTGAACGCGAAGGTCTGCACGAGATCTTCAAGGCCGCGGGCTTTGAATGGCGCGAACCCGGTTGCTCGATGTGTCTGGCCATGAACGCCGACCGTCTGGAACCTGGCGAACGCTGCGCAAGCACCAGCAACCGCAACTTCGAAGGTCGCCAGGGCGCTGGAGGCCGCACCCATCTGGTTTCCCCGGCCATGGCCGCCGCCGCGGCGGTCCATGGCCATTTCATTGACGTGCGAACCATCGCTTGAACACGAGACTCGCCATGCAAGCATTCACCCTTCACACCGGCCTCGTGGCCCCCATGGACCGTGAAAACGTCGACACCGACGCCATCATCCCCAAGCAGTTCCTCAAGTCGATCCGCAAGACCGGCTTTGGTCCCAACCTGTTCGACGAATGGCGCTACCTCGACAAAGGCGAACCGGGTCAGGACCCGGCCAGTCGGAAACCCAACCCGGACTTCGTGCTGAACCAGCCGCGCTATGCAGGTGCGTCCATCTTGCTCTCGCGCAAGAATTTCGGTTGCGGCTCCAGCCGAGAGCACGCGCCCTGGGCCATCGACCAGTACGGCTTTCGAGCCACCATCGCGCCGAGCTACGCCGACATCTTTTTCAACAACTGCTTCAAGAACGGCCTGCTCCCCATCGTGCTGCCCGAACCGGTGGTTGACCAGTTGTTCAACGAAGTGGCCGCGTTCCCGGGCTACCAGCTCACCATTGATCTGGAGCGCCAGGTGATCGTGAAACCCCAGGGCGAGGAAGTTCCGTTCGAAGTCCAGGCATTCCGCAAGTACTGCCTGCTCAACGGGCTGGACGATATCGGGCTGACGCTGCGGCACAAAGACAAGATCGCCGCTTTTGAAGCCGAGCGCCTCACGACCAAACCTTGGCTTGCGCACACGATGTGATCACCCCCGCGGCGCAGGAACGGCCCACCCCTGCGCCGCCTGCGGCGTCACCCCTTTTCAGGGGGGCGTTGCCAGTGGCCCGGCAAAGCTGGTTCCACGGCAGCCTGACCACAGACATTTCGCGCCGGGACCTTGTCATCTAACTTCTCTTAAACCATGAAAATCGCAGTTCTTCCCGGTGACGGCATCGGCACCGAAATCGTCGCCGAAGCCGTCAAGGTGCTTCGCGCGCTGGCGCTTCCCTTCGAAATGGAAACCGCGCTGGTCGGCGGCGCCGCCTACGAGGCACACGGCCACCCGCTGCCCGAGTCCACGCTCAACCTAGCCAAGGCGTCCGACGCCATCCTGTTCGGTGCTGTGGGCGACTGGAAGTACGACAAGCTGGACCGCCCGCTGCGCCCCGAGCAGGCCATCCTGGGCCTGCGCAAGAACCTCGGGCTGTTCGCCAACTTCCGCCCCGCCATCTGCTACGAGCAACTGGTCGGCGCCTCCAGCCTCAAGCCCGAGTTGATCGCAGGCCTGGACATCCTCATCATCCGCGAGCTGACCGGCGACATCTACTTCGGCCAGCCGCGGGGCCGCCGTGTCGCCACCGATGGCCATTTCCCCGGTGCTGAAGAAGCCTTCGACACCATGCGCTACAGCAAGCCCGAGATCGAGCGCATCGCCCACGTCGCCTTCCAGGCCGCGCGCAAGCGCAACAAAAAGGTGACCAGCGTGGACAAGGCCAACGTGCTGGAGACCTTCCAGTTCTGGAAAGACGTCGTCACGGAGGTTCACGCGCAATACCCCGACGTGGAGCTGCAGCACATGTACGTGGACAACGCGGCCATGCAGCTGGTGAAGGCCCCCAAGGCGTTCGACGTGGTGGTCACCGGCAACATGTTCGGCGACATCCTGTCCGACGAGGCTTCCATGCTCACCGGCTCCATCGGCATGCTGCCCTCGGCCTCGCTCAACAGCAAGAACCAGGGCCTGTACGAACCCAGCCACGGCAGCGCGCCGGACATCGCGGGCAAAGGCATCGCCAACCCGCTGGCCACGATCCTGAGCGCGGCCATGATGTTGCGCTTCAGCCTGAACCAGGAAGCCGCCGCGCAACGCATTGAAGCGGCTGTGCAAAAAGTGCTCTCGCAAGGATTGCGAACGCCCGACATCCACAGCGAAGGCACCACCCGGGTGGGCACCGCACAGATGGGCGATGCGGTGGTCCAGGCGCTGGGCTGAGCCCGTCGGCGTGCAGCGTGCGCAAAGGCAACCCGCGGGTTGCTTTTTTTCGGTGGAGTCCCAGGGCGTCAGCTTCGTTCAAGGAGGCGTCGGCTAGAATCCATCGCTATGTTTGCCACCAGCCCGTTCGCCCTGAACAACGCACCCGCCGCCCTGGCCGGTGTGGGACTGCGCGCAATCACCCTCAAAACCACGACCATTAAGGGCTGATCCAGCCTGGTTCGTCGTGCGCCCTCCCCGGCCAGACGAGCCGGGGCAAGTCGGTCTGGTCTGGACCTGTTTATTTACTTGAAAGGGCGTTTGAAATGAGCAAGTTGGTTGGTTTGGTCGGCTGGCGTGGCATGGTCGGCTCGGTGTTGATGGATCGCATGGTCGAAGAAAAAGACTTCGACCTGATCGAACCCCTGTTCTTCTCCACCTCCAATGCCGGCGGCAAAGCCCCCGCGATGGCCAAGAACGAAACCACGCTGCAGGACGCGCACGACATCGAGGCCCTCCAGCGCTGCGACATCATCATCACCGCCCAGGGTGGCGACTACACCTCCGCCGTGTTCCCCAAGCTGCGCGCCGCCGGCTGGAACGGCCACTGGATCGATGCCGCTTCCACGCTGCGCATGGAAAAAGACGCGGTGATCATCCTGGATCCGGTCAACATGCCAGTGATCAAGGAAGCGCTCGGCAAGGGCGGAAAGAACTGGGTCGGCGGCAACTGCACCGTGAGCTGCATGCTGATGGGCGTGGGCGCGCTCTACAAGGCTGGCCTGGTCGAATGGATGAGCACCCAGACCTACCAGGCCGCCTCCGGCGGTGGTGCCCAGCACATGCGTGAGTTGCTCACCCAGTACGGCACCCTCAACGCTGAAGTGAAAGCCCTGCTGGACGACCCCAAGAGCGCGATCCTGGAAATCGACCGCAAAGTGATCGCCAAGCAACGCAGCCTGAGCGGCGCCGAAACGGCCAACTTCGGCGTGCCGCTGGGCGGCAGCCTGATCCCCTGGATCGACAAGGACCTGGGCAACGGCCAGTCCAAGGAAGAGTGGAAGGGCATGGCTGAAACCAACAAGATCCTGGGCATGGGCGAGGGCTTTGGCTCGGCCGCCATCCCGGTGGATGGTTTCTGCGTGCGCGTGGGCGCCATGCGCTGCCACAGCCAGGCCCTGACCTTCAAGCTGAAGAAGGACGTGCCGGTGGCCGACATCGAAGCCATGATCGCCGCCGACAACCCCTGGGCCAAGGTGGTGCCGAACACCCGCGAAGCGACCATCAAGGACCTGACGCCGGTGGCCGTGACCGGCACCATGACCATCCCGGTCGGACGCATCCGCAAACTGGCCATGGGCCCGGAATACGTCGGCGCGTTCACCATCGGCGACCAGCTGCTGTGGGGTGCTGCCGAGCCGCTGCGCCGCATGCTGCGGATCCTGCTGGGTGCCTGATTGCAACCATGCATGACCACAAAGCCGGCTTCCAGGCCGGCTTTGTCGTTGTGAAGGCACAACGCAGCCGCCCCGCGCAAGGTCGACAATGAGCCCCTTGGAAACTCAAGCGGATTCTCAGCTTGTCACCGTAATGCGTTGATGTTATGGTCAATTCTCGGTTTTTTACGTCGAGGTACATGTGCCAATAACCACCCGCCACACCCCATCCCCACAGGTCTCCGCCAGCCCCAAAAGAACCGGTCTGCGGGGCCTTGCGCGGTTACATGCGGTTGCCGCTGCGGTGCTGTTGTGCACCAGCCTGACCCAACATGGTGAGGCTCAGGCGCTGGCCCTCGGCCGGATCGTGGTGCAGTCGGCGCTCGGTGAACCGTTGCGCGCAGAGATCGACGTGCCGGAAATCACCGCGGAAGAAGCCTCCAGCCTGCGGGTCGGCCTCGCACCCGCCGACGCCTTTCGCGCCGCCGGCATGGAGATCAATCCCGCGCTGGGCGACCTTCAGGTCAGCCTGCAGCGCCGCGCCAACGGTGCGCAGTACCTACGGCTTTCCAGCACGCGCCCGGTCAATGAGCCGTTCATGGACATGATCCTGGAAGCCAACTGGGCATCTGGCCGGATCGTGCGCGACTACACCCTGCTGTTCGATCCACCCAACCTGCGCCAGGCCGCCGCGCCCGCGCCGCTGGCCCCTGCCGTTTCCGCACAGGCAGCGCCAGCGCCGGTGCAAGCCCCCGCTGCGCGACCGGTGACCCCGCCGGCAGCCGCAGCGGTGGCCCCCGCACCTGCGCCCCGTGCCGCGCCCGCACCCAGACCAGCTCCAGCCCCCAAGCCCGCTCCAGCGCGTGCCGAAGTCGCCGCCCCAGCCGCACCGACTCCAACTTCAGGAGCAGGAGACGGCGGGCAAGTCCGTGTGCGCGCGGGCGACACGGCCAGCCGCATTGCAACCAGAAACAAACCGGCCAATGTGTCGCTGGACCAGATGCTGGTAGCCATGCTGCGTGCCAACCCCAACGCGTTCATCGATGGCAACGTCAACCGCATCAAGGCGGGAGCGGTCCTTGACCTGCCCGAACAGGCACAGGCCAGTTCGATTCCGGCCGACGAAGCGAGTCAGGTGATTGCCGCGCAAAGCCGCGACTTCAACGAGTTCCGGCGGCGTCTGGCGGGCCAAGTGCCTGCCGCGAACGTCGGTGGTGCCGACCGCCAGGCGGCCGGCCGGGTGCAGGCCGAGGTGGAGGACAAAAAACCCGCTGCGCCAACCCAGGACAAGCTGACTCTGTCGAAAGGCGCCACAGTGGCCCAGGCCGCAGAAGAGGCCAAGATCGTTCAGGAGCGCCAGGCCAAGGAAGCGGCCACTCGCGCGGCAGAACTCTCGCGCAACATCGAAGACTTGGCGAAGCTCGGCACCAGCACCGCAGCGGCCACCGCTGCGGCAGGGTCGTCCGCCGGCACGGCCACCGCTCCGGGTCTGACCGTGCCAGGCGCGGCAGCGACCGTGACCGCTCCTGTGAGCACACCCACCGCGGCCACTGCCACCTCCACAGCCACCGTCGCGGCAACCACGGTGACTGAGGCCACCGCCCCCGCCACCGAAACCCCGACCGTGGCCGCGCCTGCACCGGCCGCGCCGCTGCCCGCGCCTGTACCGGTCACCGAAGAACCCAGCCTCATCGCCCAACTCGGTGAGAACCCGCTGGTGTTGCCGGCCGCGGGTGGACTGCTGGCCTTGCTGGCCGGTTTCGGCTTCTACCGCCTGCGCCAGCGCAAAAAAGGCTCGGGTGTTGACAGCTCCTTCCTCGAAAGCCGCCTGCAACCCGACTCGTTCTTCGGCTCCAGCGGCGGTCAGCGCATCGACACCGCCGAGGCCGCCGCATCGGGATCGTCCATGGTCTATTCGCCCAGCCAGCTGGATGCTGCCGGTGACGTGGACCCGGTGGCCGAGGCCGATGTGTACCTCGCCTACGGCCGGGACCTGCAGGCCGAGGAAATCCTCAAGGAAGCGATGCGCAGCACGCCGACGCGCGTGGCCATTCACAACAAGCTGCTGGAAATCTACGCCAAACGCCGGGACGCCAAGGCCTTCGAGGTCGTAGCAACCGAAGCCTTTGGCTTGACCCAGGGACAAGGTCCCGAGTGGGAACATGCTTGCAATCTGGGCAAAGAGCTTGACCCCGCCAATCCGCTCTACCAGCCCGGCGGCAGCCCCACCCCGAAACCTGGCGCGCCCAGCGGCATGAACACCCTGCCTTTTGGCAGCAGCACGCTGGCCCAGAATACCCGCCCCGGTGCTGTCTCGATGGTCCCGGCGGCCGGCCTCGACATGGCACTCGACCTCGATCTGGACGAACCCTCAGGGCATGCTGCGCTGACAGCCTCCACGCCACGAGACGCCCTCATGTCGGGCATGGACGATCTGAACTCCACCGAAGCCCTCACCAGCTCGCCGGTGGAAGACAAGATCGATTCCCGATCCATGCCCATGGACTTTGACCTCGACTTTCCGTCGGCACCGGTTGCGCTGTCCGAAGCGGGCGGAGCAGCCCCGGTTGCTGCCGCCGAGACGGGCTCGTCCGACCAGGGCATGTTCGACGGCAACGAGGTGCTTCCGGACTTCTCCCTCGATGCACCAGGCGTCTCCAACGCCGCCAACGACATGACACTGGACATGGGTGCGGCCGGTGAAGCGGCTCCCGTCGCGCCCGCCGCTACACCCGAGTTGCTGTCGTTCGACCTGAGCGACATCAACCTGGACCTGAGCGACAAAACGCCTGCCGTATCGGAAGACCCCACACCGTCCGAACTGGGCGGTCTCTCGGCCGAAAACCCGCTGGAAACCAAGCTCTCGCTGGCCGAGGAATTCCGCGCCATCGGTGACCTGGAAGGCGCACGCTCCCTGGCCGAAGAGGTGCTGGCAGAAGCGTCTGGTGCCCTGAAGACCAAAGCGAACACCTTCCTGAACGAATTGGCCTGAAGCACCGGGCGCCGTTGTCTTTGTTGTCTCCGACCCCGCCCGGCGCACCTGTTCCCGATCCAGCGCCCCACCGCATCGCGCTGGGCGTCAGCTACAACGGCCGCCGGTATGACGGCTGGCAGAGTCAACCCGGCGGGAACACGGTGCAAGACCAGCTGGAACGAGCTCTGGCTCGTTTCCTCGCCGCACCGTCGGTCACCACGTTGTGTGCCGGGCGCACCGATTCAGGCGTTCACGGCCTGAACCAGGTGGTGCATTTCGACAGCCCGCACGAGCGACCCGCCAACGCCTGGGTGCGTGGCACCAACAGCTTCTTGCCAACCGACATGGCGGTCCAGTGGGCGCGGCCCGTGCCACCGGGCTTCCATGCGCGTGCCTGCGCCACGGGCAGGCGCTATGCCTACGTGCTGCTGGAATCGCCAGTAAGGCCCAGCGTCGACGCGGGCCAGGTGGGTTGGGTGTTCCGCCCCCTGGAGGAAGACACCATGCGGGCGGCCGCCGGCGCCTTGCTTGGCGAGCACGACTTCACCTCGTTCCGGGCGTCTTCTTGCCAGGCGCTCAGCCCGGTGAAAGACATGCGCCGCATCGAGATCGTGCGCCGGGGCGCCTACTGGCGCTTCGAGTTCGAAGCCTCGGCCTTCCTGCACCACATGATCCGCAACATCATGGGATGCCTGATCGCGATCGGCAACGGCAGCCGCCCCCCGCACTGGATGGCCGAGGTACTGGCCGCACGAAGCCGCGACGCCGCCGCACCCACTTTTGCCCCGGACGGTCTGTACTTTCTCGGACCGGTCTACGATGCGTCCTGGAACATCCCGGAGCGCACACCCGCTTTTGACTGGTTGCCGTAGTCAACGCACCCCCCTGCGCGGCCTGCGGCGTCACCCCCCAGGGGGCGACACTGGCGGCCCGGCGAAGCCGGTACCGCGGTGTCCTTATGCCTGCCACTTTCCCCGATGAAAACTGTTCGAACCCGTATCAAGATCTGCGGCCTCACACGTGAGGCCGATGTGGACGCCGCTGCCCGCGCGGGAGCGGACGCCATCGGCTTCGTGCTCTACCCGAAGAGTCCACGCTTCGTGTCGCCCGAACGGGCGGGTGAGCTGGCGCGCCGTCTGCCCGCTTTCGTCACGCCGGTGCTGTTGTTCGTCAATGCCAGCCCTGAATTCATCGCCCAGGGCGTGCAAGCCGTACCCAATGGCTTGCTGCAGTTCCACGGCGACGAAACGCCCGCCGACTGCCTGGCCGCTGGCCGCCCTTTCTTGCGCGCCGCCCGCATACCCACCGGCCCCGCCGGGACGGGCTTCGATCTTCTAAAATACGCTCAAGACTTCGCCGCCGCCCAGGCTGTCTTGCTCGACGCCCATGTCGATGGTTTTGGCGGCGGCGGTCACTCCTTCGACTGGAACGCTTTCCCGTGGTCACACCCGCTTCTAAACGCCAGCTCTCGCCTCGTTTTGTCTGGTGGACTCGACGCTGCAAACGTGATCGATGGCATCAGCCGCGTGCGGCCCTGGGCCGTTGACGTGAGTTCCGGCGTCGAGGTGTCGAAAGGCATCAAGGACGCCGACAAGATCCACGCATTCGTCGCCGCCGTTCGCGCAGCCGACACCCTCCTATCCCGCCCGAGCTGAACCGTTGTATGGGTCGCTCGGGACACTGAACCGAGACACCCATGGACACCTACCAGCAACCCGACGCGCGCGGCCATTTCGGCATCTACGGTGGCAGCTTCGTGAGCGAGACGCTCACGCACGCCATCAACGAACTCAAGGCCGCTTACGCGAAGTACCAGCACGACCCCGAGTTCCTCGCCGAATTCCAAAGCGAACTTGCGCACTTCGTGGGTCGCCCTTCGCCGGTCTACCACGCCGCCCGCATGAGCCGCGAGCAGGGCGGCGCGCAGATTTTTCTGAAGCGCGAAGACCTCAACCACACCGGCGCGCACAAGGTCAACAACACCATCGGCCAGGCCATGCTCGCCAAGCGCATGGGCAAGCCGCGCGTGATCGCCGAGACCGGCGCCGGGCAGCACGGCGTGGCGACGGCCACCATCTGCGCGCGCTATGGCCTGGAGTGCGTGGTCTACATGGGCAGCGAAGACGTCAAGCGCCAGAGCCCCAACGTCTACCGCATGAAGCTGCTGGGCGCCACCGTGGTGCCCGTCGAATCGGGCAGCAAGACGTTGAAAGACGCGCTGAACGAAGCCATGCGCGACTGGGTCGCCAACGTGGACAACACCTTCTACATCATCGGCACCGTGGCGGGCCCGCACCCCTACCCGATGATGGTGCGCGACTTCCAGAGCGTGATCGGCAACGAATGCCTGGTGCAGATGCCCGAGATGCTCAAGGCGGCAGGCTGCACCGGCGAACAACCCGATGCGGTGGTAGCCTGCGTGGGCGGCGGCAGCAACGCCATGGGGATCTTCTACCCCTACATCAACCACGCGGCCACGCGCCTGATCGGTGTGGAGGCGGCGGGCGAAGGCCTGGAGAGCGGCAAACACTCGGCCTCGCTGCAGAAAGGCAGCCCCGGTGTGCTGCACGGCAACCGCACCTACGTGCTGCAGGACGACAACGGCCAGGTCACCGAGACACACAGCGTGAGCGCCGGCCTGGACTACCCCGGCGTCGGCCCGGAACACGCGTTCCTCAAGGACATCGGCCGGGCCGAGTACGTGGGCATCACCGACCAGGAAGCACTCGACGCTTTCCACTACCTGTGCCGCACCGAGGGCATCATCCCCGCGCTGGAGTCGAGCCACGCCGTGGCCTACGCGATGAAACTGGCGAAGACCATGCGCCCGGACCAGTCGATCCTGGTCAACCTCTCGGGCCGGGGCGACAAGGACATCGGCACCGTGGCCGATCTGTCGAACGCCGATTTCTATTGCCGCCCCAGCTGCCGCGGCCAGTCCGTCAAGGGCGGCGCCGAGACCGCAACGATCAAGGTGACCAAATGAGCCGCATCGAAAAGACTTTTGCCGATCTCAAGACCCAAGGCCGCAAGGCACTGATTCCGTTCGTGACCGCCGGCTTTCCGTATGCCGACATCACGCCCGAGCTGATGCACGGCATGGTGGAGTCGGGTGCCGATGTGATCGAACTCGGTGTGCCGTTTTCCGACCCTTCGGCCGACGGCCCGGTGATCCAGAAGGCGGGCGACCGTGCGCTGGCGCTGGGCATCGGTCTGGCGCAGGTGATCGCCATGGTCAAGACCTTCCGCGAGCGCAATGCCACCACGCCGGTGGTGCTGATGGGCTACGCCAACCCGATCGAACGCTACGACCAGAAACACGGCGCGGGCAGCTTCGTGCGGGACGCTTCGGCGGCTGGCGTCGACGGCGTGCTGGTGGTGGACTACCCGCCGGAAGAGTGCGAAGACTTTGCCGCTGCGCTGCGTGCCGCGAACATGGACCTGATCTTTCTGCTGGCCCCCACCAGCACGCCCGAGCGCATGCAGCAGGTGGCCCGCGTGGCCAGCGGCTATGTGTATTACGTGTCGCTCAAGGGCGTGACCGGCGCAGGCACGCTGGACGTGGGCCAGGTCGAGGCCATGCTGCCGCGCATCCGCGCGCACGTGAGCGTGCCGGTGGGCGTGGGCTTTGGCATCCGCGACGCCGAGACCGCCAAGGCCATCGGCAAGACGGCCGACGCGGTGGTGATCGGCAGCAAGATCATCCAGCTGATCGAGAACGAGCCGCATGAGAAGGTGGTGACGGTCGCCAGCCATTTCCTGCGCACCATCCGCAAGGCCTTGGACGCCTGAACCCTCCATGGTCTAATTCCGCGTCGTTTAGGAGACCTTCATGTCCTGGCTCGAAAAACTGCTCCCCCCGAAGATCACCCACACCGATCCGGCCGACCGCCGCACCGTGCCGGAGGGCTTGTGGATCAAGTGTCCGAGCTGCGAAGCCGTGCTCTACAAGACCGATCTGGAGAAAAACCAGAACGTCTGCCCGCACTGCAGCCACCACCACCGCATCGGTGCGCGCGCCCGACTCAACGCTTTCATGGACGCCGAAGGTCGATACGAACTGGCGCAGGAAGTGCTGCCGGTCGATGCACTCAAGTTCAAAGACAGCCGCAAGTACCCCGAGCGCCTGAAGGAAGCCTTGGAAACCACCGGCGAAACCGATGCGCTGGTGGTCATGGGCGGCGCGGTGCAGGGCATCCCTGTGGTGGTGTCCTGCTTTGAATTCGACTTCATGGGCGGCTCCATGGGTTCGGTGGTCGGCGAACGCTTCGTGCGCGGCGTCGAAGAAGCGATTGCGCAGAAGGTGCCCTTTCTCTGCTTCACCGCCACCGGCGGCGCACGCATGCAGGAAGGCCTGCTGTCGCTGATGCAGATGGCCAAGACCAACGCCGCCCTGACGCGACTGGCCAAGAAGGGGCTGCCTTACATCAGCGTGCTGACCGACCCGACCATGGGCGGTGTATCGGCGGGCTTTGCCTTCGTGGGCGATGTGGTGATCGCCGAGCCCAAGGCGCTGATCGGTTTTGCCGGCCCGCGCGTGATCGAGAACACGGTGCGCGTGAAACTGCCCGAAGGTTTCCAGCGCGCCGAATTCCTGATCACCAAAGGCGCGGTGGATTTCATCTGCGACCGGCGCGAACTGCGCGCCACTGTCGCGAGTTGCCTGGCGATGCTGCAGCGCCAGAGTGCCGACGCCGTCGTCGCCGACTGAAGTTCACGCGCACCGGGCTTTGGGCGCCCTGCCCCGCTCACAGTTCGCGCAAGGCGTCGTGGCTGGCTTCGATGGCGGTGAGTCGCTCGCGCTCGCGGGGACCCGCCAGCTCCATGACGCGCGAGGCCAGCAGGTGGCAGAGGCTGGTCACCGCCACATGGTCGTCCAGCGGGCTGTGTGAATCACAGGCGCAGTACAGGTGCCAGGTCAGTCCTTCTTCTCGCGGCACTTGCTCGTCCGACACATACAGCACCCGGGCACCCGAAGCCACCACCTGTGCCACCAGGGCACCCAGGGCGGCCGGGCGGCGCCGCACCGCAAACACCACCACCACGTCTTTGGGCACGATGCTGGCCGTGTACTGGCCCAGCGTGTCGCCCGCGTGGGGAATGAGGTGGGTGTCTTCCTTGATCTGGAACATCTGCCAGCGAAAGTAACTGGCAAACGACTGGCTGGAGCGCAGGCCGCACACCCACAGCTTGCGCGCCGACAACAAGGCCTTGGCGATCTGGTCGATGCCTCGGGCGTCGAGCCGGGCGAAGGTGCGCTGCAGGTTGTCCTGGCTGCGCTCCAGGCTGGCGGAGAACCGGTTTTCCACCGCTGTGCTGCGGCTGGCCAGAAACAGCGGAGAGCCCGCACCGCGTTCCTCGCGCACCTGGCGCCGGGCGTCTTCAAAATGCCGGTAGCCCAGCCGCTTGATGAAGCGGGTGACGGTTGCGTTCGACACCCCGGCCAGCGTGGCCAGCTCGCTGGCGGCGTAGCTCGGCAGGTCGCCGGGGAAGTCCAGCACGAACTCGGCCAACTGGCGCTCCATGGGGTGGAAGGCGCCAAGGTTCTGGCGCACCCGCGTCAGGAACGATGTCATGGTGGCTTCGGTCATGGTGGTGATCGGTGGGTAGCAGCGGCGGATTCTCCCACGCACCTCAGGCGGCCAGCCGGCCTGACCGCACGGCGCGCAAGCAGGCCAGCCGCACCGCAGCGCACACCGGGTCCACGACACGCAGGTTCAGCTGCGCGGCAATGTCTTGTGCGGCATGGGCCAGCGGACCACCGCCGATCACGATGGCCTGCGCGCCGTCTTGCTCCACCGCGTCCCGGCAGGCCTGCAGCAGCGCCCGCTGGAGCTGGTCTGGGTGACGCAACAGGGTGTCCAGATCACCGCGGGTGTAACGAACACCGGCGAACTGCGCGGGCGGCGCTGCCGCATGGGCAGCGGCGACCAGGCTGTCGTGCAGGTCGGGTGTGACGGTGACGATGGCGTAGCGCAAGCCACCCGCAGCGGCCTCGGCGATGCCGGCCTCGCCGATCCCGGTCACCGGCAAGCGATCGCGCAGCATGGTCACACCCGGGTCGCCGAAACCCGCCACGATGAGCGCGTCAAAGCCTTCGGCCATCAGCGCCGGTGCGCGGGCCACAACGGCGTGCGCCGCCACCTGCAGCGCGTCGGCATCGGCGATGAAGTCCTGACCCGAGGCGATGGTGCGCCCTTCGATCTGCACCCCGGCAGGCACCACGGCACCGGCACTGGCGAGCATCAGACCGGTGGAGCGCTCGCTGGTGTTCGGGTTGAGGAGCGCGATGCGGTAGGGCCGCTGCATGTGACCACTGTCCATCGCCATCTGCTGCGGGGCGGATGCCGACGGGGTCATGCCAGGACTCCCGCCACGGGCGCGGTGTGCACTGCGTGCAGTCGCCAGCACGCCGCTGCCGAGGCCGCGGGCTGGGCCACCAGCTCGGGTACCGCCTGTGTGCACTCGCTGCCCGCGTGCGCGCAGCGCGCGGCAAAGGCACAGCCGACGGGCAAGGCCACCAGGTCGGGCGGAGCACCCGGCAGGCCGGTGCGGCGGGTACCGCGCATGGAGCCGTGCAGCGTGGACGCCAGCAGGGCCTGGGTGTAAGGGTGTTGCGGCCGCAGCAGAACGTCTTCAGCGCTGCCGATCTCCACAACGCGGCCGGCGTACATCACCGCGATGCGGTCGCAGATCTCGGCCGCCACGCCGAGGTCGTGCGTGACGAAGACCGCGCCCATGCCCAGCCGCTGCTGCAGCTCGCGCAGGATCAGCAGCACCTGCATCTGCACCGTGGCGTCCAGCGCGGTGGTGGGCTCGTCGGCCAGCACCAGCTTCGGGCCGCATGAGAGGGCCAGCGCGATCATGGCGCGCTGGCGCATGCCGCCGGAGAGCTCGTGCGGGTAGTTGTCCAGCCGCGCCCGGGCCGACGGCACCTTGACCTGCTCCAGCCACTGCTGCGCCTGCGCGCGCGCTTCGGCATTCGAGCAGCCCCGGTGGCGCTGGACGGCTTCGCCGATCTGCTGACCGATGGTGTAGACCGGGTCGAGTGCGAGCCCGGGGTCTTGAAAGATCATGGCGGCGGTGCCACCCCGGTAAGCGCTGAGCGCGCGGTCGTCGAGCGTGGACACGTCCAGGCCGTCCACGGTGATGCCGCCCGAGAGTGTGGTGCGCCCCGCTGGCAACAGCCGCATGAGCGCGCGCAGGGTCACGCTCTTGCCGCAGCCCGATTCACCGATCAGGCCCAGCACCTCGCCCGGCTGCACCTCGAAGCTCACGCCGTTGACGGCGTGCACCTCGCCGCGCGGCGAGCGAAAGCGCACGCTCAGGTCGCGCACCGAGGCCAAGGGTTGAGGGCTCATGGCAAGCCCCCTTCGGTCAACGCGAAGTGACAGGCCACCCGGTGTGCCTCGGCGCCCGCCGAGCGCAGCAACGGCTCGGTCTCGGCGCAGGCCGCCACCGCGTGCGGGCAGCGGGTGCGGAAGCGGCAACCCGAGGGCGGATCGATGGGGCTGGGCGGGTCGCCCGCGATGGGCGCCGCCTGCGTGCGTCGGCGCGGGTCCATGCTGGGCATGGACGCCAGCAAAGCGCGCGTGTACGGGTGGGCCGGTTGTTCGTAGACGGACTGCACCGGACCCATCTCGACGATCTTGCCCAGGTACATCACCATCACCTCGTCGCTGATGTACTGCACCACGTTGAGGTCGTGCGAGATGAACAGGTAGGTGAGGTCCAGCTCGGCCTTCAGGTCGAGCAAGAGGTTGAGCACCTGCAGCTCGACCGACTTGTCCAGCGCCGACACCGCCTCGTCAAAGATCACGATCTCGGGCTTCAAGGCCAATGCGCGGGCGATGTTGACGCGCTGGCGCTGGCCGCCCGACACCTCGTGCGGGTAGCGCCCGGCAAATCGATCAGGCTCCAAGCCCACACGCGCCAGCAGGTCGTGTGCAGTGCGCCGCGCTTGGGCGCGGGGCACGCCATGCACCATCGGACCGAACATCAGCGACGCTTCGATGCTCAGGCGCGGGTTGAGCGAGGCGAACGAATCCTGGAACACCATCTGCACCTTGCGGCGCACGGCGGCGAGCTGCTCGGAACGCTGGCCGAGCTCCTGCCCGGCGAGCTGCACCGAGCCGTCGTCCGCCTCGATCAGCCCCATGAGCAAGCGCGCCAGTGTGGACTTGCCGCAACCCGACTCACCCACAATGCCCAGCGTGCGGCCCCGGGCCAGCCGGAAAGAAATGTCGGACACCGCGTGCACCACCTGCGCAGGGGCCCACAGACCCTGCGACCGCACCCGGAACCGCTTGCGCAGGCCCGCCACATCCACCGCACACTCCGCCGCCTTCGCTGGCGCGTCCATCACTTCACCTCCATCGCGCTGCGCAGGCCGTCGGCCAACAGGTTGAACGCCAGCGACACCACGAAGATCAGCACGCCGGGCAAGGCCGCCAGCAGCGGCTGGGTGTAGATCGCGTTGCGCAGCGTGTTGAGCATCAGGCCCCACTCGGGCGTGGGCGGTTTGGCACCGAGGCCAATGAACGACAGACCAGCGGCCATGATGATGGCGACCGACAGCAGGCTGGTGGCGTAGACCAGCACCGGGCCGATCACGTTGCCCAGCACATGCACCCGCATGATCACGGCACTGCCGGCACCGCTGGCGCGCGCGGCCTCGATGAACTCCACCGAGCGCACCTGGGTGGTGGCGCTTTCCGTCACCCGCGTCAGCGGCGGAATCAGCACGATGGTCAGCGCCAGCAGCGTGTTGCCGATGCCAGCGCCCAGCGCGCCCGCAATGGCCACGGCCAGCAGGATCGACGGAAAGGCGAACACCACGTCGACGCTGCGCATGATCACCGCGTTGACGCGCCCGCCCACGAAGCCCGCCACCATGCCCAGCGTGCCGCCGATCAGCAGCGCCAGGCCCACTGGGACCATACCCATCAGCAGCGAGACCCGTCCGCCGTGCATCAGGCGGGTCAACATGTCGCGACCCAGCTCGTCGGTGCCCAGCGGGTGCCCGGGGGTGCCGATCGGCTTGAGGCGCTTGAGCACGCTGCCCACCGCCGGGTCGCCCGGCGCCAGCCAGGGCGCCAGCAGCGCGGCCAGGATGATGATCGCCAGCACCACCATGCAGACCACCGACACCTTGTCGCGCAGCAGGCGATGCAGCACCCCGCGCCAGTAGCCTTGCGAAGCGCTGGCGGGCGACACCACCACCGAAGCCTGACCGGTCAGAGCAGCGGTATTCATGAGCGTTTCATCCTCGGGTCCAGCAGCGGCTGCACCAGATCCACCAGCAGGTTCAGACCGACGAAAAACAGCGCCAGCACGAAGATCGTGCCCTGCAGCAGCGGAATGTCACGCTGCAAGATGGCGGTGTTGAGCAGCAGCCCGGTGCCAGGCCAGGCAAACACCGTCTCCACCAGGATGGACCCGGCCATCAGGTAACCCAGCTGCACGCCCATGACAGCCAGCGCGGTGGGCGCAATGTTCTTGGCCAGGTGGCGGAACACCACGCCCCGCCCCATGCCCTTGGCCACCAGCCCAACGATGAACTCCTTGCTGAGCGTGTCGGCCACCAGGGCCCGCACCGAACGCATCACGATGCCGGCCGGCATGGCCGCCAGCGTGATCACGGGCAGGACGATGTAGGGCAGCTGATCCAGCGACCAGTCGCCAGACCCGTCCGGCCCGGCACCCATGGCGGGCAGCCAGTTGAGGCGAGCGGAAAACACCGCCACCAGCACAATGCCCAGCCAGTAGTGCGGCACTGACACGCCCGCGATCGCCAACGACGACAAGGCCCGGTCCAGTGCCGACCCCTGCCGGTAACCGGCCACGATGCCCAGCGCCGCACCCACGGTGAAAGCCAGCGCGGCGGCCAGCCCGGCCAACAGCAGCGAATTGCCGATCGCCTTGCCGATCTCTTCGCTCACCGCCCGGCCACTGCTGATGGACCGGCCCAGATCACCCACCAGCGCCCGCTGCAGCCATTGCAGGTACTGCACCGGCATCGGCTGGTCCAGCCCGTACTGCGCCTTGACGCTGTCCACCACCTCTTGCGTGGCGTCCGACGGCAGCACCGCCGACAGCGGATCGCCCGGCGCCAGGTGCACCAGCGAGAAGCACAGCACCGTCACCGCCAGCGCGATGGGCAGCGCGTGCAGCAGGCGCTTGACGAGGTAGGACCACATGCGGGGTTATCAGTCCATGGAGATCGACGAGAAGTCGAGGAACCAGTTTTGAGGCGCCACAAAACCCTTGACCTTGCGGCTCATCGCGCGCGGTGCCACGTCGTGCGCCACGAACAGGAACAGCGCGTCGTTCACATACTTCTCATGCGCCTTCTGGATCAGCGCGAGCTGGGCGCGGGTGTCGAACTCGGTGCGCACGCCGTCGAAGATCTTGTCCATTTCCGGATCGCTGTAGTAGCCCCAGTTGGTGCCCTTGGGTGGCATCAGGCCGCTGTCCACATGGCGGATCAGCGCGGTGAACGGGTCCTGGCTAAAGTACGAGCTGTTGGTGGTGCTGGCACCCTTGGTACCGGGGTCTTTGGCACCCGCGCGCCAGTTGGCCAGCAGGGCGTTCCAGTCGCGCACATCAAATTCCACCTGGATGCCGATCTCGGCCAGGTTCTGCTGGATCAGCTCGTTCATCAGCTGCGGCTGCATCTGGCCCGAACCGGCGGGCGAGATGATGGACCTGACCTTCAGCGGCTTGTCTTTGGAGAAGCCAGCCTGTGCCATCAGCGCTCTGGCGGCCGCCACGTCGTACTTCACCTCAAAGCTGGGCTTGCCGAACCACGGGCTGTTGGGCGGCACCATGCCCCTGGCCGGGACCATCATGCCGCCCAGCAGCTGCCTCATGCCTTCGCGGTCGATCGCGAGGTTGGCCGCCTTGCGCACGCGGATGTCGTTCCACGGCGAACCCTCCAGGCGCGAGAAGTGCCACGGCCACACATGCGGGTAGACGTTGCTGCGGATGGTGAAACCGGCGGCCCGCAGGCTGTCCATGGCATCGGGCGGCGGCGCCTCGATCCAGTCGACCTGACCCGAGCGCAGCGCGGCCACGCGCGCCGACGCGTCGGGCACCGGCAGCAGCACCAGCTTGTCGAGCTTGGGCACGCGGGCCTTGTCCCAATAAGCGGCGTTGCGCGCCAGCACGGCGCGCTCGCGCGGCACATAGCTCTCGAGCTTGAAGGGGCCGGTGCCGGAAGGGCTCTTGATGAAGGCATCCCAGTTCTTGCCGACCGCCTGCCACTGCGCGGGGCTGGACATCACGATCCACGCCATCTGGAACGGCAGCAAGGCGTTGACCTCGCTGGTGGTGATCTCCACCGTCAGGTCGTTGATGGCCTTGTAACTGGCGACGGTGGGAATGCGTCCGCGCCCCTGCGCCGCCTGCTTGGTGTCGAACTGCTCGGCCTTGTTGTTGAGGATCTTGTCCAGGTTCCAGACCACCGCTTCGGCGTTGAAAGCCGAGCCGTCGTGGAACTTCACGCCCGGTCGCAGTTTGAAGGTCCAGCGCAGCTTGTCGGCCTCCACCTTCCATTCGGTGGCCAGCCCGGGAATCAGCGAGGTCGGCTTGTCGGCCGATGACAGGTCGTAGGCCACCAGCGCTTCGAACACCGTGTAGCCCATGAAGCGCATGCCCTCGGCGCCCTGGTCGGTCTGGCCATTGGGCAGCGGAATGTCGGAGGCGGTCATTGCCACACGCAGCGTGCCCTGGGCCTGAGCCACACCGAGCGACAGGCACAGCACAGCGCCCGCCACACAGGACGGCGCCGCCTTCAGCCAGGGTCGCAGGGACCAGTGTCGCGGGCGAGCGGTCGGGCGGACCGCTGCAGACCCGTTCGGGGCGAAAGATGGGAATTCAGCTTGCGCAGAGTCGATCATGGTGGAGTCCTTTGCTGGATGAAACGCGGGGGTTTGCCGTCACGCCAACGTGATAAGCCATTTTCATGCCAATGTTTTCATGAAAACATGCTTTCACTTGGTGCGCAAGTCGGGGCTTTCCCGGCCGCGAAACGGTGGGTCGCGGGAATGGCACCAAAAACGCGCACCGGGCACGCGCCATATGAGGGCACTGACCGCTCGTTCGCTGCCGGTAACGCGGCGCGGGCACAATAGAAAGCACCCGTTTCTTGAACTCCCGACCGGGCCAGACAGGAGCCTTTTGCCTTGACCACCACGTCCCCACCGCTCGGGCTCTCGCAATTGCCCCTGTTCCCGTTGCAGACCGTGCTGTTCCCG